>Ga0207797_1000872_pt1 | contig 22606 bp, 20 predicted proteins | sample PRCRCaboRojoPR_6_FD_187275 | JGI IMG/M metagenome (GOLD analysis project Ga0207797, IMG submission 187275) | Marine sediment microbial community from Cabo Rojo, Puerto Rico - PR CR 10% Liquid 1 (SPAdes) | ecosystem: Environmental > Aquatic > Marine > Coastal > Sediment | place: Cabo Rojo, Puerto...
AAGGTCAACGAGGAGAAGTGGGATACTCTGGCACGAGCCAAGGCGGCGGGGGTGAAGATTGCTGTGGGAACGGACGCCGGGTTCCTGGTTTCCCACGGGGAGAACGCTGCCGAACTCGAAGAGCTGATGCAGGGAGGGTTCACTCCTATGGAAGCCATCGTCGCAGCTACCCGTGTCGGCGCTGAGTGCCTGGGCTTAGAGGATGAGATCGGCACCGTGGAGGCGGGGAAGCGTGCTGATCTTGTGGTCGTAGACGGGGATCCGCTGGAGGATATAACGATCTTGCAAGATGCTGAAGCGATCAACGAGGTGTTCAAAGATGGCAGGCCCATCGGCTCCCTCGTTGGAGCGATGGGCAGATGTCGGCGCTAGAGGGCTCTAGTCGAGGTGTCCTATGTCACTCGATGGCAAAGTGATTTTGGTTACCGGGGCAGGGCGAGGATTGGGCCAATCCATAGCCCGCGCTTACGCCGCACACGGAGCAGAGGTTATTGGAGTCTCCAATGTGCGGCAAGAGCTGGACTTCACGGGGGAACTCATCCGTGTTGAGGGCGGGCGCGCGACTATGATGTGTGTCGACTTGGCCAACGAAGCCCAGGTGCGGCAGATGGTCAACCGCGTCTTGGAGCGCTTTGTGGGCTTGGATGTGCTGGTGAACAACGCCGCACGGCTGCCTCGGAAGCTCTTCCGGGATATGACGATGGACGACTGGGACTTGACCATGACCGTGAATCTGCGGGCGGCGGTGTTGCTCTGTAAGCTGTTCTTGGAGACGATGATTGAGCGAGGAGGCGGGAGCATCATATCGGTTTCTTCGGGGGCCGCCGTTCGTGGGTTCGAGAAGGAGACCGATTATTGCGCCTCCAAGTTTGGACTAGAGGGATTCATGCGTTCGCTGGCCCTGGAGCTTAGGCCGCACAATATCGCCGTCAACACCGTCACGCCAGGCGGCGTGGTAGGCACCGTTAGGATCAAGCCCACGTCTATGACCCAGAACGAGTTCGAGATGCTTCCGATTCAGGAACGGGCCAGATGGGATGATTCGATGATCCTGACGGAGGCTTTTGTCTACCTGGCTTTGCAGGACGCGAGTGATGTCACCGGTGAGCGCTTCTATGCGTATGATCTGGCTGAACGGATCCGCCGCGAGGGATGGGACATTTCCTGAAGAGACGCCTTTCATTCGCGTCTATCGATGCGGGACTATGGCGCAGAGCGAACCATCATCTCGGCGTGACGCCGTATGCCGGGCTGGTGTTGGGAGAGTGAGGTGCATAGCTATGGGAGGAGGAGATTAGGGATGCGCGTTTCAATGTCTGATCTAGCAGGCTCATATCAGTCCTTGAAGGCCGGGATTGATGGTGCCATCGACCGGGTGCTGGAGAGAGGTGTCCTTGACTGGGGGCCTGAGGTTCCCGCTTTCGAGGAGGAATTTGCCGAATGGTTGGGTGTCGACTATGCCATTGGGACGAACTCCGGGACTGCAGCCCTAAAACTTGCTCTCAAAGCACTCGGGGTTGGGCCGGGCGATGAGGTGATCACTGTCCCGAACTCCGATATCTCCACCACCTCCGCCATCCATCACGTCGGAGCTGAGAGCGTTTGGGTGGACGTTGAACCGGACACGATGAACATGAATCCGGACCTGGTGGAGGAGGCCATTACGCCACGAACTAAGGTTCTCTTACCAGTCCACCTTTACGGTCATCCGGCAGATATGCCGGCACTCATGGAGATCGCGCGGAAGCGCGGTCTGTTTGTTGTGGAGGATGCATGTCTTGCCGTTGGTGCCAGCATCGACGGTCGGCTCGCTGGCACGTGGGGGGATATCGCTTGCTTCAGCCATGCTCCTAGCAAGCACCTGGGGGCTTTCGGCAGCGGTGGGACAGCCGTTACAAACGACGCGGAGCTTGCTGATCGCGTGCGGCTGTACGCTGGCTACGGCGAGCCCCGGGAGCGTAAGTACGATAGGGGCAAGCTTGGCTCGCCGCAGAACTACGTGGTCGAGGGGTTGAACGAGCGTTTGGATGAGCTTCAGGCGGCTACGCTTCGAGCGAAGCTCCCTCACCTGACGGAGCAGATCGAGGCGCGGTGTGAGAACGCAGAGGCATACACAGAGGGCCTCCAAGACACAGATATCCGCCTGCCTGTCGAGCGTTCTGGGCACCGTCACACGTACCGCAACTATATCATCCGCGTCTCCAACCGCCAGCACGTCCAAGAGGCGTTGGCCGAGGCTGGAATCGCCAACGGATTGCTATACGTTCCCCCGTTGCATCTGCAGCCAACCTATAGAGACCTCGGGCACACCCGAGGCGACTTCCCCGTGACTGAGGAGGCTTGCTCGTCCTTGATCTCGATTCCTGTGGGGCCACACCTGACAGCTGCCCAAAGAGATTTCGTCATTGAGACCCTGAGAGAAGCGGAGGTTTAGTCCGTTATGAAACGCGTTTCCATTTCAGAGATGGCTCCTTTGCAGCCTCCATTCCGTCTGCCCGAATCGTGGTATCGCAAGGCCGTACGGCGGCTACAGGCGAAGCTGGAGGAGCGAGGCTTGGACGGCATGATCCTAGGGGACCAGTGGAATATCATATACTTCACAGGTCTCTTTCATTCGAGTACCGAGCGTCCCTTCTGGGTTTTCATACCCGTCGATGGAGAGCCGACTATATTCTACCCGGGGCTGGATCGCGATCTGGTGGATACCTGGTGGATCGAGGACCGCGAATGGTATTTCGATTACCCCCATCACGGGCCGTACAACCGCGTTGTCTATGAGCCGGGACCGAAGGCCGATCTGTGGGAGTGGATGTTGAACGGGTTGGCCTCCCGGGGCTATTCCAGTAGCACGTTGGCCATCGAGACAGAGGTTGGGCCGTCGCTGAAGAGCCGAATGGCGCAGGCTCTCCCGCGTGCGTCCTTCGAGGCAGCTGGTGACATCTGCCTTAAGATGCGAAGGGTGAAAACACCGGAGGAGCTCGATCTAATTCGGAAAGCCGTGGCGCTGGAAGATCACATGCTAGAGTATGCCCGGGCGTTGATCCTCGAACACGGGAGTGACCTCACTGACTTCGATGTGCGCCTGGAGACCGAGCGGTACGCGACGGATCTGTTGATGCGGTGGCTCGACGTTGACGGCAGGCCACACAAGGGCGTTGGCCTGCGGCTGAGCCTCTACTGCCGCGCTGGCAGGGCGACCGGTTATCCGCACCCGAATCAGTTTCCTTACCATCGCATCCAGCCGGGAGATGCCATTCAGATTGCGACGTTCACGCATATCGGTGGTTATGTCGGCGAAGGATACCGTGCTCTTCAGCTCGAGCCTATGAACGATCTGCAGAAGCACGTGTGGGAGGTCCATACAGAGATGACCCGGCTCCAGGCCCATCTCTGCAAGGCGGGCGCCCGCTGTAACGAGGTCGCCAGCGAGGTTCTGAAGCTGGCCCGGGATGCGGGTCTGGAAGAATACGTATACCATCGACCCAGTCACAGCATCGGGATGGAAGGTCATCAAGCACCGTACTTGAGCTTGGGCGACGAGACCGAGCTTGAGGAGGGGATGGTTTTCAGCAATGAGCCAGGCCTTTATAACCCGCAGGAGGGATGGGGATACAATCATTCCAACACCGTCCTCGTCGGCGATGAAGAGGGAGAGATGTTGAATACCACGCCGCTCACGAAGGATTGGTGCTGGATCGCGATCTAGGTGGGCTCGAGGGCTCGATGGGAGGGGTTTCGAGCTGAACGGAGACTACGTGATTCTGGGAGACGAGTTCAATGGAAGACATCTATAGGTGGATTGAGGCACATCGGGATGAGGCCGTGGCTGAGCTGCAGGAGTTGCTGCGACAGCCAAGCATCAGCGCGCAGGAGGTCGGCCTGACCGATTGTGCTGAGTTGTTGAAGCGACAGATGCAGGCGGGCGGGATCGCTGATGCTCATCTCGAGCCGGTTGAGGGCGGTCCGCCCATTGTGTATGGGACGAAGGCGTCGGGTGATCCTGATGCCAAGACCTTGCTCTGCTATGGCCATTACGACGTTCAGCCGCCAGAGCCGTTGGAGGGATGGGTGTCTCCACCCTTTGAGGCTGCCATACGAGATGGTGTGATCTACGCCCGGGGAGCCACCGACGATAAGTCCGGCGTTCTGGCCTTCGTGCGCGCGGCGCAGGCGTACACAGAGGTTCGGAATGGACCTCCGGTCAACCTGATCTTCCTCTTCGAGGGCGAGGAGGAGGTGGGGAGCCCTCATCTTGAGGAGTGGGTGCTCAACCATACAGAGCTGTGTCAGTGCGATGCCAGTGTGGGGTTGGACGGGGGCGTGAACTCAAGCACCTACAAGCCGGAGATCCACCTGGGGATCAAGGCGATCCTGGCTGTCGAGCTTCGGGTGAAGACACACGGCACTGATTTCTGGAGCGGCCGCGCGCAGCTCATGAAGGCGCAGAGTGCTCCATGGAGGTTGGTCCATTGCCTGAGTTCCATCTTCGATGCGGATGGACGCATTCTGATCGACGGTTGGTACGACGATCTGATCCCGCCGGATGAAGAGGATCTGTACTACTTGCGACAGGAGTTGGCTTCTTTTGACCGCGAGAAGCTGAGGGAGCAGTATGGGCTCACGCGGGATTTCCCGTTCGATGACGACTTGGAGCTTCTGAAGGCCATCCACTATGGTGCATCGTGCAATATCGATGGGCTTGTGGCGGGCTACACGGGCGACGGGTCCAAGACGATCGTGCCCCAGGAGGCCGCGGCGAAGCTGGATTTCCGTTGTCCGCCCAACCTGGAGCCGGCTGATCAGCTGGAGAAGCTGCGGGCCCACCTCGACCAGTCTGGCTTCGAGGATATTGAGGTGATTGTGCACACGGCGCGCCCCAATCCCTATAAGACACCGGTCCGCGAGGCGATCAGTCAGTCTATCATACACGCGGCCGAGCGGGTCTGGGGAGAGGTTCCCATTGTTATGGGCGTCAGCACCCAGGGGATCATCATGATCCACGTTCCGCACCCCGCGGTGCTGAGCGGGTTCGGAGCCCCGGACTGCAACCTGCACGCGCCTAATGAGAACATGCCCATTGACCGTTATGTTCAAGGTATGAAGTACGCGGCGACCATCTTCCAGGAGTTTGCCGACCGTACTCGCTAGCTCGGACCAAGCGAGGCCGGCCTCGAGCTCTACTGACTGCTAAACAAGGAGATTTGATGCCTGAATTCACAGTGTTGTTTGCTGACCCGAAGAATGAAGAAGACCTCAACTGGATCCAGCAGCTGGAGCCAGCTGAACCATTCAAGGTTTTGGCACCCGAGGATGAGAGTGATCAAGCTCTCCGTCAGCTCTTGCCGCAGGCGGATGCCCTCGTGACTCAAGACCGGGTTATCGATGCCGACATGATAGCGGCCGCCCCGCGCCTCAAGCTCATTCAACGCTACGGAAGGCGTCCGGATGGCGTTGACGTCGAAGCTGCGCGCGAGGCCGGTGTGACGGTGGCCACGATGCCCTTACGAGGCTGCATCGCTGTGGCCGAGTTGGCAATCACGCTAGTTCTAGCCTTAAGCAAGAATCTGGTCGAAGCACATCAAGCGACCGTAACAGGGGCCTATAGAGAGTTGGATGTGGAGCCGATGAGGACTTCGCAGCGCCGTCACAACTTCCAGTGGATGAATCTGCCGGGGCTCCTCGAGGTCTACGGGTACACGCTAGGGATCATCGGATTCGGTGAGATAGGCACAGAGACGGCTCGCCGGGCTCGCGCCTTCGGAATGGAGGTTCTGTACAACAAGCGATCTCGTCTGCCGGCTGAGGTCGAGGAGTCAGAGGGCGTGACGTTCGCGACCAAGGACGAGATCCTCCAGACCGCCGATTTCGTGCATCTCTCAACACCCCTGACGCCGGAGACAGAGAAGATGATTGGGGCTCGCGAGCTGGAGCTGATGAAGCCGAGCGCTTTCCTGGTCAACACGTGCCGGGGCGGCGTGGTCGACGAGGATGCCCTTGTCGAGGCACTGAATGAAGGGAAGATAGCTGGTGCAGGGCTTGACGTATTCGTCTATGAGCCGATTCCGCACGACCACCCCCTGCTCGAGTGTGAGAATGTGATCCTGACTCCGCATATCGGAGGTGGTACCGGCGGGGCCCGCGAGAAGCAGATGGTCGACGTCTTGTCCAATGTGGCAGCGTTCGCACAAGGCGGCGACGTATCACACCGAGTGGTCTAGACGATCTGTAACCCAAGGATGGCAATCAGCGGCATGGAGGGTGGATATCCTGAAGATCGACGGGGCTGCGAGAGTCATGGTGCAAGCCCTTCCATCGCCTCGCAAAGCGAGCGATGGAAGAGCTGGTCCGTGTTACGCCGAGTCCCTGTGGCGATCATCCACTCGCCAAGCACTGACATCGATCACAGAGCACCAGGGTTGCGGGCGTCTAGGCGTCCTCTGTCGGTTGATGGGTCAGCCAGGTCTGAGGGTTGTTCCATGGCTCGTCCGGATATGCTGACGTGGCGACGTCGTGCTGAATCCGGAAGCAATGCATGCGGTTCCGGCACGCGAGGAGTTCGAGGGAGCCATTGGTTGGAGGATGGCCCATCGACACCGGCACCGCGTAAGTCTAGGAGATTCCTATGCTGAGAACGAATGTCGATGCGCTCGTCAAGATGGCCGTGACTGGCTATGTGAGCGCCCCGACGCTGAGGCGCAGCGTCTACCGGCCCGACTCCGAAGGTACCGGTAGGGTCTTGATTGGCATGGCCGGAGTTGTCTACAATGCACGGGTCGGCGACCCTGCCTTCGATTGGGCAGGCGACCATGTCGAGCCCGGCGTTAGCATCTCTCATCCTGATACTGAAGCTGACTACGCTATGCACTACCTTACCTGTGTGGGTAACGAAGCGGTGGTGACCAGCGGGCGGGCGGCTGGGGCGGTGGGGGTGGTGACGGGAGAGCACGCACGGCTTCTGGTCGACTTTGAGGAGGAGATTCTCAACCAACTGGTTGTCGGTGATCGGATTACGATTAAGGCCTACGGACGGGGTATGCGTCTGTTGGGCTGCCCGGGAGTGCTCGTCAAGAAGGCGGGCCCTCGCCTCATCGAGAACTGGGGGCTGGAGGCGCTTCCCGAAGGCCGGCTGCGGGTCCCTGTGGTGGCGACTATGCCCTCGTCCATCCTCGGGAGCGGCTCTGAGCTCTTCCCCGACTTCGTTGACCACGACATGATGAGCGGGGATCGTGAAGCCTTGGCGGAGCTGGGCATCGATGACCTGAGACTCGGAGACCTCGTAGCTGTTACAGACACGGACCATCGCTACGGGCGTGGCTACGGGCCTGGAGGCGTGAGTATTGGTCTGATCATGCATGGCGATTCCGTGATGGCAGGGCACGGCCCAGGCTGTCAGGAGATGCTGGTCTGCGCCGAAGGCGAGATTGAACCCGTGATCGATCCGGATGCCAATCTCGCTAATCTACTGGGTATTCGATGATGGTCCGATCTGATACCGCTGATGAGAGCAGGAGGAACTCTATGATTGGCACCAATGCCACTTCTTTGGTCAAAATCTCAGTCGCTGGCGAAATTGACAATCCCCGTATGCCGCCTCTGCCCGCCACTCCTTATCTGATTACGGCAGATGGAAAGCCTATCGTCGTGCCGACTTTCGGTGGTCTCGTTTACAACGTGCGGATTGGGGACCCCGCTCTGGGATGGCAAGCTGAGCTGATTCAACCGGGAGTATCTGTCAGGAATCAGGATCCCAATGCGAATACCGCTCTGGGCGTCTATGCATGCGTCGGAAACCGGGTCACGGTGACGAGCGGCGCTGCTGACGGCGCCACGGGTACGGTGATCGGCAAGAGCGGTCGTTTCGCCAATCAGGTGATCTGCGACTTCGACCCGGACGATCTGGAGCAGATGTCTCCCGGAGATAAGGTTCAAGTGCAAGCTCACGGCGTGGGGCTGAAACTGGACGACTTCCCGAGTGTGGACCTGAAGAGCTGTTCCCCGCGGCTCCTTGAGGCACTGAATCTCCGTGTCAATGAGGATGGAGACCTTGTGGTTCCGGTGAAGGGAGTAGCTCCGAACTACCTGGTGGGAGCGGGGGCGGGCTTCAATCCAGAGAAGTCGCCCATCAGTTTGCAGACGTCGGATCCTGAGGCCCTGGCTGACTCCGGGCTGACGGATCTTCGCTTCGGCGACATTGTCGCTGTGACTGACTGGGACAGCCGCTTCAGCCACGGCTTCCTCCGGGGGCGAGCCGCTGTTGGTGTCGTCTGTCAGGGTGGAAGCTTCCGCAGTGGGTACGGACCTGGGATGGTGGTCTTCCTGACCGCTGAGATGAACGTCTTGCGGTTCGAGACCTCAGACTCCGCCAACATCGTCGAGTTGCTGGGCTTGCATTAGGCTCGAGAGTGGGCTGAGACGACGTAGACGAGCGTCACCTTCACGCGTGAACGGGTGTTTCACTGGTACAACGGGTGAAGGTGCCGAGATTTGAGCAGCAGTTTGTAGAGAGAGGAGATTAACGATTATGATAGAAACGGCAGTGGGCCGCGCTTCAGCTGGACGAACGCGTGATTGGCCCGACGGTATAAGACGCGTGGATAGTGACATTATCGACTTGAGTGGCGATGGTCTCTGGGAAGAGACATCCGATAGCGTCCGCGCTTCTACCATCTCTAAGCTCCAGGATCATCTCGCCGATCACTATACGCGCCGCCCTGGTGTGGCAGCTTTGTGTGAAGCGGTGGCGGACTGGCTTGCGGATCGGAATGTGGCCGTGGACCCCTCTAGCGAAGTAGTCATCTCGAATGGTGCACGGGAAGCGCGCTTTGTCGCCCTTCGTGAGCTGGCCAAGGAATCCGCAGTTCTGTTGCCCTCCCCGTGGATGCGAGATCACTACGACGCGGCGAGACGTCTTGCCAAGGCCGACATCAGAACGTTCGACGCTGCTTCCGGTTCCGAACCTGAGGCGACGGAGGGTGATGTACTGGTCCTTCCGAATCCCAATCCAGCCACGGGTCAGCTGTACGATGCCGAGGCGCTGGATCGGCTGGCCGGTTGGGCGCGCGAGTTCGATCTCACTGTGGTTGCCGACGAAACGTTGGCCCCTTGGTTGAAGGCGCAGTTCTCCCATAGCCCGTTTGCAGCCCTTCCGGGCATGAGAGACCGGACGCTGACCCTGGGAAGCTTTGGCCGAGTCTCAGGTCTCAATGCCTGGAAGGTGGCGTGGTTTGCCGGGCCCAAGGAGTTGGTAACTCGAGTTCGAGACCTCAAGCAGGCCATGACCATCTGCTCGTCTGCTCCGAGCCAGTACGCGGCTTTGGCCGGCTTCGCCGACGCTGAGGCTGACCTTGACCAGCGGATAGAGCGGGTGAAAGCCGTCGAGGCGCTGCTGGATCGCCTCGGCATTCCCTATCTACGTCCGCACACGGTGGCCTTTGTGGTTGCGGATGTCAGTGCCCTCGGGGGCAGTGATCGGGTCACCGCAGCCTGCCTACAAAACGGTGTACGGGTGCTGGGCGGCTCTCACTTCGGCAGCCCGGGAAAGATACGGATAACCGCCAGCAACTTGCGCTTCAAGGAAGGCGTCGACCGTTTGGAGCAGGCTTTTGAGGCTCTGAAAGAAGAGAAAGAGGGATCGGATGAAGGATAACATGTCAAAGAGGCCAGGTCAGTCTGTCAGTCCGGAGGAATTGCACGCCATAGCTCAGGATGGCACGAAGCTGCGCTACACACTCATGGAGATGGCCAACGAGATAGATGATGTGATCGCGTTGGGCCGCGGCGATCCGGACCTAAACACGCCTGAGCACATCGTCGAGGCGGCGAGTCAGGCGATTCGGGACGGTCGGGCCGACGTACCGGCTCCGCCCGCTGGCTTGCCGGAGTTGCGGTACGCTGTGGCGAGCAAGCTTCGGCGGGACAATGAAATTCCCATCGACGCGGAGGGCGTGCTGATTACGGGGGGTAGTCAGGAGGGGCTCTACTTGCTGATTCAGAGCCTGATCGAGCCCGGCGATGAGATCATCGTCCCCGATCCCCGTTACACGAGCTACGATCAGGCCATCAACCAGGCCGGCGGCAAGATGCGCTTGGTGCCGACCTACCCGGAGGAGAACTTTGATCTCCGTCCGGAGGTTGTTGAAGCTGCGATCACGCCGGAGACGAAGGCTATCTTGCTCGTCACTCCCAACAATCCTACGGCGGGCATCATCAGCCCAGAGAATTTGCGAGGCATCGCTGAACTGGCGGTGGCGCGAGATCTCATTCTGATCAGCGATGAGATTTACGAGCAGTACGTCTATCCGCCGGGAGAACACCTCAGCGTAGCGAGTTTGCCGGGCATGTTCGAACGCACTGTTACCTTGAACGGCGTCAGCAAGGCCTACGCCATGACGGGATGGCGCGTCGGCTATGTCGCGGGGCATCCGGATTTCATCCGGCGCCTGAGCGTCCTGAAGCGAGCGATCAGCGGGCGCACGGCGGCCGTCAGCCAGTATGCGGCCCTGGCTGCCATCACGGGCTCTCAACAGTGTGTGTCTGATTTCTACGCCACGTACAACCGCCGTCGAGAGGTTATGATGGATGGGTTGAAGGAGCTGGGCTTCGAGTTCGGTATGCCCCTGGGCGCCTTCTACGTCTTCACGAACGTCTCCTCTGTCGGGCTGTCTGCCGTCGAGTTGAGCTATCTTCTGCTGAAGGAGGGTCACGTTCTGATCTTCCCCGGGACCGCTTTCGGCGAGAAGTGGAGCGACTGGATGCGTATCAGCCTGCTCCAGCCCGTGGAGGTCCTCGAAGAGGCTCTCGGACGTGTTGCGGGCGTGTTGGAGAGGCATGGGTAGAGACGTCGGCGCGAACGGTGCGCCGACTGGTAGGGCTTCGCCAGAGTCCTCGACTGGAAGCCGGGGGGGCCTGGGACGCTGAAGCCTGTGCGGAGGACGGGGGCTCGGGCCTCCGGGATCCTGTACTGTCTCGGTTCTTTGGCGAAGCAAGGTCGTTTTCTAGCGGAGGTATGACTGTAGTATGGTGATCAAACTGGTAAATGTCGGTTTTGCTGTTGAGGACGCTGATCGAACCCTCGACACCCTTGAAACGTTGTTGGGGCTGCCAGCCGAGCGGCTGGGAGAGGACCCATTCTCCGGAGCGGATAACACGGGAAGGATGCCCTTCCCCAATGGGTGCTGGCTGCACGTGATGGACAGTGACCAGCCAGAGTCCCCCGTGTTTCAGCACATCCGGGATCGAGGCCCGGGGCTTGAGCGCATCGTCCTGCTCGTCGACGACGCTGAAGCGGCGCTGAAGCGAGTGCAGAGCGCTGGGGTTGACCTGCCCGAAGATGCCTTGGCGGACACACCATCGGGACGTCGGTTTGTGGTCCCTCCAGAGTACGTAACGGGGGTCCGAGTCGAGTTGCTCGAGCGCGCCCCTGGCCAGTGGGTGCACGATGCGCCGAGCAACATCTCCGGTGTCCTCGGATTGCAGCACATAGGGATTGCGACCAGGGACATCCAGGAGACGTGCGAGGCCTTCTCCCGTCTATTCGGGCTGGAGGCGGAGAACCTTCGTGACGATCAGCACGCCGGTGAGCAGAAGGATGGTATGATCAAGCCTGGAAACGACCGGCTGTGGTTCCATCCGACGGAGAGCTGGGGCCCGACGGCTCGAGTTAAGCGATTCCTTGACGAGGTAGGGCAGGGGCTTGAGCATCTCAGTATCGAGGTCGATGACATCCGCGAGGCCGTGATGCGAGTGACGGATGCCGGTGTGCCGATCAACGACAACAAGATCTTCACGAACCGTCCCGATGGCTTTGAAGCCTTCGTATATCCGGAGCATACAACGGGTGTCACGATTGAGTTGATCGAGCCCTACCCTACGAGCCGGGGATACCGGCCGCGCAAGTAGATCGGGACTTGGGTGGTTCCGTCCTCTGCCTCCGTCAGACGTCAGCTTGAACGGGTTGGCTCGGCGGGCTGGAGGGCGGACGCCCCCCCCGGATCTCACGCGGCTGACTGGTGGCATCACGCGGAGGCCCGTACACAGGGAGCGAGGCCGGCCCTCCAGCAAGACGTGGGAAAGCCAGGTGTCTTCGGTGTAGTTAAGCTGTGACGTCTTTACACTGCAGGAGTAGTCAGGAGGTTTTCTATGTCGCAGATTAGTGTTGGTACAGCAGTAGCTGAACCCGGAAGCAAGGCTTTCGGCGCCATCGAGGTGACGAATCAGCCGGGCGGCGCGCCCGTCAATATCCCCATCATCATCGTCAATGGGGTCGAGACCGGTCCCGTCCTCTGGATTGATGGCTGCATCCACGGAAGTGAGCCGGTGGGTCCTCTTTCTATCTTGAACCTGACCCAGCAGCTCGAGCCGGAGGACGTCAAGGGAACAGTCGTCGGGGTTCCCGCGATGAACCTCCTTGCTTTGGAGGCGGCGAGGCGCGGCAATCCCCTTGATCCCTTCGCATACGATATGAACCGCATCTATCCCGGTAAGCCGGACGGACGTCTGACCCAACGGGTGGCCTGGGCCCACAAGGAGGCCCTGGTAAGTGCCGCGGATCTTGAGATCTCGATCCACTCCGGCGGCAAGGAGTGCTTCCTGTCATCTACGATCTTCTATGGGGAGGACGACGCATCCTTGGAGCTGGCCAAGGCCATGGGCGAAGGCTGGCCGCTGATTCTCCACAGCCCGCATCCATCCGGCAGTCCGATGGCTGCGATGTTGGAGAAGGGTAAGGCGGCGATTACGATTGAGCTCGGCGGCATCTGCAACACCCTACCCAAGGATATGTGGGCGAACGTCGACAAGATCGTGGGGGCCTTCAAGAATATCATGCGCCATTACGGTATGCTTGCGGGCGAGGCTCGTTATGAAGGACAGTGGAAGAGTGGGCAGCAGCGTGCTGTCCTGGCCAACAGGGGCGGCCTGTGGGTGCCCGAGCGCGACGTCGCTTTCCAGGAACCTATGACGGAAGGTGAGGTGGTCGGCCGCATCTATGACGTCCACGGACGGGTTTTGGAGGAGATCTCGACACCGTGCGATGGCGAAATCTTCGGCATCCGGACCCTGCCTACGGTTCACGCTGGCGAATGGGTCCTCTTCTTCGCAGACCGTGACGGCACGATCGAATAGGCGGAAAGCTATACCTTCGGAGTAAGACGCATCCTGGAGAAGGCCCGCCGGCACGGCGTCGCAGCTGCCGAGAACGGAAATACGTCTGCGGGTGCCAGACCTGACCGCAGGACCAATCAAGTGAAAAGTAAGGAGTAGACAATGATTCTTAGGCTGCAGCACATCGGTATTGTCGTGAAGGACTGTGAAGAAGCTTGTCGCAGAGTCGAGGAGCTTCTGGGGTTGGAGTGTGAGGAGATCCGGACCACGGAGTCCGGTGGCAAGATGCTCGATGCTCGGGTCATGTTGGGCAACGACATGTGGTTGCACTTCATGGAGAACTGGAACCCGGAGTCCCGCTACTACGAGATGCTGGATGATGGTGAGACGGCTATTCTCGAGCACCTGACGTTCGAGACAGACGACATGGAAGGGGCGGTCGAGCATCTGAGAGAGCATGGGATCGAGCCCTACAAGAACAAGACATTCGATGCTCGAGACGGCTACGAGACGTTCTATTTGAAGGGCGAGAATCCCATCAGCGACGTTCTCGGCGTGACCATCGAGCTGATCGAGCCCCATCCGACCAGCCGTGGTTACGGCTATGCAGAAGGCGAGGAGAAGGCGAAGTCTGACCTGCGCGAAGGCCACGGCGAGCACTCGTAGCCCGCGAGGCAGGTGTTTGCTCCTGACGTGCCGGCCTTTCCCGACCAAGTAGCGCCGATCGCCCTTTGCCTGTCACCCGTTCTGGGTCCGACCACCGTTGAGCAGCTAGTTTCTTTCGTGGACGAACGGGCTCAGAGATCAGGCACAAAGGGGTAGGTCATAGGCTCTGGTCACGTTTAGGGAGTCCAATGAGTAGACGTAGGAGTACGCGTCGGCACGCGCACGAGGCGTGTGTCCAGACAAGCAACACTATGACAGGAGGTTTCTGATGATACATAGGTTACAGCACATCGGTATCGTGGTGAAGGACGTTTGCAAGGCGTGCAGAGTCTTTGAGGAGCTGTTCGGGCTGAGGTGCGAGGAGATCCGGACCACGGAGTCCGGGGGCAAGATGCTCGACGCTCGGATCAAGTTGGGCAACGACATGTGGTTGCACTTCATGCAGAACTGGAACCCGGAGTCCCGTTACTACGAGATGCTGGATGACGATGAGACGGCTATTCTCGAGCACCTGACCTTCGAGGTGGACGACATGGAAGAGGCCGTCGAGCACCTGAGAGAGGAAGGGATCGAGCCCTATCAGAACAAGACATTCGATGCTCGAGACGGCTACGAGACGTTCTACCTCAAGGGCGAGAATCCTATCAGCGACGTTCTTGGCGTGAGCGTCGAGCTGATCGAGCCCCATCCCACCAGCCGCGGCTATGGCTATGCGGAAGGTGAGGAGAAGGCGAAGTCTGACCTGCGCGAAGAAGGCCACGGCGAGCACTCGTAGGATCCTCGGTACTGTAGCCTTTGACCGACTGGTGGGTTTGCGATGAAAGGAGTTCGTGGTGGCAAGACCATACGTGGAGCTGTTCACTGAAGACATCGAAGATATCGCATGGAGCCCCATCGAGGGCTTGGACGGGATCTATGAGAAGATCTTGTGTATGGATCCCGAGACGGGTTCACACACCCGCTTGGTCAAGGGAGATCCTGGTTTCGAGAATCCCGACACCTTGGAGCACGACTTCTGGGAGGAGACGTACCTCCTGGAAGGGAGCTGCTGGCATGGGGACAAGCTTCAGAAGCCGGGCGCCTACTACTGCCGGCCACCACATACCGTGCATGGCCCGTTTAGGACGGACGAGGGTTACATCATCCTCGAGAATCGATACTACCTAGACTAGTGGATTCCTCGAGGACGGGCCGGCCAAAGGTGGCGTGTTCTTGGCTCGGCTTGCGGGGCGAACAACCAGGGGAAGGCGGTTGTTCGCCCCAATTCTGATGGAGGATTGGAGTTCCCTGGAGAAGCACAGCGGATATTCTGTCCTACTGGCCGATCGAGTAGGTGCAGGAGAGACCCAAGGGCCTTCTGACTCGGAGTGTTTTTCGTGTTCATCTTATTGGCAGGTGCCGGCTCGGTGGGTCTTCGATGCAATCGCAGGGCGCTCAACGGGCTGCGGATTTATCTTTCATTCTTGGATGATCTGGTTCTGTGAGTCCTGCTCGCGGGCCGCAACGGAGGCTGACCGCTAGCTGGGAACAGGTGTTCGAAGAGAGGGGTGCTTGTCGGCCGAGTTTGGAGGGCGAGAATACGGAGGGCGATACTCAGAGATGGGAGGGGATCTGTCGTCGAACTTCCGCGTCGGTTATTGAATTCTTGGTAGTCTGGAGTCGATAAATTGTGCCGCCATTCCTGAGGAGGCAGCTTGGTGATAAATGGAAGGAGCGGCGGTCTAGTAGGCTTCAAGGTATTATCGCGAGCCAAGCGAGAAGAGAGGCTCGGCGGTGACAGCAATCAACGAGGTGAGTAGGAGAGTGAGTAGATGAAAGTCCTGATGAGCGGTAATGAAGCTATTGCCCGCGGCGCCTATGAGTACGGTGTACAGGTGGCCACGGGCTATCCGGGGACGCCGAGTTCCGAGATCCTGGAGAACGTAGCTAGATATGAGGAGATCTACACTGAGTGGTCGACGAACGAGAAGGTAGCCATGGACGCGGCCATTGGAGCGGCCTATGCGGGGAAGCGTTCCATGGTGGGTATGAAGTCGGTAGGCATGAACGTGGCTGCGGACTCCTTTTTCTATGCGGTATACACCGGTGTGCGGGCCGGTTTGGTGATTGTGGTGGCTGATGACCCAGGCATGTTCAGCTCGCAGAATGAGCAGGACAATCGGCAGTACGCCCGTTTTGCCAAGATGCCGGTCCTGGAACCGGCGGATAGTCAGGAATCAAAGGACTTCATCGGAGCGGCGCTGGAGCTCTCGGAGGAATGGGACACGCCCGTCATCCTACGGACGGTGATGCGCATCTCCCACTCAGCGTCGCCCGTGGCTCTGAGGGAACGGGATGCGAAGGACGGGCGTGCGACCGCCCCGTTCGAGCGCGATCCACATCGTCTGGTGTGCACGTGCGTCTGGGCGAAGCATCAGCATCCGGTGATCGAGGAGAGACTGAAGCGACTGTCGGGTTTTGCGAACACGTATGAACTGAACCGCCTGGAGTGGGGGGATCGGAGACTGGGGGTTGTAGCCGGGGGAGCAGCGTACAACTACGCCCGGGAGGTCTTCCCGGAAGCATCCTTCCTTAAGCTGGGGATGAGCTACCCGCTGCCCTACGAACTGATCCGAGAGCTGGCCGACGGCGTGGATGAGCTGCTGGTCGTCGAGGAGCTCGATCCCTTCCTGGAGGAACAGATCAAGGCGCAGGGAATCGACTGTCGGGGTAAGGACATCTTCCCGGCCTACGGAGAGCTGACCCCTGCTGTCATTGAGAAGCACGCGGCGGAGGCGGGGCTTCTCCCGCAGGAGCAGGTCAAAGGAGCCCGAGAACTGCCCCTGCCAGAACTGGCTGGCCGGTCGCCCATCTTCTGTCCGGGCTGCCCGCACCGGAGCACGTTCTACGTCCTGGGCAACAAGATGAAGGAGACGATCGTCACCGGTGGGATCGGCTGCTATAACCTGGGGGCGCTGCCTCCTTTTGATGCAACGGACACCATGGGCGCCATGGGGGCCAGCATCGGTGTGGCCCACGGGCTGGACATCGCTGAGATACCGGATCCGTCTGTGGCCGTTATTGGGGACTCGAGTTTCTTCCACGCGGGGATACCGCCTCTGCTGAACATCGTGCACAACGGTGGCAACAGCACCGTCGTCATTCTCGACAATCGGACGACGGCGATGACCGGTCATCAGGATCACCCGGGCGTAGCAGAGACGCTGACGGGAAAGCCAGGGAAGGAGATTGACGTCGAAGAAGTCGTCCGAGCCTGCGGTGTGACAGACGTGCATAAGGTGGATGCCTTCGACATCGAGCTCATCGAGGAGACATACCGGGATGCACTAGCCTATGACGGTCCTTCGGTCGTGATTGTGGAGGGGCCCTGCTATTTCGTTGGACCTGGTGCGCAAGGGACGTATGACGTGGACCTTGAGACCTGCATAGCCTGTGGCACGTGCTTCAAGCTCGGCTGCCCGGCCATCAAGCTCAGCAAAGAGGTCAATGAGAAGACCGGCAGGGCGAAGGCGGAGATCGACCCTGTGCTGTGCGTTGGCTGCGACATGTGCGCGCAGGTTTGCCCGGTTGAAGCGATTCATCCAGTTGAGTCAGAGGAATAGCGAGGTGCGTACGGTGGAAACCATGAACTTCATGATTACGGGTGTGGGAGGACAGGGGACGATCCTGGCCAGTGATATTCTGGCTGCCGTCGGTGTAGAGGCAGGCTATGATGTCAAGAAGTCGGACATCCTGGGTCTGGCAGTGCGCGGAGGGAGCGTTCTCGGTCACGTCCGCTGGGGTGAGCAGGTGCATTCCCCGATCATTCCTCAAGGGCGAGTGGATTACCTGCTTGCATTTGAGATTCTGGAGGGGATGCGGCGCTTGAGCCAGATTCGCCCTGGTGGAACAGTCATACTGAACGAACAAGAGATCCATCCGGCGAGCGTGACCAGCGGACCGGCCACTTATCCGGAGCCGGACGCTGTCCAGAAGGCACTGTCTGCGGCGACGCCGTCTGCCTTCCGGATTCGAGCTCTGGAAATCGCCCAAGACCTGGGCAGCACGAAGGTGGTCAACGTAGTTGTCCTGGGCGCGCTGTCATCCTTCCTTCCGGTGGGGACAGAAAGCTGGGAGAAGGTTCTGGAAGAGCGGGTTCCTTCCCGCTTTACGGAACTGAACTTGAAGGCGTTTCACAGCGGACGACGGTTAACCAAGGAGAGAGCCTGAAAATGCGCATTCTTGTCATCAACCCGAATACGTCGAAGAGTATGACGGATCACGTCCGGCGGGAGCTGGAGAAGATCAAGAGAGACGACACGGAGTTGACAGTCGTGAACCCGGAGCACGGCCCCGTCTCCATCGAGTCGGCCTACGATGAGGCATTGGCGATTCCGCCGACGCTGGAGCTGGTGCGCCAGGCCAACGACGAGGGATACGATGCTGTCATCCTCGCCTGCTTCTCCGATCCTGGTCTGGATGCAGCGAAGGAGATTTCGGATATCCCCGTCATCGGCATCGAGGAATCGACGATGCATATCGCCGCGATGCTAGGGCACAAATTCGCGGTGACGACGGGCGACAGCGCCCGGGCTCCCAGCAAGGAGCTGGATGCTCGCCTGCGCAACGTGGAGACTGCCTACGCTTCGGCGCTCTCCATGGACATGCCCGTGCTCGAGATGGATGCCCATCCAGAGAAGGCGAAGGCCCGGATCATGGAGCTCGGGCGGGAGGCCATTGAGGAAGAGGGCGTGGAGGTGATCATCTTGGGGTGTGCCGGCCTCAGCGGCTACGCCGATGACATCGAGCAGGAACTGGGCGTTGTGGTCCTGGATCCCACCTCTGTGGCCCTCAAGGTCGCGGAGGCACTGGTCGATCTGGGAGTCCGGCACAGCAAGGTGAGGCGCTTCGCCAGGCCGCCCGAGAAGGAGATCAAGTAAGGGCTGCAGGTGCAGTGCGTGTCGAACCATAGGCCGAGCGTGCTGTTCTGGAATGGAACAGCTACAGACCGTCGAGAGAGATGTGCGGTCAAGACGACGATGAGTTTGTTTGGAGGACGACATTGAAGACAGGTGTGATTGATCTCACCCGGGGGGTCCCCCCCACCGATGTTTTTCCCGTTGAGGATCTGGTCGAGTGTGGGCAGGTTGCGCTCCGTCGTGATCCTGAGACCTTGCTTCAGTACAGCCGGACTGGGTACGGACCCCTTCGTGAGTGGCTGGGCGAGCAACACGGAGTGGGGCCCGAGCGAGTTGTCACGGCCAACAGCTCTCTGGAGCTGTTCCAGTTCATTGCCGAGAGCCTTCTGTCGCCCGGGGATCGGGTGTTCGTAGAGAGACCCACGTATGATCGCACCATCGCACTGCTGCGGCGCGTGGGTGTGGACGCCGTTGGCATTCCCATCGAAGAGGATGGCCTGAGCATCGGTCACATGGAGAAGGCACTGGAGCATGGAGCTCCGCGGTTGATGTATATCATCCCGGACTTCCAGAACCCCATGGGTGTTACGACGAGTTTGGAGAAGCGTCAGCGGATCGTTGAGCTGGCCAGAAGGCACGACTTCTGGATCGTCGAGGATGCACCCTACCGGAGGCTGCGGTACTGGGGAGAGGATGTCGCCTCGCTCTGGTCCATCGCTCCGGAGCGGGTGCTCCACATGTCCTCCTTCTCCAAGGTGTTAGCTCCTGGTCTGCGCCTCGGTTACCTGGTGAGCCCCGAGCCCATCGTCGGGCGCCTGCTGCAATGGGCCGAGGATTCACACATCGGCCCCGTGTTGCCGACGCAGGGGATGGTCTTCGAGTACTGCCGTCGCGGGTTGTTGGATGCGAATATCGAACGGCTGAAGCAGATCTATCGACCCCGTCTGGAGGCGGTCCTGACCGCCCTGGACGACCAGATTCCGGAAGCGGACTGGACGCATCCGGAGGGTGGTTTCTTCGTCAGTGGGTTCCTCCCTCCGGGCAACGTCGTTGCGGACGTGCGAGAACGGGCTCTTGACAATGGCTTGAAACTGTCCGATGGCCGCGGATTCTTCCTCGAGCCGTCCGATGGAGACCGCTTTCTGCGCATCCCTTTCTGCAGTCTCACACCAGAGCAGATTGAGGTGGGCGTCTCTCGTCTGGCCCGTCTTCTTTAGGTCCAGCGAGGTTAGGAGTGACTTTTGGATAACGACAAGCTGAAGCTGAGCTCTCAGATCACCTTCCTGTACTATCGCGAACTGGAACCCGTCGACGCGTTCTATCGTGAGGTCATGGGCTTGGAGCTTGTGCAAGACCAGCAGTGGGCAAAGATCTACCGGGTCAGCGAAAAGGCTTTCATCGGGATCGTCGCCGGGGAACGAGGATTTCACCGGGTGCGAGAGGAGAACGCGGTCGTCCTCACGTTCGTCGTGGACGATGTCCGCGCTTGGTACGCTCACCTTGAGCGGTCGGGTGCTACCCTGCTGACTGAGATCAAAGAGGTGGAAGATATCGACGTACGGGGATTCTTCCTGAAGGATCCCGGCGGGTACGTTTTGGAGGTCCAGCGTTTCTTGGCCCCTGATGCTGAACGCATCTTTGGCTAAAGTGATTCGATCTATTGGGGAGGTAAGTGACAGTGTCTTCAATTCTTTCTGGTAAGGATATCCTGCGAACGGACACGCTGACGGACGACGAGCTAGAGCTGATTCTGACGACTGCAGCCCGCTTCGAGGACGAGTTGGCCGCGGAGGGGCGCCTGACCAATATGGCAGGTCAAGTGATGGCCGCTATGTTTTTCGAGCCCAGCACCCGGACGCGGCTCTCCTTTGAGTCGGCGATGCACCGGCTCGGCGGCGATGTGATCACCATCGCTGATCCGAAAACCTCGTCTGCCGCGAAGGGTGAGTCGATGGCCGACGCCGTGAGCGTCGTGCAGGGGTATGCCGACGTGATCGTGATGCGGCACCCGCGCAAGGGGTCAGCGGCGGAGGCGGCGGCTGCGGTCAGTGTTCCCGTTATCAACGGCGGGGACGGTGCCGGTCAGCATCCGACACAGGCGCTGCTGGACGTATACACCATTCAGAAGGAGAAAGGCACCCTCGACGGGCTCACGGTCGCCCTGGCTGGTGATCTGAAGAACGGTCGCACGGTCCACTCGCTCGTCTATCTGCTGGCACGGTTCGATATCCGGCTGATCTTCGTTTCGCCGTCGCAGTTGAAGATGCCGGCTGGCATCACTGAGGAGCTGCGCGGCCAGGGTGTGGAGGTGAGCGAGACGGAGGACCTGGCCTCCGCTATGCAGGAGAGCGACGTCGTCTATATGACCCGCATTCAGAAGGAGCGCTTCCAGGACCCGGCGGAGTACGAGCGTCTGAAGGGCTCCTACGTTCTCGATATGGCGATGGTAGACCAGGCGAAGGAGGGGATCAGCATTATGCATCCCCTGCCTCGTGTAAACGAGATCAAGGCTGAGGTGGATGCGTATGCCGGCGCTGCCTATTTCCGTCAGGCCCATAACGGCGTGCCGGTGCGTATGGCTTTGCTCGCGCTCGTGACAGGGCGAGAGTAACGGGGGAAGTTGGTGGAGATGAGATCCTTTCGGAACCTGTCGCCCCTGCTCAGCCCCCGGTCTGTCGCCGTTGTGGGAGCCTCGAAGCGACCGGGCAGCGCAGGCCGACTGGTGTTGGAGAACCTGAAGCACCTGCGCTATGAGGGCCCGGTCTACGCAGTCCACCCTCGATATGACGAGGTCCTCGGCTTCCCCTGCTATCCCGACCTCCGATCGCTCCCCGGTCCGGTCGACTCGGTGGCGGTCCTTCTCGGCGCGGACAAGGTCGTACCCATCCTCGAGGAGGCGGTCGACGTTGGGGCCAAGGCGGCCTGGGTGCTGGCCAGCGGCTTCGGCGAGGCAGGAGAGGCAGGCCAGGCTCGGGAGGCAGAGCTGGTTCAGTTCGCCGACGAGACGGGGTTGATGGTCTGCGGGCCGAACTGCATCGGGGTGGCGAATCTGGTTGATCGGGTGGCGACCTACAGCGTGGCCCTCAGCCCGCGCACCCGCGCCGGGCGGGTCTCTGCCGTGGTGCAGAGTGGAGCTATCTGTCTGGGGCTGGCGAACGCGGCTCGTTTCGGCTTCCGGTATCTCGTCTCGAGTGGTAATGAGGCGGTACTCGAGAGCGCCGACTACATCGGCTACCTGGCGCACGATCCAGGGACCAAGGTGATCCTGGCGTTCCTTGAGGGGATTCAGAGTCCCGAGAAGTTCGCCGTGGCGGCCCGGGCGGCGGCCCGGGCAGGGAAGCCGGTCCTCGCGGTGAAAGTTGGACGGTCAGAGATGGCGCGGCGGACGGTGCAGGCGCACACCGGGAGCTTGGCGGGGTCGGACCGTGTGGTGGATGCGGCGTTCCGCCGTCTGGGTGTCGTGCGGTTGGATACACTGGATGAGCTGGTCGAAGCGGCCGAGGCCTTCGTCACATGCCCGGTGCCGGAGGGTGACGGGGTAGGGCTTCTCAGCCTATCGGGTGGGCAGATCGGACTGATCGCCGATTTGGCGAAGGACCTGGGACTTGAGTTTCCTGCCTTCTCCGAGGAGGGAAGGGCTGCGCTCCAGGAGATTCTGCCGCCGTTCAGTCCCATCGCGAACCCGTTGGACGCCTGGGGGAGCGGAGATCTGGAAGCGACGTACCCGGCCTGCGTGGATGTGATCTCCCAGGAGGATGATGTCGACCTGCTCGCGGTGAGCCGGGACACGCCGGCGGGCGTCGCGGAGCGCGAGGTGGAGCAGTCCCTGGCTGTGGCGGACGCGGCGGTGGAAGCTGCTCGGCGAACGGAGAAGCCGGTGTTGCTCTTCTCCAATATCTGCTCCCCTTTCGATTCGACGGTGGAGGCCGTACTGGAAGAGG
>Ga0207797_1000873_pt1 | contig 22602 bp, 18 predicted proteins | sample PRCRCaboRojoPR_6_FD_187275 | JGI IMG/M metagenome (GOLD analysis project Ga0207797, IMG submission 187275) | Marine sediment microbial community from Cabo Rojo, Puerto Rico - PR CR 10% Liquid 1 (SPAdes) | ecosystem: Environmental > Aquatic > Marine > Coastal > Sediment | place: Cabo Rojo, Puerto...
ACCCGGGTTCCGGATTCGGCCCGGGCCCACGATTCCCTCCGGGCTCTGCCGGCGGACCAGCCGGCCGACTCCCTCCCCGCCACGCCTGCGGTCGCCAGCGACTCCACGGAGACGGAGTACCGGCTGGAGCGCCTCATCGCCAAGGCCCAGGCCCGCAGCCTGTACCGTCTGACGCCCTCGGACTCGACGCTGGTCGAAGAGAAGCGCATGGCCGTCCACTACGTCACGGCGGATCAGATCACCATCCTCATGGAGGAGGGAGAGGTGCAGGATATGGAGGTCCAGGGATCCACCACCGGGATCCACCTGGAACCCTTGCCCGCCGCCGAGACGCCCCCGGACACCACCGGGGCCGGCACAGGGTCTCCGGCGGATTCCACCAGGGTGCTCCCGGACTCCATCCGGACGCCTCCGGATACCACGGCGGTTCCGCCGGATACCACCACAGTTCCGTCCGGGGCCGGAGCCCCTCCCACGGGCGAGAGGGGAGTGGATCGTGGAAGCCCGGGAAGGGAGGGGCGGTGAAGACCCGCCAGGAGCTGCTTCAGTACCTGGTTCGCCTGGAAGCCCACGATATCTCCGTGGCCGTAGCTCTCCAGGAGCTCCTTCGCCGTGCGGATGAGGAGGGGCGGGTGGATCGGGGGGTGTGGGTGGCGTCCGTCCGGGAGGCCTTCGGCCAGCTTCGCTCCCGGGGCGACGGGGGTCGCCTGACCCGTCGGTTCGGGGAGGAGGAGGCCCTGAGTCAGTATCTCCGGGAACAGGTCCTGGTCCGTCTCCAGGAGGCGGGGATTGCCTATCCGGAGCCGGAAGACCAGGCCTGGCAGTCCCTGGTGGTGAATCCGGAGCTCTGGGGGGCCATCGCAGCGAACCGGGAGACCTTTCTGGAGGAGGTGGACGCCACGCTGCAGACCCTCCAGAGTCGTGGGCCCGGGGGGAGGGAGACCGGCGCTGAGTCGGAAACGGTCCTGGAAGGAGGGGGTAGCCGCCTTCACGCTGAAGGGCTCACGAAGATCTACCGGAAACGGAAGGTGGTGAACGACGTGGCCATCTCCGTCCGGCAGGGGGAGATCGTGGGGTTGCTGGGCCCGAACGGGGCCGGGAAGACCACGACCTTCTACATGATCGTGGGGCTCATTCCCCCCAACGAGGGAAGGGTCTTCCTGGACGACAAGGAACTCACCGATGTGCCCATGTACCAGCGGGCCCGGTTGGGGGTGGGCTATCTGGCCCAGGAGCCTTCGGTCTTCCGGAAGCTGACGGTGGAGGAAAACGTCCTGGCCATCCTGGAGACCCTGGATCTGCCGAAATCGGAGCGGAAGGCCCGGTTGGAGGAGTTGCTCAACGAGCTCTCCATCGCCCACCTTCGGGACAACAAGGCCTACTCCCTGTCCGGCGGAGAGCGGCGGCGCCTGGAAATCACCAGGGCCCTGGTCCAGCAGCCCAAGTTCATGCTCCTGGACGAGCCCTTCGCCGGGATCGACCCCATCGCGGTGAATGATATCCAGCAGATCGTCCACGGGCTGAAGCACCGGGAGATCGGGGCCGTCATCTCCGACCACAACGTGGAGCAGACCCTGGAGATCGTGGATCGGGCCTACATCATGTACGAAGGCCGCATCCGGGTCAGCGGAACGGTGTCCGAGCTGGTCTGGAACGATGAAGTGGCCGAGATCTACTTCGGACCCACTCTCACGGAGAAGATGCGGGGTCGTTACGGGAGGCCGGTGAGCCAGGTATGAGCAACTTCAACACCCGACTCGTCCAGAGCGCCCAGCTCCGGCAGGAGATGAAGATCAACCCACGCCTGTATCAGGCGATGGAGTTGCTCTACATGCCCCTCCTGGACCTGCAACAGCACCTGAAGCAGGAGCTGACGGAGAACCCCTTCCTGGAGATGGTGGAGTCGGAGATCGAGGAAGAAGTGGAGTTGGATGAGGAGGGCAAGGAGGAGCTGGACGACGAAATCGACTGGGAGGAGATCCTCCTGGACGGCTTCGACGCCGGGGGGCGGAAACAGCAGTACGAACAGAAGGAGTACTTCCAGCCCACTCCCGTGGAGCAGGACGACCTCCAGGATTATCTCCTGGAGCAGCTCCACTACCTGGACCTCCCGGAGCGGCAAATCCGCCTGGGAGAGGAGATCATCGGAAACATCAGCGATGACGGGGGCCTGTCCTGCTCCCTGGAGGAGGTCCTGGCAGGGGCCAACCAGTGGCTGGAGGAGGTCCGGGAGGTGGCGGTGGAGCGAGCCGGCCACGTGGAGGACGAAGAGGAGCGGGAGGCGGAGTTGGCGGAGATCCAGGAGCTCTTCGCTCCCTACGAGATGGCGGAGGTGGAGGCCATGCTGGAGCAAGTCCAGGCCTTCGACCCCCCGGGGGTGGGCGCCCGAGACCTCCAGGAGTCCATCCTCATCCAGCTCCGACGGAAGGACATGGGAGACAGCCTCTCGGCGGCCCTGGTGGAGGAGCACTTCACCGATCTCATCAACCACCGGTGGGCCGAGATCGCCAAGGCCCGGGGCATCAGCCCCCGGGAGGTCCAGGATGCCGCCGACGAGATCGCCAAGCTGGACCCCAAGCCCGGGCTGCAGCACTCCACGGATCCGGAGCGTTACGTGATACCGGATCTCATTGTGGAGAAGATCGACGGGGAGTACATGGTCTTCGCCAACGACACGAATCTCCCCCGCCTCCGACTCTCCCGGGCCTACCGGGAGGTGGCCCAGGACAAGAACAAGTTCAAGGGAGAGAACAAGGAGTTCATCTCTTCCAAGCTCAACTCCGCCAACTGGATGATCCAGGCCATCGAGCAGCGCCGCCAGACCATGCTGAAGGTCATGAGCTTCATCGTGGATCGGCAGCGGGGGTTCTTCGAGAAGGGGGTACAGCACCTTCGTCCCCTGACCCTCCGGGAGGTGGCGGAGCACATCGAGATGCACGAATCCACGGTGTCCCGGGTGACGAACGAGAAGTACGTTCAGACCCCCCGGGGGGTCTACTCCCTGAAGTTCTTCTTCTCCAGCGGCCTGTCCACCACTTCCGGCGAGGACATCTCGGCCCGGGGCGTGAAGGCCAAGATGCAGGCCCTGGTGAACCAGGAGGATCCCCAGAAGCCTCTCACGGACCAGGCCATCGTGGACCTCCTGAAGTCCGAGGGGGTGAAGATCGCCCGACGCACGGTAGCCAAGTACAGGGACCAGCTGGGCATTCTCCCGGCCCGGATGCGGAAGCGGGTATAAGCCTCCCAGGCGAGCCACACTTCAACCCGAGGCGGCTCGAGTCATGAAACCCCTTGAAGCGGCCCAGACCCTGAGCCCGGAGATCCGCCGGGACTTCGCCCTGGTGGTTCCGGCCTTCAACGAAGCCCCGGTGATACCCGAGCTGGTGCGAAGCCTGCGGGAGGCCTGGGAGGGCTACGATTTGCAGGGTGAGGTTCTCCTGGTGGACGACGGGTCCTCGGACGGCACGGCGGAGCTGGCCGAGAGGGAAGGGGAGGGCTGGAGCCAGCTCCGGGTCCTCCGGCATCGGGTGAACCTGGGGAAGACCGAGGCCCTGGTGACCGCCGCCGAGGCCACGGACCGGCAGTACCTGGTCCTCTTCGACGCCGACCTCCAGCACCGCCCCGAGGAGATCCCCCGCTTCCTGGCCAAGCTGCAGGAGGGCTGGGACGTGGTTACGGGCCGGAAGATGGGGGAATACGACAAACCGGTGGTGTCGGCGGTCTACAACTGGATGAGCCGGAAGATCTTCCGGGTCCCCGTCTCGGACCTGAATTCCATGAAGGCCTTCCGGCGTTGTGTGGTGGAGGAGCTTCCCCTTCGGCATGACTGGCACCGGTTTTTCGTGGTCCTGGCCCACGCCCGGGGCTACTCGGTGACGGAGATCGAGATCCGTCTCTATCCCAGGGTGGCCGGGCAGTCGAAGTACTCGGGACGGTTCCGGATCGTGGTGGGCCTCATGGATCTTCTCTCCGTGTGGTTCCTTCTCCTCTTCTCCCGGAAACCCCTTCTCCTCTTCGGCTTCTCCGGCTTCCTCCTCATCCTTCTGGGCCTGGGGGTCGGGGCCGTGGCCTTCTACCTGCGATTCGTGGAGGGGACGGGATTCCGCCCCCTCCTCTATCTGGTGGTCCTCCTGGAGACCGTAGGGTTCCTCCTGGTGGGCGTGGGGCTCATGGCGGAGATGATCGCCCAGCTCCACCACGAGGTGGATGTCCTCCGCCGGCGGTCGGAATAGGCTAGGCGCATGGGAAGGGAGAGACCCCGCATCCTGGTGACCGTGGGAACCCGGCCGGAGGCCATCAAGATGGCCCCGGTCCTTCAGGCCCTCCGGCGCCGGGACGCCCTCCTGGAGAGCCGTCTGGCCCTCACCGGCCAGCACACGGACATGGTGGACCAGGTCCTGGATGCGTTCCGTCTGGTGCCGGATTACGACCTGGACATCATGCGGCCGGGCCAGACCCTCTACGATGTGGCCCATGAGTGTCTGGACGGCTTGAACGAGGTGTTGACCGACTTCCGACCCCACATGGTCCTGGTCCAGGGGGACACGGCCTCGGTGTTCTTCAGCTCCCTGGTGGGTTTCTTCGAGAAAACCCGGGTGGGGCACGTGGAAGCGGGTCTCCGAAGCGGAGACAAGTGGGCCCCGTTTCCGGAAGAGGTTTTCCGCCGCCTGGCGGATGTCCTCACCGACTTCTACTTCGCTCCCACGTCCCGAGCCCGGGCGAACCTTCTCCGGGAGGGGGTGCCGTCCCGGAGCATCCACGTCACGGGCAACACCGTGGTGGACGCTCTCCTGGACACGGCCCGCCGGGGTGAGGCTCCCCAGGAGCCCCGCTTGCGGAGGGTCCTGGATCGGGACGGGCCCCTGGTCCTCCTCACGGCCCATCGCCGGGAGTCCTTCGGAGAGCCTCTCCGTCGGGTCTTCAGGGCCGTCCTGGAGCTCGTGGAGAGGCGGGAGGACGTGGAGGTCCTCTACCCCGTCCACCCCAATCCCCGGGTCCGGGAACCGGCCATGGAGATGCTCTCGGGTCACCCCCGGGTCCACCTCACCGAGCCCCTGGGGTATGGGGCCCTGGTTCAGGTCCTGGCCCGGGCCTCCCTGGTTCTCACCGACTCCGGGGGCATCCAGGAAGAGGCTCCCACCTTCGGGGCCCGGGTCCTGGTCCTTCGGGAGGTCACGGAGAGACCGGAGGGGGTGGAGGCGGGTGTGGCCCGTCTGGTGGGTACGGATTCCGGCTTGATCGTGAGGGGAGCCCTGGAGATCCTTCGGGAAAGGGACGAGAGGGGAGGAGGATCCGGGGCCCGGAACGGGCCCCCGGGACCCGACTCCCGGAACCCCTACGGAGACGGGAGGGCAGGGGAGCGTATCGCCGACATCCTTCTGGCCTCTCTCACGGATCGGCCTCGGGAGACCATGGACTGGCAGGGCCCGTGAACATCCTGGTCCACTGCATCTACTTCCCCCCGGAAGTGGGCGGGCTGGAGAGCCACGTCTACTACCTCTGCCGGGCCCTTGTGGAGAAGGGGCACACCGTCCGGGTGGTCACCTCCCGCTCCCTTCCCCACGTACCGGAGCGGGAGGAGATGGACGGGATCCAGGTCTGGCGGACCTGGTTCCCCTCCCGAAGACCCCTGGGGTGGGCGGCCCATGCCCTGGGCTCTGTGGGCCTTACCCGGAAGCTGGCCCGGGATTCCCACGTCCTCCACGCCCAGACCTTTGCCTCCGTGGTCCCGGTGGCTCTGGCCCGGAAAGGGTTGGGCGTGCGCATGGTGGCTACCTTCCATACTTCCCATTTTCTCATGCGGGCCCGAAAGCCCCTGTGGAGGCCGGTCCTCGGGTCCCTGGTCCGGGCACCGGACCATGCCCTGGCAGCCAGCGAGGAGATCGCCCGGGTGGCCCAGGATCTGGCCCCGGGCACCCGGGTGGAGGCCCTGACGAACGGGGTGGAGACCAGCTTCTTCCGTCGGGTCCGACCGAGTCTCCCGGAGGGTTCTGGGCCTCGGATCCTGGTCCCGCGGCGCCTGTTCCCGAAGAACGGAGTGGAGTACTTCGTCCGGGCCATGCCCCGGATCCTGGAGGGGATGGAGGTGGAGGGCGTTCTGGTGGGGGACGGCCCGGAGCGGGAGCGTCTGGAGGCCCTGGCCCGGGACCTTGGGGTGGAGGACCATCTTCGCTTCCTGGGAAGGAGGGCCCACGACGAGATGCCCGGATTGTTGAGCTCCGGCTCCCTGGCCGTGGTACCCTCCCTCATGGAGGCCACCTCGGTGGCGGCTCTGGAGGCCATGGCCTGTCAGCTCCCGGTGGCGGCGTCCCGGGTGGGTGGCTTGCCGGAGATCGTGGACGAGACGGTGGGAGCCCTCTTTCGACCCGGGGACCCGGAGGACCTGGCGGCCACGGTGCTGCGCCTTCTTCGGGAAGAAGACCTCCCGGCCATGGGGATCCGGGCCCGGGAGCGGGTGGTGGAGCGCTGGAGCAACGCTCGGCTGGCCGAGCGTCATCTGGAGATCTACAGGGACCTCATGGACACGGGGGCGTGATGGTCAAAAAGAGCGACGGACCAGGGGAGGCGGCGGTTTCCGGGGACACCGGAGGCGGTGGAGGCTCGGAGGCCGGGCAGGGCAGGGGACTGCAGGGATGGACCGTGGCCCTGATCTACGGGGCTGTGACCCTTCTCCTCTTCCGGACGTTCGTCTTCTCCGGAGACATGCTCCTGGGCCAGGATACCCTCTCCCTGGGGTATGTGGCCCGGGAATTCTTCGCCCAGGCCCTCCGGGGAGGCACCTTTCCCTTCTGGAACCCCATCATTCTGGGAGGAACCCCCTTTCTGGACTCCCTGGCCGGGGGGGATTCCCTCTATCCCACGTCTCTCCTCCTGGTCCTCATGGACCCCTACCGGGCCCTGGGGTGGAAGCTGGTGATCCACGTTTTCCTGGCCGGGCTCTTCATGTTCGGCTGGATCCGGGCCCTGGGGCGTTCCCCCTCCGCTGCCTTTCTGGCAGGCCTGGCCTACCTCCTGGCGCCCTTCATGGTGACCCTGGTCTATCCGGGCCACGACGGGAAGCTCTTCGTCACGGCCCTCACCCCGGCCCTGTTCTGGGCCACGGAGGCGGCCCTTCGCCGGGGACGGCTCCTGGCCTTCGCCGGCATGGCCCTGGTCATCGCCCTGGTCATCCTCACCACCCACTTCCAGCAGGCCTACTTCCTCTTTGGCGCCGCGGGCGTATACGCCCTGGTTCGGGTCATCCTCCTGTGGCGCCGGGCTGGTGTGGCTCCTCCTCGGGCCCTGGGCCGGTTCAGCCTCTTCCTGGGGTTCTCCCTCCTGGGGGCCGGCGTGGCGGGTGTCCAGCTCCTGCCGGCGGTGGACTACGTGACGGAGTTCTCCCGGCGGACGGCCACCACCACCGAGGCTACCAGGGAGACCGGCGTGGCCTACTCCTCCTCCTGGTCCCTGCACCCCGAGGAGGTGGCTTCCCTGGTGGTACCGGAGTTCGTGGGAAACAGCGCCGGCGGGGCTCCCTGGGCGGAGAACACCTACTGGGGCCGGAACCCCTTCAAGCTCAACCACGAGTACGCCGGTCTGGTGGTCCTCCTTCTGGCCCTGGCCTCCTTCCTGGGGGCACCGGGGAAGGGGGTGCGCTACACCCTGGTGGGCATCGGGGGCGTGGCCCTCCTCTATGCCCTGGGGAGCCACACCCCGGTGTGGCGCCTCTTCTACGAGGTGGTGCCCGGCATCTCCCTGTTTCGGGCCCCGTCCATCGCCGCCTTCCTCTTCGGTTTCGCCGCCGTCACCCTCATGGCCTTCGGCGTGGACCGGGTGCTGGCCGGATGGGAACAGGCCAGGGAGGCGGAGGGTGATTCCAGTAGAATCCGAGATGACCGAACCTTATTAATTGTCCTGTCGTCAGTTACGGGAGTTCTCCTCTTGGGGGCAATCCTGGCCTCCAGCGGGACCCTGACCTCTCTCTGGTCCTCTCTCCTGTACCGGGGGATGGAGCCCGGGAAGGCCCAGGCCCTGGCTGCGGCCCAGCCCTTCATCACCCGAGGCTTCTTCGTGGCCGCCCTCCTGGCCGGCTGTCTCACCGGGCTCGTGTGGGCCCTCGGCCGGGGCCTGCTCAGTCGAACGGTCTGGGTGGGAGGTGTGGCCGTGCTGGTGGTTCTGGATCTTGCCCGGGTAGACGATCCCTTCATCCAGACCCTGGACTTCCAGCGCTGGGCCGCCCCGGATCCCAACATCCAGTACCTGCAGGAGCGGCAGGAGGAAGAGCCCCCTTTCCGGCTCCTGGCCATGGGAGGCCAGACGGGACAGGACGTGAAACCCGGGATGTACGGTCTGGAGTTGGCCGCCGGCCACCATCCCAATGACCTGGCCCGCTACCGGGAGCTCATCGGTATGGTAGGTAGCGGAGCTCCCCGGAACTTCTTCGTTGAGGAGGAGAGTGGGGTGGGACTTCGCATGCCTCTTCTCTCCATCCTGAACGTCCGGTACGTGCTTTGGCCGGTGCGCCAGTTCGGGGGGCTGCCCCAGGGAGAGGTGGTCATGGCCACGACCCTGGGCGACGGGAGCCCCTACGAGGCCGTCTACGAGATCCCCACCCTTCCCAGGGCCCGTCTGGTGGGTCGGGCCGTGGTGCTGCCGGACGAGGAGAGCCTGCCCTACCTGCTGTCGGAGGAATTCCGGCCCGGTGAGGAGGTGGTCCTGTCTCAGGCACCCCCGGTAGCGCTGCCCGGGGGACCGGTTCAGGGCGAGGTGGAGTGGTTGGAGAAGGGCCTGAACACCCTGCGCCTCCGGGTGGACAGCCCGGAGCCGGCCCTCCTGGTCCTGGCAGAGAACTGGTACCCGGCCTGGGAGGCCCGGGTGGGAGGGGAAGAGACGCCGGTTCTTCGGGCCAATCACACCCTTCGGGCCGTTCCCGTGCCCTCCGGGGAGCACGAAGTGGAGGTCTACTACGACACCGGCCGCTACGGGTTGCCCCTGGCCCTGAGCCTCCTGTCCCTCCTGGTCCTGGGGCTCCTGGCAGGCTTCGGTCTCCGGCGCTCCAGGGGCTCGGAGCCGGGGGAGACGGTCTGACCCGTGACGGAGCCTCCGGCCGGTCCCCGGACGTCCCGTATCCGGCGTCTCCTGGTTCTGACTCTCCAACTCCTGGTCACGGGGCTCGTGACCTGGTTCATCCTTCGGGCCGTGGGCCTGAGTGTGGAGGAGCTGGGGCGATTGGACGTGTCGGTCCTGGACCTGCGCTGGGGGGGGCTGGCCCTGGCTTCCGTCCTCCTCCTTCTCGCCTATCTCTACAGCGCTGCCCTCTGGGGTGTGATGGTCCGTGAGTTGGGAGGACCCAGGATCGGCCTGGTTCCGGCCCTCCGGATCTTCTTCACCGCCAACCTGGGGCGTTACCTCCCGGGGAAAGTCTGGCAGGTGGCGGGGGTGGCCTATCTGGCTCGAGGCCAGGGGGTGACGGCGGCCACCGCCACGGGATCGGCACTGCTGGGTCAGGCCTTCTCCCTGGCCGGTGCCACGGTGGTGGGGCTGGGGGTGTTCCTGGGCGAGGGCGGCTGGGGGCCGGAGATGGGAGGAGGATGGACTGCCCTGGTCCTGCTGGCCCTGGTGATCGTCCTCACCATGCCCGGAATCCTGAAGCCCCTTCTGGGCCTCTGGTTTCGACTCCTGCAGGGGAAGATCCCTTCCGGGTTCCGACCGGATCAGGTGTTCGGGGTCCGATGGGTTCTCCTCTATGTCCCGGGTTGGGCTCTTCAGGGTGCGGCCTTCTGGATCCTGGCCCGGAGCCTGGGGATGGCGTTGACGGCCACCACGGGCCTGTCCGTCTATCCTGCGGCGTATGTTCTGGGGTACGTCATGGTCTTTGCCCCGGCGGGAATCGGGGTCCGGGAGGGGTTCCTTATCGCCCTGCTTGAGCCGATCTTGGGGGCCGGTGGAGCGGTTTTGGCTGTGGTGGCGAGGATCTGGACCACCGTCCTGGAGGTGATCCCCGCCCTGGTGCTGGCCGGGGGATACGCCGGCTTCCCGGGCCGGAGAGAGGGAGAAGACATCGGTGAGTGAGCCGCGGGTCCTGGTGGTCATGCCCACGTACAATGAGCGGGAGAACCTGCCCCGGGTCGTGCCCCTGGTGGTGGAGAGCCATCCTGCCGTGGAGATCCTGGTGGTGGACGACGCGTCTCCCGATGGCACGGGAGCCCTGGCCGAGGATCTGGCCCGGGAGGAGCCCAGGATCCACGTTCTGCACCGGGAAGGGAAGGGGGGGTTGGGGGGCGCCTACATCGCAGGGTTCCAGTGGGGTCTGGCCAGGGACTACCATCTCTTCTTCGAGATGGACGCGGACCTCTCCCACCCGCCGGATCGAATCCCGGACATGATGGACGAGGCAAGAAGCCACCCTGTGGTGATAGGATCCCGTTACGTGGACCGCCGGGTGAATGTGGTAAACTGGCCCATCACACGTCTCATCATCAGCGTCTTCGGCAGCGTCTATGCCCGGGTCATCACCCGTCTGCCCGTCATGGACGCCACAGGAGGGTTCAACTGCTGGCACCGAGAGGTCCTGGAGGCGGTGAAGCTGGAACGGATCCGGTCCAACGGCTACGCCTTCCAGATCGAGCTGAAGCTCAGGGCCTGGCGCCAGGGCTTCCAGCCCCGGGAGATCCCCATCGTGTTCACGGAGCGGGAGACGGGGGAGTCCAAGATGTCGAAGCGGATCGTCCTGGAGGCCGTCTGGAAGGTGTGGGAGCTCCGTCTTCGGGACCTGTTCGGAAAGCTGTGACCGTGCCCCTGGTCTCCTTTCTCTATCGGTGTCCCTGTTGCGGCCACGATCCCATGGGAGGGGAGGGGGACGAGGCCCTCTGTCCCTCCTGCGGCACCCGGTATCATCGGGGAAGCCCAGGGGGCAGGATCCGGATTCTGGAATCTTCCGGGGCGACCTGGGAGGTGCCCAGTTACCGCCTGGCCGATGCCATCACGGCTCTGGGGGGACCCCTGACCCGGGCCCGGACCTCCGACGGCGGTCTCTCCCACCGGGCCGGGGTGGAGCTGCGGAAGAGCCAGAAGGAGGATCCGGTCCGGCACCGGGGTGAGCTCCAGGGCTTCGCCGAGACTCTCGGTCCCCCCCAGACCGGCTTTCTCGTCCTCCAGGATGATGTACTGGCGTTTCTGCCGCCGGATATGACCGGGAAGAAAGGAGGAGCGAAGGGAGGGGAAGCCGAGGACGGAAACCCCCTGGAGACGTGGGACCTCATGGATATCCGGGCCGTGCAGACCAGCTCCTCCTCGCTGCAAATCTCTCCGAAGGAAGGGGGCGTAGTCCAGTTTCGCTTCCAGGATGATTCTCCCCGACGCTGGGAGGCCCTCCTTCACCTGGCCCTCCGTCGGATCTACCGGAGCAGGGGATTGGGAGAGATCCGGGAGTTTCAACCCCGGATCCGGGTGTCATGACCTGGTACGAATTCTTCCGGAGGGTCCTGGCCCTGTTCGTCCGTATGGCCACCCGGACGGAGGTGGTGGGAAGGGACCGGGTTCCCCGGGAGGGACCCTTCATCCTGGTGGCGAACCACCAGAGCATCCTGGATCCCATCATTGTCCAGGTGCACTGTCCCAGGCCTCTCCACACCCTTACGAAGAGCACTCAGTTCAACGGGGCCTTCTTCGGGTGGCTCATGCCTCGTCTAAATGCCATTCCTACAAGACGTTATCGTGTTGATCCTCAAGTGATACGTGTGGTCCTGAGGCGGCTGGCTGGCGGAGAGGGGGTGGGGGTGTATCCCGAGGGTGAGCGGTCCTGGGATGCACGCCTCCAGCCCTTCCGCCGGGGCACCGTCCGACTCCTCCTCAAGGCCGGTGTGCCCGTGGTCCCGTGCGGTGTGGTGGGGTCCTACGACGTCTGGCCCCGCTGGAGCCGGACCGTCCGGCGGCGGAGAGTCCGCCTGGAGTTCGGCGAGGCCATCCGTTGGCCGGCCATGGACGACCGGGCCCAGCGGGAGGCTCAGCTCCCGGATGCCATGGAGACCCTTCGGACCCGGCTGACGGAGCTGAGCGACTGGACTTTCCTGGAAAAGGCCGGGGCCACGGGTGGAGTGGGATCGTCGGATCCTGCCTCCCAGGAGCCGCCGTGGCTTCGGGGCGTACCATCCCCGGGCGACGACTCCGCCGGCTCATCCTGATCTCGCCCTGACATCATCTCGCCCTGGCATCTCGCCCTGGCATCTCGCCCCCAAAATCTCTCGGAAAGGTTCTTCCGGCTCGTGACTTAACATAATATGTATTATGCGACGCAGGTAGACGAACCAAGGGCCTGCCCCCGGGATCCTGGGATAATGGGTGCAGACCTGCGGTGTACGGTGCAGGCCTACTGGGATGGCGGCGGGCTCGTGCGGAAAGGCCTCGGGGATTCCCCGGGGAGGCGGACCTCGGTGCGGAGAGCTGGATTGAAGGTCAGGAGTTGGCCCGGGCCCGGGCCTCGGCCAGCCTCATCTCCCACATCTGGCGCTCAGGGCTTTCCTCGTCCAGGGTGGCCAGGACATCGGTGAGGAGGTCCACGGCTCCCTGGTGGTCCCCGGCGTCACTCCGGATGCGGGCGGCATCGGCCAGGGCCTCACGGACCTGGAAGCCCATGTCGGAGGTGTCGGCGATGCGGAGGTAGAGACGTTCGGCGTCCTCGAGGCGTCCGGCTTCCTCGTAGGCCGCGGCCATGAGAAAGGCGGCCTGGATTCCGATGGGCTCGTTGTCCATGGCCTGGACGGCGGGGGCCAGGACGTCCATGGCGGCCTCGGGATCGTCCTGCTCCAGGAGGAGCTCCCCCAGGAGGACCCGGGCCTCCAGGGCGTAGACCGTTCCCTGGAAACGATCGATGTACTGCTGGAGCTCCGCCCGGGCGGCCTCGGGCTCGCCAAAGCTCAGGGTCTGCTGAACCTGCTCCAGGCGGGCCACGGCCTGGTCTTCCACGGAGGTTCGGTAGTTCGTGTAGTAGACCACGCCGGCGACCACCACCACCAGGACGACCCCCACGACGATGAGGATCTGGGTGTTGGCTTTGGCCCACTCCCAGGACTCCACGACTCTCTCGACGAAGACGTCCTCGGCTTCCTTCTTCTTGTCCTCCGGGCGACGCCGGGAGGAGGGATGGCGTTTCTGGGGCATGCTTCCTCGGTGCTGCTTCGTCTGGAGTCCCGGTCCCGTGGGCGGGCATGGACGGGCCCGCCTCCAGAGGGGTTGGGAACGCGAAAAAGGCTGGAAAAAGCTAGCTTTAGGAGGAATCCGGGTCAACGGAGGACGGCCGGGAAGCCAGGAGCTCCTCCGGGGCCAGGATGCGCAGCCCATCCGCCTCGTCCCGGATGTGGCCCCTGTAGATCCAGTCGTTGAGAACCGTGGTCACCGTGGAGCGGTGACAGGACGCCAGGTCGGCCAGGAGTTGGTGGGTGAGGGGCACGGAGAGGAGGACCCCTTCCTCCTCCCTCCGGCCCAGGCGTTCCGCCAGGTGCATGAGGAGGGCCCCCAGACGCCGGGGAGCCCCCCGGGGCCGGCGGAGACCGGCCAGGCGTCGGCAGAGCTCCAGCTCCGCCTCCTTCGCCGCGAGAAAGGCCTCCAGGGTCCGGGCGGCGGTGTGGAGAACCCGGTTCACGGTCTCACCGTCCAGGGGGACCACCCGGCTCGCCTCTCCGGCCCGACACCACGCCCGCCGCCGGGCGCCGGGGAGAAGGGCTTCTTCCCCCGCCAGCTCCCAGGGACCCACCAGGCCCACGCAAGACCTGGCCCGCCCTTCCGGATCGGTCTGGGTCAGCCTCAGGTGTCCCCCCTTGACCAGGAACACGTGCTGAGACGCCTGGCCGGGCTCATAGAGGATCTCGGTCCGGCGAAGGGTCCGGACGTCCCCCTGCTTGATGAGGCGGTTCAGCTTCCGGTCTCGCTGGGGAACGACCTTCAGGGGCATCTCAGGCCACCCCTTCCTGGTCACGGCTGTCACGGAGGGCTGGTCGCAGGGCCAGGACGGTCCCCACCAGGAGGGCGGGCATGGAGATCATGGCTGCCTGCCTGGGTCCCGTCCAATCGCCCAGGGCTCCGGTGAGGAGGACGCCCACGGATCCCCCGGCCCAGGCCAGGCCCATGACGATCCCCGAGCCCACCGCAGCTCCCGCCGGCAGGATCTCCTGGGCCTTCACCACGATGGACGGCATCATGGCCATGTTCATGAACCCGGCACAGGCGGCGGCCGCCAGGGCTCCCGTGGAGCCAGGGGCCAGGGACACGGCCAGGAGGTGGGCGGGAAAGCCCAGGAAGGTGAGACCGGCCAGGAGGTGGCTCCGGTCCATCCGGTCGGCCAGGAAGCCACCGGCCAGGGTGCCCACGGCTTGAAATCCCAGGTAGATGCTCAGGGAAACGGCTCCCAGCTCCTCCGATCCACCGGCCTGGGCCACGATAATGGGCTGCATGGTCAGGAAGACCCGTTGGGTGAAGGCTCCCATGACGCTGATGGCGAAGAGGAGCCCCAGGGGCCCCTTCAGGCGCCGAAGGACCACTCCGGGGGATGGGGGCAGCTCCGCCGAAGCCTCGGAGCGTCCCGGAGGAAGGACCCGGAAGAGGATCACGGCCAGGAGAATCCCGGGAAACATGGCCACCCACAGGTTCTCCAGGCCCAGCCATCCCACCAGTCCCACGGCTGCCAGGGGGCCCACGGTGAAGCCCAGGCTCCCACCCATGGAGAAGACGCTTATCCTGAGGCCACTCCCCTTCCCCTCCGAGATCCGAGCCGCCATGGAGGCCCCCGGAGGATGGAAGGCGGCGCTGCCGAGGCCCCCCAGGAGGAGCAGGAGCACGAGAACCCAGAAGGTGGCGGCGGAGCCCACCAGAGAGAGAAACACCCCGGAGAGAAGGGGCCCCAGGACCACGAAGAGGCGCCTACCGAACCGGTCGGAGAGGTAGCCCATGAGAGGCTGGAGGAGGGAGGCCGCCAGGGAGAGGGTCATGGCCAGGGTGGCCGCCAGGGTGATGGAGAGCCCCAGCTTGTCCATGATCCGGGGGAGCAGCGGGGGCAGGAAGGCGGCGTAGGCGTCGTTCACTCCGTGGGCCAAAGCCACCAGAGTGGCCAGAGCCGTGGCCCTCCGGACCGTGGGGGTGGTGGCGTCCGAGGAGGAGGCATCAGGAGACGATAGAGTGGATACGGCCACGATGAGGTCCCGGTGCGGTCCGAGGGGCGGGGTATGGGGGGCGACTCCCCGGTACCCGTGGAGAGGGGCCGGAGGCACCGGAGAAAGGTCGGAGAAAGGAACGGGTTGGCAAGGGTCCGGTCCCGGCCGGGGGGCGATGAGGAGACCGGGCCGGGCCTGGCGCGATCCCCTCCAAGGCCCCATCGTGCAGGGGAACCGCTGGGAAAAGACCACTTGAGGTGAGCGAAGTCAAGTCCATGAGCAACATGACGTTATGGGCTAAGGTATTTGGGGTGTTCGCCGGGGTTTCCGGGTTTCTTGCCGTGGCCCTGGGGGCCTTCGGGGCCCATGGCCTCCGGGAGCGCCTGTCCCCTGAGGACCTGGCCGTCTTCGAGACCGGCGTCCGTTACCAGATGTACCATGCCCTGGCCCTCCTGGCGGTAGCGTGGCTGGTGGACCGGGGGGTCGGGGGAGGCATGGTAGCGGGGTGGGCTTTCACCCTGGGGACCGTAGTCTTCTCCGGGAGCCTCTACGTTCTCGTCCTTACGGGACAGCGGTGGATGGGTGCCGTGACCCCCCTGGGTGGGGTGGCCTTCCTGGTGGGGTGGGTGGCTTTGGCCATGGCGTTCTTCCGGACGTAGCCAGGAGGGACCGGCGACCAGAAGGGAACCGAAGAGAAAGGACACGAGACATGACGGACGTCGACAACCATGGATCCGTGGAACGAGCCCGACAGCGACTCCTGGAGGCCGACTCGGTCTGCGTTCTCACCGGGGCCGGGGTGAGCGCCGAGTCCGGGGTCCCCACCTTCAGGGGAGAGGACGGGCTGTGGAAGTCCCACCGGGCGGAGGATCTGGCCACCCCCGGGGCCTTTCGCCGGGATCCTCGTCTCGTCTGGGAGTGGTACGATTGGCGGAGGGGGCTCATCGGAGACTGCCGGCCGAACCGGGGTCACGAGGCTCTGGCCCGGTTCGCTCTGGACGAAGGCCCCACGGTGAGTCTGGTCACCCAGAATGTGGACGGTCTCCACGAGCAGGCGGCCCGGGAGGCTGCCGGGAGCGACAATCCCGCTCCGGCCCTGCCCCTGGAGCTGCACGGCTCCCTCTTCAGGGTCAAGTGCACCTCCTGCACCTACCGGATTCCCCACCGGGATCCCATCGACGCCAGCTCTCACGAGACCCTTCCCCGTTGTCCGGTCTGCTCCTCCCTCCTGCGGCCCGACGTGGTGTGGTTCGGGGAAGGGCTGGATCCGGACGTCCTGGACGGAGCCTTCCAGGCCGCCCGGGCGGCGGACGTGTGCCTGGTGGTGGGAACCAGCGCCCTGGTCCAGCCGGCGGCTTCCCTTCCCCTGGTGACCCTGGAACGGGGCGGGGACCTGGTGGAGGTGAACCCGGACCCCACACCCCTGACCTCCCGGACTGCTTTCGCCCTGCAGGGACCCTCGGGACAGATCCTGCCGGAACTCCTGGGGGGAGGATAGGCCCGACCCTCCCGGCCACACCCGGAGCCCATGTCCGACAGGCCGGAACCTGGCCTGCCCCTGAGGGTTTAGTTCTGTGGGGAGAGGACCGTCTCCCCGTTCACCAAACGTACCCGGCCCCGTCACGGGGCGTGCTCCAGCGAGGGCTCCAGGTCCGGAGTCCAGGGACTATAAGGCATGCGCAAGGCCATCGTCGGTTTCTCTCTCCTCCTCCTCCTCCCGGTCCTGCACGCCTGTGACGGGTCCACGTCGGCGCCGGTGCCCGCCCAGGTGGTGGTGACCCCGGGAGACGCGGTCCTGGAAGCTCTGGGGGCGACCCAGCAGTTCTCCGCCCAGGTCCGGGACGAAGATGGAAATCCCCTTACCGGGGTCCCCATCACCTGGAGCAGCACCAACGAAGAGGTGGCCACGGTGGACGCCACGGGCACGGCCACGGCCGTCTCCCGGGGAACCGCTACCATCCGGGCGTCCGTGGGCCAGGAGGGGACCCGGGGAAGTGCCCTTCTCCAGGTGATCCCCGAGCCCGCTGAGCTCACGAAGGTGACGGGGGACGAGCAGACCGGGGGGCTTCTACAGCCCCTGGCCGTGGAGCCCACGGTGGAGGTCCGGGACTCCCGGGGGAACGCCCTGAAGGGCGTTCGGGTCTACTTCACGGTGGTCTCCGGCGGCGGGAGCGTGAACCCCACCAGCGAACTGACGAATGAGGAGGGAGAAGCCTCCACGTCCTGGACCCTGGGCATGGTGTCCTCCGAGCCCCAGCTCCTTCGGGCCACCGCCGGGGACGTGGTCACCGAGTTCACGGCCACGGCCGAGCCCGGCTCCATCGTCATCCTCACGGAGAACCTGGACGACGGCCGGGCCGAGCTTCCCTACGAGACGGAGCTGACGGCCATCGGAGGGAGCGAGACGGGATACGTCTGGAGCGTGACCGGAGGTGAGCTTCCGGCGGGGATGGAGCTTTCCCAGGATGGCGTGCTGGCGGGCGTTCCCGGTTCTGACGGGAGCTACGCGTTCCAGGTCCAGGTCACGGACTCCGAGGACAACACGTTCAGCCGGCAGCTCTCCCTGCGCGTCTGCCCGGCCCCTCTGGATCTGGCTCCCGGGGAGCGGGCCGTCCTGAGTCCTACCGGGGGGTCCGGATGCGGGTTCTTCCTTCCCACGGGCAACCAGGGAGACCGTTACCGGATCGGGCTGATCTACGCCTCCTCCGATACCATCGCCTCCGACCTGGCCACGGCTACCGTGACCATGACGGAGCGCATGGGCTACGGGGCGTCGTCGGCCCAGGTGGCCCCCGCTCGGGCGGAACAGGAGGAGGCCTTGGCCACGGCTCAGGCTGCTGCATCCCCTCTCTCCTCCCAGGACTGGCGCCGGGGTCTTCCCACGCCCCTCCGGGACGCCCTGGAAGTGGATGAGGCCACGGAGGCCTTCCACTACCGTCTGCGGCTCCAGGAGCAGCAGATGCTCCGGGAGATGGGACCCGAGGCCCGTCCCCTCCCGGACGTCCCGGCGGTCCTCCGTGCGTCCGGAGTGTCGCAGGCCTCCCCGGAGAAGATCTCCCTGAATCCGAACCCCACGAGTCAGTGCAGTGCCAGCTACTCCCCGGTCCCGGCGGTGAAGATCGCCGAGAACGATCTCATGGTCATGTACCAGGACAGTGTCCAGCACGCCACGGAGGCCGTGGCCGCCAGCCTGGGTCAGATGATGCTGGACTACTACCAGGACTACGGGGTCCAGGTCATCGACAGCTACTTCGGGGGTGTGACGGACATCGACGGCAACGGCAAGATCGTGGTCTTCGTCACCCCCGTGGTGGAGGACAACGTCGCCGCCTACGTGTGGAGCGGCGACTTCTTCCCCCGGGACGGGAATCCCTCCTGCAACTCCTCCAACGAGATGGAGCTGATCCGCTTCAACAAGACGATCATCACGGGGGAGTCGGGCGACGACGGTCGGGCCGGAATTCCCGACGGGAACTACCAGGCCCTGGCCACCCTGGTCCACGAGGTGAAGCACGTGAGCTCCCTCTACAAGAGCATCCGTCGGTTCAACTCCTTCGGCGGGGTCGGGGGGGGCTACCATCCGGTGTGGATCGAAGAGGGGACGGCGGAGGTCGCCGGAGAGATGTCCTCCCGCCTGGCCTGGGAGGACGCCGGGGGACCGGCGGTGGATGAGATGATCGTTCGTGCGGACAAGGTCATCACGGAGGAGAGCTACGGTGTCCTTCTGCGTTGGGTTCGGACCCTGTCCTACCTCACGAGCCAGCCCAACGGTCTGGTGGTGACGCCTCAGGGAGCTCAGGGTGGCAGTGTCTACGGCTCGGGGTGGCACTTCCACCGCTGGCTGGGGGACGCCTTCGGGAATGCCGGGAGCGCTCGCCTGGCCGACTCTTCCCTCTTCCGGATCCAGAACGACTCCCTCACCTCCTCCGGGGTGGCGGGAATCCTGGAGCTCACCGGGAAGAGCTGGTCCGGGCTCCTGGAGGACTACGCCACCGCCGTCATGCTCACCGGCATGGAGGCTCCGCCTCCGGCTCGGCCCTTCACCACCTATGACTTCCCGGACGTGACCACCGACCTGCTCGTGGAGGAGTTTCAGCCCAGTGGCTTCTACCCCTGGCCCGTGAACGTCCCGGGGAACAACCACAGCGTGGACTTCACCTCCGGACAGAACTCGGGGCTGTTGGGCCCCGGGGGGCTCCGGGTGCTGGATCTCACTTCCGACGGAGAGGGGTTGGGCCTGGAGGTGAGGGTGGCGGCGAACGAAACCCCTGTCCGGATCATCACCGTCCGCGTACGATGACCACCCCTCGGCGTTCTTCCTTCTCCGGCCTCCTTCTTGCTTTTCTCCTCTTCTTTCTCCCGGGCTGCGAGGCGCCTCAGGAAGGGGCTCCGGCCGCCGAGTCCGGGAACGAGTCCCAGGCGGCGATCTCGCCGGCCCAGGGCACCCGGGGAATGGTCAGCTCCGCCCATCCCATGGCCACGGAGGTGGGCCTGGAGATCCTTCGGGAGGGAGGGAACGCCTTCGACGCCGCTGTGGCCGTGGCGGCGGCCCTGAACGTGGTGGAGCCCATGATGTCGGGGATGGGAGGCTACGGAACCATCCTGATCTTCTCCGCCGCCGAAGGGCGGGCCCGGTTCCTGAACGCCTCGGGGCGGATTCCCCGGGGCGTGGACCCGGACGCCTACCGACCGCCCACACCGAACTACCGGGCGAACCGGCGGGGGGCCAAGGCCGTTTCCACTCCCGGGAACGTGAACGCCTGGGCGGCCATGTCCCGGGAGTACGGGGAGATGCCGTGGCAGGAGCTCCTGGAGCCGGCGGCCCGGATCGCCGAGGCCGGCTTCCAGGTGGATTCCCGGACCGCCCGCCTGATCCAGGGGGCCTGGGACCACTTCCCCGGGCATGCCCGGGCCTTCTACGGGGTGGACGGCCGGCCCCTGGAAGCGGGTGAGCGGCTGGTGCAGACCGACCTGGCCCGGTCTCTGCGGATCGTGGCTCGAGAGGGAGCCGGGGCTCTGCACGGGGGGACCCTGGGGGAGGCCGTGGACCGGGCCATGAGAGAGGCCGGAGGGTTTCTCCGGCTGGAGGACCTGGAGGAGAACCAGGCCGAGTGGTGGGATCCGGTGGCCATGGACTACCGGGACCACCGGGTCCTGGTCCCCCCTCCACCGGCCAACTCCTTCCCGGCCCTGGTCCGGCTGGGCATGATGAGCCGGGTGGACGTGGAGGCCATGGGCCACAACTCCGTGGACTACCTCCACACCTACGCCGAGGTCACGAAGCACGCCTTCTGGACCCGGCTCCGGTGGGCCGGGGACCCGGAGGTGAACCCGCCGCCCCTGGACCGCCTCCTCTCTCCTTCCTACTGGCAGGAGCAGGTAGAGGCCATCGACCCCCGGCAGGCCCGGCCTTTCGAGCCTCCCCGGGTGGTGGCCGAGGTCGGGGCCAACACGACCCACTTCGTGGTGGCCGACGAGGAGGGCAATGTGGTGTCGGCCACCCAGACTCTGGGGAACTCCTTCGGGAGCCGGATCATGCCCCCGGGGACGGGGATCTGGCTGAACAACTCCCTGGCCTACTGCACCTTCGAGCCCCCGGGCAACCCCATGGACGCCCACCCCGGACGACGGAAGCTCTCGGGAGACGTGCCTCTCTTCGTTCTCCGGGAGGGCCGGCCCTGGCTGGCCGTGGGCACCCCTGGAGGGCACACCATCGCCCAGACCGTACCCCAGATCGTCATGAACGCGCTGGATTTCGGCATGGACATCCAGGGGGCCATCGCCGCCCCCCGGATCTCCTTCGTGGAGCCGAACCAGCTGGCCGTGGAGGAGGAGATACCCCGGGAGGTGGTGTCAGAGCTGGAGGCCCGGGGCCACGAGGTGCGGCGGACCGGTGGTCTGGGCAATGCCCATGGACTCACCATCCAGTGGGGAGAGGATGGGAGGCCGGTGGCCTTCCTGGGAGGCGCCGACCCCAGAGGCGTGGGGTTGGCCAAGGGCCTGACCGCAGGGGGTGGGGAGATGCGCTGAGGCCGGCGGGCCTCCCCTGCCCTTCTTCGAGGATCCTCCCTGATGCGGACCTGTAAGCCTATGCGTCCGTGAGTCGCTTGAGGCGGGACAGGGAGACGTTTCCACCGCTGAGGACCACCGCCGTGGAATCGGTGCCCGTCTCGCTGCTGGGGTCCCATTTCCTGGCCAGGATGGCCGCCAGAGCCACCGCTCCCCCCCCTTCCACCAGGAGGTTCAGGGAGCGGAGGGCGTAGAGCATGGCCTCCCGAATCTCCTCCTCCTCCACCAGGACGTGGTCGTCCACCAGCTCCCGGATCAGGGGCAGGGTATAACGGTTCGTGGTCCCGATTCCCCCGGAAAGGGCCTCGGCCAGGGTCTCCTCCTCGGGCATCTGCACGGGCTTGCCGGTCCGCAGGCTCTCCACCATGACCCGGGCACGGGAGGCGGAGACGGCCACCACCCGGAGATCCGGGCGCCGCTCCTTCAGGGCGTAGGCCACGCCCCCGGCGAGCCCTCCTCCGGAGAGGGGGATGAGGAGGGTGGCCAGGTCCGGCAGATCCTCCAGGAGCTCCAGGCCCAGGGTCCCCTGCCCTGCCGCGATCCAGGGATCGTCGAAGGGTTGGACGAAGATCCGGTCCCTCTCCTCGGCCAGGTCCACGGCCCGGGCCTCCGCTTCGTCGTAGCTGTCCCCGGCCAGGATCACCCGGGCGCCGGACCGCTCCATTCCCTCCTTCTTCCCCGGGTCCACCCAGGAGGGTACGCAGATGTGGGCCGGGATCTTCAGGACCCCGGCCATGTGGGCCACGGCCTTCCCATGGTTGCCGCTGGAGCAGGCCACCACCCCTCGGGCTCGCTCCTCCTGCGACAGGGCCAGCATGCGGTTGGCCGCCCCTCTGACCTTGAAGGAGCCGGTGACCTGGAGACTCTCCAGCTTCAAGACGACCCGGGTGCCCCAGGGCTCCTCCATGCCCGGGATCCGAAGAAGAGGCGTTCTCCGGATGTAGGGGTCGATGGCCTGGCGAGCGTCGTCGATGGCGAGTCGAAAGGGGAGATCCTGAATGGGCACGGCGCCTCCGGCATCCGGTGGAGGATGGTAGCGAGAAAGAAGAAAAGGTCGCTTACCGTGGAGCCGGAGACCGGGGGTCGTCAAGGGGAGGGGCTTCGCCCATGCGAGCCAGGTCCGCCTCGGCGGCGATGAAGCCGAAGGCGGCCCATTGGTCCCGGGCGCTGAGGATCTCTTGGTAGATCTCCCGGGCCGTGGCCGTGTCCCCCCGCTCGTAGAGGTGCCAGTTTCCCAGACCGTAGCCCCGGGTGGCTCCTTCCAGGGAGCCCTCCTCCAGGGCTTGTCTTCCGGGCTCCGGTCCCCCTTCCCCGGCATACAGGCGGAGGAGAGCCAGGTAGGAGCCGCTCTCGATGATGCCCCGGGCCAGGGCATCCAGGTCCAGACCCTCCAGGAGGGGGGACGCCTCCA
>Ga0207797_1000874_pt1 | contig 22594 bp, 24 predicted proteins | sample PRCRCaboRojoPR_6_FD_187275 | JGI IMG/M metagenome (GOLD analysis project Ga0207797, IMG submission 187275) | Marine sediment microbial community from Cabo Rojo, Puerto Rico - PR CR 10% Liquid 1 (SPAdes) | ecosystem: Environmental > Aquatic > Marine > Coastal > Sediment | place: Cabo Rojo, Puerto...
TCCGCGCGCGGTTGCCGCCGCCGCGCGTGCCGGCCAGCAGGTACCACAGCGCCTTCTCCATCTACAGACCCCCCTGTGCCGTGGTACCTTCACTCCGGCGGTCACTGGCTGTCAGGCCGTCTCACCCGCTGCTGGGGCCGCGAGGGCCCGCCACGGTCGTCGGTCGTGCCCGGTCGTTCCATACCGCCGCGAGGCCGACCAGCCACATACGGGTTGTGCGAACTCCGTCTAGAGTCTCCCCGAAGACACAAGCCGGCGCCGCCCCTCCTCCGGGTATGACAGAGGGCGGCCGGCCGTGTCCGTCGTGCGGGGAGGCGATGTACGAGCGCCACTGCAAGTACGTCTGCCCGAACCACGGCGTCGTGTACGACTGCGCGGACACGTTCTACTGACCGTCGGCCGGCCGGCCGACCAGCCGGTCGTACACCGGCCCTGCGAGCAACAGCGCCGCCAGCGCCGCCGCCCCGGCGACCAGCGGTAGCGGCGCCACCGGGCCGGTCGACAGCGAGTTCATCGACGCCCCGGCGACGACCCCCGCGAGCACCCACGGCGACTCCCCGAGGACGGTGCCGGCGAGAAACGGCCGGAGGCCGACCCCCGCGAGGCCGGCGCCACAGGAGATGACGTCCGTGTGGACCGGCGCCAGCCGCGCGCCGACGACACCCCGCAGGTTGCCGGCCGCGCCGACGTACGCCTCCCCCTTGGCGGCGGCCCACCCGAGGGGGCCGTGCTCGGTGCGGCCGGCGCGGGCCAGCAGATACGGCGGCAGGGTCGTCACCACGGCGCCGGCCAGCGCCACCGGCAGCCCCGCCACCCCGAGCGCGTAGCCGACGCCTGCGGAGACGAGACTGATCGGCCAGGCGACCGCCGGCCGGAGGAGGTACACCGCCGCGAGCGCGCCCGCGAGCAGGAGCGGCCGACCGGTCAGCTCGGCCAGCCCCTCGAGCACAGCGCGGGTCGGGACCAGCAACGCCGCGACGAGGACGACCAGCCCCAGCCCCGCCAGCCCGGCGAGCTGGCGGCGGGTCGCCCGGTCCATGCCCGGTGCTGGGCCGGGAACCGCCATACGCCTTCTGGTCGCCGGGGTCGGGGAGGCCTCGCCGACGGGGCCGCCGGGGGCGCGCTGGCGGGCCCTCGCCCGCGCCAGCTTTATCGGCGGCTCGCGCACAGACGGCCCATGGCCGACGCGCTACGCTGTCCCGTGGAGCTGACCGACTCGCAGGCGCTCGTGCGGGACAGCGTCGGGGAGATCTGCGCGGCGTTCGACGACGCCTACTGGCGCGGGAAGGACCGCCGCGGGGAGTACCCCGCCGAGTTCGTGGACGCGCTCGCCGAGCACGGCTGGATGGGGATTCTCCTCCCGGAGGCGTACGGCGGCGCCGGGATGGGCACCGAGGAGACCGTCGTCATGATGGAGGAGATCGCCGCCAGCGGCGGCGGGTTCGCCGCCGCACAGGCGGTCCACGGCGGCGTGTACAACTCCGTCCCGGTCGTGGAGTACGCCGACGAGGCGACCAAGGAGGAGCTGCTCCCCGGCGTGGCAGCCGGCGACGTCTCCATCCAGGCGTTCGGGCTGACCGAGCCCAACGCGGGCTCGGAGTCGACGGCCATCGAGACGTTCGCCGAGCGGGACGGCGAGGAGTACGTCGTCAACGGGGGGAAGATCTGGACCTCCCGTGTCGACCACAGCGACTACCTCCTGCTGGTGGCGCGCACCACCCCCCGCGAGGCCGTCGAGAAGCGCACCCGCGGCATCTCGATGTTCCTGGTGGACCTCGAGCGCGCCCGCGAGCGGGGGGAGCTGGAGATGGAGCCGATTCCGAAAACCGCCAGCCGGGCGGTCGGCGCCTTCCAGCTGTGGTTCGACGACATGCGGCTGCCCGCGGACAGCCTCCTCGGCGAGGAGGGGAAGGGGTTCTACCAGGTGCTCGACGGCCTCAACGAGGAGCGGCTCGTCATCGCCGCCGAGTGTATCGGCCTCGGGGAGGCGGCGCTGGGCCGGGGGGTGGTGTACGCCCGCGAGCGGGAGGTGTTCGGCCGCCCGATCGGGAGGAACCAGGCGATCCAGCACCCGCTGGCGGAGGCGTACATGCAGCTCCACGCAGCCAAGCAGCTCACCTACGACGCGGCGAGCAGGGCGGGCGACGCCCCCCGCGAGCGGGTGGGCGTGCTCGCCAACACCGCGAAGTACCTCGCCGCGGAGGCCGCCTTCGAGGCCGCCGACGCCGCCGTCCAGACCCACGGCGGCTTCGGCGTCGCCCGCGAGTACGACGTCGAGCGGTACTTCCGGGAGGCCCGGCTCACGCGGCTGGTGCCGATCACCCAGCAGCTGGCGCTGAACTACGTCGCCGAGCGGGAGCTGGGCCTGCCGCGGTCGTACTGACCGGACGGGTCAAGAGCCGGGAGCCGCTACGCCCGGTGTGAGCGACCCCGTCCGCTGCTGGCTGGTCGAGCGGTCCTACGACGACCGGGACGTCGTCACCCTGGTGTACGCCACCCCGGACGGCGCCCGCTACCACCAGCGGGAGCTGTCGGCGACGGCGCTGTCCCGGACGGCAGTCACCGCCGCCCGGGAGATACCGGCCGAAGAGCTCCGGGCCGTCGGTGACGAGCCCACCCGGGAGCGCTACGCCGCCGAGGCCGAGCGGATGGCCGGGAGCCACGACCCCGAGGAGCCGGTGTGAGGCCGTCGTTCGCGCGCGAACGCCTCGGTGTGTAATAAAGACTATCAACCGTCCCGCAGAACGGGAACCCATGCCCGCTATCCAGCTGGACAGCGTCACCAAGCGGTTCGGTGGCGTGACAGCCCTCCACGACCTGGACCTGACGGTCAGAGACGGGGAGATATACGGCTTCCTCGGCCCCAACGGCGCCGGGAAGTCGACGACGATCAACCTCCTGTTGGACTTCATCCGGCCGACCCAGGGGAGCGCCACCGTGCTCGGGATGGACGCCCAGGCGGAGTCACGGGCCATCCGCCAGCGCATCGGTGTGCTGCCGGACGGCTACGAGGTGTACGGCCGGCTCACCGGTCGCACGCACCTGGAGTTCACCATCGACTCGAAGGGCGCCGACGACGACCCCGAGCGGTTGGCCGAGCGGGTCGGCATCGCCGACGCCATCGACCGGAAGGCCGGCGGCTACTCCAAGGGGATGACCCAACGGCTGGTGCTGGCGATGGCGCTGGTCGGCCAGCCGGAGCTGCTGATACTGGACGAGCCCTCGACGGGGCTGGACCCCAACGGCGCCCGCGAGATGCGCGAGATCATCCGCGCGGAGAACGAGCGGGGCGCGACGGTGTTTTTCTCCAGTCACATCCTCGAGCAGGTCGAGGCCGTCTGTGACCGGGTCGGCATCCTCCGGAGCGGGGAGCTGGTCGCCGAGGACTCCATCGGGGCGCTGCGGGAGTCGATCAGCTCCGGCGCGCAGCTGTCGGTGACGGTGAGCGACACCGAGCGGGCCGCCGAGGCCGCCCGCGGCGTCGAGGGGGTCCGCGAGGTGGCCGTCGACGGCGACGCGGTGGTCGTCAGCCTGGACGGCGGCGGCAAGACCGCCGTGCTGGGCGCCATCGAGGACAGCGGCGTCGAGGTGAGCGACTTCGCCACGCGGGAGGCGTCCCTCGAGGAGCTGTTCGCCGCCTACACCGAGGAGACGGAGCGTGTCGAGGCATGAGCTGGGCGGTCGTCGCACGGAAGGACTTCGAGGACGCCGTCCGGTCGAAGGCGTTCTGGGCGGTGTCGGCGCTGTTCGTGCTGTTCGCGGGCGCGGCGGCGTACCTGTACACGGGGACGGACCTGTTCGGCGCCCAGGAGCTGTCGACGCTGGGGCTGGTCGGCTTCCTCCGGGGCGCCTCGGGGACGCTGGTGCCGGTGATCGCGCTGCTGGTGGGGTACCGCTCGATTGCGGGCGAACGCCAGTCCGGCAGCCTGAAGCTGCTGTTGAGCCTGCCACACAGCCGCCGTGACGTCGTCGTCGGGAAGCTGCTCGGGCGGACCGGTGTCGTCGCGGCCGCCATCGGCGTGGGCTACCTGGTCGCGCTCGGTGTCGGCGTCGCGACGATCGGCTCGTTCGCCGTGGTCGACTTCCTGACGTTCACCGGGCTGACGGTGCTTCTGGGGCTGTCGTTCGTCGGCATCGCGATGGGGCTGTCCTCGGCGACCGGCTCGACGTCGATCGCCGGCGCGCTGGCGATCGGCTTCTGGCTCGTGTTCCAGTTCCTCTGGGGGATCATCACCCTGGTGCTGGTGTGGGCGAGCAACGGCTTCTCCCTGCAGGGGCTCAGCGGCCTCCCCGACTGGGCGACGCTGTTCAACCAGCTGGCGCCGGGGTCGGCGTACACCAGCGCCACCGGGATACTCGTCGACGGCCCCACCGGGGGTGGTGGCGGCGTCGTCGCACCCGGTGGCGGCGGCGCCGACGTGTTCTACACGGAGCCGTGGTTCGGTATCGTCGTCCTCGCGGCCTGGGTGGTCGTGCCGGTGGCGCTGGGCTACCTGCAGTTCCGCCGCGCGGACCTGTAGCCGGGGCCGGCCCGGACCGCTTTTGTCCCCGCCCGCCCCCGAGCAGTTGTGCGCATCGTCCACGACTCCGGGCGGCTGCTGGCGGCCGACGCGGCCGTCGCCGACGGACTGCTCGCGAAGGCCCGCGGGGTCGCCTTCCGGCGGTCGTTCCCCGGCGAGGCGCTGGTGTTCCCGTTCGACGACCAGCGCGAGCGGGGGTTGCACATGCTGTTCGTTCCGTTCCCCATCGACGCCTGCTGGCTGTGTGACGGGGTGGTTCAGGCGACCGCCACCCTGCGGCCGTGGGTCGGCTACGGCCGGGCGGCCTGTGACACCGCCGTGGAGTTGCCCGCCGGGAGCCTGGACGGTGTCGAGCGCGGCGACCGTTTGCACCTCGACGCGGAGTAGTCAGTAGACGACGTGTTTCGTGTCGTAGGAGCCGAGCCGTCTGACCCACCCCTCGCTGGCGATCGCCTCGATCGCCTCGATCGCCGCCTGGGTGCGTGGCTCGTACAGCCCCGCCGCGACGTCGAAGTGGAACACGTAGTCCCCGAGCCGCTCGCCGGAGGGGCGTGACTCCACCCGGGTGAGGTTGATGTCCCGCTCGGCGAACGGCTCCAGCATCTCCAGCAGCAGCCCGGGGTAGTTCGTGTTGGGGTACACCACCAGCGAGGTCTTCCCGCCGGCCTCGCTGCGCTCGGCGACCGGCGCGAGCACGACAAAACGGGTCGCGTTGGAGGTACGGTCCTGGATGTCCTCGGCCAGCACCAGCAGCTCCCCGTCGGCGTTGGCGGGGTGGCCGATGGCGGCGACGCTCTGGTCCTCGCGGGCCTGCTCGACCCCGCGGGCGGTGGAGGCGACCGCCTCCAGGCTGGCGTGGGGGTACTCCTCCTCGAGAAAGGAGCGACACTGTGCCAGCGCCTGGGCGTGGCTGGCGACCGTCTCGAAGCGCTCGCGCTGGGCCAGCAGGGCGTGGCGGATCGGCGTCACCACCTCCTGGACGACCGCCACCTCGTTGTCGGCGAGCGCGTCCAGCGACTCCGTCACCGACCCCTCGATGGAGTTCTCGATGGGAACCACACCCCGCTGGTAGCGGCCCCCGGCGACCGCCTCGACGATGCCCGTGACCGACTCCGTGAACGACACGTCCTCGGCCACGGCGCTCGCGGCGCGGTGGGAGTAGGTGCCGGCCGGACCGAGCGTGATAGCTCTCATTGCTCCCAGTTCCCCACGGCCGGAGAAAAGGCCGTCGGGTGTCTAACCCACACAGCGCCCGGGACCGGCCCGTCCGGGCCCGAACCACCGGCCCACGCGCTACACCGACCAGCCGGGAACCCGAACCCCCGCAACCGGTAGCGAAAGCGGAGGCAGTAGCAGAAGCACGAGCAGCCGCGAGCGCACCGGCGCGAAGCGCCGTGTGCGCAACGCGGTCCCGGCGGAGCAGCGAGGGCGTAGTGGTTTAGCGGTTGAGCGTGTGGATCGCGCTCCCCTGTGCGTTGGCGGCGGCCTCCATCACCGCCTCCGACAGCGTGGGGTGGGTGTGGACCGTCGCCGCGAGGTCCTCGAGGGTGGCGCCCATCTCGATGGCCAGGCCGACCTCGGCGATCAGCTCGCTGGCCTCGGGGCCGACGATCCGGGCGCCGAGCACGAAGCCGCTCGGCTCGTCGGCGACGATCCGGACGAACCCCTCGGACTCGCCCATCGTGAGCGCGCGGCCGGAGGCCCGCATCGGCATCTCCCCGACGACCGGCTCGAAGCCGGCCTCCTCGGCCTCGCTCTCGTTCATCCCGACGACGCCGATCTCGGGGTCGGTGAACACCGCCCCGGGCATCGCCTGGTAGTCCAGCGCCGCGGGCTCGCCGGCGACGACATCCGCGGCGACGTGGCCCTCCTTCATCGCCTTGTGTGCCAGCATCGGCTCGCCGGCGACGTCGCCGACGGCGTAGATGTGCTCGACGTTCGTCCGGGCGCGGTCGTCCGTCCCGACGAAGCCGTTGTCGGTGGTCTCGACGCCGGCGGCCGCCAGGTTCACCGTGTCCGTCACCGGACGGCGCCCCACCGCGACCATCGCCGTCTCGGCACCGAACTCGCTGATCTCGCCGTCGTCGTTCTCCGTGCGGACGGTGAGCCCGTCGCCCGCGGGCTCCCAGCTCTCGGCGGCCTCGCCGAAGTGGAACTCGACGCCGAGCGACTCCGCGCGCTTGCGGACGATACGGGTGATGTCGTCGTCGTAGCCCGGCAGCGCGTCCGCCAGCATCTCGAGGACGGTGACGTCCGCGCCGAGCTTCGCGAACACCGTCGACAGCTCCATCCCGATGTAGCCCGCGCCGACGACCACCAGCGACTCCGGCACCGACTCCAGCGCCAGCGCGCCGCGCGAGGAGAGAATCCGCTCGCCGTCGAACTCGAAGCCGGGCACCTCGATGGGGGTCGAGCCGGTGGCGATGATGGCCGACTCGAACTCGATGGTCTCGCTGCCCTGGCCCTCGCCGCCGTGGGCCACCCGCAGGGAGTCCGGGCCGGCGAACTCGGCGGTGCCGTCGACGAGGTTGACGCCGTTGCCCTTGCAGAGCTTCTCGACGCCGCCGGTGAGCCGGTCGACCACCTCGTCCTTCCAGGCGGTCAGCCCGGCCATGTCCACGTCCGCGCGGGCGTGGATACCCATCTCCTCGGCGTGCTCGACGCGGTGGGCCAGCCCGGAGGCCGTGACGAACGCCTTCGAGGGGATGCAGCCGTAGTTGAGACAGGTGCCGCCGTAGGCGTCCCGCTCGACCAGCGTCGTGTCGATCCCCTGTTGGGCGGCCCGGATGGCGGCCGTGTAGCCGCCCGGTCCGCCACCGATGACCGCGAGCTCCGTGCCGGTCGCGATGTCTCCGACGACCATACCCCCACCTGCGCGGCCGCCGGTTAGAACCTCCCGGTTCCCGTCGGTCGACTGACCGGTCCGGGCGGGGGGTGCGTGGGGCTCCGGGCCGGCGTCGCGGTACGTCCTCGTGACCCCGCCGCTCCGGGGCGGCCTCAGGCTACACGAAGTCGTCGTAGGTGGGTCGGTCGTGCTCGCCGGGGAACTCCTCGACGGGCACCGTCGTCTGGTCGCCACCCTCCATCTCCTTGACCGTGACGTTGCCGTCCGCGAGGTCGCGCTCGCCGACGACGACGACCGTCTCGGCGTTGACGCTGTCGGCGTACCCCAGCTGGTCGCCGAAGCCGCGGTCCGAGAGGTCCGTCTCGACGACGTGGCCACGGGCCCGCAGCTCGCGGGCGATGCGGGCGGCCTCCGCCCGGGTGTCGCCGGCCCGGAGCACGTAGTAGTCGGTCGCGACGGCCTCCTCGGGCCAGACGCCCGCCCGCTGTAACAACAGCGGCAGCGTGGAGTTCATCACGCCCGGCGCCACCCCGACGGCGGGGGTGGGCTGGCCGCCGAACGACTCGATGAGGTCGTCGTAGCGGCCGCCGCCGAACACCGACCGGGACACCTCCCCGGTGGAGTCGAAACACTCGAACACGACACCGGTGTAGTAGTCCAGCCCCCGGGCGGTGTGTAGCGAGACGGTGCAGTACTCCCGGGCGCCGAAGTCCTCGACCGCGTCCAGCACCGCCCGGAGGTTGTCGACCGCGGCCGCCAGCGTCTCGCTGTCGGCGAACGCCAGCAGCTCGTCGAGGTCGTCGTTGCCGGCCGCGAGCGCGTCGTCGAACTCCCGGGCCTGGTCGGCCGACAGCCCGGCGTCCCGGAGCCCGCGGATGTACTCCCCACGCTCGACCTTCGCGCGCTTGTCCACCGTCCGGATCGCCGCACGGGTGTCGACGTCGGCGTCGACGCTCTCGAGGGTGGCCGACAGCACGTCCCGGTGGCTCACCCGGATCTCGAAGTCCTCGCCGGTGAGCCCCAGGTCCGTGAGCGCGTCGGCCACGACCGCCAGCACCTCCGCGTCGGCCTCCGGGCGCTCCGTGCCGAAGATGTCGAGGTTGGTCTGGTAGAACTCCCGGAACCGACCCTGCTGGACCTGCTCGTAACGCCAGAACGGCCGCGTGGAGAACCACTTGATCGGCTTGGTCAGCGCCTTCCCGCGCTCGGCGACCATCCGGGCGACCGTGGGGGTCAGCTCCGGGGTGAGCGTCACCTCCCGGCCGGACTGGTCCTGGAAGCTGTACAGCTCCTCGACGATCTCCTCGCCGGCCTTGTCCGTCCACATCTCCGCGCGCTCCAGGCGAGGGGTGTTGATCTCCCGGAAGCCGTAACGTCGGGCCACGTCCTCGACGGTGTCGATCACCTCGCGGTGGGCGGCCATCTCCGGGGGGTAGAAGTCCTTGAACCCCTTGACCCGCTCGTACATACCCGGCCAACAGCCGGACCGCACTTCAACGGACCGGAACGCGCGGCCCCGCCGACACCGGGGACCGGCCGGCCCCGCGCCGCCCGACGGGGGCGAGAACCACCATCAGAAGCTTCATTCGGCCGCTCCGCCCGTCCACACACATGAGAGACGGCGAGCTCGACGACCTGGACGAGCAGATTCTCTACGAGCTGCAGACCGACGCCCGACACACCTCCTCGAACGACATCGCCGAGCGGATGGACGTCGCCTCGAGCACGGTCCGAAACCGGATCAGGCGCCTCGAGGAGGAGGGGATCATCCGCGGGTACAACATCGACGTCGACTTCGAGAAGGCGGGGTACGACCTGTACGCGCTGATCATCTGCACGGCGCCCATCCCCGAACGGGAACGGCTGGCCCAGGAGGCCCGCGAGGTGCCGGGGGTGGTCCGGGTCCGGGAGGTGATGACCGGCGAGGAGAACGTCCACGTCGCGGCCATCGGTGGGGACAAGCGTGACCTCAGCCGCATCGGCCGGGACCTGGACGAGCTCGGGCTGGACGTCGCCGACGAGGACCTCATCTACCACGAGTTCACCAACGCGTTCCGGTTCGAGCGGGGGGTCGAGCGACCCCGGTAGCGGCCGGTCGGGACGGGGTCGACCGCCGCTCAGCCGGAGCTGGGGTGGCCCCGCCCCGGCCGGTCGGACCGGTCGGCCCTGTCGAGGGGGTCCTCGAGCTCCCCCATCACCGTCTCGAGGGTGTCGGTCGCGGTGAGCAGGCCGACGATCTCCCCGTCGCTCAACACGAGCGCCAGCTCCTGGTTCTCGGCCTGGAACCGGTCGAAGGCGTCGCTGACGGAGGTGTCCGCCGACACCGTCATCGGCGGCGCGGCGATCCCCGCGAACGTCGCGTCGCCGGCTCTCAGCGCATCGATTTGGTCGACCACGCTGGGGACGTACACCACGCCGACGAACTCCTCGGCGTCGGGGCCGACCAGCGGGTACCGGGTGTGGGGGGTTTCGGACACCCGCCGGAGGTTCTCCTCGACTGAGAGCGCCGTCGACAGGAACGTGATCTCCGGCCGGTCGACCATCACCTCCCGCACCTCGGTGGTGCCGGCCGCCAGGGCGCTCAACACCTCGTCGTGGCGCTCGCTGGAGAGCTCGCCGCGCTCCAGCAGGGAGCTCAGCCGGGTCCGGAGCTGCGCGCGGGACTCGATGGCGTCCTCCTCGGCTTCCAGCCACGCGCCGCTCATCTCGATGCCGAACAGCCGGAGCGTCCACTTCGCGACCGCGTCGCCCAGCGTGATGATCGGCGATATCAGCAGGTAGAACCAGTACAGCGGCGCCGCCCCGTACCGACAGACCAGCCGCGAGCGCTCGACGCCGAGGTACGTCGGCGTCTGCTCGCCGTGGGTCAGGTGGATCAGGTTGATGATGAGGTAGGCGATCAGCGCGCCCGCGCCGATGGTCGCCAGCGGCGTCCCGCCGAACAACGGCTCGAACAGCGCCGCCAGCGCCGGCTCGGCGACGATCCCGACCGCGATGCTCGAGGCCGTGATCCCGACCTGGCAGGTCGTCAGGTACAGTTCGAGGTCCTGGGTCATCTCCCAGGCGCGTTCGAGCCGGGCGTCGCCGTCGAGAAACTCCTCCTCGCTGAACTGCCGGGCGCGCGTCAGGGCGAACTCGATGGCCACGAAGAAGCCGTTCGCGAGGATGAGCAGCGTGCCGGCGACGAGACGGAGGGCGATCTCCAGCGGGGTCATCTGGTGTCGACACGACGCTTTCCGTGCCACACTTTAGTAAGCGGCGGTCACCACCCTGGTTCTATACGGACGTGGCGAACCGACAGCGAGCCGCGAACAGGTTGCGGAGTCGACAGCAGACGCGGAGCCTGACCGGTCCGGCGCCGCCGCTCGTCGGTCGGTGTCCGTCGGTGGAGGGGGTCCCGGGGGTGGAACGGTCAGCCGGCGGTGCCCTCGATCCCCTCGACGGCCTGTTTCACCTGGAGCGCGGCGCCGGCCGCGAGGTCGTAGGCGAGGTCGCTGTGCTCCTCGTCGCTGGCGTCCGGGGCGACCCCGCTGGTGACGACGTTGCCGACCGGCGGCTGGACGGCGATTGTCCCGTGGGGGCCGTCCGAGCCCTCGCGCAGCTCCGAGCCGACGACGAACTCGTCGGGCAGCAGCGCGCGGGTGCGTGCGGTGACGCTGGCGACGTCCCGGCGGAGCGCCCGCAGCTCGTCAGCGGTGTACTCCGCCTCGGGGCCGTCGTGCGGTGCGTTGCCGTGCATTCGCCGGTGACTGGGGCGGCCCGGATATAAACGATGCGTGTCGGGCCGGCTGGCCGGTAGGCGCCGGCTACGGGCCACGAGCGCGGGCGCCGCTCCCGGAAGACTGATTACCTGTTCGCCGCCACCCACACTCACGCAATGGCTGTACTCTGGCTGGACGAGGTCGGGTCCGGCGACCTCGACGCAGTCGGCGGGAAGGGCGCCTCGCTGGGCGAACTCGCGGCCGCCGGCCTCCCCGTGCCGCCGGCGTTCGCCGTCACCGCCGGGACGTACCGCTCGTTCATCGAGAGCACCGGTATCGACGAGGAGCTGTTCGAGGCCGTCGACGTGGACGTTGACGACTCCGGGGCGCTGGCGACCGCCGAACAGCGCGCTCGCGAACTGATTCTCGGGACGCCGATGCCCGACGAGCTCGAGGCGGAGATCCTCGCGGCCTACGACGACCTCGAGGACGGGGAGTCGCTGGTCGCGGTGCGCTCCTCGGCGACCGCCGAGGACCTGCCGGACGCCAGCTTCGCCGGCCAGCAGGAGACGTTCCTCAACGTCGACCGCGAGGGGCTGCTCGAGCGGGTGAAGGAGTGCTGGGCGTCGCTGTTCACCCAGCGGGCGATCTACTACCGCCAACAACAGGGGTTCGCCCACGACGCCGTCGACATCGCGGTGGTGGTCCAGACGATGGTCGACGCCGAGAAGAGCGGCGTGATGTTCACCAGCCACCCCTCGACCGGTGAACCGACGATCATCATCGAGGCCGCCTGGGGGCTCGGCGAGGCGGTCGTCAGCGGCGCCGTCTCCCCGGACAACTACGTCGTCGACCGCTCGGACGGCTCGGTCGTCGAGGCGACCGTCGCCGACAAGAAGGTGATGCACGTCCGCGACGAGGACAGCGGCGAGACCGTCGAGCGGGAGGTGCCCGACGACCGCCGCACGGCGCGGGTGCTCGACGACGGGGAGATCGACAAGCTGGTCGAGCTCGGCGAGCGCGTCGAGGACCACTACGGCGTCCCCCAGGACGTGGAGTGGGCGACCGACGGCGGCGAGCTGTTCGCGCTGCAGTCCCGGCCGATCACCACCATCGACGACACCGCGGCCGCCGGCGCGACCGACGGCGGGGCGGCACAGGCGGGCGCCGACGCCGGCGAGGTCATCCTCAAGGGGCTGGGCGCCAGCCCCGGCGAGGCCTCCGGCGAGGTGCGGGTCGTCGGGAAGCTCGACGAACTCGACAAGGTCGGCGAGGGCGACATCATCGTCACGGCGATGACGACCCCGGACATGGTGCCCGCGATGAAGCGGGCGGCCGGTATCGTCACCGACGAGGGCGGGATGACCTCCCACGCCGCCATCGTCTCCCGCGAGCTGGGCGTGCCGGCGGTCGTCGGCGCCGGCAGCGCCACCGCCAGCCTGGAGGACGGCCAGGTCGTCACCATCGACGGCGAGCGCGGGACCGTTCTCCGCGGCCGCGTGGAGACCGAGGAGGAGAGCGAGCCCCACGAGGACATCCGCCCGCAGAACCCAGTCAAGCCGATGACGGCGACGGAGGTGAAGGTGAACGTCTCCATCCCGGAGGCGGCCCACCGGGCGGCCCAGACCGGCGCGGACGGCGTCGGCCTGCTCCGGCTGGAGCATCTCGTCCTCTCGACGAACAACACCCCCGAGCGGTTCATCGCGGTCAACGGCGAGGACGCCTACGTCGAGGAAATCGTCGACGGCGTCCGCGGGGTCGCCGACGAGTTCTACCCCCGGCCGGTGCGGGTGCGCACGCTGGACGCCCCGACCGACGAGTTCCGACAGCTCGAGGGCGGCAGCGACGAGCCGGTCGAGCACAACCCGATGCTGGGCTACCGGGGAATCCGGCGGTCGCTGGACCGCCCGGAGGTGTTCGAGTGCGAGCTGCGGGCGTTCAGGCGGCTGTTCGAGATGGGGTACGACAACGTCGAGATCATGTTCCCGCTGGTCAACGACGCCGAGGACGTGCTCCGGGCCCGGAAACTGCTGGAGGCGGTCGGCATCGACCCCGAGAAGCGCTCCTGGGGCGTGATGATCGAGACCCCCGCCAGCGCGCTGTGTGTCGGCGAGATGGCCGACCACGGCATCGACTTCGCCTCCTTCGGGACGAACGACCTCACCCAGTACACCCTGGCGGTCGACCGCAACAACGAGCACGTCGCCGACCGGTTCGACGAGCTCCACCCCGCTATCCTGGAGCTCATCGAGAACGTCATCACGACCTGTCGCGAGCGGGGCGTGGAGACGAGCATCTGCGGGCAGGCCGGCTCGAACCCGCGGATGGTGCGTCACCTCGTCAACTGCGGCGTGTCCTCCATCTCCGCGAACATCGACGCCGTCCGGGACGTCCAGCACGAGGTCAAGCGGGTCGAGCAGAAGCTTCTGCTCGACTCCGTCCGGTGAGGGGGGACGGGATGGGGGCGTTCTCAACGGGGGGACGGTGGTGAGTCGCCGGCCCGCCCTGGCTGTCGCGCTGGCGCTGTTGCTCGCGCTGTCGGGCTGTGGGGCCCTCGGCGGCAGCCAGCCCGAGACCCCGCCCGGCGTCGAGGACGGCCGGCTGGCCGACGCCGACGCGCTGCTGGCGGCCCACGCCGCACAGCTCAACGGGACCGGCTTCCGCTCGGAGCTGACGCTGAACGCCACCGCCCGCCAGCGGCTCGGCGGCGAGCTCCGCAACTACCCGGTCGACCGCCAGCAGGTGGTCGTCGTTGAGGCCGGCGGCACCCCCTACCAGTTCCGCACGCTGAACAGGCAGGCCGGCGCAAGCTTCGAGGCCTGGGCCAACGACACCCGCCAGTACACCCGCGTCACCACCGGCGAGCGGGTGCGCTACGCGGCGGGAGCGCCGGCCACCGTCAGCACGCTCGCAGGCGTCGACCGACTGGACGAGCACCTCGCGGCCGCCGAGTACCGGGTGACCGACACGGAGGTGCGCAACGGCCTCCGGCTGTACACCCTCGAGTCCGAGACGGTGACCGACGCGCTGTCGGCGATGCCCAACCGGACGACCGGCGTCGAGGAGTACGGCTCGACGCTGGTCGTCGACAGCGAGGGCCGAATCAGGGCGATGCGCGTGGAGGCGACCTACCGGATCGGCGGGGAACAGGCCGGCTTCACGCTGGGGTACACCCTGGAGACGGTGGGCGGGATCGAGACCGAGCGCCCGTCGTGGGTTCGGGCCGCCGCCGGCGGTGACGACCCCGCGATGGCACTGGCGGCCGGTGCTCGGAGCGCAGAGCAGTGACGTCGGTGCTGCTGTCCGCGCACGCCGGCCTCCTCGAGACGCTGCGGGTGGCCGTCGAGACGTCGGTCGGCCCCCAGGCGCTGGTGATCGTGTTCGTCTACTCGTTTCTCATCGCCATCGTGCTGCCGCTGCCCAGCGAGGTCGTCCTGTTCGCCCAGCTCGGCGACGGCGTCCCCCGCGGGACGGAGATCGGGCTGATAATGCTCGTCAGCGGCGCCGGGAAGGCGCTGGGCAGCGTCGTCGCCCTGCGGCTGGGCCACGAGGCCAAGCAGTCCGGCCCGGTGATACGGCTGCTGGAGCGCTCCCGGTTCGACGTGGTCGCCTGGTCGGAGGCCAAGACCGTCCAGATCGCCCGCCAGTACGGCTTCATCGGGCTGGCGCTGGCGCTGTGTGTCCCCGGCTTCCCGGACACCCTCTCGATCTACGGGTTCACCGTGCTGGAGGAGGACTACCTGAAGTTCGGGCTGGCCACCTTCGCCGGCAGCGTCGGCCGGCTTGTGGTGACGGTGATCTTCGTCGGCGGCGTCGCCGCCTACCTCTGACCCGGCGGCTTTTGTGCCGGGCGCGAGTCCTCACCTCATGAGCGACCGGCCGGCGGACACGATGCGCGAGCGTGCCGGGCGGAGCACCGCCGTCGCCTACCTGCTCGTGGACGCCGACCGGCGGGTGCTGACGCTGGGGCTCGCGCTGGCGGTGTTCCTGGCGCTCGTTGGACTGGCCGCGCTCCTCCCGGACGTCGGCGGCGTGCTGCGGTCGGGCGACCCCATCGGGACGCTGTTCCAGGCGCTGGTCGGCGCCACCGTCACCGGCGTCACGCTCGTGCTGACGCTCAACCAGGTGGTGCTCTCCCAGGAGCTGGGCGCCGCCGGCGACCAGCGCGAGCGCATGGAGGGGGCGCTGGCGTTCCGCGACGACGTGGCCGACCTGCTGGGGGAGCCAGCCGCGCCCGCGGAGCCGTCGGCGTTCCTCCGGGCGCTGCTGGATGCGGCCGCCGACCGGGCCGGCCGGCTGGACGACAGCGGGGACACCGAGCGGCTCGCGGCGTCGGTCCGCGAGGACGCCGCCCGCGCGACCGACGCCCTGGAGGGTTCGACGTTCGGCACGTTCGACGTGCTGTCGGCGGTGCTGGACTTCAACTACTCCTGGAAACTGTACGAGGCCCGCCGGCTGGAGGCCCGCGACGGCGGGACGGCGCTGGCGGAGCTGGCGGACTGTCTGGCGCTGTTCGGCCCGGCCCGCGAGCACTTCAAGACGCTGTACGTCCAGTCCGAGCTGATCGACCTCTCGCGGGCGGTCACCGCCGCCGCTCTGCCCGCGGTGGTGGTCGCGGTGACCGTGCTGGCGTTCGTGAACGGCACCACCGTCACCGGGAGCGTCGCCGGCGTGGACGCGCTGGCGCTGGTGGTGGCCGGCGGCGTCACCGTCTCGCTGGCGCCGTTTCTCGTGTTGCTGGCCTACGTCGTCCGCATCGCCACCATCACCGGGCGCACGCTGTCCATCGGGCCGTTCCTCCTTCGGGAGACCGACCGGTCGGTGGACGCCTAGCGGGACTCCTCCAGTTCGATCGCCCGCAGGGTGCGCTCGTCCGGCTTGACGAGGTGACACAGCGGGTTGCCCGGGTACACCAGCGGGTTCTCGGCGACGCCGATGAGCACGCCCGTGAACGGCGCCTCCACGATGTCCGTCTCCGCGCGGAACGGGTCGGAGATGGTGCAGATGGTGTCGCCCTCGTACACCAGCGAGCCGCGGTCGTGCTGCATGTCCACCAGCCCGCCCGAGTCCGCCCGCAGCCACGTCTTCTCGCCGCCGTTCTCGATGACCGTCCGCCAGCCGGGCCAGCGCACCTGCTCGGTGTCAAGCATGCCGAACTCCGCGAGCACGCTCCTGACCCCCTCCTGGGCGCGGTCGATGAGCGCGCGCTGGAACCGCAGCGCCTCCCCCATCTCGACGGTGACCGTCGGCGTCCCCGCCTCCGTGGCCGCCCGCCGGAGCGCCCCCTCCGGCCCCTCGCTGGAGATGATCACGTTCGAGGCGAAGGCGTTGGCCAGCCGCGCCACCGCCTCGTTTCCCATGTCCGCCCGGACGTGGAGCATGTTCGTCCGCCCGCGCGTGGAGGTGTGGAAGTCCAGCCCGTAGTCACACGGCTCGATGAAGTTCGTGAAGATGCGGTTGGCGATGCGCTTTGCCCCCGTGGACGTGTCGCTGCCCGGGAACGAGCGATTGAGGTCGCGGTCGTACACCGGGAGGTAGCGCTGTTGGTACAGAAAACCCGGCACGTTCAACACCGGCAGGCAGACGAGCGTCCCCGCGAGCCCCGAGAGGTCCCAGCCGTGGGCAACCTCCCGCACCAGCTCCACGCCGTTCAGTTCGTCCCCGTGGCCGGCCGCCGAGAGGAACACCGTCGGCCCCGCCCGCTCGCCGTTGACGACCGTCACCGGGATGCGGACCGACTCGCCGAGATACGTCTCGCTGACCGTGTACCGGAAGTTCGCTCGCTCCCCGGGGGAGACACTCCCCCCCTGGAAAGTGAACGCGCCCGATTCCATACCGTCCGGAGTCGGTGACGGTATTAAACCGTCCCGTCATGACGCTCGGGACCGGCATTACTTTGCCCGCGCCACGGAACCTCCGGATATGACCACCGACAGCGTCACCGTAGGGGTGCTCGCCCTCCACGTCAGCAAGGAGTCGAAGGCCATCCTCAACGCCGTCGAGGACCTCGGTCACGAGCCGGTGTGGCTGCGCGGGGAGAACACCGCCATCAGCATCGAGGACGGCGACGTCAGCGTCGAGCCGGAGGTGGACGTCATCGCGAACCGACTGTTGCTGTCGAACACCGAAGAGCCAGCCGAGGGGCTGGGGCTGGCGGCCACCTTCGAGCGCATCCGGCCGATGCTCAACCCCCCGGAGGCCGTGCTGACGGCCATCCACAAGTTCGCCACCGCCGCCACCCTCGCGGACTGGGACGTCCGGGTGCCGGACGCGCTGCTGGCGCTGTCGAACGACCGGCTCAACCAGTCCCGCGAGCGGTTCGGCAAGGAGGCCGTCTACAAGACCGCCATCGGCACCCACGGCGGCGGCACCTGGAAGGTGGACCTCACCGAGCCGGTGAACCCGAAGGTCGGCAACCGCCAGGCGTTCCTCCAGGCGCTCATCGACCAGGAGCCCCACCGCGACCTCCGGGTGTACGTCGTCGACGACGACGTCGTCGGCGCGATGTACCGCTACGCGCCGGAGTCGGACTGGCGCACGAACGTCGCGCTCGGTGGGAAGGTTGAGGACGCCACCGACTCGATGCCCGACGAGGCCCGCCGGACGGCGCTGTACGCCGCGGACGTGCTCGGGCTGGACTACGCCGGCGTCGACCTCGTCGAAGGGGAGGAGGGCTGGTTCGTCCTGGAGGTGAACCCGACCGCCGGCTTCCGGGGGCTGTACCGCGCCACCGGCCGGTCGGCAGGCCCCTACATCGCGGCCGCGGCCATCGAGCGCGCCGGCGGCGAGGTGGACGGGGACCGGGTCCGGGAGCTGTCGGCGACGCTGGACGACTCACAGCCGTCCTGCACGCCGAACCAGCCCCGGCGGATGCCCGAGGAGACGCCGCTGATCGGCTACATCGAGCAGGTGGTCGTCTCCGGCACCAGCGGCTCTGTCACCGCCTACGCCAAGTCCGACACCGGCGCCACCCGCACCAGCATCGACACCGGGCTGGCCGCCGAGATCGGCGCCGGCCCCATCAAGAGCATGACCCGCGTCAAGAGCGGCTCGATGAAGTCCGGCAAGGCCCGCCCGGTCGTCGATCTGGTGGTCGGTATCGGCGGCCGCCAGCACACCGTCACCGCCAGCGTCGAGGATCGCTCGCACATGGACTACCCCATCCTGCTGGGCCGGGACGTCCTCGAACACTACCAGGTCGACGTGCGCCGGCGCGCCGACGGGGGGTCGGAGCCGCCCGACTCCGAGGAGTAGGGGAGCCGGCTACGCCAGCGGCGCGTCGGCGTCGTCTTCGTACGCCTTCCACAGCAGCAGCGTCGCGTAGCTCCGGTACGGCCGCCACGGCTCGGCGACCGACCGCATCGCCGCGCGGTCCTCGGCGCCGTACAGCTCCGCGAGCCCGCGCCGGAGCGCGAGATCACCCAGCGGGAGCACGTCCTCGCGGCCGAGCGCGAACAGCAGGAACGTCTCGGCGGTCCACTCGCCGACACCCCGGACGCGGGTGAGCCGCTCGACGGCCGCGTCGTCGGACAGCCCCTCGAAGGCGGCCCGGGAGTAGTCCCGTTCCTGGAACGCCCGCGCGGCCGCCCGGAGGTAGTCGACCTTCGCGGCCGACAGCCCCGCCGCTCGGAGGTCGTCCCGGTCGACCGCGAGCACGCCCTCGGGCGTGACGGCCCCGAGTTCGGCGAACAGCCGCTCGCGCACGGCTCGTGCCGAGGCCGTCGAGACCGACTGGCCGACGATTGAGACACAGAGCCGACGGAAGGGGTCGTCGGAGGGCGACAGCGACGGGAACCCGTACGTCTCGACGAGGTCGGCCAGCACCGGGTCCGCTGACAGCGCCTCGCGCGGGCCGCTCACCTCACGCCTCGATGCCTTCCATGCCCTGAATGTACCCGTCCTCCCACTCCCTGCGGGCCTCGATCTCCCGTCGCCCGCGGCTGGTGAGGGTGTAGTAGTTGGTGCGTCTGTCGCGCTGGCCCTTCTCGATGAGCCCCTTCTCGACGAGGGTGTCGAGGTTGGGGTACAGCCGGCCGTGGTGAATCTCCTTCTCGTAGTACGTCTCTAGCTCCTCCTTGATGGCGAGGCCGTGGGGCTCGTCCAGGCCCGCGATGGCGTACAGCAGGTCGCGCTGGAACCCGGTCAGGTCGTACATGAGTGTTGTCTGTCGGATATTACCCGTTATGAGATATAAGGATTCCGCCGTCTCCCGCGGGCTCGAACCACCCGCGAATCCACCCCGCAGGCCGGTAATGCGCCGATAACGCAGGAGTGCACCGTCCCCTGGCGGCGCTTCTCACTCCATCGTGTCATGTCACCCGGCCAGCCAGACGGCGCCACGCGCGTGGCCGTCGCTCGTCGAGTAGCGTCCGAAAGGAAAGCAAGCCCGGCCGGGAAAAGTGGGCCGGGCGTGCCGCCCTGAATTGGTCCCCGCTGACGCTTCGGCCCTCCAAGCGAAGCGTCACCTGAAACAAGAGGTGGGACCGTCATAAATGTACCGGGACCCATCAGATATCTTCCTGTCCGGTCGGTCAACTCAGATGTGCTCCTCCTCCAGCACCCACCCCAGCGCACGCCGGTAGTAGGTGAACATCTGCCGGACCCCCTCGTGGCGCATCTCCTCGTCGTCGAGCTGCTCTTTCAGGTACTCGTACTGCTCGCGGACCTCCTGTTCGTCGCGCATACCCGGCATAGGGGTGCCGCCCGGAAAAGCCCCCGCCGGGGGACAGCCCGACCTGTCCGACCGCCGGGTTTACGTTCTCACCGGCGGTACGGCGCGTATGGACCGGAGCCAGCCCGCTCCTGATCGCGAAATTCTCCGACTGTGACGCCACCGCCGCTCCCGACGGGGAGGGGGTCCGCCTCCGTGTGGACGGGGAGAGCCACCGACTGAGCGAGGGGGCCGCCCGCGCGCTGCGCGCGCAACTGGGCGAGGCGCTCGCCCGGCGCCGGGAGTTCGCCCACACCGCCGGCGAGCGCCGCCCGGACGGCTCCTACGTCGTCGCCCGGCGGCGCGCGGAGTCGGCGGGCCACCGGAAGGTGTTCGACTCCCTCGACGCGCTGTGGGCGCTGTACGAGGACCTGCCCCGGGAGTTCACCGCCGGGGATGTCGAGGCGGCGGGGCTGTCCGGCGGGCGCCGGCACCTGGTGGTTCGCCACCTCGCGGAACACCCCGCTTTCGACTGCGCGCTGGTCGCCCGCCAGCCGCTGACCGCCCACAAGCGGTGAGCGCCAGTCGAAGCCTCCTTATCGGGGCTCCACGACGAGGACCGTATGAGTACGGACGACGCGAGCGCCGGGGGGTCCCACCCGAACGCGGGCCAGCAGGTGGTCGCCGTCGACAGCGACGACACCGAGCAGGGGCTGGTCAACCGGCTGGAGGCCCACACCGGCGACGGCGTGCGCCACCGGGCGTTCACGGTGCTGGTGTTCGACACCAGCGGGCGGGTGCTGCTGGCCCAGCGGGCGCCGGACAAGCGCCTCTGGGACACCTACTGGGACGGCACTGTCGCCTCCCACCCGACCCAGGGTCAGAGCCAGAAGGAGGCCACCCGGGAGCGCCTCGAGGAGGAACTGGGGGTGACGCCGGACCAGTACACCGACCTCCGGCTGACGGACAAGTTCGAGTACCGGCGCTACTACCTGAACGAGGGGCTGGAACACGAGGTGTGTGCCGTGCTGAAGTGCACCCTCACCGACGACAGCCTCGACCCCGACCCCGAGGAGGTCGGGGGGGTGCTGTGGGCCGACTACGAACACCTCCACGCGAACCCGCGCTACTACCGGCAACTGCGTCTCTGCCCGTGGTTCGAGATCGCGATGCGGCGGGACTTCGAGTAGAGCGCCCGTGGGCTTTTCTCCGGCGGCCCCCACCCTGCTGTATGAGCGACGCCGACGTGGCGCTGTTCGACAGCCTGGAGGGCCAGATGGCGCTGGTGACCGGCGCGAACCGCGGCATCGGCGAGCGCATCGCCGCCGGCCTCGTCGACCACGGCGCCACCGTGTACGCGGGCGTCCGCGACCCCGAGCACTTCGACGCGCCGGCGGGCCAGCGGGCGGTGCGTCTTGACGTCACCGACGCCGCCCACGACCGGGCCGCCGTCGAGCGGATTCGCGAGGAGGCCGGCCGGCTGGACGTGCTCGTCAACAACGCCGGAGTGATGGACAGCCGCGAGCGCCTCGACGAGATGCCCGACGAGACCATCACCGAGACCCTCGACGTGAACGTCCGCGGTGCGATGCTGCTGACGAAGTACGCCCTCCCCCTGCTGACCGACGCCGACCCCGGCCGGGTCGTGAACCTCTCCTCGGGGATGGGACAGCTCTCGCGGATGGGCGGGGGGTCGCCGGCCTACCGGGTGTCGAAGGTGGCGGTCAACGGGCTGGCGGCGTACCTCGACGCCGAGTACGATGGCCTCCTCGCAAACGCCGTCTCCCCGGGCTGGGTGAGCACGGACATGGGCGGCCCGGAGGCACCCCGCACGCCCGAGGAGGGTGCGGACACGCCGGTGTGGCTGGCGCGGTTCCGGGAGGGACCGTCCGGGAAACTGTGGAAGGACCGGGAGGTCATCGAGTGGTGAGCGCCCACAGGAGGCAGCAGGCGGTCGTCCGGAAGCACACCCGCTACGAGCGAGTGAGCTCCGCATGCGCGAACGAGCGAGTAGGTGTTTTTGATCGCCGTCAGAGCTCCGCTCTGACGAGCCCACGCTCGCTGGCGCTCGCATAGCGAGCTTTTTGCAAGCGTGGGTGGGCGCCAGCCCACCCCCCCGCAGTAAGAAGGTCGGTGGTGAGAGAGGTCGAGGGCGTCGTCTTACTGGAACGTCCGGGACACCTGCTCGCGCTCGGCCTCGCCGCCGGTGTCGAAGCGCTCCTCGATGTCCTCGTAGCGCTCGCGCACCTCGTCGGTGACCGAGGCGTTCACCTCCTCCAGGGCCGCCTCGAAGTGGTCCATCGTCACGCGGACGTTGCCGACCGCGGTGTCGATCTCCTCGGGGTCGACGCTGATGATGAACTCGCGGGACGCCGCCATGGAGGCCTCGCGGCAGACGGCCTCGATGTCCGCGCCGACGTACCCCTCGGTCCGGCGGGCCAGCCTCCCGAGGTCGACGTCCTCGGCCAGGGGCTTGTCCCGGGTGTGGACCTCGAAGATGGCCCGCCGGGCATCCTCGTCGGGGACGGGCACGTGGACCTGCCGGTCAAGCCGTCCGGGCCGGAGCAGCGCCGAATCGATGAGGTCCGGCCGGTTCGTCGTCGCGATCACGACCACGTCCTCGAGCTCTTCGAGCCCGTCCAGCTCGGTCAGGAGCTGAGAGACGACCCGCTCGCCGACGCCGGAGTCGCCGGAATACCGGCCCCGCTCCGTCGCGATCGAGTCGATCTCGTCGAAGAACACCACCGTTGGGGCGTTCTCCCGGGCCTTTTTGAAGACCTCACGGACCCCCTTCTCGGACTCCCCGACGTACTTGTTGAGGAGTTCGGGACCCTTGATGGAGATGAAGTTCGACTCGGCCTCGTTCGCGACAGCCTTC
>Ga0207797_1000875_pt1 | contig 22561 bp, 19 predicted proteins | sample PRCRCaboRojoPR_6_FD_187275 | JGI IMG/M metagenome (GOLD analysis project Ga0207797, IMG submission 187275) | Marine sediment microbial community from Cabo Rojo, Puerto Rico - PR CR 10% Liquid 1 (SPAdes) | ecosystem: Environmental > Aquatic > Marine > Coastal > Sediment | place: Cabo Rojo, Puerto...
CCCAGCCGCTTGCAGAGCAGGCTGGATGAAGCCACAGCTCCCTTCACCATCTTCAGGACCGGCCAGCCATCGGCTGGAGCTGGCTGCCGGTCGAGACCACGGATGAGCGAGGGCTCCTGATGACTCCAGAAGCGAAAGACAGCAGCTACGAGCCCATTTTTGTTGCGCGACAGCCAATCTTTGACAAAAAAATGAGCATCTGGGGATACGAGCTGCTCTTCCGACATAGTCAGGAGCTCAATTACGCCGAGTTTCCGGATCCCAGCGTGGCCACCTCGCAAGTCATTGTCGACGGGCTCAATCTGGCCGAGGAGGGCATACCGGACGGAAAGAAGCTGTTCATCAACTTCCCCAAGGAGCTCATTCTGGACGGCACACCCTATGCCCTGCCTCAGGGGCACGTGGTCGAGCTCCTGGAAGACATCCGCCCGGACGAGGAGATCCTGGAGCAGTGCGACATCCTCAAGAAGAAGTACCTCTTGGCTGTTGACGATTTCACCGGTCAGGGCGGCTACGAGGGGCTTTTGGAGCGGGCTCATATCATCAAGGTCGACGTTCTGGACATGGACGCCCAAAGGTTGGCTCGGGTGGCTGAAAACCTCCGGCCTTTGAAGCGGGTCCTGTTGGCGGAAAAAGTGGAGACGCGCGAGGTCTTTGAGCAGGCCAAGAGCCTCGGCTTTCTGCTTTTCCAGGGCTTCTTCTTCAGCAAGCCGGTGGTCATGGCCGGACGCAAGATGAGCACCAACCAGGTCTCCAGGCTGCGAATTCTCCAGGAGATCGAGGGCAAGGAGTACGATCCGAAATCCTTGAGCCGGATTCTCGAGGCCGATGTCTCCCTGAGCTACCGACTGCTCCGCTATATCAACTCCCCCTTCTTCGGCCTGGCCAAGAAGGTCACCTCAATCCTCCATGCCATCAATCTCCTGGGGGAGCGGCAAATTCGGCACTGGCTCCGGATACTGCTCATGGCCGACCTCAACCCTTCGGACCGAGGACAGGAGATGGTCAGGCTCTGCGCCATGCGCGGGCGGTTCCTGCACAGCATGGCTCAGCACTACGCCGTAGGCTTCTCGGCTGAAACCATGTTCATGATCGGGCTCTTCTCCGCTTTGGACACCATTCTGGATCAGCCCATGGAGACCATTCTCAAGGAGCTCCCCCTGACCAAGGAGGTCAGCCTGACGCTCTTGGGGGAGCAGACGGCTGCGGCTCCGTGGCTCGATATGGTCAAGGCCCTGCAGCGGGCCGACTGGAAGACAGTGCGTCAGCTGACCGACTCCCTCGGCGTGGTGGTCGAGGACGCGGCCCATCTCTTCAATGAGGCCTCCCGCTGGTCCATGGCCTTGCTGCGTCAGACCAGGGCCGAGGAGAACTGATGCCGGTCTCGAGCTGCGGTTCGATTCAGCCTGGAAGTCAAAGCCCCGCCAAGGGTCTCGGATCACCTCCGCTCCTCTAATGCCCGCCGAGAGACGAATCATTGCAATGATCGCGGCAAGGCGCTGCGATGCTTGAGCCCAGACGGAATACGGCGTAGAGTGCCGGAGCACATCAGCCTCAGGGCTTGGTGCGTCAGGATCTCCAGATTCCATCGCGGCAGCCGGCTGAGGGCAAGTGGAGCCCGGTGGCGAATGGCAGTCATACCCTAAAAATCTTCCGAAATCGGAGAGAGCCATGGCCGAGGAGATCATCCCGAATATCTTCAGGATTACAGTTCCGTTGCCGAGAAACCCCTTGAAGTTCTTGAACTCGTACGTTTTGTGCGGCGAGGAGCGGAGCCTGGTCGTCGATACCGGCCTGAACAGGCCGGAATGCCTTGAGGCCCTGCAGCAGGGTCTGGGCAGTCTGGGGCTCGATCCGGAGAAAACCGATATCTTCATTACCCATATGCATTCCGACCACAGCGGCCTGGCACCTGAGATGTCCAGCCGAGGCGCGAGGGTCTTTGCCAGTGCGACAGACGCTGCCATCATCAATGATCGAACCGACTGGAGCGAGCTGATGCGCTTTGCCTGGGCCTGTGGACTGCCCGAGGACAAGCTCCTGGAAGCCAGGGACAAGCATCCTGGATACAAGTACAGGCCAACCGGTCAGGTACACTTCAGCCACGTTGCTGATGGAGATGTCTTGGACCTGGGCGGATACAGGCTTCGCTGCCTGCACACACCGGGGCATACCGCTGGGCATATCTGCCTGTATGAGCCCGAGAAGAAGCTCTTTCTGGCTGGAGATCACATCCTTGAGGAGATTACGCCGAACATCTCCCAGTGGCGGGAAGGGATCAATCCCCTCGGCGACTATTTGCACAGCCTGGACAAGGTCTCGGACCTCCAGGTCGAGCTCGTCCTGCCGGGGCACCGTCGTTTGTTTGCAGACTTCAAGGGCCGAATTGCCACCTTGAAGGCCCATCATGAGCGGCGCCTTCAGGAGGTTCTGGGGCTCCTGGATGCTCAGCCTCAAACGCCGTACTCCATTGCCTCGCAGATGTCCTGGGATATGAGCTATGCCTCCTGGGAGGACTTCCCCATGGCCCAGAAGTGGTTCGCCAGCGGCGAAGCCCTGGCCCATTTAAGCCTGCTGGAGTCCCGGGGCGAGATCAGCCGGCGGATGGAAAACGGCCGCTTGGCTTTCGTCCGCAGCTGAGCTCCATGGCTCAGGCTCAGTGAAGCCGCTGCTTTGGTTCAGCCCTCCTTCGGGCTTCGCCGTTTCCGCCGCTCTCGACTTCCAGACCGAGCGGAGCGCGGTGACAGACCTTCCTCTGGTGGTGGGGTTTCAGGCTGGTGACGTCGTGGCCGAAGCTTTCGGAGAATGGCCATGCCGAAAGCTCCAAGAAGGTGGAAGCGGGGGGATGCAAAGCGCTTCAGGAGAAAGGCAGAGCGGTGAACAGGGACCTGGGGTCTGGGGCCGGTGTTTATGTCTGCTCGCTGCTTATGTCCTTGATGGTTCTGCCCTCCGGGTCCAGGAGCCGTTTGTCGCAGCGCGGGCAGTAGTAGTAATAATCCCAAATGCCTTGGACCCAATCGGTGCTTCGCCGGGCGGTCTCGAGGGGAGTCAGGCTCTTGCAGGTCCGGCAGATGCCGTAGCGGCCCGTGAGAGGTTCATCCGGATTGATCCGTTTGCCCCTGGTCCAACCGACTACAGCGGCATACTTCTCATGCTGCCTGGTCAGCTCGTCTATCTGGCGGCTGGCCTCGGCGTCCCCTCTTTGCTGCAAGAGCTCAAAGATGCGGAAAACCTTTTCCCTGGTCAGCTGGTGAATGAGCGGGTCGGAGAGGATCTTCTTCAATCCGGATGTGGTCAGCTTGGGGTCGGCATCGAGCAGATACTCGACAACTTTTCTCTGGGCCGGTAGCTTCAGCTCCGGCAGACGACGGAAGAGGAACTCGATGAACTCGGGGTCGAGAATCCTGTCTCGAGCAAATCCGTGGAAGCCGTAGTCAGTGTAGAGGGTCAGAATCCCTTCGTAGCCGCCTATGTGGGCGACGGCTGCAGCAATCTGCTCCCGAAAGCGGGAGTCACGGAATCGCCTGAACGGGTGGTCTGTTTGTTCCAGCAGGCTCAGCAGGTAGGGCAGGACATCCTCTCCAAGCTGATGCAGCGAGGCGAAGTCTCCAAGGGCCAGGCAGAGCTTGGCTGCGGACTCGGCGTCCGGAGGAGACCAGTGAAGCCGCAGCAGATGCCGGGCCGCGGCCGAACGCAGGGACTCGTCCGAGCTCTCCAGGTTGCGAACCTCCCTGGCGATGCGCTTTTGGCGCAAAGCCCCTTTGAATATGCCCTTGATCATAGCTGCTATCCAATTGCGGCCGCTTTTCGCGGCTGGCCTTCTTGATGGTGTTTGCCCGAGTCACTTCGTCCAGCCAGCACATGACCACGGCTCGGAGCTTGGGCAACAGGCTTGAGATAGAGACGTCCAGAAGAGAGAAGGATCTCCCTGGAGCCTTGAGCGTGGGGCCGGCTGGTCGAGGTGATCGCTCAGCTTGATTTCTTCTTCTTCTTTTTCTTATCGCCCATGACCTCGCCGGCAATGACGATCTTCTGGATCTGGGAGGTCCCTTCGTAAATGGTCAGGACTCGTGCATCCCGGTACAGACGCTCGACAGGAAACTCCTTAGTATACCCGTAACCGCCATGGATCTGCAAGGCCTGGCCGGTGACCCTGTTGGCCATCTCGGAGGCGAACAGCTTGGCCATGGAGGCTTCCTTGGTGCATTTTTCGCCCCGGTCCTTCTTGGCCGATGCGTTCAGGACCAGCTGCCTGGCCGCTTCAACATCCGTGGCCATATCGGCGATCATCCAACGGAGGCCCTGGTTTTCACTGATGGGCTGACCGAACTGAACTCGGCTCTTGGAGTAGGCCACGGCCTGATCAAGGGCTGCCTGGCCCAGGCCCACAGACAGGGAGGCAATGCCGATCCGCCCGTCGTCCAGGCCGGACATGGCCACCTTGAAGCCTTCGCCCTCTTTCCCCAGGAGATGATCAGCCGGCACCTTGCAGTTGTTGAAGATCAGATCGGTCGTATCCGAAGCGCGTTGGCCCATTTTGTCCTCCAGCCTGCCCACGGAAAAGCCTTCCATGTCAGGCCTGACCAGAAAGGCGCTGATGCCTCTATGCCCGGCATCCGGATCCGTTTTGGCCAGAACGATGAACAGCTTGGAGGTCGAGCCGCCGGTAATCCAGCGCTTGGTGCCGTTGAGAATGTAGGTGTCGCCCAGCCTCTCGGCAGTGGTCGTCAGCGAGGCGGCATCCGAGCCTGATTCCGGTTCGGAAAGGGCGAAGGAGGCGATGAACTCACCCTTGGCCATGGGGACCAGGTACTTCTGCTTCTGCTCCTCGGTTCCGAAGCGCAGCAGGCTGCCGCAGCATATGGAGTCGTGTACGGACATGATGCAGGCGGTGGCGGCGCAGGCGTAAGCGATCTCGCTCATGGCCAGGGAGTAGGAGACCGTATCCATAGCCTCGCCCCCGTATTCTTCTGGCACGAGCATGCCCAGAAGTCCGAGCTCACCCATCTTCTCAAGGCTTGTGGCGGGATACTCATGATTCTGGTCCCGCTCCTGAGCCAGAGGGACGAGGTCTTTCTGGGCGAACTCCCTGGCCATCTTTTGGACCATCAACTGCTCTTTGCTCAGACCATTGGCCATATGCAGCCCTCCTTCTCCTTTCAGTTCCAAGACGAATGCTCACAGAGGCATCAAGGGAGGCCCTTGCTGCCTGGCGCCTTCAGCGACCGATGGCCTCGCCGGCCGGCAAGGGCATGAGCTGGCTTGCCGGCGGCTCATGCCAGGCGATGCCTGCAGGCCCTTGTGCTCAGGGATACGAACAGGTTCCGGCCATGCATAATATCTTTCCGTTGACCTGGCAAGAGCCTAAGGCTGAAGCAGCGCGGAAGGGAGCTTCTCTGTCTGCATGGCTCCATGGATCCTTGGAAGCTCGCGGAGGCTGCTTGATTTTCCTTGAAAGATGGTGCTACAGATGGCCAAGGTATCAATGGGCAGGAGCAGGGTGCGTCTCCCGCCAAGGAGCCCTGCAGCTTGGTCCGCTTCAGGCAAAGAGGAGGGCCGGACTGCAGAGAGTGAAGCGACGAGGCAATGAGCACAGACGAGGACAAAAGCCGAAAGGATCTTCTCGCCGAGCTGCGGGACCTGCGAGCTCGCAACGAGGAGCTGGAGTCCCTGCTCATCGAGTGCAAGCGGGCCATTGATGCGAACTATGACGCCCGTCATCTCTTCGAGGTGGCTCAGGATCTCATCGACCTGCAGAAAGCTCAATGGGAGCTCCAGAAGGAACGGGACTACTTCAAGAACGTCCTGGACAACTCGGCCGACGCAATCGGCATCGTCGACTCCAAGGGTCGCTTTATCCGCTGGAACAAGCGGGCTGAGGAGCTCTTCGGCTATAGCTTCGAGGAGCTCAAGGGCAAGTCGGCCTTTGAGCTCTACGCCGATAAGGAGGAGCTGGACCGCATGCTCCGCGAGCTCCGGGCCAGGAGCTATGTCCGGGACTATGAAATCGTTATCCGGACCAAAAACGGCTGCGAGGTTCCTTTTAGCGTGTCCATCAGCATGCTCAAGGACGGCAAAGGGCAGAATATCGGCAGTGTTTGCGTGGCCAGGGATCTCAGCCAGATCAAGCAGGTGCAGGCAGCCCTCAGGGAGAGCAACGACAAGCTCGAGCAGCGGGTCCAGGAACGGACCACGGAGCTCATTAACGCCAACACCAAGCTGGAGGAAGCCAACATCGCCCTGCGCGTCCTTCTGGAGCAGAAGGACGAGCATAAGCGGGTCTATGTGGAGAACATGCTCTTCAACGTCAAGCAGCTCGTCGTCCCCTTGTTGGAAAAGCTCAAGAGCAGCGGCCTCAAGGATGTTCAGCAAGAGTATGTCCGGCTCGTGGAGGCCAATCTTGAGGAGTTCCTGGCGCCATACAAGCGCGAGCTCTCGCACAGCTATGGACTGACGCCCACGGAGATTCAGCTCCTGGAGCAGATCAAGCAAGGCCTGACTACCAAGGAGATCGCTGATCTGCTCAATCTGTCCAAGCGAACCATCGACACCCATCGGCATAACATCCGCAAGAAGCTCGGCCTGCAGAATACCAATGTCAATCTGCGGAGCTACCTCCTTTCGGTTGAGAACGCTCCATCAGAAACCGGAGCGGTCCATCCAACATGAAGTCTGGTCGTGCCACAGCTGTCCCGTCCCGCTCCATTTTGACAGTACCTCTCCTTAGTACGTAGAAAATCTACGCATTGCGTACACAATTTTCCAGCATTGAGTTCGCCCTGGCCTGTGCCTAAGATGCACAATGCGGTCAAAAGCTCGAGAATGCCCATGAACCCTCATGCCGAGGGAGGCACGCCAAAGCATGAAAAAAGCGCCGAGTGGCGGTCGTCCACGTGGCGTACAATCCACAACGTATAGCACTTTGCCCATAGACAACGGAGTGGCCGGCCCGGCTGCAGAAAGACCTGCCAAGCGACAGGATCGAGAAACGAAGGGGGCGTTCAGGTGATTTCCAGTACTGTCGGCAAGAAGATACTCATGGCTGTTACCGGCATACTTATGGCTTTGTTCCTGGTGGCCCATGCTTTGGGGAATGCCGCTTTTCTGGTGGGCCAGGAAGCCATAAACGCGTATGCTCATCATCTCCAGTCCCTCGGGCCGCTTCTCTGGCTGGAGCGAGCGATCATGCTGGGTGTTCTGGTCGTGCATATCTGGATGGGGCTGAGCCTGACCCTGGAGAACTGGAAGGCCAAGCCGGAGAAGTATCAGGTCAGGCGCTACGTCAAGACCGGCTTCGCCTCGAGGACCATGCTGTACACCGGTCTGATCATCCTGGCCTTTTTGATCTACCATCTGCTCCACTTTACCATCAGGGTGACCAATCCCGGCATCTCCGAGTTCGTCGATGCCTCCGGCAGGCATGATGTCTATACCCTGGCCCTGCGCAGCTTCGAGCAGGCCGTCATAACCCTGCTGTATATTGCCGGCCTGGCTGCGGTTCTGCTCCATCTCTGGCACGGCCTGGGCAGCTTCTTTCAAACCATGGGCTGGAACACCGATCGAAGCATGCCCTTGGTGGATGCCGGGGGCAAGGTTGTCGCGACTGTGCTGTTCCTGGGCTTCATAGCCATTCCCATCACCCTGTTCTTTCTGGTCCGGGTAAACGCATAGCGAGGAGGACGTCCATGATTCTCGACGGCAAGGTCCCAGCCGGCCCACTGGCTGAGAAATGGGACAGGCATAAGTTCAAAGGCCTCAAGCTGATTAACCCGGCCAATAAACGGAAGTACAGGATCATCGTCGTCGGCACCGGTCTTGCTGGAGCCTCTGCGGCCGCCTCGCTGGCCGAGCTCGGCTATTACGTGGATGCCTTCTGCTATCAGGAGAGCCCGAGGCGAGCACACAGCATCGGGGCCCAGGGAGGGATCAACGCGGCCAAGAACTATCAGAACGACGGGGACAGCGTCTATCGTCTGTTCTACGACACCATCAAGGGCGGAGACTTCCGCTCCAGGGAGGCCAACGTCTATCGCCTGGCCATGATCTCCAACGCCATCATCGATCTCTGCGTGGCTCAGGGCATACCATTTACCAGGGAGTACGGCGGGTTGCTGGCCAACAGGTCCTTCGGCGGAGCCCAGGTCTCGCGGACCTTCTACTGCCGAGGGCAGACCGGTCAGCAGCTCCTGCTCGGCGCCTATCAGGCCATGCAGCGACAGGTGCGCGAGGGCCGGGTCGCCGTTTACGGCCGGCGGGAAATGGTCGATCTGGTCCTGATTGATGGCGAAGCCAAGGGCATTCTGGCCCGCAACCTGGTTTCCGGGGAGCTTGAGGCCTATGCTGCCGATGCGGTCGTGCTGGCCACGGGCGGTTACTCCACGGTCTTCAATCTGTCCACCAACGCCGTGGGAAGCAATGTCGGAGCGGCCATGCGGGCCTTCCGCAAAGGGGCTTACTTCGCCAACCCGTGCTTTACCCAGATTCATCCCACCTGCATCCCCTTTTCTGGGTACTACCAGTCCAAGCTGACCCTCATGTCCGAATCCCTCCGAAACGACGGTCGGGTCTGGGTGCCCAAGCAGAAGGACGACAGCCGCGATCCCAATGATATCCCCGAGTCAGACCGCGACTACTTTCTGGAGCGGAAGTACCCGAGCTTCGGGAACCTGGCCCCGCGCGACATCGCTTCCCGCGCGGCCAAGGAGGTCTGTGACGAGGGACGGGGGGTCGGTCCAACCAAGTACGCCGTGTACCTCGATTTTGAAGAGGCCTTCAACCGGCTCGGTTCCAGGACCATGGATGAGCGCTACGGCAACCTCTTCGAGATGTACCGGCAGATTACCGACGAGGATGTTTTCACGGAGAAGCGCATGCGCATCTACCCCTCGCCCCACTACACCATGGGCGGGCTTTGGGTGGATTACAACCTGCAAAGCAATATCTCAGGCCTGTTTGTCCTCGGCGAGGCCAACTTTTCCGATCACGGGGCCAACAGGCTTGGGGCTAGCGCCCTCATGCAAGGGCTGGCTGACGGGTACTTCATCATACCCTACACCATTGCCAACTATCTGGCCGAAACCACGCCGGGAAAAGTGGATGCCTCGCATCAGGAGTTCACCCGCTCTCGGCAGGAGATTGAGGAGCGGAACCGCAAGCTCTTGTCTATCCAGGGAGGGAAGACGGCTCACGAGCTGCGCATCGAGCTGGGCAACACCATGTGGGAAAACGTGGGCATGGCCCGCAGCCGGGAAACCCTGTCACAGGCCCTTGAGGACATCGCCGCCGTCCGCGAGGAGTTCTGGAGCAACCTGCGGGTTCCAGGCGGAGCGGACACCTTGAACCAGCAGCTGGAGCAGGCCTGGCGGCTGGCCGAGTCCATCGACTTTGCCGAGGTCATGGCCAGGGACGCCCTGCATCGGGACGAGTCCTGCGGCGGCCATTTCAGGATCGAGCACCAGACCGAAGAGGGCGAGGCCAAGCGGAACGACGCGGAGTATGCCTACGTGGCCGCCTGGGAGTTCAAAGGCGACGGTCAGATCCCGGAGATGCATACCGAGCCTCTGGAGTTCGAGGAAGTGGCTTTAACCACAAGGAGCTACAAGTAATGGAGTTCACCTTGCGCGTCTGGCGGCAGGCAGGGCCGACAGCCCAGGGCAGGCTGGAGACTTACAGAGCCACGGATATCGATTCGGATATGTCCATTCTGGAGATGTTGGACAAGGTCAATCTCGACCTGATCAAGGAGGGCATCGAGCCCATCGCCTTTGAGAGCGACTGCCGGGAGGGAATTTGCGGCATGTGCGGGCTGGCCATTGACGGCGTTCCCCATGGCAAGGAGAAGGGAACGACCACCTGCGAGCTGCGCATGCGCCATTTCACAGATGGACAGACCATCACCATCGAGCCCTTTCGGGCCGGGTGCTTCCCGGTGATCAAGGACCTCATTGTCGACAGGACGGTCATGGACAGGATCATTCAGGCTGGCGGGTACGTCTCGGTGCGGTCCGGCAGCCAACCGGACGCCAACACCATTCCGGTGGCCAAGAAGGACCAGGAGGAGTCCATGGATGCTGCCGAGTGCATCGGCTGCGGCGCTTGCGCTGCGGCTTGCCCGAACGGGTCGCTCATGCTCTTTGTCGGCAGCAAGGTCTCCCATCTGGTCAAGATGCCACAGGGTCAGCTAGAGGCGGCCAGGCGGGTCAAGAACATGACCCGGGTCATGCGACAGGAAGGATCAGGCAACTGCTCCAACCATTACGAGTGCCAGGCGGTCTGCCCGAAGGAGATCGACGTCAAGTTCATTGCCAGGCTCAACCGGGAGTTCCTCAAGGCTCTGCCCAAGGAGGCGGATGAAGGCTGAGCACGCGGTCCCAAGCTGCAGATGCTTTTCGTGCGCTTATTCGAAGGGCTTCCACCAGGGCAGTAAACCAGCTAGGAGAGAGAATGCGCAGCATTCCAGCAAGCACAGTCTACGAGCAGGTCAGGGAAATGATCGTCCGGGTGAGCAGGTGCTTGCCCGGTGATGTGGTCCAGGCCCTCAAGACGGCTCGGGATATGGAGGACCTGGACACGGCCAAGGAGATCCTGGGGCAGCTTTTGGAAAACGCCGAGCTGGCCAAGGAAGGCGATCTTCCGTTATGCCAGGATACCGGCATAGCTGTTTTCTTCGTGGAGATGGGCGAGGCCTGCCAACTGGAGGGAGGCAGCCTGAAGGAGACCCTGACCCGGGCCATGGTCGATGCCTACGAGCAGGGCTTTTTGAGGAAATCCCTCTGCCATCCCTTGAGCCGGAAGAACACCGGAGACAACTCGCCGGCCTTTATCCATACGGACCTTGTCCCTGGCGATTCACTGAAGATCGCGTTCATGGCCAAGGGCGGCGGCAGCGAGAACATGTCCAGGTGTACCATGCTCACTCCCGCTCAGGGCTGGCAGGGCATCAAGGACTTCGTTCTCGACCGGGTGGCCGAGTCAGGACCGAACCCGTGCCCGCCCACCATTATCGGCGTCGGTATCGGCGGCTCCTTTGATCAGGCGCCGCAATTGGCCAAAAAAGCCCTGCTGCGGCCCCTGGATGTCAGCCATCCGGATCCGGAGATTGCGGCCCTGGAAGAGGAGCTCCTGCAGGCGATCAACGAGCTGGGCATCGGCCCCATGGGCCTTGGCGGCCGGACCACCAGCCTTGGGGTGCGCATCTCCATGGCACCCTGCCACATTGCCAGCCTGCCTCTGGCCGTCAATGTGCAGTGCCACTCATCGAGACACGAGGAGGTCCGGCTCTGATGAAGACCCATTCGCTGACCACGCCGCTCTCGGATGAAGATGTCCAAGCCCTGCGAACCGGGGATGTGGTCCTCTTGTCCGGCAGGCTGTATACGGCCAGGGATGCAGCTCACAAGCGCATTGTCGAAGCCCTTGACCGCGGCGAGGAGCCGCCCTTCCCCCTGGAGGGAGCGGTCATTTACTACGTGGGCCCGACTCCGGCCCCGCCGGGCAGGCCCATAGGCGCTGCCGGCCCGACGACCAGCTACCGGATGGACGCCTTTGCGCCCAGGCTCTACCAGCTCGGGGTCAAGGCCACCATCGGCAAGGGCAGGCGCAACCCGGAGGTCAAGGAGGCCTTGAGGGCCTTTGGTGGAGTCTACCTGGGAGCAACGGGTGGAGCTGGAGCCCTGCTGGCGCAGCGGATCGTTCAGGCCAAGGTCATCGCCCACGAGGATCTCGGCCCGGAAGCCATCCGCGCTTTGGAGGTCAAGGACTTTCCGACCGTGGTTGTCAACGACGCCCATGGCGGCGAGCTCTATGTCACGCCGACAAGGGTGGCCTCGGGAAAGTGATGCGGGAACGGCTTGCGCTGTGTGCGGGCTTCGTCCCTGGCTGACAGGGGCAGGCGCGCAGCATTGGAGGCTGCCCAGCGGTGCCTGCAGGCGTCAGCCAGCGCCGCTGCCGGTTGAAGCGGCTGAAGGGCTGCCGATCTTCAGGATCAGGTCACGGGAAAACACGACAGAGCCCCTGGAGGCGACAATGAGCAGAGAGCAGAAGATCATCGCGGCCATAACCTCGGCTGTTTACGCATATCTCGAAGCGGAGCAGGCCGCTCTTGCTGCCCAGCAGCAGGTCCGGCCGCAGCCTGAGCCTCAGCAGGTTTTCCCGGTGAGCAGCCCCTGGGCCCTGGCCGGACGGCAGGCGGCCATGGAGAGGCGCTATCAGATGCAGTTCCGCGCTTTCCGCTAAGGGGTCAGTTTGAGACCGGAGACGTATGAATCATGAACAGGAGAGGGCAATGATCGAGAAGCATGGGCAATTACGGGCAGGGACATTGGATGAGGAGGTCAAGCAGGACAACCCTCTGAAAATTCAAGATCTGACCTTTCGCGACGGGCATCAGTCTTTGTTCGCCACGCGCGGGCGGACTGAGGATCTCGTGCCCATCGCTGAGGAGATGGAGAAGGTCGGCTTTTTCGCCATGGAGGTTTGGGGCGGAGCCACCTTCGACAGTATGCACCGCTTCCTCGGAGAAGACCCATGGGAGCGCATCCGTACCCTGAAGAAGTATATTCCCACCACGCCATTCTCCATGCTCCTGCGCGGGCAGAACCTGGTCGGCTACCGCAACTACGCCGACGATGTGGCTGAGGCCTTCACCGAGCGATGCTGCGTCAACGGGATCGACGTCTTCCGGGTCTTCGACGCCTTGAACGACTTCCGCAACTTCGAGACCGTGGTCAAGGTCATCAAGGCCAACAAGAAGCACTTCCAGGGGGCCATCTGCTACTCCATGACCGAAGGGCGCATGGGCGGGCCGGTCTATACCCTGCAGTACTACCTGGACAAGGCCAAGGAGCTCGAGGACATGGGCGCGGACACCATCTGCGTCAAGGACATGGCCGGGCTGATCAACCCCTACGACGCCTATGTCCTGATCAAGAACCTCAAGGAGACCGTCAAGCTCCCAATTCATCTGCACAGCCACTTCACCTCGGGCATGGCCGACATGTCCATGCTCAAGGCTATTGAGGCCGGGGTGGACATCATCGACGTCTGCCTGGCTCCCTGGGCCTACCGGACCTCCCATCCCGGCCTGGAGCCACTGGTGGCCGCCCTGCAGGGGACCAATCGGGACACCGGCTTCAATCTCAAGCAGCTAACCCGCTGCTCGGAGCATTTCGTCAAGATCACCCCAAAGTACAGGCATCTCCTGGATGACCGCATATCCATCATCGACACCAACGTCCTTCTGCATCAGACGCCTGGCGGCATGCTCTCCAATCTGGTCAACCAGCTCCGGGAGATGGATGCCCTGGATAAGCTGGACAAGGTCTTCGAGGAGCTGCCGAGGGTGCGCAAGGAGCTCGGCCAGGTGCCCCTGGTCACTCCGACCAGCCAGATCGTGGGCACGCAGACCGTCAACAACGTCCTCTTCGATACCGAGGAGGAGCGCTACACCATGATCACGGCCCAGGTGAAGGACCTCTGTTACGGCCTCTACGGCAAGACGCCGGCCGGCGTGGACAAGGAGGTCCAGAAGAAGGCCCTCAAAGGGTATCCCAGAGGGGAGAAGCCCTTCAACGGTCGTCCGGCGGACATTCTCGAGCCTGAGCTGGAGCAGGCCAAGAAGGATGTGGAAGACTTGGCCAAGGACATCGATGACGTGCTCATCTACGCCCTGTACCCCACCACAGGCAAGCGCTTTCTGCAGTGGAAGTACGGGTATGAGGAGATTCCCGAGGAGATCAAGCCCAAGACCCTGGAGCAGGCTCAGCGGGAGCAGGAGCTCTGCGAGAAGGCCAAGCAAGGGCTGCTGGTCGAGCCGTCCCAGAAGGAGGAGGCTCCCCCCAAAGGAGAGGCCCTGCGGACCTTCAATGTCTTTGTGGACGACGAGTACTTCAAGGTCGAGGTGGATCCTGCGGACGGCGGCCTGCCCATGATCAGCTCCATCGCCCCCATGCCCCAGCAGCAGCCGGCTCAGCCGCAGCAGCCCGTGCGGCCAACCCAGCCGTCCAGGCCGCAGCAGCCCGCCCAACCGGCCGCCGGACCCTCCGGAGCATCAGAGCAGAAAGCTGAGGCCCCGAGTGCCGAGAAGAAGGCCGCTCCCTCCGAAGGAACCCCGGTGGAGGCGCCCATGCCAGGCATGATCATCCGCTTCGAGGTCAAGGAGGGCAATCAGGTCAACGAGGGCGACGTGCTGCTGGTGCTCGAGGCCATGAAGATGGAAAACTCCATCAACGCTCCCGCCTCGGGCATCGTCAAGGAGATTCGCTTCAAGGAGGGCGACAGCGTCAGGAAGGGCGATGTCATGGTGGTCATCGGCTAGTGCCGCCTCCCTTCGCTGGCCTTTATCTGGAGGGGATGGCTGTGCAGCAGCCACGGCCAGCCCAGGGAGCGCGAAAAACACAAGGAGTGGAGCATGGCAGGCAGAAAGAAGATAACCGTTGTCGGTGCCGGCTTTGTCGGCGCCACGGCTGCGCACTGGGCTGCTTCCAAGGAGCTCGGCGACGTCTGTCTCATCGATATCGTCGAAGGGCTTCCCCAGGGCAAGGGCCTGGACCTGAGGCAGGCCTCTCCGGTGGAAGGCTTTGATTCGGCGGTCTTCGGGACCAATGATTATGCGGATACGGCCGGGTCAGACATCGTCATCATTACCGCCGGCCTGCCCCGCAAGCCTGGCATGAGCCGCGATGACCTCCTGGCCAAGAACACCGAGATCGTCAAAAACGTCACCGAGCAGATCGCCAAGCATTCCCCCCAGGCAACCCTGATTATCGTCTCCAACCCCCTGGATGCCATGGTCTATGTGGCCCATAAGGTCAGCGGCTTTCCGGTCAACCGGGTCATAGGCATGGCCGGCGTCCTGGACTCAGCCCGCTTCAGGACCTTCATCTCCATGGAGCTGGATGTGTCCGTGGAGGATATCAACGCTTTTGTCCTCGGCGGGCACGGCGACAGCATGGTGCCCTTGCCGCGATACAGCACCGTGGCCGGGATTCCCCTGCCCGACCTCCTGCCGCCGGAGAAGATCGAGGCGCTCGTTGATCGGACCCGCAAAGGCGGCGGTGAGATTGTCGGCTTGCTGAAGACCGGAAGCGCCTTCTTTGCCCCTTCGGCTGCGGCCGTAGAGATGGCTCAGTCCATCCTCAAGGACAAGAAGCGCATTCTGCCCTGCGCCGCTTACTGCGACAAAGCGTACAATGTTGGCGGCTACTTCGTCGGTGTTCCGGTCAAGCTCGGAGCGAACGGGGTCGAAGAGGTCATCGAAATCAAGCTCTTGCCCGAGGAACAGGAACAGTTCCAGCAGTCTGTGGATGCGGTCAAGGAACTGGTGGGCAAGATTGCGGTCTAAGGAGCCAGCCATGTCTGAAAAACGATATCGGATACTCATCGGCAAGCCAGGCCTGGATGGGCACGACAGAGGCGCCAAGTGCATCGCCCGGGCCCTCAGGGATGCCGGCTTCGAGGTGGTCTACACAGGAATCAGGCGGACACCCGAGGAGATCGCTGTGGCCGCGATCCAGGAGGATGTCGATGCCGTAGGCCTGTCCTCCCTGTCCGGCGCGCATATGGAGCTCTTCCCCGAGGTCGTGCGCAGCTTACAGAAGCACGATGCCTCGGATATTCCCGTCATCGGCGGCGGCGTTATCCCGGAGGAGGACATGGATGCCCTTCACGAGCACGGGGTGAAGCAGGTTTTCACCCCGGGAACGCCCATGGAAGAGATTGTCGAGACCTTTCGCGCGCTCTGTGAGAAAGAGCCCCATGCCTGATCTCGAGGCCATCATTCACGGGCTCGGCCGGCGCGAGCCCAGGTCCATCGCCAGAGCCATCTCCCTGGTGGAAGATGGTGAGGACGGCGCGGACAGGCTGCTCTCCTCCCTGGACACGGAGGCCATAGACCGCTGCATGGTCGTGGGCATCACCGGGGCTCCCGGCGCCGGAAAGTCGACCTTGACCGACAAGCTGGTGGCCCATTGCCGAGAGAAGGGAAAACGGGTCGGCGTTGTGGCCATCGATCCGTCCTCCCCCATCAGCGGCGGGGCCATCCACGGGGACCGCATCCGCATGATGCAGCATGCCATGGACAGGGACGTGGTCGTCCGGTCCATGGCTACCCGGGGCAGGCTGGGCGGCCTGTGTGCCTCGGCTGGAGCGGCCGTGCGCATCATGGCCAGCGCCGGCTGCGATCCGGTGGTCATCGAGACGGTCGGGGTGGGGCAGTCAGAGATGGACATCATCCGCATCGCCGACGTAACCGCCCTGGTCTCCGCACCCGGCCTCGGCGATGATATTCAGGCTTTGAAGGCCGGCCTCCTGGAGGTGGCCGATATCATGGTCGTCAACAAGGCGGACAAGCCTGGGGCGGAGATGCTGGCCCTGGAGCTTCGGGAAGTTGCCCGCAGCAAGAGCCGGGAGGTGCTCATGACCGTGGCCGCAACGGGTGAGGGCGTCGATACCCTTCTGGACAGCATGCAGGCTGTTTTCGACGAGCACAGGCGCAGCGGCGAAAGCGCCAGGCGGCGCAGGGAGTCTCGAGAGATGGAGGTTGTCGACTGGAGCCTGGAAATGCTCCGTCCCTTCATTCGGCGCCTGGGCCGCTTCGATCAGACCGAGGAGGTGGGCGATCCCAGGATCAGGGCCAGACGGATCGTGGACAAGCTCCTGCAGTCCGTTTCAGACAGGGACCTGGGCGAGGGATAGTCCAGGCCCGTGAATAGATCAGCAACGTGGAGAGAGACTTACAAGGTGGGTAAGCGTATGGCACAGCACCCGAAATACAAAGAGTGGGAAGAAAAGGTCCTGAGCAAGACCTTGCAGAAGTTTCCCGAGAGGAAGGACGAGTTCAAGACTGTGGGGGGCTTGACCCTGCCGAGGCTCGCTCTGCCGGCGACCCTCGATGAGGAGTATCTCGAGCGGCTCGGCTTCCCGGGGCAGTACCCGTTCACCCGCGGGGTGCAGCCGACCATGTACCGCTCCCGGCTCTGGACCATGCGGCAGTATGCCGGCTTTTCAACTGCTGCCGAGACCAACAAGCGCTACCGCTATCTCCTGGAGCAGGGACAGACCGGTCTGTCCGTGGCCTTCGACCTGCCGACCCAGATCGGCTACGACTCCGATCACATGATGAGCAAGGGCGAGGTGGGCAAGGTCGGCGTGGCCATCGACTCCCTGGCCGATATGGAGGTGCTCTTCGACCAGATCCCCTTGGAGCAGGTCTCGACCTCCATGACCATCAACTCCCCGGCCGCGGTCCTGCTGGCCATGTATGTGGCCGTTGGCGAGAAGCAGGGCGTTCCCCGGGAGAAGATCAAGGGCACCATCCAGAACGACGTGCTCAAGGAGTACGTGGCCAGGGGGACCTTCATCTTTCCGCCCAGGCCGAGCCTGCGGATCATCACGAACATCTTCGAGTGGTGCGGCGAGAGCACCCCGGCGTTCAACACCATCTCCATTTCCGGCTACCACATCCGAGAGGCCGGTTCCACAGCGGTCCAGGAGGTCGCCCTGACCCTGGCCAACGGCTGCGCCTATGTGCAGGCGGCCCTGGACGCCGGACTGGACATCGATGTCTTCGGCAAGCGGCTGTCCTTCTTCTTCAACGCCACCACCGACCTCATGGAGGAGGTGGCCAAGTTCAGAGCCGCCCGGCGCATGTGGGCAGCCATCATGAAGGACCGCTTCGGAGCCAAGAACCCGCGCAGCTGGATGCTTCGCTTTCACACCCAGACCGCCGGGCATACCCTGACCGCACAGCAGATCGACAACAATGTGGTTCGAGTGGCCCTGCAGGCCTTGGCGGCCGTTCTGGGAGGAACCCAATCCCTGCACACCAACTCCAAGGACGAGGCCCTGACCCTGCCCACGGAGGACTCGGTCCGCACCGCTCTGCGGACGCAGCAGATCATCGCCCATGAGTCCGGTGTGGCCAACAGCATCGACGTGCTGGGCGGATCCTATCTCCTGGAGGAGCTGACCGACAGAATCGAAGCCGAGGCCTGGGAGCTGATGAAGAAGATCGAGGACGTCGGCGGTGTGATCCCGGCCATTGAGCAGGGCTTCATTCAGCGGCAGATCGAGGACTCGGCCTACGAGTACCAGAAGAAGGTCGAAAGCAAGGAGCGCATCGTGGTCGGGGTCAATCAGTTCCAGGCCTCGGAAGATGTCAAGGTACCGCTCCTGCGCATCGACCCGGAGGTGGAGAAGCAGCAGGTCCAAAGGGTCCAGCAGGTTCGAGCCAACCGGGACCAGGCCAAGGTGGACCAGGCTTTGACCAACCTGCAGCAGGCGGCCGAGGGGGAGGCCAACCTCATGCCCCCGATCATCGAAGCAGTTCACGAGTACGCGACCATCGGGGAGATCTGCCAGGTCCTCCGCGATGTCTTCGGCGAGCATCGGGAGTAGCTGCCGCCTGGGGCCTGAACCCATGAACCGCCGGGCTCTTGCAGGACACTTGGGGGTGGACAACCATAACCTGGAAACAAGGATGAGCTATGTCGACACAGGACAAATTGCGCGAGCTCCAAGAGTATGAGCGCCAGATGCTCCAGATGGGCGGCGAGAAGGCCGTGTCCAAGCATAAGGAAAAAGGCAAGCTCACGGCCAGGGAACGGCTGGAGAGGCTCTTTGATCCGGGCACCTTCCAGGAAACGGATATGTTCGTCAAGCATCGCTGCGTCAACTTCGGCATGGAAGCTGTGGACATTCCGGCCGAAGGCGTCATCACCGGGCACGGCCTGGTCAACGGCAAGCCGGTCTGCGCCTACTCCCAGGACTTCACCTCCCGGGCCGGCAGTCTCGGGGAGATGCATTCCAAGAAGATCTGCAAGATCATGGATCTGGCCTTGAAGTCAGGAGTCCCGGTGGTGGGGCTGAACGACTCCGGCGGGGCCCGCATTCAGGAAGGTGTCGACGCCCTGTCCGGCTACGGCCAGATCTTCTTCCGCAACTCCAACGCCTCCGGGGTCATCCCCCAGATCTCGGCCATCATGGGCCCGACAGCTGGAGGGGCCGTCTACTCCCCGGCCATGACCGACTTCGTCTTCATGGTCAAGAAGTCGAGCTACATGTTCATCACCGGTCCAGAGGTCATCAAGTCGGTGACCGGTGAGGAGGTGACCTTCGAGGATCTGGGCGGGGCCATGGTCCATAACCAGAAGAGCGGCGTGGCTCACTTTGCCTGCGAGAGCGACGAAGAGACCATCGATCAGATCAAGCGGCTCTTGTCCTATATTCCGGTCAACAACCTGGAGGACCCCCCGCTGGTTCCGACCAGCGATCCGTCCGAGCGGGAGGAGCCGGCCCTGGATGACATCGTCCCGGACAGCCCCAACCAGGCTTATGACATGCACGAGGTCATCCGCAGCATCGTCGACGACGGCGAGTTCTTCGAGCCGCACGCCTACTTCGCCACGAACATTATCGTCGGTTTTGCCCGGCTGAACGGCCATACCCTGGGAATCATCGCCAATCAGCCCAAGGTCTATGCGGGCTGCCTGGATATCGACGCCTCGGACAAGGCCACCAGGTTCATCCGCTTCTGCGACGCCTTCAACATCCCCATGCTGACTATTGCGGACGTGCCTGGATACTTGCCGGGAACCCAGCAGGAGTGGGGCGGCATCATCCGCCACGGCGCCAAGCTGCTGTGGTGCTACTCCGAAGCAACTGTGCCCAAGCTGCTTTTGGTCACCAGGAAGTCCTACGGCGGGTCCTACCTGGCCATGTGCTCCAGGGACCTCGGCGCAGATATGGCCTTTGCTTGGCCCACTGCTGAGATAGCCGTCATGGGGGCCAGCGGGGCGGCCAATGTCATCCATCGCAAGGAGATCAAATCGGCTGAGGACCCTGAGGCCAAGCGCCAGGAGAAGATCCAGGAGTATGACGAGGTCTTTGCCAATCCCTATCGAGCGGCCAACAGGGGCTATATCGACGCGATCATCCAGCCGCGCCGGACAAGGCCGAGGCTCATCTCCGCCTTGGAGATACTCACAACCAAGCGTGAAACCCGTTCACCGAAAAAGCACGGCAACATTCCCATGTAGCAAGGAGCTATGAAGCGTATGTTACAAAAAGTCGATCATCTCGGCATTGCGGTCAGGTCCCTGGATGAGGCGGTTCCCTTTTACGAGCAGGCCTTGGGGCTTGAGTGCGAGGGGATTGAGGAGGTCGAGTCGCAAAAGGTCAGGACGGCCTTCTTTTCGGTCGGTCAGACACATATCGAGCTCCTGGAGCCCACAGCCCAGGATAGCCCCATTGCCAAGTTCCTGGAGAAGAATGGAGAAGGCATTCATCACGTGGCCTACTTGACCGATGACATTCAAGGACAGCTCAACCAGGCCAAGGAAGCCGGCTGCAAGCTGGTCAACCCCGAGCCTGTGCCCGGGGCCGGCGGAAAGAAGGTGGCCTTTTTGCATCCCAAGTCGACCAACGGGGTGCTCACCGAGTTCTGTTCCAAGGATGGGTAGCCCAGTGGCCGCTGTTGTGGGTGGCGTATTCATCCCGGAAGAGCCCGATTCGGGAGCTCCGGAAGGAGAGATGAGAAGGAGTCGCGGTTCATGAAGATCCATGAGTATCAGGCCAAGGAGCTCTTCGCCGAGGCCGGCGTTCCCATCCCGGCCGGGCAGCTGGCCAGAACGGCTGAGGAGGCCGAGGCTGCGGCCAAGCAGCTCGGTCGTTTCCCGGTGGCTGTCAAGGCTCAGATCCATGCCGGCGGGCGGGGTAAGGGTGGTGGAGTGAAGCTGGCCGAATCTCCCGAAGAGGCCGCCAGTGCGGCCCGAGAGATCCTGGGCATGCAGCTGGTGACTCACCAGACCGGGCCCCAAGGGCAGACAGTCAAGAAGCTCCTGGTTGAGCAGGGTCTGGACATCGCTCAGGAGCTCTATTTGAGCATTATCCCGGATCGCAAGACCGCCCGCGTGGCCATCATGGCCAGCACGGCCGGGGGAGTGGACATCGAGCAAGTGGCCGAGGCGACACCGGAAAAGATCGTGACCGTCCTGGTCGATCCCTTGCTGGGCATTCAGGCCTACCACTGCCGTCGGCTGGCCTTCGGGCTGAACCTTCCGGCCGAGTCCCGCAAGGAGTTTATGGGCCTGGTCGGCAACCTCTACCGCTTCTTTCTGGCCAAGGACTGCTCCCTGGTGGAGATCAACCCCCTGGTCCTGACCGCGGACAACCACGTGCTGGCTCTGGACGCCAAGGTCACCTTCGACGCCAACGGGCTTTTCCGGCACCAGGAGCTTCTCGACTATCGGGATCTCGACGAAGAGGATCCCCTCGAGGTTGAGGCCTCCAAGTACGGGCTGAACTATATCAAGATGGACGGCAATGTCGGCAATATGGTCAACGGAGCCGGTCTGGCCATGGCCACCATGGACATCATCAAGCGGGCCGGTGCGGAGCCGGCCAACTTTCTCGACGTGGGCGGCGGGGCCAGTGCCGAGATGGTCGAGAACGGCTTTCGCATCATTCTGGGCGATCCCAATGTCAAAGGCATCCTGATCAACATTTTTGGGGGCATCCTGCGTTGCGACGTTCTGGCCAAGGGCGTGGTGGCGGCGGCCAAGTCAGTGGGGCTGAACGTACCCGTGGTCGTCCGCATGGAAGGAACCAATGTCGAGGAGGGGCGCCGGATCCTGGCTGAGTCGAGCCTGGATCTGCGGACGGCCAAAGACCTTAAGGATGCCGCCTCCGAGGTAGCCAGGATGGTCGCAGGCTGACAGGTCGATGCAGGGCATTTTTCGATGGGAGCTCCCCAGTCTCGTGCCGCATGCACGCTGCGTTCAACCACCCTGGAGGTGACCTCGGCGTAGCGAATGTGCAAGCCGGGCTTTCGCCTGGCAGCTCCAAGGAGTATGGCCGTCTCCAGTATGCAGACAGGAACGCCGGGTGGAGGGATATGAGCATTTTCATCAATTCAGATACGCGCGTTGTGGTTCAGGGAATTACCGGACGCGAGGGTCAGTTCCACGCCAGGCAGTGCCTGCAGTACGGAACGGCCGTTGTGGCCGGGACCACCCCGGGCAAAGGAGGCCAGACCATGGACTCCGTCCCGGTCTTCAATACCGTGGTCGAGGCTGTGGAGAGGGCCGGGGCCAACTGCAGCCTCATCTTCGTTCCGCCGGCCTTTGCCGCGGACGCTATCCTGGAGGCGGTCGACGCCGGGATTGAGGTCATAGTGGCCATTACTGAAGGCATTCCGGTTCTGGACATGCTCAAGGTCAAGCGGATTGTTGATGAAAGCGGCGTCAGGCTCATCGGGCCCAACTGCCCGGGCATCATCACTCCGGGGGCATGCAAGGCCGGCATCATGCCCGGAGCGATCCACATGCCGGGCGGCCCCATCGGCGTGGTCTCCAGATCGGGGACCTTGACCTACGAAGTCGTGCACCAGCTGACCGTGGAGGGCCTCGGGCAGACGACCTGCCTGGGCATCGGCGGCGATCCGGTTGTCGGGACGAGCTTCATTGACTGCCTGGAAGCCTTTGAAAACGATCCGGAGACCAAGGGGATCGTTATGGTCGGCGAAATAGGCGGCGATGCCGAGGAGAAGGCCGCCGAGTTCGTCAAG
>Ga0207797_1000876_pt1 | contig 22529 bp, 13 predicted proteins | sample PRCRCaboRojoPR_6_FD_187275 | JGI IMG/M metagenome (GOLD analysis project Ga0207797, IMG submission 187275) | Marine sediment microbial community from Cabo Rojo, Puerto Rico - PR CR 10% Liquid 1 (SPAdes) | ecosystem: Environmental > Aquatic > Marine > Coastal > Sediment | place: Cabo Rojo, Puerto...
CCCCGCGTCATGGTCGGCGACATGTCGAACGAGGCGCTCGACTACGCGGAGAACCGGATGCAGCTGGTCGGTGACCTGATGGACGACCTTCTCGACAAATACGAGGACCCGGACCAGTCGTACGAGGAACTCCGCAACGCCTTCTTCGCCGCGAGCGGCCAGCACGCGCAGATGGCGGCCGTCGCCTCCCGCTACGTCGGCGGGGTGTACGTCGACCGTGCGCTCATCGGGCAGGAGGGTGCCACGGAGCCGTACCGGCCTGTGTCGCTCGACAAGCAGAAGCGCGCGCTCAATCTCTTGAGCGAGTACCTCTTCGCGCCGGACGCGTTCGAGATCATTCCGAACAATCTCTACCGCCACCTGCAGCCGCAGCGGCGGGGCTTCAACTTCTTCGGCGAGTCGGAAGACCCGAAGATTCACGCCCGCGTGCTCGGCATTCAGGAGTACGTACTGGCCCACCTCCTGCACCCAAGCGTGCTGGAGCGCATGACCGACACGCGACTCTACGGCAACGAGTACGCGCTGGCCAACTACATGGAGGACCTCACCAATGACGTCTTCGCGGCGGACGCGCAGGGCAACGTGAACACCTTCCGTCAGAACCTGCAGGTGGCGTACGTTGAAGCGCTGGCCAGCGTTGTAGGCGACGACGGCAATGAGCAGTACGACCACCTCGCACAGTCGGCCGCCCTGCAAAGCCTCCAGCAGATCGAGAACATGATCGACGGCAAACGCGGCGTGAATGCGGAGACGCAGGCGCACACCAACCACGTGCTCCACGTGATTGAAGAGGCGACCACAACCGAGTAGCTCGCCGAGGACGAGGCAGTGTCCTCGCTCTCATCAACGATCGCCAGGAGGACGACTGGAACACAAAGGCCCCAGGTCCGGAGGTGACCTGGGGCCTTTTCTATGTGCTGCGTCTCTTCCGACCAAAAAGAATCCTCGCCGGAGGCTCCCTTCTTCGTTGCTCCCCGCTGCGTTAACAGAAAAGACACATCCGCCGTGTTACCTCGGGGCGATTGCCCGCGTCTTGTAACGACTAGGAGCCATCGACAACTTTACGCGTGCCGGGGGCTTTTACAGCTTTCGCCGCGTCTACTTCGCCGCTTGCACTTTCGACCCCTTGCCGACGTCCACATGGAAACTGCTACGAAACCACCGAGCACGGCACGCCCTAACCGGCCGGTCCACCGGCCGCCCAAGCGCGTGGCCCTCTTTGCCGGGGCCTACAACCACATCGCCGACGGCGTGTCCCTGACCCTCAACCGACTGGTGGACTACCTGGAGCAGCAGGGCGTCGCCGTTCGCGTCTTTGCTCCCACGGTGGGCGACCCGGCCATCGAAAACCACGCCGGGACGTTGATCCCGGTGCCGTCCCTCCCCCTCCCCGGCCGCTCCGAATATCGGTTGTCCCTTGGGCTGTCCCCCTCGGCCCGCCAAGCTCTGGAGGACTTTGACCCGACGCTCTACCATATCGCCACGCCGGACCTGCTGGGGCGGCACGCACTGAGTCGCGCCCAGGCGACCAATACCCCGGTCGTCGCCTCCTACCATACCCACTTCAGCTCATACCTCAAGTACTACTACCTCGACCTGCTGGAGGCCCCGGTGTGGAGCTATCTGCGCTCGTTCTACAACCAGTGCGAGCAGGTCTACGTCCCGACGGCCGCCATCGCCGAGGTCCTCCGCGGCCACGGCATCACCGATGGGCTGCGGCTCTGGCGGCGTGGTGTGGACACGAACCGGTTCTCGCCGACGCGCCGCTCGGACGCCTGGCGCCACGCCCACGGCATCGGCGACGACGAGGTGGTCGTCACCTTCGTAAGTCGGCTCGTGTGGGAGAAGGGGCTTGACGTGTACGCCGACGTCATCGAGCGCCTGGAGCAACAGGGCGTGCCGCACCACAGCCTCGTCGTGGGCGACGGACCGGCCCGTGAGGACCTGGAGGCGCGCCTCCCGAACACGACCTTTACCGGCTTCCTGGAGGGCGACACGCTCGCCCGGGCCTACGCGTCGTCCGACGTCTTCCTCTTCCCCAGCGACACGGAGACGTTCGGCAACGTCACCCTCGAGGCCATGGCGTCGGCCCTCCCGACCGTCTGCGCCGACGCCGCCGGCAGTCGGGACCTCGTGAAGGACGGCACCACGGGTCGGCTCTGCCCACCGGGGAACGTGGAGGCCTTCACGGAGGCGACGCGTAGCCTCGTCGTCGATGCTACCCTCCGAAATCGCATGGGAGCGGCGGCGCATAAGCGGGCACAGGACTTCATGTGGTCGGCCGTGCTCGGCAAAATGAACCAGTATTACGACGAGGTGCTCGAACACGTCACGAGAGAGGCATCTCGCCCGCTTGCTCCGGCAGGCGTGCCCGCATAATCTCCCAGCCCACTGGCCCCGGCCCCGTGCGCCTGCTCTTCGTTTCCCACTCGCTCCCCCCTGATGGCCAACCCCTCGCGAACGTGGGCGGCATGCAGCGCGTGGCCCTGAAGCTGCACGAGTCGCTTACGGACAAAGCCGCCGGCCCGAACGATCTCGACCTCGACTATGACGCCCTGCTGCTGCGCAGTGCCTGGCGGACGCTGCACGCGAAGGTGCCGTTTTTTCTCGCCAAGGCGTGCTGGCGAATCGGGCGTGCGGCGCGGAACGATGCGGTGGACGTAGTCCTCTTCTCGTCGATGGTCACCGCCGGTCTTGCCGTCCCGCTCCGCGGCCTGCTCCGTCGCCACGGCGTAAAGACCGCCGCAATCGTCCACGGCCTGGACGTAACCACGCCCTTCCCGCCCTACCAGTGGTTCGTGCCGAAGGTCTTCGACGCCCTCGACGCCGTGCTCCCCGTGAGCCGCGCCACGCGACAGGTGTGTCTCGACCGCGGTGCCCATCCATTCCAGCTTCAAGTCGTCCACAATGGGATCGACGTGGATCGCTTCCAACCTCCCCGGAACCGCGACACAGACCGGGCGGCTCTCGAACAGAGCACCGGCCTTCCGACCCCGCCGTCGCCCCCTGAGGGCCTCTTCCTCTGCAGCGTGGGGCGTCAGGTGGAGCGCAAAGGGACGGCCTGGTTCGTCGATAACGTGATGCCCCGACTCCCCGAGGATGTGCACTACTGGATCGCGGGCGACGGGCCGGAGTCATCGGCCATCCAGGACGCGATCGACCGGCACCGCCTGTCGCCACGGGTGCGCCACCTCGGGCGCGTTCCCAACGATACGCTGAGCCACCTCTACCGCGGGGCCGACCTCTTTGTGATGCCCAACGTGCCCGTTGAGAACGACCTGGAAGGGTTTGGCATCGTCTTGCTCGAAGCAGGGCAGTGTGGCACCCCCGCCATTGCGGCCCGGCTTGAGGGCATCCAAGACGTCATTACCGACGGCGTGAACGGCCATCTCGTCCCGCCCAAGGATCCAGACGCGTTCGTGGACGCACTCACGGCGTATCGCGGGAACCCTGAGGCGCTGGATGCCGCCGCTGAGCGGGCCCGCCAGCATACCGAAGCCACGTTCGGCTGGCCAGCCGTGGCCGACACGTACCTGTCCGTCCTCCACAACCTTCATACCGAGGGCGAGCCGGAGGCCGAGGCCGTTGCGACGACGGCAGAGGCTCCCCTCTCGACCTGAGCTTTGTCCCCGCCGCAGGAGGCCCGGCACAATCCCTGCGGGCGGAGCGTACAGGAGATTCAATTTAGGTCCCCTCATCTCCAACCGGATTGCCCGATGCCCACCCGCCTTGCCCGCGAGCTTGCCGAACTGCGCAGCCGCCTCCTCGACATGGCCACCATCGTGGCCGAGCAATTTACCGACGCCGTCGAGGCGCTGCTCGACCACGACGTGGACCGGGCCGAGCGTGTGGTTGCCCGCGACCGCGAGGTCGACGCCCTCGAACTGGAGGTCGACAAGTCCTGCGAGCGCATCCTGGCCCGCCACCAGCCGGTGGCCACGGACCTCCGCACCCTCCTCACGGTCGAAAAAATTAACACCGACCTGGAGCGCATCGGGGATCACTGCTGCAACCTGGCCCGCAACGCCGAGCACGTAATCGAAGCGCCCGGCGTCCTAGAGGCCGTGAAGATCCGCGAGATGAGCCAGACCGCCCGGCGCATGCTCGACGAGGCCAAGCAGGCCTTCCTGGACCAGGACGAGGATTTGGCCCGCAGCATCCCCGACCTCGACGACGAGGTGGACCGCCTCCACCTCGAAAACTTCAAGGCGCTGGTCGACTACATTCAGAAGAATCCGGAGCATGCCGAGGCAGCCGCCCATCTCATCACGGCCAGCAAGGCCATCGAGCGCATCTCGGATCACTCCACAAACATCGCCAAGGGCGTCGTCTTCCTCATCGAAGGCGTCGACATCCGCCACGCCAGCGTGCAGGAGGAAATGGCCGCGCGGGACGGCATCTCATCACCCCTGCGCCCCTCGTCTAACTAATGGGCCTGCGCGCGCACTTCGGTAGATTCTTGAAGCACGCCCGCATGGAGTCTTCCTGTCCCCTCGTCGCTCCAAACTTGCTTTGGTGCCCATAATCCATACGGCCGGAGAGTCTCCAGATCGGAGTCTGGAGCGACGTTTTTATCAGAGCAGCTGAGCAGAGCCACTAGTCCCGCCACCGGAGCTGTGCGGTCACGGGACGGTGGTCCGAAATGGTCGTGTCCGCCCGCGGAACGGGGACGCGCGCAGTCACGACCTCCCACGCCGGCCCCGCCAGGATGTGATCGATGCGGACGACGGGTCGGTCCGCTGGAAACGTAGCGTCCCTGCTCCCCACGCGCTGCAATCCCTGCGCAAGGTGCCGGTAGGCCCACTGGTGGGGCGTGCTGTTGAAGTCTCCGACCACAAGAACGGGCTGGGATTCCTGCTCGATTTGCCGGCGGACCCAGCGCGCTTCCTGGGCCCGGCGCAGCGCCCCCTCCCGGTATTCCCGCAGAAACGCGCGCCAATAGGCAAGCGAGTCCCACGCCTCCAGAAGGTCCCACGGGCGAATGGGCCCGATCGTGTGCAGGTGAAGGTTGTAGAGCACCGCGGACTGGCCCCGCCAGGTGAACTGCGTTCGGGTGTACCGCGCACACCGGTGCACGTCGCCGGTCGGAAGCAACGGATGCACGCTCATCGAGTCGAGTGGGAGCCGCCCGAACACGGGCTGACAAATCATCGTCTTCGGCGGGAGGACCCGCGGCGGGGCGTACCCGAGGGAGTCCTCCAAAAACCCCCCGGGCGGCCAGGACCGGCCCTCATACCCAGACCGCAGCGTCGGTCCCGTCTCCAACCAGGACTCTTGAAAGGCCGCCACATCCGGGGCCTCCTGCCCCACAAACCGTCCCAGTGCCCGTGCAGACATCTCCTGCCGTGCAAATACCATCGGGACGTTGAACGTCATCACCCGGAGCGTCTCCGCGCTCGCGGCGGACGCCCCTCCGACTGAAACGCGGGGACCAAACCGGACGGCAATAAGGAGGAGCAGCCCCCCGGCGATCGCGACGCGCCCCCATGCGCGCCGGTGCAGCCCCTGCCCTAGCAGGCCGAGACTCAGGAGGCCCACCACGAGTCCCAGCGGCGGCAGCGCCACAGCGAAGAGATTTGTCCACCAAAAGTGAGCGGGCGGAAGGTACGGCGCGGCGTAGCCGATCAGAAAGGGCAGGACCAGCAGCCCAACAAGTCCCCACCCCACCGCCCGAAGAATGTGACGGAGGACAGTCACGCTCGCTCCTGCTGAGAAGTGATCGAGAGTACGATTTCGGCGCCCTCGCGGAACGGCCCCCAAACGCAGTCGCCCCCCGCCGGATCGGTGATTTTTGCGTGCAGGAGGAGCAACGTCGCCCTCTCCCGTCCCCACCTCGGATTACGCTGTTTCGAAGGCCTGCGGTTCGGGGCGTGCCGACGCCGGCACGGGGGCGTCGCGGCGCTCGGCGGCCGCCTCAATTTCCTGCACGAACCGACGACGGGCGTGGCGCACCCACGTTCGGAAGTGCCCGCCGTCCGTCGAATGGTGCGGAAGAGCCTCCTGTAGCTGGTCGATGTCGAACCGACGGCTGCGAATGCCAGCCCCGGCCCGCACCGCATCGACCGCGTTGCAGAGCTGCTCGTAGTGGCCCGCCACCGGGATGGCCTGGACCGGCGTGCCCAGGTACATCGCCTCGGCAATCGACTCAAAGCCGGCGGTGGTGACCAGGCCCTGGCAGCGGGCCATGAGCGAAAGAAATTTTTCGTCGTCGAGCTGGTGGAAGGTGAGGGTGTCATCGTAGTGCTCGACCGGGGCCGCGTCCGGGCGGTCCCAAAAGCAGTGGAGCCGCACGTTCGGGTGTCGCTCGTGCCACTGGGTCACCTCGGTGGCGTACCCGCTGTTGAGGATGTAGACGAGAAAGAAGGGGTCGGTGCGCCCCTGCGGCTGCCGAAACACCTCGGGCCGCAAAAGGGGCGGGAGGACGGACACGCTTCTCTGAGACTGGTCGGGCACCGGATAGAGCGACAGGGCCAGTCGCCGCGAAGCGCCCCAGGCCGTGAGCCGGGCAAAGGCCCGTGCCCCCCACCGCTGCAACCGTCGGCCCGATGGAAACTGATACGCCGGATGCAGAAACATGTACTGGTGTGCCACCGCCACAATGGGCACCGACGGACGGCGGCTCGCGGCGTAGATTCCCATCAGCGGCTCAAAGAAGTTCACCACCACATCCGGCTCGTGCCGCTCAATGGCGTCGTCAAGACCCTCCAGACTGCGCCAAAAGGTGGGCGTACGCCCCGCCTCGCGGAGCAGCGTCGCCCAGGGGCGGACCGACCGGTCCTGTCCGTCCGACACGAAGCTCGGGCTCTCGACGTGGGTAACGGGCGCCTCGAATGATTCTCGGAAAAAGGCGGGCACCGCCTGTCCTCGACTCTTGCCCACCACCACGCCCGCCACCTGATGCCCCGCCTCGCAGAGCAGGCGCCGGAGGGCCATCGCCTGCGTGAGGTGGCCGCGGCCCTCCCCCTGGACGACGAAGAGACAGCGTAGAGCCATTGCGGGCGCTGGACCGTGTGTGAACGCGGGAATGGCGAACAGACTACCACACGCACACGAGACACGGGTGCTCCGTTCCCGACCTGAAAATGGAGGCCGATCTCGTCGTCGACAGGCATCCCAAGTCCCCCGGCCACATAAAAAACCGGCACGGCGCCCGCAAAGGCACCGTGCCGGAACGACTGGGCTCGCGCCGCACCGAAGCGGTGCGAGCAGCAGTATGCGAGAGAGGAATTGTTACCGCACGACCGTCATGCGCTCCGTCACGACCTCACCGTTCGTGTTCAGGCGGAGGAAGTACACGCCACTGCCAAACGAGCTCGTGTCCAGCGTGTGCTGCTTGCGGCCGGCCGACTGCTCACCGTCCACGAGCGTCGCCACGCGCTGTCCGAGCACGTTGTACACACTCAGCGTAACCGGACCATCCTCGGCGAGCTTGTACTGAACTGTCGCCTGCCCGGTGGTCGGGTTCGGGAACGGGCTCAGGAGGGCCGCGTCCGTCGGATCGCCCAGCTCCACCGTGCGCGTCGGTCCCAGCTCGGTGGAACCGTCCAGGTCTCGCTGGCGCAGGCGATACCGGACCGTCGACGCCTCAAACGGGACGTTCGCGTCCGTGAATTGGTAGGACCGGCCCTGCTCGGTGGTGCCGGCACCCTGCCGGATGCCAATCGTCGTGAACGGCTCGCCGTTCACCGACCGCTGCACGTCGAAGCCCGCGTTGTTGGTCTCGGAGGCCGTAGCCCAGGACAGGATGAAGTTCTCACCGTCCCGCTGCACCTTGAAGCCGGCCATCTCGACCGGGAGGTACAGGCGGTTCTGAAAGAGGGCCGTCCAACCCGCCGCCCAGGTGTCGTTGACGTCAACACTCGGGTCGACCGCGCCGTGGTAACTCACGTTCTGGATCGGGTCGAGGTACTCCGACTTGCTGAGCGTACCACCCTGCCCGTCGCCCACCGAGCCGTTTCCGTCTCCCGACGTCGTCTTCGCGAGGAAATTGCTCTTGTCTGTCGTCGACTGGTTGGCAATCTCCGAGATCGGGCGTGGATCGAGATTTCGCATGACGTCCGTCTGGTCTCGATCAATGCTCTGAACTCCAATCGAGCCGCTGATCAGGTTCCCGTTGAAGCTGGACGTCTGACCGTTCGCGAAGTCGTTCGTCACGCTGGAATTCGCGATGGTGACGATGTCAGCGAACGTGTCACCGGCGTCGAACCCGTAGAATGCGTTGTTCTCGTAGACGAGGTCGTTGTTTTCGTAGTTGTCACCTGTGCCGTCGTCGTTCAGGTAGACCGCGTCGTCCGGGTAGTCGGTGAACACCGAGTTGTAGTACTCTCCGCCGGCAAAGTCGCGCATCTGCACGGCAGTGTCGTTCCCGTCACCGGACGGATTGGCGTTCTGCCCCGACCCGATGTAGGTCGCGTTCGAGATGACCGGACGGGCGTACGGGGTGTCCGAGAGCGAGCCCGCGTCGCTGCCGTCGTGCTCGCCCCCTCGCCCGGCCTCGTCGGTGTCGTGGATCGTCATCCAGAACTGACCGGTGCCCCGGTAGCCCTGGTCGTAGTCAAATCCGTCGTCGCCGACGAAGGCTGTCAGGAGATGATCGGCGTGCACGGTGCCGCCGAACCACTCCACGCCGTCGTCGTCGTTGGCGTAGACTTCGATGTGGTCGATCGTAGTGCCCCGACCCACAGCACCGAGCGTCAGGCCGTTGACCTCGTCGCCCGCACCAATCGCGAAGCCGCCGTAGCGGATCGAGACGTACTGCAAGGTTCCAGAGTCATCCTGGTCGTTCTCGTTGCTGGCCGAACCGCCACCAAAGAGCGCCGGGTTGTTCGCCGGGTCAATGCCCTCGACCTGGTTGTTGTAGATGATGTTGCCTTGACCGTCGCGCTGGTTGGTCGACGCTTCGCCAAGCACGATCAGACCCCCCCACTGTCCGCGGTCCGGGTCGCCTCCTTCGAGCTGGTCGACCGGATCGGAGATGTCGTCCGTCTCGGACGTGAAGATAATCGGGTCCGATGCCGTCCCGGACGCCTCGATCTGGGCGGACCGCCGGACCACGAGGGCGCTACCGCTCTCGCCCGTCGTGACGTTGGCGTCCTCACGGCCCCGGATCACGGTGCCCGGCTCGATGGTCAGCGTGACGTTGTCATCGAGGTTCTGTCCGCCCTCGGTCGATGGACCGACGAAGACAAGCCCGTTAAGGATGTAGGTCTTGTCGTTCGTCCAGGTCGTGTTGGACGTAATGTCTTGGGTAACCACGACCTCCGGGGTCTGCTCGTACAGGCGATTCTGGGACAAGGCCGTCCAGCCGGCCGCCCACGTGCTGCTGATGTCCTCATTCGGATCGAAGGCCCCGTGGTACCCCACGTTCTGAATCGGGTCCAGGTACTCCGACTTGCTCAGCGTGCCGCCCTGCCCGTCACCGACCGAGCCGTTGCCGTCTCCCGACGTCGTCTTCGCCAGGAAATCGCTCTTGCTGGTCGTCGACTGGTTGGCAATCTCCGAGATCGGGCGTGGATCGAGATTCCGGGTGGCGTCCTGCTGATTCCGGTCGATGCTCTGAACCCCGATCGAGTTGCTGATCAGGTTCCCGTTGAAGCTGGACGTCTGACCATTCGCAAAGTCATTCGTCACATTGGAGTTCAGAATGTTGACGATGTCGTCGAACGTGTTGCCGGCGTCGTAGCCGTAAAACGCGTTGTTCTCGAAGACGAGGTCGTTGTTTTCGTAGTTCTCACCCGTGCCGTCGTCATTGAGGTTGACCGCGATGTTCGGGGCATCGGTAAATACCGAGTTGTAGTACTCCCCACCGGCAAAGTCCCGCATCTGCAGGGTGCTGTTGTTGCCGTCGCCGGAGGGATTGGCGTTCTGCCCCGATCCGATGTAGGTCGCGTTCGAAATGACTGGACGGGCGTATGGGGTGTCTGAAAGCGTCCCGGCGTCGCTGCCGTCATGCTCGCCGCTTCGCCCGGCCTCGTCGGTGTCGTGAATCGTCGCCCAGAACTGACCAGTGCCCCGATAGCCCTGGTCGTAGTCGAATCCATCGTCGCCCACATAAGCGGTCAGGAGATGGTCGGCGTGCACGGTGCCGCCGAACCACTCCACGCCGTCGTCGTCGTTGGCATAGACTTCGATGTGGTCGATGGTCGTTCCGCGACCGACAGCACCGAGCGTCAGGCCGTTCACCTCGTCGCCCGCACCGATCGCAAATCCACCGTAGCGGATCGACACGTACTGGAGCGTGCCCGAATTGTCCTGGTCGTCTTCATTGCTGGCCGAGCCACCGCCGAAGAGCGCCGGGTTGTTCGCCGGGTCGATGCCCTCGACCTGGTTGTTGTAAATGATGTCTCCATTCCCGTCGCGCTGGTTGGTCGACGCCTCACCGAGCACGATGAGACCGCCCCACTGTCCGCGGTCCGGATCGCCGCCGTCGAGCTGGTCGACCGGGTCGGAGACATCGTCCGTCTCCGAGGTGAAGATGATAGGGTTGTCGGCGTTGCCCGAGGCGTCGATCTGGGCGGAGCGCCGAACGATGAGGGCACTTCCGCTCTCGCCCGTCGTGACGTTGGCGTCCTCACGCCCGCGGATCACGGTGCCCGGCTCAATGGTGAGCGTGACGTTGTCGTCGAGGTTCTGCCCGCCCTCGGTCGACGGACCGACGAAAACGAGTCCGTTGAGAATGTAGGTATTATCGTTCGTCCACGTCGTGTTCGACGTAATGTTTTGGGTAACAACAACTTCGTTGTTTTGGGCCTGGGCGGTGGAGACCACCACAAACAGCCCCATGCACAGGAGCGCAAGGGCTCCTGCAATTCGTTGTATCGTGTTAGCGTGGCGCATCGCGTGCGTTATTCTTGTGCGGGAGGGATTGCGGTCACTCGCCAATGTAATGGCATCCCCCGAAGAGATAAATGGAGTCATGCAATGATAAACCACAGGACATATACCGATAACATACAGAAAACATAGAGATAATACTGCCGTCCGGAGTGTACTTTTTCCGGACACGTGGTGAACGCCGGGCGACGGCAGGGCTGGGACGTTCGTTCTCCCATTGAATCCTGCGCGTGCAGCGCTGTAATCGACAATAGCGCCCACATTGACGACGGGACGCATGGCGATGCGGCCCCACTCCCCGTGTGCAGCCACGATTTCGCAAGGAAGAGGTATCGAGGCACACGAATCCCACTTCGGAGCGCAATCGACTCAACGAGCGGGGTATTGCGACGATGCCCGCGCGACGACGCGGATGCCCGGACGGGGAGAGGAGAACGCAGCCCGATCATTCCACCGCGGCAGGACGGAGCCAGATTCCCGTCGCGACGAAAGGACCCGTAGAGGAACAGGTCTCGCGACGACTGGAAGCCGGGGCGGATCGATGCTACAGCTCGTACGAGAGCCCAATGGAAATCGACCGTTCTCTGGGCGTCCGCTGGTAGACAAACGCACTCCCTCGGTAGGGGAGCACCTCCCGGGCCGTATCCCCGAGAATGTTTTCGACGGCGAAATCGAACGTCCAGTGCTCGCGGAACCGCTGCGAGAAGGTGAAGTCGAGCTGGTGAAACGGCTGCTCGTACGTGTCGGGGACCGAAAACACGCCGAGCGCGGTGAGCCGCTCGCCGAAGGTGTTGAAGTAGAGGCCCGCCGTCGTTCCGGTGTTCGGGTTCTCGTACGAGAGGTCGAGGTTGAACGTGTACGGCGACTGTCCCTCCATCGGGCGGGTCGCCTGGTCCGTCGTATCTTGCTGCCCCCCCGACCTCTCACTGAAGTTCACCTCCGGCTCTTCGGCGCTTGAGTGGACGAGCGAGAGATTGGTGCTGAGCGTGAAGTGCCTCAGCGGGTCGGCAATTCGGCCCAGTCCCGCCTGAAACTCGAACTCAGCGCCGTACACGCGCGCATCGGCATTGCCCCACGTCTGTACACCATTGGTGGACGGAAACAGGACCTCCTCGATCGCGCCCTGGAAGTCTTTTCCGAAGACGCTCACGGCCATCAGCTCCCTCGGCGCCGGGAACCACTCCCACCGGAGATCGAGGTTCGTGATGAGCGTGCGTTCGAGATTGGTGTTGCCCCGGACCAGCTCGCCCAGGACGTTTTCCGTTCGGCCGTACGGGGCAAGTTCTCGGAACGTGGGACGGGCGAGGGTGCGAGTGCCCGCAAGCCGCAGGTTCATGCCGTCCCCGAGCTCGTAGACGACGTTCACGGACGGAAGAAGGTCTGTCTTCTTGATGCTGGCGGCGGTGCGGGACGTATCGACGACCTCTTCCGTCTGGTCGGACCCCAACGTGGAAATCTGAATGTCGGTGCGCTCCAGGCGGGCCCCACCGACGACCCGGAGGCGGTCGGTGACCGACAGGTCCATCATCGCGTACGCCGCGGCGATATTTCGGTCGCCCTGGTAGGCATCCTTGAGCTCAGTCACTTCTTTGACTGTGTTTCCGAACTCCGGCACCGTCTTTTCGAAGGGAGTCCCCTCCGCGATGACGGTCGTATCGACGATGCCCATATTGGCGTCCGAGAAATACTCGCCGGGGCTGCCGTTGTACGCCGGGTTGCTGGGCGGTTCGAACTCGAACCGGCGTTCCCGAAAGTCCCGATGATCGGTCTGATACGAACCGCCGACCTTGATCTCACTCTGCCGCCCCCGGAAGGGAATGGACACGTCGAGCTTTCCGCTGTACGAGTTCTCCCCGAGGTCGGTGTAGAAGCGTGTAGGCGGAGGAAAGCCGGTGAGGTCTACCACATACGACGTGTCGACGACGGCCCCGTCGCGTACCGTTTCGCGTACGAGATTCCCAAAGAGCCGATTGTCAGGCTCATCCTGTCGTGTGTTCGAGTAGGCGGTCGTCCATTCGATCTCCGTGCCGCCGAGCCCCGAAAACAGGTGCCGGCCCCGGAGCTGCGTAGAGTACAGCTCGCGGCGCGTGTAGTAGAGATTGCGGTCCTGGAAGTGAACGGTCGGATCGCTCCCAAACTGCTCTGGCCACTGCCCGAAACGCGTCTCGGCCGTCGACTCACCATGCCGCGTGTACATGGCCGTCGCCCCGAGCTCGTGGTTCTGCGCCAGGCGATAGTTCAGGCTCAGCAGACCGCCGAGCTTCGCCGTGGTCGTGCCCTTCGACTGGTCCACGAGAAGCTCCGTGCCGAGCGAGTCGGAGCCATCCCCCCTGGGGCCTCGGTACCGACCCTGAAATCCCTCGAAGTACGACGAGTCGTACTTGTAGTTGAGGTTCACGAGAAACCCGAGCGGATTGCCGGTCGAATTGATTTCGTTTCCGATGCTCAGCGAATAGCTCTGGTTGACGGGCGCCCGCCTCTGGACCGGTGCCATGTTGTCGTTGAACGACCGGGAGACCTCATTCAGAAGAGGCCCGAGGTCACTCGTCCCCTCGTTGTTCTGGAACTGGTTCCGGACTTGGCGGCGGATGTCTTCGGGATACGTGGCGGGAGACAATGGCTGCACGGGACCGGGGAGGGCGCGCGTGCCGTCCCCAATCGCGAGAAAGTCCCACTGCCCACCGGGAGCCGACAGGAAGTCGTTCGTGAAGTGCGTCTGGGTCCCGATGCTGGTCGAGCTCGAAATCTTGAAGGTCAGGTCCGTCGGGTAGCTCTCGGTATTGACGTTGATGAGCCCCCCGGCGAAATTGCCCGGCAGATCCGGGGTGAAGGTCTTCTTCGTGACGATGTTGTCGAGCAGATTGGCGGAGAAGAGGTCGAACTGCACCGCGTCGCGATCCGGCGAGGCCGTAGGCATGGGAACGCCGTTGAGCTGCGTCGTCGTGTAACGATCGCCAAGTCCTCGGATGAAGACGTATTTCCCCTCCACCACCGACGCCCCGGTGACTTTCTTCATCGCGTCGGCCGCACTGGAGACCCCGGCTTTGCTCATCAGGTCGGCACTGATGGCGTTGCTGACGACCGGCGCCGCCTCCCGCTCCTTGAGCAGGCCCGCTTCCGAGTCCCGCGCCGCCTTGGCCTCGACGACGACCTCCTTGAGCTCCGCCGCCTCTTCGCGAAGGGTAACATTGAGTTGCGCGGCCTCACCCGCCCGGACCTCCACCCCGGTCACCGTCTTCTGCTGAAACCCGACGAAGGAAAAGACAATCGCGTACGAGCCCGGCGTGAGCCCGTCGAGTCGGTAGCGTCCGTTGAGATCCGTGGAGGTCCCCCGCGTGGTCCCCTCAATCTTGACGTTGGCGCCGGGCAGCGGCGCACCGTTGCCGGTCTCCACGACCACGCCCGTAACCGCTCCGGTCAGCGTCGAGTCCTGAGCGGCCGCGTCCTGTGCAGCAGCGGACACGGGGAGCATTCCAAGGCCTACGAGTACAACGAACGTCGACGCGAGTAGGGCTCGGGTCCAATCGGACATCGATGGGGTCGGTCGTTCAATGAGCGCGGATGAAGAGAATTCAGGTAGATGGTTTCTTCCCTGTCACAGTCATAGCTAAAAGACGAATGTAATCGGGGAATTATGCCGGGATTATGCTTGTGTTAACGCGACAGTTTTTCCCGCTGCCTTCACGCCCCCCGCGGCGACCAGGCCTCCCCGCCCGTACGAGGGCCACCGACGCTGGTGGCGTAACACCCATCGCCCGATGGTCGTACGGAACTGCGGCCGTCCGCTGCGACGAGGACGCCGGGAACAGAAAGACGAAATTCTCCGAAGATTTCGGGCGCGCGCCTGCATGTGGGTGCGCTGCTCTCCATCTTTGGAATTTGTTGCTGTACGCACAGCGACGCGTTTCCGACGCTGTATCTCACTGAGGCCGCTCCGGTCGTGCCCAACCCGAAAACCTCAAATCCATACCTGATCCTCTTTGCGCTCTGGCTGATGATGTTTTCGGCCAGCAGCCAGCTGATCATTATGGTACCGATCCTGCCGGAGATTGCGGAGGCCCTCGGGGTGAATGCATTCTGGCAGGGCATGCTGCTCACGGCCTATGCCCTGTCGCTGGGAATATCGGCCCTCATTACGGGCCCGGCGTCCGATCGCATCGGGCGCCGCCTCATCCTGCTGTATGGGACGAGTCTCATGGCCGTCACGCTGGTGCTCCACACGGTGGCGGAGAGCTACGTCCTGCTTTTCTCGATGCGTCTGCTCGCGGGGGTGGGCGGCGGTATGCTCACCAGTGGCTCGGTGGCCTACGTGGGCGACTACTTTCCCTACGAACAGCGGGGCTGGGCCAACGGCTGGGTGATGAGTGGCACGGCCTTCGGGCAGGTGGCCGGCATCCCCATCGGCAAGGTGCTGGCGACCGGCTTCGGCTATCGGTGGCCCTTTCTCATGTTTGCGATCCCCATGGCCTTTTCGGCCGTGCTCATCTGGCGCTACGTACCGCAGCCGGACGCCGATCTCGACGAACAGAAATTGACGCCGTCTCGGCTCGTCGAGAAGTACCGAAATGTCCTCCAGGGCACTGACGCCGTGAACGCCGTGGCATCGTACCTCCTCATGTTCGCCGGCTTCGGCCTCTTTACGTCCTTCCTCCCCAGCTGGCTCGAATCGACGGTGGGGGTGTCGAGCTACGAGATCGCCCTGCTCTTCGCCATCGGCGGAACCGCGAACATTCTCGCCTCCCCGCTCGGGGGCCGGGTGTCCGACAACATCGGACGAAAACCGATCGTGGTGTGGGCGTCGCTGGCGCTGGGCCTCCTCATGGCCGTAGCGCCGCTTTACATCACTGGCTTCATGATCGCGGCCGTGCTCTTTTTCCTCGCCATGGCCCTCATCGGCATTCGGGTGAGTCCCTTGCAGTCGCTCATTACGGCCCTCGTCCCGGACCGGCATCGGGGCCTCCTCATGGGCCTCGCCATGAGTGTGGGGCAGGCGGGATTCGGGTTTGGCAGCTTCGTGGCCAGCGTCACGTACGGGGCCTACGGCTACCTCAGCAACGCCGCGGGTGGGGCCCTCGCAATGATCGCCATGGCGGGCCTCGTGCACTGGGGCCTCCCCGAGCCGTCTCTCCAGTCGATGGGCGATGCCTCGGCCGACGGGCACTCGTCGAGCCCCCGCTCTTCTGAGTCGACGAGCGTGGCGTGAAGCGTGAACGAGAGCCGAAATCCACCGAAGAACCGAAGGCCGCGCCTCACGGATCTCGATTCCCGACATATCCAAGGCCTCTCGCATTGTCTCCCCGTTCCCACCTCCCGTGTCCTCAACAGGACACGACCTGAAGCCCCGAAGACTCACTTCCCTGACAAGAACTGAGAGGGCCCCGAGGCCCGGCCGCTCACCCGAAGAACTGCCAGATGATGGCGGCGAGGACAAGAGCGGCCCCGCCCCACAGTGCGAGGGCGATCCGTGTGGAGGCGCGGGCCTGCTCCACGTCGCGCCAGTGGCGGGGCCACACGCCGAATACGAGGAATGTGCACACGGCCGCCAGATTGAGGGAGACGACGTTGGTGACCGTGAGCAGACCCGCCGCGACTGCTTCTGTGATATACCCGCCCCCCAGGAACAATCCCGTGGCCACGAGGGGCGGCAGCAGCGCCACCGCCACCATGACCCCGACCAGACCCGTTGCCCCCCCACGCGTGACGGCGAGCGCCCCGGCTGCACCCGCGGCTCCGGCCAGCGCGATGTCGACCGTCCCGATGACGGTACGGGCCGCCAGCTCGCCGGCCGCCGGATCGACGGGCACGAGGGCCCCCAGTCCCAGGGCACCAGCAAAGGCGATCCCGACCCCCGTAAAGTTGGCCCAGGCGGCCCGGCCCAGTAGGTCCGTGTCGCCGAGGGTGGTGCCCAGCGCAAGGGCCAGGTTGGGGCCGATGAGGGGTGCAATCACCATCGCCCCGATCACGACGGCCGTCTGGTCCCGCAGCATCCCGGCAGCCGCCACGATCACGGAGAGCGCCGTAAGGGCGTAGTAGTAGCCCGAGACGTCCGCCGCATCGCGCGCATACTCGTAGAGCTCGGCCCGCCCGATGCGGCCGACCGATACGTCGTTTTCTTCCGCCCCCTCGTCCTCCTCTTCATCCTCCACCTCGGGCCGGGGCAGAGTCGCCTCTACAGACTGCAGTACCACCCGGTAGTCGTTCCGCACCGTCTCGTCTACCCAGTCGAGGAACGATTCAGTCTCGTCGACCTCCAGGAGCACACGGTCCACGCGCTGGTCGTCGTCGATCGCGTAGGTCCAGTGCCCAAGCACATCGTACGTGTCGTTGGGCAGCTCTAAGGCCTCGTCCTCGTCGGAATGGTAGATGTCGACCAGACGAAGGGCCACGGAATCAGTGCGGACGCTGCGAAAGAGAATCAGACGAAGTGCTCACGTGTCCCGAAGATAAGCACGACAGCATCCGTCGTCCAGCTCTCTCGGCCCGCCATGCAATCAAAAACGGGACGCAGGTCGACCCCAACGTGGGATCGCCTGCGTCCCTAACCCGAGAACGCTGGTATTTACGTGACCCAATGCCGGGCCGTGGGCCTCGCTAGAAGTAGATCCCGATGTTGATGTTAAAGGCTGTCCGCCACTCGCCATCATTGTTCTCCGCCATCACGCTGGCGAAGTTGTCTGCGGGGTGGTTGAACGGGTGGCCCTTGCTGATATTCAGGTCCGTGTAGACGAAGAGGGGCCCAGCGGACGTAAGGAAGCCGATGTCGTGGGTGGCGTTGTCGTTCCAGCCGTCCACGTTCTTCGTCACCAGACTGAAGTCGTAGTACGGCTTGATCTGGGAGACCGGCCCTGCGTTCACCGGAATGCGGTACGCCAGGCTGGACGAGTACACCGTGTGCTCGGCCGCTACGCGCTGCGGGAAGGCGTAGGCGCCCATCACGACGAAGTCATCCGCGGCGTAGTTGACGTCCGACTGGTTGGCAAACGCCGACCGCTCGCTGTCGGTGAGGGGGGCGTTCAACTCCTGCTGCGCGAACTGCAGCTTGGCCTCAAAGCCGCCGTAGCGCCCCTGGAAGTGAGCGGCGTACGCGGCGTGCCAGTCCGTGGCTCCCGTGTCCAGGTTCTGAAGCTGTCCACGCTGACCGGAGACACCGATTTTCGTGGAGCCGAGCTCCCCGTGGTCGAAGGTGTACCCCACCTTCACGTTGAACTGGTGCTCTTCTGTGATGTCGGAGCGGAGACTGTTGCCACCCGGCACCACCTGGTAGTTGGCCGCACTGACTGGCGCCACATCGTAGGAGTAGCGGGAGAAGTCCTGGCCGGCGAAGAAGTCCGTCTGCTCGGCGTTCATGTAGTAGGCACCCTGAATGTCCCAGTTGCCGGGCGTGAACATCGCCTTGATGCCGGCGTCGTAGTCGTCCTCCAGGCCGACGTAGTAGGTGCTGTTGAAGAACCAGCTGCTAGAGGCGTACGGCTGAATGCCGAACGGCACCTGGCTTACGCCCACCTGCACCTGGCGCGCATCGCTAAATTCGTACCCCACCCAGCCGTGGTGGAGAAAGAGCCCGCCGAAGGCTTCGGGGTACACGGCGTACTCGGCGTCGAAGGTGAGACCACCGTACGATCCGCTCGCCCCGATCCGGAACGTGTCGAACGTAAAGCCGCCGTCTCCGAGCACGCGGTCGTTGCCCTCCTCGAAGTTCGTGCCGTACGACCGGAAGAGGGCATTGAAGCGGAGCGAGCCGTTAATGCTGACGTCGAGCGTCGGCTCGTCCTGCTGGGGGGCCGCCGCGTCGCTGTCGCTCTCCCAGGCGTTGGCCACGAGAGAAGTCGCGGTGGTGCTATCGTCCGCGGGTGCCGGATCGTCGGCGAGGACCGAACCCGGCAGGGCCAGCCCGGCGGCGAGAAGAAGCGTAAAAACTGCGGTGCAGTACCGATTCATATGGGGAAATCGCGCGTTGTGAGAAAGACTATCAAGGGACGACGTAGTGCTACAGAACAGACCGTAGGTGATCCGTCTGGGCATGTAGATCAGAGGAAGAGATCGCAACAATGCCGTTGAACGGCAACGGGATGCGCGCCGGGCCGTCCGGATCACCTACGCTCATAAAAAACCCCCAGCCGCTGCGGAGCGACCGGGGGCTGGAATGTGGGCAGCGAACGGGACGAGCCTACGCGTCGCCCTGATCACGGGAGTACGAGGCGTCGTCCGGCAGATATTCGACCGGCTCGTCAGAGGCAGCGCACTCTTCGGCCTGGTTCATCCACTGCGAGACCCAGTCCGAATGGTTTTCGAGCCACTGCGCGGAGGCCTCCTCCTTGCTCATGCCTTCGCGGTTGCGAAAAGCATCCATGAGGCTCTCGATCTGCTGATCGTTGACCTCCATCTCCTTGAGGAGACACACCGCCTTCTTCGGGAACGTGTCGATGAAGTCATTGTCGACGATTTTGAAGACATCCTCCGGCGCGCCGAAGACCGGGGTCTGGCCCGTCTGCGCCCCTTCGAGGTACTTCAAGTCGTAGGTCCCCCACTTCCAGTGCGGATACCAGCCGGTCACCACGATGGGCTCTTTGTTGTTGATCGCGTTCTCCAGGGCCTGCCACGTCGCGGGGCCGCTGGAGGCAACCACCTTGAAGCCCTCGATATTGTTGTTTTTGAGGATCTGGCGCGTCTGGTCGTTCACCTGCGCGCCGGACTCGATGCCGTTGATCTCGCCGTCAAGCTCCTCGCGGAACTTCGGGAGCTCGTCGACACTGGTGATGTCCATGTATTCCGGAACGGTGAGGCCCACGGATGTGCCCCTGTAGGTGTATCCTAGCTTCTGAGCGTTTTCCTTCGCCGCCGCCCACGGGTCTTTGTGGGTGGTGGGGAGCCAGGCCTCGTTGAAGTAGTCCCGGTCGCCTTCCGCGACGGATGAGAACGCAATTCCGCCGCCCGACACCTCCCGGACGTCGACGTTCATGTCCAGGCTGTCCTCCAGGAGGGCCTCTTGCGCGTAGGTGAAGGCCATGCCCTCGATCCAGTTTACAGTAACCATGTTCATGTCACGGGATTTTTCGTCCCCTCCGGAGCCCCCGCCACATCCGGCGAGTCCGGTGACGAGAAGCCCCATCACCGCCACAACGGCGACGAGGGAGCGGAAAGGAGTGGTCGAGTCTTTCATAGTGAGGTCTGATTAGGGATTATTCTGGATGAATAGGTGCACTGCATTGGGGTCGTTGGGGAGCGCGTCCTGCCGATTACGCGGGCTGCCCCGCTTCGGCCGTACCGCCGGCCCGCTCGCCAATGGCTTGCGTGATGCGGTCGAGAAAGATGGCGAGAATGACAATGCCGAGTCCCCCCTCAAATCCGCGTCCGATTTGGAGCTGTGTCAGCCCCTGAACCACCGGCTGGCCGAGGCCACTGGACCCGATGAGCGCGGCGACGACCACCATCGAGAGGGCCAGGAGCACGGTCTGATTCACGCCGGCGAGAATGGTGGGCAGCGCCATGGGTAGCTCCACCTTGAACAACAGCTGCGCCGGAGTGGAGCCGAACGACCGGGCTGCCTCGATGGCCTCTTCGGAAACCTGCCGGATTCCCAGATTCGTGAGCCGCACGCACGGTGGGGTCGCGAATATGAAGGTCGCGATCACGCCCGGGACCGTCCCGAGCCCGAACAGCACGACGGCCGGAATGAGGTACACGAAGGAGGGCATCGTCTGCATGAAGTCGAGGATGGGACGGACGACGGCGTCGACAGTGTCGTTCTTTGCCGCCCAGATGCCGGTGGGGATGCCCACGAGGAGCGAGAACAGCGACGCCGTGAGAATGAGGGCCAGGGTCTGCATCGTGATCGTCCAGTACCCCATGCCGATGGCCACCTCGGTACCGAACATGGTGACCTCAAGCCCAGTGAGTAGGCCCATCCCGATCAGGGTAAACACGGCCACGCCCCGCGAGGCCACCCACCACGCCAGGGCCGTAAACAGGAGAACCATGACGTAATCCGGCAGGACGAGCAGGGCGCCTTCGAGCGCGCCGGTGGTGCTGTTGATGATCACCGAAATCGCGTCAAAGACCGGTTCAAAGTTGTTCTTGAGCCAGTCGATGAGTGCCTCGAACCAACCGCCAATATCCATGTCGGAGTGCCGCTCGATTAATTCGCGATGCTAATTGGGGCGCCCCCCGCACGTATCATCTCGCTTCGTTCGCTTTCGCCTCCTCCCGGGCTGCTTCTCGGGTGGTGGCTGCGCTTTCTGCATTCCGGGTGACTTCGTCCATGACAGCCTCCCGATCCACGACGCCTTTCAACTCGTCGGCACTGTCGTACACCGGCACAGGCGCATCGGTCCCGAGGACGAGCGGGAGGATCTCGGTGAGGGGAGTGTGAGGGGACACAGACGTACCAGAGGCTGTCGTCTCGCCGTCCCGGAGGTCGCGCATCACTGTACGCGCGGGAATGATTTTCGTACGGTCGACGTTTTCGACGAAGGAGCGGACGTAGTCGTCGGCCGGCTCGGTGAGAATCTCGGTGGGCGTGCCGATCTGGGCGATGCGGCCGTCCTTCATGATGGCGATCCGGTCGCCCATCTTCAGCGCCTCGTCGAGGTCGTGCGTGATGAAGAGAATGGTGGCCGCCGGATCCCACATCTCCTGCAGGTCCAGAATCTCGTTCTGCATCTCTTCGCGGATGAGGGGATCGAGGGCGCTGAAGGCCTCGTCCATGAGCAGGATCTCGGGGTCGTTGACGAGGGCCCGGGCCAGCCCCACGCGCTGTTGCATGCCGCCGCTCAGCTCGCTCGGATTGCTGTCCTCGTACCCCTCCAGCCCCACGAGGTCGAGGGTGCGGCGCGCCTTGTCCCGGCGCTGCTCCTTGTCCATCCCGCTCACCTCCAAGCCGTACTCGACATTGCCGAGCACACTGCGGTGGGGGAAGAGGCCGAAGTTCTGGAAGACCATCGACATCTTCGTCTGGCGCAGTTCGCGGAGCCGCTCCTCGTCGTAGGCCGTCACGTCGTCGCCGTGGACGCGAACGGTGCCGAAGGTCGGCTCAATGAGCCGGTTGATGCAGCGGAGCAGTGTGGACTTGCCACTCCCCGACAGCCCCATGACCACGAAAATTTCCTGCTCCTGCACGTCGAACGTGGCGTCGTCGACGGCAATCACGGAGTCAGTCTCGGCCTTTACCTCTGCCTTTGACTTCCCCTCCCTTGCGAGCGTGCGGGCACGATCGGGATCTCCCCCGAATATCTTCCAGAGTCCCTCTGCCTCGATGACAGCCATGATACCTCAAACTCGTTTGACGGGTAGCAGGCGAGATGGGTGAGGGACACTCTGGGCAAGCAGGTGGGTGTGAGTAGTCCCTCCCCATTCCCGCGACTCAACTTATTTAGCTTCCGGAGTGGAACATGTTTAGAGAAGCGGCCCGCTTTTCAACATTCTAACCCTCTTTCATGCAACCTTATTGGGAATTGTGCAGATCGAGGTGTAGCGAACGCCCTCGGGCCCGAGCCGTAGTCCAAACCGACGCCAATTTGAACCATCTATCCGCTTTCATGCCCGACGATCGCTCCGCCAACGTCATCGAAACGGTTGCCGACGGCCTGCGCCTGCAGGTGGGCGACCTGCCCGGCGACTATGCCCCAAAATTACTAAAGGCCGAGCCCGCCGCGTACGTCGTGGGCTTTACGGCGGGCGTGAGCCGCGCGATGGACGAG
>Ga0207797_1000877_pt1 | contig 22525 bp, 23 predicted proteins | sample PRCRCaboRojoPR_6_FD_187275 | JGI IMG/M metagenome (GOLD analysis project Ga0207797, IMG submission 187275) | Marine sediment microbial community from Cabo Rojo, Puerto Rico - PR CR 10% Liquid 1 (SPAdes) | ecosystem: Environmental > Aquatic > Marine > Coastal > Sediment | place: Cabo Rojo, Puerto...
TGGCGTACACGGTGGAGTATCGATTCCCGGTGATGCAGGAGCAGGGCGTTGTGGGCGTGGCCTTCTTCGACGCGGGCAACGTCTTTACCGAGGAAGAGAGCTACAGCTTCGGAGGGATCCGCAAGTCCGCGGGGGCCGGTGTTCGCTGGTACTCTCCGTTCGGACCGCTTCGGGTGGAGTATGGGTGGAACCTGAGCCCGGAGTTCGACGAGCCGTCGGGCAACCTGGAGTTCACCATCGGGGGGACGTTCTGACCCCCCCGGCGGGTGAAGCCAAAGCATCGTCCGGTGTGCCTGAAAGCAGGCACCGGATCTGTACAGAGCAAAGGAGGAAGTATGACAGGCTTTGCAAAGGGAATCATCGTGCCGCTGACCCTGCTCGGCCTTCTGGCCGGTCCCGTCTGGGCGGCGGATATCAAGGTCGGTGTGGTGGATGTCAATGAGTTCCAGGAGAAGTCCACGACGTTTCAGGAGATTCGTGGTCAACTGAAAACGAAGTTCCAGGCGCTCCAGCAGAAGCTCGAGCAGGAGAGACAGGCCCTCATGAAGCTGGAGGAGGATTTTCGGAAGCAGAGCATGATGCTGAGCCTCGGTGCGAGGGACGACAAGCGGAACGAGCTGGAAAAGAAAAGGCGGTACTACAAGTACCTTGCCGAGGACCTCTCTGAGCAGATGAAGGACGCCGAGCGGGACGCCACCCGCCGGGTGCTTCAGGAGCTGGAGGGCGTGGTGGAAAAGATCGCCGAAGAAGCGGGGTTCACACTGATCCTGGAGAGGAACTCCCCCGGGATGATTTACGTGGACGACGCCATCAACATCACCGACCGGGTCATCCAGGCCTACGACCGGGCAAATCAGTAGCCGCCGGTAGCTGCGACTGTCCTCGGAGGGCCATGGAAGGAAAACGGACACACTCGCTCGACGAGGTCGCGGCGCTCGTAGGCGGCCGTGTGATCGGGGACGGGACCCTTCGCGTGTCGGGGGTTCGCTCGCTGGAGGAGGCGACGGAGGAGGAGATCGCTCCCTTCACGGACCGCCGGTATCTCGGCCTCCTGGAAACGACACGTGCTTGCGCCTTGATCGTGGGAGAGGAAGCTCCGTCCTTCCCGCGCCATCAAATCGTGGTGGAACGTCCCCACCTGGCCTGTGCGAGAGCGGCAAGGCTCTTTGCTCCGCAGGCTTCGGGTTTCCAGGGCGTGCACGCGCAGGCTTTCATCCACGAAAGCAGCCGGCTCGGGCGGGACGTCACGGTTCATCCCGGGGCGTACGTGGGTGAGGATTCCGTGATCGGCGACCGTGTCGTGCTCTACCCCGGCGCGTTCGTGGGGGACCGGGTCCGGATCGGCGAGGGAACGGTGGTTCATCCCAACGTTTCCGTGCTCCATGACTGCTCGGTGGGGAGCGGCGTCATCCTCCACGCGGGGACGGTGATCGGGGCGGACGGTTTCGGTTTCGTGAGGGACGGCGATGTGAGCGTCAAGGTCCCCCAGATCGGGACGGTGCGCATCGACGATGACGTGGAGATCGGCGCGAACTGCACCGTCGACCGCGGAGCCCTCGGGACGACCTGGATCAAGAGCGGCGTGAAGATGGACAATCTGATCCAGATCGCTCACAACGTCGTCGTGGGCGAGGGGACGGTCATTGTCGCACAGACGGGCGTGTCGGGGAGCGTGGAGATCGGCCGCGGCGTCGTGGTCGGCGGGCAGGTGGGGATCGGTGACCACGTGAGCGTGGGGGACCGGGCCATGATCGGCTCCCAGGCGGGTGTGGCCAAGCCGGTCGGATCCGGGGAGGTGGTTTCCGGAACGCCCGCCGTTTCCCACCGCCTGTGGTTGAAGACGAGCCGGCTCCTGACACGCTTGCCCGTCCTGAACGAACGGGTCCGCAGGCTGGAGAAGACGGTGGATGCCTTGATGCGCCGCCTGGACGGACGGGACTGATTCGGGCCGACCGGCTCGGGTCCCGTGCGCCGCGCGGCGAGAACGGAGGAGTGCGGGCATGGTGGAGCTGCCGCTTTACGTCGAGGATATCAAGAGAATCCTGCCGCATCGATACCCCTTCCTGCTCGTGGATCGCATTACGGAGCTGGAGGTGGGAAAGCGGATCGTGGGGCTGAAGTGCGTCACGGTCAACGAACCTTTTTTCCAGGGACACTTTCCCATGGAGCCCATCATGCCGGGTGTGCTGATCATCGAGGGCATGGCCCAGACCGGCGGGGTTCTGGCGAGGGTTTCCGTCACGGAAATCGAGGAGATCGAGCCGGGAAACGCCACCTTCTTCATGGCCGTCGACAAGGTGAAGTTTCGAAGGCCGGTGGTGCCGGGAGACCGGCTGGTGTACGAGGTCACGGCGCTCCGGACGGGCTCCCGGGTCTGGAAGGTGGAGGGCAAGGCCAGGGTGGATGGCGAGTTGGCTGCGGAAGCGCAGCTCGTGGCCCAGGTAGGTTGATTCCCGGTCGCTGCCGACGACATGGACGTACCAGGAAGAGAACGAGGAGAGCATGGACATTCATCCCACAGCGGTGGTCGGTGCTGGGTCCGAACTGGCCGCCGGCGTTCGGATCGGGCCCTACTCCTGTGTCGGAGAAAACGTCAAGATCGGCAAGGAAACGATCATCGGGCCCCACGTGAGCATCGAAGGAAACACCGAAATCGGAGAGGGAAACCGGATCTCTCCATTCGTTTCCATCGGCTCGCCCCCCCAGGACGTGGGATATCAGGGCGAGGAGACCCGGGTCGTCATCGGGAACAACAACGTCATCCGGGAGTACGCGACGGTCAACCGCGCCACGACGAAGCAGGACTGGCTGACCGAGATCGGGAACGACAACTACATCATGGCCTACGCCCACGTCGCCCACGACTGCCGTCTGGGCAACCGCATCATCATGAGCAACGTGGCGACCCTGGGCGGGCACATCGAGGTCGGGGACCACGCCGTCCTGGGTGGACTCGTGGCGGTCCACCAGTTCGTCCGAATCGGCGCCTACGCCTTCCTCGGCGCCAAGTCGGGTATCGACCGGGATGTCCCTCCCTTCATGATCACCGCCGGCCCCAGGGCCAGGCTCTACGGTGTCAACCGGAAGGGGCTGGAAAGGATGGGCTTCGAGAGGCAGGCCCTGGACGGCCTCAAGGCGGCCTATCGAATCATCTGGAGGGAGAACCGCAGCTTCCGGGACGGCGTGGCCGAGGTTCGCCGGAGCCTCCCGTCCACCCCGGAGCTGGAGCTTCTCCTGACGTTCCTCCAAGAGTCGAAGCGCGGCATCCTGCGATGAGCCCCCTTCGGGAACAGCGACGAAGGACCGGGCGGGGGAGGCCGCACTGAGAAGGCCGAGCCATGCCCGAGGAACGTGAACAGATCGGCATCATCGCGGGCGGAGGCAGGTTCCCCATGATGGTGGCGGATGCGGCGCGGGCGCGCAGGTGCCGGACCGTGGCCGTGGCCCACGAAGGGGAGACCGCCCCGGAGCTCGGGGAGCACGTGGACGAGCTGGTCTGGGTCCGTCTGGGCCAGCTGGGGCGCTTGATGCGGGCGTTCCGGGAGCGCGGTGTGCAGCGGGTCATCATGGCCGGCACCATTGCCAAGCGCCGCATGTTCAGCCGGGTCCGCCCCGACCTGAAAGGGCTCGCCCTCATGTCGCGCATGGCCGTGTTTCACGACGACGGCATTCTCCGGAGCGTGAGCCGCGAGATGGAGAAGGAGGGCATTCAGGTCATTCCATCCACCCACTTCCTGCCCGAGCTGATCGCCCCGGCCGGCGTGCTCACCCGCCGAAGACCCACCAAGACCGAGGCCTCGGACATCCGTTTCGGCTGGCGCATGGCCAAGGAGCTGGGCCGTCTCGACATCGGGCAGTGCGTGGTGGTCCGCAGAAGGACGGTGGTCGCCCTGGAGGCCATGGAAGGCACGGACGAGACCATCCGGAGGGGGGGCGACATCGCAAGGGAGAAGGCGGTGGTGGTGAAGGTCAGCAAGCCGGACCAGGACCTGCGCTTCGACGTGCCATCGGTGGGACTGGAGACCGTCCGGGTCATGAGCGAGGCCGGGGCGTCCGTGCTCGCCCTCGAGGCGACCAAGACCCTGCTGTTCGAAAAGCCGGAGATGATCCGCTTTGCGGACGAGAATGGCATCTCCATCGTCGCCATGGAGAACGAGGAAGACCGTTTCTAGGAACGGGACCGAGAAGGCGGGCGCCGTGGGGGACCGAGCATCCCACCCGGACCGGTCGAGCACAGAGGGACGCATGGGCTCTGAAGGCGAAAAGCTACGCGTGGGTGTCGTCGGAGTGGGGCACCTCGGCCACTACCACGTACAGAAGTACGCGGCCTTGAAGGAGGCCCGGCTCGTGGGCGTGTTCGACGTCGACCGGGCCAAGGCCGGGGACATGGCCCATCGTTACGGGGCGCGGTCGCACCCCGATCTCCCTGCACTGCTGGGGGAGGTGGACGCGGTGAGCCTGGCCGTGCCGACCGAGCACCACTACGAGGAGGCGCTGAAGATCCTGGACCACGGCGTGCACCTGCTCGTGGAGAAGCCCATCACCTACAGCGTGGAGCACGCCGCCCGGCTGGTGGAGACGGCGAGAGACAAGGGCCTCGTTCTCCAGGTGGGCCACGTGGAGCGGTTCAACCCCCCGGTGATCGAGATGAAGTCGCTCCTGGACAGGCCCGTGTTCGTCGAAAGCCATCGGATGAACGTGTTCACGGTCCGGGGCACGGACGTGGACGTGGTTCTGGATCTCATGATCCACGACCTGGACATCGTTCTGAGCCTCGTCCGGGCGCCGGTCCGTGAGCTCCACGCCGTCGGGATGCGGGTGGTCACCGACACCACGGACATCGCCAATGCGCGGATCATCTTCGAAAACGGGACCGTGGCCAACCTGACCGCAAGCCGGGTTTCCAACAAGACCCTGCGAAAGATCCGGGTGTTCCAGCCCGATGCGTACATATCCGTGAACTGCGCCCGGCGCGACCTCGCCATCACCAGGCTGGACGGGCAGGAGCTCCTCGGCGGTGAGTCCCCCGGCGTCACCACGCGGAAGCTCACCTACCCGGAAAGCGATCCCCTGGCCGACCAGATCGCCTCGTTCGTGCAGGCCGTCCGACGCGGATCGGCCCCCGAGGTGTCCGGTGAGGACGGGAAGCGGGCCCTCGAGGTCGCCCTGGCCGTCATGGAGCAGATCGAACAGGGGTGTGGGCATTATCAAGGCCTCTGCTGACAAACACCGCACCGGCCGCATGCTCATCGTGGCGGGGGAGGCGTCCGCAGACATCCACGGGGCCGGCCTGGTGAGGGCCGTTCAGCGCCTGGATCCTCAGGTGACGTTTCAGGGGATCGGCGGCCGTCGAATGGCCCGGGCCGGTGTGGAGATCCTGATCCCGTCCTCCGAGATGGCGGTCGTCGGCCTCGTCGAAGTGCTCCCCCGGCTGGCCGGAATCCGGTCGGCCGCACGACGGATCCGGCGCGTCCTCCACGAGTCCCCGCCCGACCTGCTCGTCCTTTTGGACTACCCGGAGTTCAACCTGCACATCGCCCGAATCGCCAACGGATGCGGCGTGCCGGTCCTCTACTACATCAGCCCCCAGGTCTGGGCCTGGAGGCGCGGCCGCGTCCGGAAGATCGCCCGCCGGGTGGACCGGATGGCGGTGATCCTGCCCTTCGAGGAACCGATCTACCGCCGGACCGGCATGCCCGTGACCTACGTCGGCCATCCGCTGCTGGACGGCCTTCCTCCAGGTGCGAGCAGGGAGGAGGCGCGCCGGTGCCTGGGCGTGAGCCGGGAAACCCCACTGCTGGGGGTTCTTCCCGGCAGCCGCAACGAGGAGGTGGACAACCTCCTGGCCGCCTTTCTTCAGGCCGCCGAGCTGCTTCGCGGTGTGTGGCCCGGCCTTCGATGCGTCCTTCCCGTGGCCTCCACCGTGACCCGCGCACGGATCGAGGACCGGGTCCGGAGCAGCCCTGTGAGGGTGGACCTGTGGCGGGACGACATGCACCGGGTGCTCCCGGGTTGCGACGCCGCCCTGGTGGCCTCGGGCACGGCCACGCTCGAGACCGCCGTCCATCATGTGCCCATGGTCATCGCCTACCGCGTCAGCCCCCTCAGCTATCGCATCGGAAAGGCCGTGATCCGTGTGCCGTTCATCGGCCTCGTCAATCTCGTCGCGGGCCGGAAGGTCGTGCCGGAGCTGATTCAGGAAGAGGTGACGCCGGCCCGTCTGGCCCGTGAAGCCGCCCGTCTCCTTGCGGTTGGCCCGGTCCGGGAAAATGTGATAAAAGAGCTGGTGCGGGTGCAGGGGTTGCTCGGGAAAGGGGGGGCCTCGGAGCGCACCGCGGAGATTGCACTCCGGATGATGGGGCGGGCGGGGTGAACCCGGCGAGGCCGCCGGTTGGACACCGCCGGGCCGAAGAGAGTCCACATGGCCAGAAGCATTCTCGTGGTCGACGACGAGGCAAGCATCATACAGTCCCTGGACGGCGTCCTGTCGGACGAGGGGTTCGACGTCCAGAACGCCGGCGACGGCGTGGAGGCCCTGGAAAAGATCGAGGACGAGATCCCCGACCTGGTGCTCCTGGACATCTGGATGCCCGAGCTCGACGGCATCGAGACCCTGGTGAAGATCAAGGAGGCCTATCCCCAGCTCCAGGTGGTGATGATGTCCGGGCACGGGACCATCGAGACTGCGGTCAAGGCCACCAAGCTGGGGGCCTACGACTTCATCGAGAAGCCCCTGTCCCTGGAGAAGGTGCTCCTCACGATCCAGAACGCGCTCGAACACAACCGGCTGGAAGAAGAGATCAGCCTGCTCAAGGAGAGGGAGAAGGTCAGGCACCGGATCACCGGGAACAGCGGGGCGATTCGGGATCTCAAGGAGCAGATCCGGATCGTGGCCCCGACGAACGCATGGGTGCTCATCTCCGGGGAGAACGGGACGGGAAAGGAGCTCGTGGCCGACACCATACACCGGCTCAGCCGGCGCGGCCACAAACCCATGGTGGAGGTAAACTGTGCGGCGATCCCGGAGGAGCTGATCGAGAGCGAGCTGTTCGGCCACGAAAGGGGGGCGTTCACCGGGGCGGGGGCCATGAAGCGGGGAAAGTTCGACCTGGCCCACGAGGCGACCCTGTTTCTGGACGAGATCGGCGACATGAGCCTCAAGGCCCAGTCCAAGACCCTGAGGATCCTCCAGGAGCAGAAGTTCGAGAGGGTGGGCGGCTCCAAGACGATCCAGGTGGACGTCCGCGTGATCGCCGCCACCAACAAGGACCTCGAAGCGGAGATCGAGAAGGGGACGTTCCGGGAGGACCTCTACTTCCGGCTGAACGTGATTCCCATCCGCGTGCCCCCCCTGCGCGAGCGGACGGAGGACATCCCCGAGCTCCTCGAGGAGTTCACCGAGGAGGTGTCGCTGAACACGAACCTTCCCGTGAAGCGGTTTTCAGAGGACGCCGTCCGGCTGCTCCAGCGCTATCACTGGCCGGGCAACGTCCGGGAGCTGAAAAACCTGGTGGAGCGGCTGGTGATCATGACGGCCTCCGAGGAGATCCAACCCACTGACATTCCCCCTCCTTTCAACGAGGTCGAGGGTGCGGCCGGTGGCCCGGCGGTCTCTCCGGCGTCTTTCGACACCTACCGCGAGGCCAAGGCCGAGTTCGAAAAGGCGTTCATTGCCCGAAAGCTTCGCGAGTTCGGCGGAAACGTCTCCCAGACGGCCGAGGCCATCGGGATCGAGCGGAGCAACCTCCACAAGAAGATCAAGGCCTACGGCTTGGACACGGGCCGCTGACCGCCTTCCCCCGCCGCCTCGTCGATCCGCCTCCAGACATCTTCCCGTCCTTCCCGCGTCCTGGCCGAGAACAGGACCGGCCTACCGCCGGAAAACGCCGCCAGCTCACGCTCCAGCTTCCCGGCCCGGGATTTCGCCTTTTGACGGGACAGCTTGTCCGCCTTGGTGAGAACGATGACGGCCGGAACCCCGTATGCCCGAAGCCATTGAAGCAGGTCCAGGTCCCCGCGGGACGGATCCCTTCGAATGTCCAGGATCACCACCACGGCGCGAAGGGCCGCTCGGCCCTGCAGGTAGGCCTCCACCATGGGCTTCCAGGCCTGCTGGACCTCGCGCGGGACGCGGGCAAAGCCGTATCCGGGCAGGTCCACCAAGTGGAGCCGGTCGTCCAGGGAGAAGAAGTTGATGGACTGAGTGCGGCCGGGCGTGGAGCCGGTGCGGGCCAGGTTGCGGCGCTGGACGAGCACGTTGATCAGGGAGGACTTTCCCACGTTGGAGCGGCCGGCAAAGGCCACCTCGGGCCGATCGTCCGGGGGGTACTGCTCCGGCTTGAAGGCGCTCTTGACGAATGTGACGTTCATGGAACCATGGGGTCAAGTCTTGAATGTTGACGGCGTCGCAAAAGGCCCGAAGCTTTGAGATCTGCCGGTGGCATTTCAAAAGGTCATAGCGCTGCCAGCGGCGCGTGAGCGGGTTTTTGCGAATGCGTCAATGTTGACGGCGTCGCAAAAGGCCCGAAGCTTTGAGATCTGCCGGTGGCATTTCAAAAGGTCATAGCGCTGCCAGCGGCGCGTGAGCGGGTTTCAGGGACATGTCACCGGAGTACCGAACTGCATTCGACGGGGTCAGCGACGTTCGAGGAACGCCTCGATTCGGTCCAGGCCTTCGTGGATGTTCTCCAGGGAGTTGGCGTAGCTGAACCGGAGGTACCCTTCGGCGTTGCTCCCGAAGTCGATCCCCGGGCTCACGCCCACGCCGGCCTTCTCCAGGATCTCGAAGGCCAGCTCGTAGGAGTTGTCGGAGAGGTGCTTGGCGTTCACCAGGATGTAGAAGGCCCCGGCCGGCTCCACGGGAAGACCGAACCCCATGTCCCGCAGTCGCCCGACCATGACCCGGCGCCGTTCGTCGTAGACCCTGCGCATGCGTTCCACGTCGGGGCCCGCTTCGTTCAGGGCGGCGACCCCGGCCCACTGGCTGACGCTCCCGGCGGAGATGAACAGGTTCTGCTGGATCTTCTGGAGGCCGCGGACGAAGCGGGGCGGGGCGATGATGTAGCCGAGGCGCCAGCCGGTCATGGCGTAGGCCTTGGAAAAGCCGTTCAGGACGAAGGCCTCCTCCGTGTACTCGAGGATGGTGTGCTCCGTTTCGCCGTAGACCAGGCCGTGGTAGATCTCGTCCGCGATGACGGGAAGACCGAGGTCCGCGACGGCCTCCATGCGGTCCGGTGCAAGGACGTTTCCCGTGGGGTTGGCCGGGGAGTTGACGAGCACGGCCCGGGAGCGGGCGCCCATCCGCGAACGGATGTCCTCCGGCCGGTACTGGAAGCCGTCCTCCTCGAACACGTCCACGAAGGCGGGGACCGCCCCGAGAAACCGGGCGAAGTTGGGGTAGCAGGGGTAGTGGGGGTTGGAGACGATGATTTCGTCTCCCGGTCCGAGAAGGGCTGAGAAGGCCATGAACAGGGCCGGCGACGTGCCGGAGGTCACCACCACGCGGCCCGGATCGATCTCCAGGCCGTAACGGTCCCGATAGTGGCGGCAGACGGCCTCGCGAAGCTCGATGATGCCGAGGCTGTGGGTGTAGTGGGTGTGACCCTCCTGGATGGCGCGTTGCGCCGCACGGCAGATGCAGTCCGGGGTGGGGAAATCCGGCTCCCCGATCTCCAGGTGGATGATTCGTCGCCCCTCCCGTTCCAGCTCATGGGCGCGTTCCAGGACCTCCATGACAATGAACGGCGTGATCTGCTCGGAACGATCGATGTGGGGGGGCATGGCGAGCTCCGTGACTGAACCTCCCGTGCAGCGGAAGGGCGCGATTCTAGATGACCTTGTTCAGGGGATACTCGATGATGCCTTCGGCCCCGGCCTTCATGAGCTCGGGGATGAGGTCCCGGACCACCCGGGATTCCACGACCGTCTCCACGCTGAGCCACGGCTGGTCGTGCAGGTGGGCCACGGTCGGGGCGTTCAGGCTTGGAAGGAGCCTCACGACGGTGTCGAGCTTTTCCCTGGGGACGTTCATTTTGAGGCCCACCATGTTCTCGGCCCGGAGGGCGCCGCGGAGCAGGAGGAGAATCTGGCCGATCTTGTCCCGCTTCCACGGGTCCCCGTAAGCGTCGCGGTTGGCGATGAGCTGGGTGTTGCTCTGCATGAACTCGTGGATGATCTCGAGGCCGTGGGCTCGAATCGTGCTCCCCGTCTCCGTCACCTCCACCACGGCGTCGGCGAGACCCGAGACCACCTTGGCTTCGGTGGCCCCCCAGGAGAACTCCACCTGCACGTCGATGCCCCGCTCCTCGAAGTATCGCCTCGTGTAGTTGACGAGCTCCGTGGCGATCTTGCGGCCCTTCAAGTCCTCGAGCCTTCGGATGGAGGAATCCCTGGGCACGGCCAGGACCCAGCGGGCGGGATCCTGGCTCACCTTGGAGTAGACGAGGTCGTCCACGACCTCCACGTCCGATTCGTTCTCCTCGATCCAGTCCTTGCCGGTCAGGCCCGCGTCGATGGCTCCGCTCTCGACGTAGCGCGACATCTCCTGGGCGCGGCAGATGCTGCACTCGATGGTCTCGTCGTTGATGTCGGGAAAGTAGCTCCGGCCGTTGACGTTGATGCGCCACCCCGACTTCTCGAACAGGTGGATGGTGGCCTTCTGGAGGCTTCCCTTGGGAATGCCGAACTTCAGTTTCTTCATTTTCCGTACACCTTTTTGGGATCGAACACCGGCTCCCCGACGACGGCGAGCTCCCCTTCCTCGGTCACCTTCCTGAAGAAACAGCTCTCGTACCCGGTGTGGCATGCGGCTCCACCCACCTGCTCCACCTGAAGCAGGACGGTGTCGTCGTCGCAGTCGACAAAGACGCTACGGACCCTCTGCACGTGCCCGGACGTCCCGCCCTTGTGCCAGAGCTCGTTGCGGGACCGGCTCCAGTAATGGGCCTCTCCGGTCTCGAGCGTCTTCCGCCAGGACTCCGGGTTGATGTAAGCGAGCATGAGCACGCGGCCGCTGGCGTGGTCCTGGACAATGACCGGAAGCAGGCCGTCCCCCTTTTCGAAATCCAGGTCGATCATGACAAAAACCTCCAAAAGCCATACCTCATAGCACAGCATCCCCCGGGGGACAAGGAAATGATGGCCCGGTGCAGGGGAGCGTCAACCGGTCGACTCTCCGCTCAACTGCCCGCAGGCGGCGGAGATGTCCTGCCCCTTGCTCTTGCGCACAATGGCCGTGTACTGGTTCTGGACCAGGATCTCTTGGAACGCCTGGATGCGCTCCGGGGGGGAAGGGGAAAGACCCAGGCACGGGTGGGGGTTCAGCGGGATCAGGTTGACCTTGGCCCGGAGCCCCCGAAGCAGCCGGACCAGGTTCCGCGCATCCCTGCTCCGGTCGTTGACGTCCCGAATGAGGATGTACTCGAAGGTGATCATCCGTCGGTTGGGAAGAGGGAAAGCCCGGCAAGCCGCCATGAGGCGGTCCAGGGGGTAGGACCGGTTGATGGGCATGAGAAAGGCCCGGGTTTCGTCGTCCGCCGCGTTCAGGCTCACGGCCAGGTTCACGCTCGCGTCGCGTCCCAGCCGTTCCATGGCGGAAGCCAGCCCGCTGGTGGAAAGCGTCACCCTCCGGTGGGAGAAGTTCAGCGCGTCGTCGTGGGTCAGGTTGTGGGTGGCTCTCAGGACGGCGTCGTAGTTGGCCAGGGGCTCGCCCATCCCCATGAAGACGATGTTGGTGAGCCGCTCCGGATCGGCCATGGACCTCCGAACCTGGACCGCCTGGTCCACGATCTCCCCGGCGGCGAGGTTCCGCTTCAGGCCTCCCCGAGCCGTGACGCAGAATCGGCAGCCCATGGCGCAGCCGGCCTGTGAGGAGATGCACAAGGTGAAGTGATCCCTCTCCGGGATGAGCACCGATTCGATGCAATGCCCGTCCCGGAGGCGGAAAAGGGTCTTCTCGGTCCCGTCCCGGGAGGTTTGGGTCTTCTCCCGCTCGATCCGGTCCAGGCGGGCAAGCCCTGCGAGGTCCTCGCGCAGCGGCTTCGGAAGGCTCGTCATCTCTTCGAAGGAGGATGCCCCTTTCTTGAAGATCCACTGTCGAATCTGCCGGCCGCGGTAGGCGGGCAGCCCGTGATGCTCGCACCAGGTCTCGGTCTCGGGTCCTGTGAGTCCCTTGAGGTCGGGGTCGCTCGGGAAGTCGGCCGGGAGGGGCTCCTCCAACGGGGCACCGGAAAGACCCGTGCCCGCACTCGCGGGCGCCTTTGGCCTGTTTCCCTCGCTCATGTCAGCAGGTCTCTCCGCGAAGCGCCGACGGGTTCTCGCACATGGTCCTGAGCTTGGCCAGCTCCCAGACGTAGTCGTAGAGATGGAGACCCTTGCTCGCCGCGACGATCTCGCCGTCGTCGATCCCGATCTCAGAGGCCATGTACTCCTTGAGGAGCTGGATGGCGCCGAGGTTCGCAGGGAAGCCGTTCCAGAGGTCCCAGGATCGAAAGTAGACGACGAAGTGGAGCCTCCCCTCCCGCACGCGGGTGTCGATGCCTCGGAGGCACGGCGGGTCCTTGAGGAAGATGGCCTCGGGGTCCCCGACCGTCATGTAGGCCTGGTTGGTCCCGAAGCCGTCCTCCCGGTACATCCGGACGACCTCCGCAATCTGGCCCTCCAGGTACCAGCCGTAGGTGTAGTCTTCCCCCGGCTGCTTGATGGCGGTCATCAGGTAAGGGAGGTACTCCTCGAGGTAGCCCTCGGCCACGGGGTTCGGGATCCCCAGACCCGGAGGGATGTCGGGGAGAAGGGGCCGGACGCGGGGATGCCGGATGTGCACGGTGATGTAGTCGAACTCCAGCCGTTTCTGACCTTCGTAGCTTCCCCGGTCGATGGTGTACTCGCGGCCCGTCTCGAGAAGCCTGTACACGCACTGAAACCAGGCGTCCGGAAGATCCCGGGCCTCGACGGTCTCGATCCTCATGCATCCTCCTCTGGAACGGGGGGCGACCGCACCGCACGGATGCGCGGGAGCGAACGTTCCGGTCGATGGTTCGGCCGGACGCCCATGGAGCGGTCGTTTCCGAATCGGGACCATTTAGGCACGCCTGGACCCTGGTGTCAATTCCCAAGTCCGGCCCGTCTCGGGGCGCTCTCTGCTCGAGGGTGGAGAACGGGGCGGTGCGTCCGCGCGGGGCTTTTCGGCAGGGTTCGGAGGGGGGGGAGGGCGCGCTCAGGCCTCCAGGAGCTCGCGGACCTTCCTGGAGAGCTCCCGCAGATCGAAGGGCTTCTGGATGAACCCGGCACAGCCGGAATCCAGGATCTCGCGGGCCTGGCTGTTGAGGCCGTACCCGCTCGAGAGGAGCGCCCGAACGCCGGGGTCGATCCTTCGGATGCCTTCGAAGAGCTCGTTTCCGCTCATGCCGGGCATGATCATGTCGAAAATGACCAGGTGGATGGGGGCGTTGTGTGAACGGTAGACCTCGATCGCCTCGGCCCCGCTCTCGGCGGCCAGGACGTGATACCCGAGCTGGCGGAGCATACGTCCCCCCACCTCGAGGATGATGGCCTCGTCATCCACGAGGAGGATGGTCTCCCGCCCGCCTCGCGCCGGGTCGCGGGAGAGGGTCGGCGCGCTGTCCGATGCCCGCGTGGCCGGCAGAAACACGGAGAAGGTGGCGCCTTCTCCCGGCTCCGATTCCACGTCGATGTACCCCCCGTGGGCCTTGACGATGCCGTACACCGAGGCGAGCCCGAGGCCGGTCCCGTTGACCAGCCCCTTTGTGGTGAAAAACGGCTCGAAGATCCGGTCCCGGGTCTCGCGGTCCATGCCGAGCCCGTCGTCCTGAACGGACAGGAGCACGTAGCGCTCCGCCTTGGGCTCATAGGGTTTTTCAGACATCACGTCCGGGTTGACCGAGCGGGTTCGTAGGATCACCTCGCCGCCCCGGGGCATGGCGTCCGCCGCGTTGATGAGCAGATTCATCAGGATCTGCTCGATCTGGCCGTTGTCTCCCAGGATGGGGGGCAGGTCCGGGGCCGGGTCCACGGTCACCATGATGTCTTTTCTCGTCGCACCGAATGTCGTGGCCGTCTCCTGCATCAGGTCGTTCAGCTGGAAAGGCTGTACCGTGAACTTGCCCTCGCGGGCGTAGCCCAGGAGCTGGGTCGTCAGCCTGGCCCCGCTCTGCACCTGCTTCTGGATGCTTTCGAGCATCTTTCTCTGGGGCGGGTCCTCGGCGGCCTCCAGGAGCATCAGGCTGGCATACCCCTGGATGCCCATGAGAAGATTGTTGAAGTTGTGGGCGATCCCGCCGGCCAGGGTCCCCAGGGCTTCCATCTTCTGGGCCTGCCTCAGCTGGAGGGACAGCTGATTGCGCTCTTCCTCCGCGAGCTTTCGCTCGGTCACGTCGTGGAGGATGCCTCGAAACCCCGCGGGCAGGCCGTTCGAATCCCGAACCAGGGAAACGGAGGCCTCCACGTTCCTCTTGACGCCGTCCTTTCGCGTGATGCACCACTCGAAGGCCTCGATCACGTGACCGGTGTCGTGCACGGAGCGGAAGGCCTCCCTGCCCTTGCGGCTGTTCTCCACGTCCGTGAAGTCCTTCAGGTTCATCCTCAGGAGCGTCTCCTGCGGGTAATCGAAGATCCGGCAGATCGCGTCGTTGACGAAGGTGAAGCGTCCGCCGAGATCGACCTCATAGTATCCTTCGACGATGCTTTGAAGAATGTTTCTGTACTTCTCTTCGCTGTTTCGGAGAGCTTTCTCTGTCTGTTTCATGGGGGTGATGTCCATGAGGGAGGCCACGCTCCTGGACGTTCCCGGAATGAGGCCGATGCGCAGGAGGACGCGCTTGTCGACCTTTTGGCGATCGATGAACCGGAACTCGTAGTCGGTGGGGACCTGAAACTGCTTTTTCCGCCTCATTTCGTGGTTCCAGGTCATCCTCTCCAGGTCGTCGGGATGCACGAAGTGGGTCCACATCATGCGGCCCTCGATCTCATCCCGCGCGTAGCCGCTCAGAACCTCGAACTCCGAGTTGACCATGGAGATCGTCCTGTCCTCGTCGATGATGAGGGTTGCGGTTCCGGTGTTTTCGAAGACCCCGCGGTAGCGGGTCTCGGAGCTTCGGAGGGCCGCTTCCATCAGCTCCCGTTCCCGGATCTGCTCCTCGAGCAGTCGGGCCTTCCGGGAGAGCTCGGAGGTCCTCGCCTTCACCTGGAACCGCAGGAGGAAGCTGGCCAGGGTCAGGAGAAGCAGCGCCCCGGTACCCACTGCGGACGCCCAGAAGGAGCGGTGCTCCCACCAAGCCGGCCCGGCCCGGTCATCTGCGCAGGGCTGGGCCTGAAAGGCGCAATCCAGATCCCGGAGAGCCAGGTTGCCCGCGATTCGGATTCGCTCCCGACGGTTGGATCCGTCCGCGTGGAGTTTCCCGCCCCCGGTGATCGATCCCGGGTCGCCGGAGGACCCCGGTTGAGGGAGCAGCAGAAGAAGGCAGAGCATCCAGAAGGCGGTGCGTTTCATGATCGTTCCCGGGTTGGCAGCGCAAGGGGCCGGCGTGATCGCCGGGAGGCGAACGCCGGCCGGCGGGCACCCCATGGGTGGTGCCCGTCCCCATGATCGGCACGTTCGATGCTCGAGTTGAAGGGTTTTGTCGATCCCGACCGGAGCATGGTACAATACCGTCGAGCAGAGCGGATCCGAACAGGGAGAGGAGGCGGCCATGAGACTACCCGGCGCCAGGACGGAGGGAAAGATCAGCCTGGAGCGAGCCATCCAGGAGCGGAGGACGGTCCGCAGGTTCGTATCCCGGCCTCTGAGCCTTGAACAGCTGGGACAGCTTCTCTGGGCGGCCCAGGGCGTGACCGGGTCTCTGGGCAGGAAGCGGGCGGCGCCCTCGGCGGGGGCCTTGTACCCCATGACCGTCTACGCCGCGGCGGGCGGTGTGCGCAAGCTGAATGGGGGCGTGTACCGGTACTCGCCGGGAGGGCACGGGCTGGAAGCGGCCCTGGAAGGGGATGTCCGGCAGACCGTGGCCAGGGCCTGCCTTGCACAGATGTGGGTGGCCGAGGCCCCGGTTGTTCTCGTCATCACGGCGGAGTACGATCGGATCACGGGAAAGTACGGCCGGCGGGGGGTGCAGTACGCCGTGATCGAGTCCGGCCACATCGGGCAGAACATCTTTCTCCAGGCCGTGGCCCTGGGGCTCGCCGCCGGGATCGTCGGCGCCTTTCGGGACGGGGACCTGGCCAAGGCGATCGGACTGCCTGCCAAGCAGACCCCGTTGCTCGTCATGCCGGTCGGTTACAAGCGGTGAGCACAGGCTGGACGGGTCTTCGGCCCTTCGGCCGGTTCAGAGGGGCATGTCCGGGGCATCCGCCATGGCGCTGCAGACCGCCTCGGCGAATCGGGAGCAGGGCACCTCCCGGGCCCCCTCCATGAGACGCGCCAGGTCATAGGTGACCGTCTTTCGGGCGAACACGGTTTCCAGCCCCCGTTCGATGCGCCGGGCCGCCTCGGACCAGCCCATGTGCTCGAGCATCATGGCCCCGCTCAGGATGAGGGAAGAGGGGTTGACCTTGTCCAGGCCCGCGTACCTGGGGGCGGTCCCGTGGGTGGCCTCGAACAGGGCGAACCCCTGCTCGTAATTGATGTTGGCCCCGGGGGCCATGCCGATTCCGCCCACCTGAGCCGCCAGCGCGTCGGAGATGTAGTCGCCGTTCAGGTTCATGGTCGCGATCACGTCGAACTCGTCGGAACGCGTGAGGGCCTGCTGGAAGAAGATGTCGGCGATGGCGTCCTTGATCACGATGCGGTCCCCGGGACCGTCCTCCCCGAGATCCTCCCAAGCCACGGTCTCGTCCGGGTAGACTTCCCCGGCGAGCTCGTATCCCCAGCTCCGGAACGCCCCCTCCGTGAACTTCTGGATGTTTCCCTTGTGGACCAGGGTCACGCTTTTCCTTCCCCGGGACCGGGCGAACTCCAGGGCCGCTCGAATGAGCCTCCGGCTCCCCGTCCGACTGATCGGCTTGACGCCCAGGGCGGAGTCCTCGCGAAGGTTCCACCCGAACCGCTCCTCGAGGAAGCTCCGCAGGGCCCGGGCCTCCTCGCTGCCGGCCTCCAGCTCGAGGCCCGCATACACGTCCTCCGTGTTCTCGCGGAAGATGACCATGTCCACCTTCCAGGGCTCTCGAACGGGGCTGGGCACCCCCTGAAACCAGCGGACCGGCCGGACGCACGCATACAGGTCCAGCTGCTGTCGAAGGGTGACGTTGAGGCTTCGAAACCCCTCGCCCACCGGTGTGGTGAGCGGTCCCTTGAGGCCGATGCGGTACGTCCGCAGGGCCTGGAGCGTCTCGGGCGGGAGCCACCGGCCCGTCCTTTCGAAGGCCTTCTCTCCGGCGAGGACCTCCGTCCAGGAGATGCTCCGTTTTCCCTGCCAGCAGAGCTCCACGGCGCGCTCGATGACCCTTGACGCCGCCTTCCAGATGTCCGGTCCGATGCCGTCGCCTTCGATGAAGGGGATCACCGGATGGTCGGGCACTGCGAGACGGCCCTGTTCGAAGGCGACGGTTTCACGGGCGTTCATCGGTGGCATTTCTCCTTGGGTGTCGTCGTGCGGGAGCCGCAACAGGCCCGAAGACTCGAGATCTTCCATCGAAGTTTCGACGGGTTGGAACGTTTCCGGCGGCGGGTGAGCGGGCTTGCGAATGCGTCAATCCTACCACCCTCGCACGCCGGGTCAACGCCTTTTCGCTCCCGGAGGAGGCGGGGGACCGGGATCCGCAAAAAAGGGTTGACATGGAAGAAAAATCGACTATCTTCTCGTGATTTTGGTTTTTCAGCGGCCCTGGCATCGGCAGGGCCTTATTTTGAGAGAAAGGACGTGATACCCATGCTTTGTGCAACGGTAAAAGAAGGTCAGGACTGCTTCTTCATGGACAAGGGCGGCTGTCGGTTCAACGGAGGTCAGTGCCACACGATCGTCGAGCAGTGCGAAGGCTGCCAGCGCGTTCAGGAGCTTTCCACCGGCAAGTACTGCTCCAGCTTCCCCGATCCCTCCATCAAGTGGCGTTCGGGGGTTTGCAGCATGGCCACCCACGTGAAGGCCTCGAACGGCACCCAGGCAAACGGCAAGATCAACCCGCTGAAGGCCTCCAAGCGCCGGGGACACTAACCGGGACCGCCGCCGGTCACCCGTCACGGAGGGATCTCCAGCGAGGAACGGCCGGGGGCGCGCTCCCGCAGCCGGGGGGAGAGCTGCGTCCCGGCGCCGCGGGGGCGCCCGGCCGGCCACCGGCTCATCAGGGGGGGCGGGCTTGTCATGGGCCGATTCCTTCCAGGTGTAGCAGAAACTCCCGGTTGCCCTTGGGTCCCAGGACCGGCGATTCCGCCCGGGCCTTCACGGACCAGCCGTCGGACCGGAAACGCCCGGAGAGCTTCTCCAGGACCTCTGCGTGGAGCTCCGGGTCCCGCACCACACCGCCCTTGCCCACCCGTTCCCGCCCGACCTCGAACTGAGGCTTCACCAGGGCCACCATCCAGGCCCCCGGCGCCAGGAGCCGCCCCACGACCGGGACCACGACCTTCAGAGAGATGAAGGAGACGTCGATCACCGCCCCTTGGACGGGCTCACCCAGGTCCCCGGGCGTAAGGTAGCGGACGTTCGTCCTCTCCATCAGGCGGACCCGCGGATCGTTCCGGAGGGTCCAGTGGAACTGCCCGTGCCCCACGTCCACGGCGATCACCCGTGCGGCGCCGTTCTGGAGGAGGCAGTCGGTGAAGCCGCCCGTGGACGCCCCCACGTCCATGACGGTCCGGTTCCGCACGTCCAGGGAGAACCGCTGAAGGGCCTCGGCCAGCTTGAGACCTCCCCGGCTCACGTAGGGAGGCGAGGCGGAACGCAGGACGACCTCGGCGGATTCCGGGACCGCGTGTCCCGGCTTGTCCACCCGCACGCCGCCCACCTCCACGACGCCGGCCATGATCAGGGCGCGCGCCTTCTCACGGCTCTCGGCCAGTCCGTTCCGGACCAGGAGCAGGTCCAACCTCTGCTTGGGTTCTCGTCGTCTAGCGGAAGAGATGCTCGGCTTCCTCCACGATGGATGGGGGGTCCAGCCCGCACAGGGACCGGAGCACGTCGATCGAACCGTGCTCGACGAAGCGGTCGGGCAGGCCCACCCGCCGGACCGCGACCTCGCCGAGGATCCCGGCGTCGTTGAAGGATTCGAGGACCGCGCCGCTCAACCCCCCCGCGCGGGTGTTTTCCTCCACCACGAGCACACGTCCGGTGCGCTGCGCGTGGTCGGCCAGGGCCGGATCCAGGGGTTTGACAAAGCGGACGTTGACGACCCCGGCATGAACCCCCTTCCCTTCGAGGGTTGCAGCGGCGGCAAGCGAAGGGGCGACCATGCTCCCGACGGCAAGGATGGTGAGATCGTCGCCTTCGCGGAGGGGCTCGGACCTGCCGATCGGGATCTCCCGGAAGTCGCCCTCCAGGCCCACGCCGGTGCCGGCACCCCGGGGGTAACGGATGGCCACGGGCCCAGGCTGCTTGAGGGCCGTGTAGAGCATGTGCCTGAGCTCGTTCTCGTCCATGGGGGCCATGACGGTGATGTTCGGGAGGATGCGCATGTAGGAAAGGTCGAACGGGCCGTGGTGGGTGGGACCGTCCTCCCCCACGAGACCGCCGCGGTCCAGGCAGAAGACCACGGGGAGGTTCTGGAGACAAACATCGTGGATGATCTGATCGTAGGCCCGCTGGAGAAAGGTGGAGTAGATGGCCACCACAGGGCGGAGCCCCTCCACGGCCAGGCCGGCCGCGAAGGTGACGGCGTGCTGCTCGGCGATGCCCACGTCCAGGAAGCGGTCCGGGAAGGTCTCGGAGAAGCGGTTCAGGCCGGTGCCTTCGGGCATGGCCGCCGTGATGGCGAAGAGCTCGGGGATCTTCTCACCCAGCTCCACCATGGCGTCCCCGAACACCTCCGTGAAGGTGGGGGGGGGAGGGTGGGGGGCCTTGGCGGGGGTGCCCGTCTCGATCTCGAACACCCCCACGCCGTGGAAGTGGGCCGGGTCCTCCTCGGCCGGGGGATACCCCTTGCCCTTGACCGTGACCACGTGGACGAGCACGGGGCCCGGGATGTGAAGCGTGTTCTGAAAGGTCTCGATGAGCCGGTCGAGCCGGTGCCCCTGGATGGGGCCGATGTACTTGAACTTGAACGCCTCGAAGAGCATGCCGGGGGTGAAAAAGGTGATGAAGGAGTCCTCGCTCCGGCGGGCGATGTTCAGGATGTTCTCGCCCACGCCGGGGATGGATTTCAGGAAGCCTTCCAAGTCCTTCCGGAAGTTCACGAACCGTTTCCCGGACATCTTGCGGCTGAGAAAGGAGGAGAAGGCCCCCACGTTCGGGGCGATGGACATCTCGTTGTCGTTCAGGACCACGATCAGATCCTTTTCCATGTGACCGGCCTGGTTCAGGCCCTCGTAGGCCATTCCTCCGGTCATGGATCCGTCCCCGATCACCGCGATCACCCGGCTGCGGAGGCCCTTGAACTCGTTCGCGGTGCTGATGCCGAGCCCCGCGGAGAGGGACGTGCTGCTGTGGCCCGTGTCGAAGGGGTCGTAGGGGCTCTCCGCCCGCTTGGGGAACCCGCTGATCCCGCCGTGGGTGCGGAGGGTCTCGAACCGGTCCCGTCTTCCCGTGATCAGCTTGTGGGTGTAGGCCTGATGCCCCACGTCCCATATGATCTTGTCCCGGGGGGTGTCGAACACGTGGTGGAGCGCGAGGGTGAGCTCCACCACGCCGAGGCTGGGTGCGAGGTGCCCGCCCTTTCTGGAGACGGTCCGGATGATCTCGCTTCGGATCTCGGCCGCGAGCCGCTCCAGCTCCTCGGCGGAGAGCCCCCGCAGGTCCGCAGGGCTCTCGATGTTCTCCAGGATCCCTTCCTGCTGGTCGCCTTCGCTCATCTCTTTCTCTCAACGATGTACCGGGCAACCGCCCGCAACGGGTCCGCCCGGTGATCCAGCGGGTTCAATGCGTCCAGCGCCCCGAGGACCAGGTCCTCCCGGGCTCTGCGCGAGGCCTCGAGGCCGAAGACCGCGGGCCACGTGAGCTTGCCCCGCTCCGCATCGCTGCCCACGTCCTTGCCCAGGGTTCCCCGGTCCCCCTCGATGTTCAAGATGTCGTCCGAGATCTGGAAGGCGAGGCCGATCCCCCGCCCGTACGCCTCGAGGGCGTCGACCCACGCTTCGGGTGCGCCGCAGAGGATGGCGCCGCACACGGAGGAGACGGTGATCAGGTCGGCGGTCTTGTGGGTGTGGATGAACCGGACCCTTTCCTCGTCGGGTGAGGTTCCTTCGGACTGGATGTCCACCACCTGCCCCCCGACCATACCGCGGAAACCCGCCGCTTCGGAGACCCGCCGGATGGCCCGGGTCTGGGCGTCCGGGGAGGTTCCCGTGGGAAGGCGCATGCCCGCCAGCACGGCGAAGGCCTCGGTGAGCAGCCCGTCACCGGCCAGGAGGGAGATGGCGTCTCCGAACACCTTGTGGTTGGTCGCCTTTCCGCGCCGGAGGTCGTCGTCGTCCATGACCGGCAGGTCGTCGTGAATGAGGGAGTAGGTGTGGATCATCTCGAGGGCGCAGGCCGCAGGGAGGACGTCCTCGGTCCTTCCGCCGGTCGCCTCGGTTCCGGCGATGCAGAGGATCGGGCGGAGCCTTTTTCCTCCCGCGAAGAGGCTGTAGGTCATGGCTCGGACCACGTCCCCGGCCGGACCTTCCGGCGGGGGAAAGCAAGACTCGAGCGCGCGATCAACGATCTCGCGTTTCTCGGCGAGATAGGCTTTGAGATCGGTCATGGGGTTTCGTCCTCGGGCTCGCCGGGACCGAAGGGTCTTTCGGTCAAGCCCCCTTCCTGCTCCCGGACCAGAAGCGTGACCTTCTTCTCCGCCTCTTCCAGCTTGCGGGAACAGAAGGCGGCGAGCTTCATCCCTTCCTCGAACACGCGCAGGGAGTCCTCCAGTGGCATCTCGCCGCCCTCGAGCTGCTGGACGATTTCCTCGAGTCGCTTCATGGACTCTTCGAACGTCTTGTCGGCCATGTCCATCCTCGCATCCCTCGCTTGGAGCCCCGCTCGCTCCGGTCGGACGCTCGCTCGAAGACGCCGTTCCGGCGGATCCCCTGCCGGGCCGGCAAAAGGGGCCGTGCGCGGGCCTGTCCGGGAACCGTGTAATCCTTCATTATCTTACGATTCAAGAGTCTTGTCAATTCTGCACTCGAGGGCTCCCCGGGCCAGGGTCACCTTCACGCGGTCTCCCGTACGGACCTCCGAGGCCCGCCGCAGCAACCGACCTTCCGGAAGAAGGCGGGTGATGCTGTACCCGCGCTGGAGAACGCCGTGCGGATCGAGACCGCGGAGCCGTCCCTCGAGCACGGAGAGTGCGGAGCGGTGGGTGGATAGGGACCGCTTCATGCCCGCGTCGACGGTCCGCAGGAGGAACCCGAGCTCCTGCCGGAGCTCCTGGACGCGCCGCCGGGGACCGGTTC
>Ga0207797_1000878_pt1 | contig 22525 bp, 19 predicted proteins | sample PRCRCaboRojoPR_6_FD_187275 | JGI IMG/M metagenome (GOLD analysis project Ga0207797, IMG submission 187275) | Marine sediment microbial community from Cabo Rojo, Puerto Rico - PR CR 10% Liquid 1 (SPAdes) | ecosystem: Environmental > Aquatic > Marine > Coastal > Sediment | place: Cabo Rojo, Puerto...
CCCGCCGTGGCGCCCGGCTTGCGACCTCACCCGACGGCAGGTCGTCAAGAATCTGGCGGCACATCGAGAGGCTCTCGAGAACCTCCAGGACCCGGACGCGGGTGGCAGCCCACACGTCGCCGCCGCTCTCCGTAACGACCTCGAAGGAGAGACGATCGTACGCCGCGTAGGGGGCATCCCGTCGGACGTCTCGATCCAAGCCCACCGCCCGGGCCAGCGGTCCCACAGCGCAGTGGCGCCGCACTTGGTCCAGAGATGCTCCTCCTACACCCTGCGTTCGAACCTTCAGCGTGCTCTCGTGCTCTACCACGTCGAGCAGGTCGTGCACCTGTTCCTGCAGCTCATTAAGGCCGTGCCGGGCTGCGTAGATCTGCTGTGGCTCCAGGTCGACCCGTACGCCGCCGATCTTGTTCACCGCGTGAGCGATGCGCCCGCCGGAGAGATTCTCCATGATGTCGAGGGCGATCTCGCGATCGCGCCACGAGTACATGAAAATCGTGCTAAAACCGATGTTCTCCGCCAGCACCCCGAGCCAGAGCATGTGACTGTGGATCCGCTCGAGCTCGCACAGTAATGTCCGCAGCATCAACCCCCTGGGCGGAACGTCCAGCTCCAGAAGAGCCTCCACACCCTGGCAGTAGGTCGTGGTGTGGACGTGCGAACAGATGCCGCAGACGCGCTCCAGGAGGTAGAGATTCTGCACGTAACTGCGCTCCTGGACCAGACGCTCGATCCCCCGGTGCACGTAGCCGATCCGCATCGCCGCCTCCACAACCCGCTCGCCCTCTGCAGTGAGGCGAAACGATAGAGGTTCCTTCAGCAACGGGTGTTGGGGGCCAACCGGGATCGTCACTTGAGTCATGCTTCATCCTCCTCGGCTGAATGCTCCTCGAGCAGTGGAGGCTCGCTCTCCCAGTCCTCCGGCAAGAGGAGATGCTCCGGACCAGGGTGCCCCTCGAACGTCACGCCCAGCATCTCGCCGACCTCTCGCTCGTAGAAGTCTGCACCGGGGATGGCACCGATCAGCGTGCTCACGCGGGGGTCCTCCCGCGGCAGCGCCACCCGAAGCGTGATCCCTTTCGTGTGCCAGAAATGGTACAGCAGCTCCAATCCCGTCCCCCGATCCTGACCCGTAATGGTCGATAGGTGATAGACCGAGAATGTGCTCCGGAGGACAGCGACCACGTCCTCCAGACACGCGGGCGGGACATCGATGACCGTCTCGTCCACCGGCATGGTGTGCGCTTCGAAGGAATGGTCTGGACAAGCCTCGCCGAGCGCTGCCAATAGGGTCTCGATTTCCATAACCGTCCTGTCTTCCTCCTGGTCCCATGGGCCAGATTGCTGGCCAGCTTCTCGCTTCAAGCCTTTCCTTCGCTCTCAGCCCCGGGCGCCTTACCGCTCTGCTCAAAACCGATGGCGGCCCCCTCCTCGTCTGCCGGGTCGCTGCTGAGAATCTCTCGCTCCTTGGTCCCCTTGACCTCCTCAAACAGCCTGGCCAGCCCCGCGATAATCGCTTCCGGCCGGCAGGGGCAGCCGGCGACGTATTCGTCCACCGGGATGACCTGGTCCACACCGCCCATCATGTTATAGCTGCCGCGGAATACGCCTCCGGAGCAGGCGCAGGTTCCGATGGCGACCACCCACTTCGGCTCCGGCATCTGTTCATAGATGCGGCGCAGGCGATCTCGGGACTGCCGCGTCACCGGGCCCGTGCAAAGGAGGATGTCGGCATGACGCGGCGAGGCCTCCTTCAGGATGCCCAGACGCTCCACGTCATAGCGGGGGGTGAGGAGATCGAGGATCTCGATGTCGCAGCCGTTACACCCTCCGGTGTTGAAATGAAGGACCCACGGCGATCGACGCCGCGCCCATTTCAGAAGTCGCTCAATCACCTATAAGCCTCCTTCCTCAACAAGAACGAGCACGCTGATGGCGATCCCGATCAGGTAGATCAAACCCACAGGCTGAAACGAGGACTTGCCCGGCAGCGTAGAGACCGTCAGCGTCGCTAGATGGAGAACGCTGAACATCAATGCCAGGCGGAAGAAGGAATGGTAGGAGAGCTTGACCAGGCCCGGCCTCAGATCCTCGCCGCAGGCATACGGCTCTTCCTTTCCGGGGTGCTCTTCGCCCTGCGCGGCCCAGGCCCGCCCCAGCCGATAGAGCCCGTAGCCGACGCCCAGATAGGCGAGCATAACCACAGGCGGACTGAGCAGGATTTGCTTCATCGTTTACCTCCCCAGCAGATACGGTCCAATACCCTCGAGCCAGGTCCACCACGGTCCGGGGTAGAGGCCGATGGCAATCACCAACGCCGCCGCCGCGACGAGAGGTACCGCCATCCAGGCCGAGACGCCGATGCGCCCCGTCGTCCGACCTGGGACAGCATCGGGTGCCACGAAGAGCCGCGCGACGACGGGTAGATAGTACCCCAGCGATAGGAGCGTGTTGAGCAGGAAGACGGCCAGCCCGACGTAAGCCAGCGGTTCGCCCGGCTGCAGCACCCGGCCCAGGATGAACCACTTGGAGATGAAGCCGGCCAGCGGAGGCACACCTGCCAGACCGCCGAGGGCCACGGTGAACGTCACGGCGACCAGTGGTAGCTGTGACGCGGTTCCGCGCAGCTCCTCGAGCGTACTCGTGTTCAGGTAGAAGCGGTGAACTCCCTTACTCAGAAAGGCAAGGGCTTTCATAGCCGCGTGGGCCACCAGCAGGAAGAAGCCAGCCTGGATGGCCTCCGGGATACCGTAGTGAAGGCCTATGCCGATGCCGAACATCATGTACCCGGTCTGGGCGACGGTCGAATATCCAAGCAACCGCTTCGTATCGCTTTGCACCAGCGCGACGGCGTTCCCCAACGTCATGTTTGCCATCGAAACGGCAATCAACACGCCTCCCAGAGCTCGGGCGGACATCCCCGTCCCCAGGCAGACCTTGAGCAGCGCGTAGAAGGCGCTTTGGATGATGATGCCGGACAGGAGGGCGCTGATGCTGCTCGGTGCCCGGCCATGCGCATCCGGCAGCCAGGTATGGAGCGGTACCAGTGCACCCTTGACCCCCAATCCAACCAGGAAGAAGGCAAGTCCGGCCCGCGTCCATATCCCTGGTGCATTGGCGGGTGCGAGACTCAGGAGGGGCAGCGCGATCGTTCCCCGCTCGCGGTAGATGAGCGCCACACCAGCCAAGAAGAGGATCGTACCGACGCTCCCCATGACGAGATACTTGAACCCGGCCTCAATGGCCCTCCGGCTGTGCCTCCTGAAGGCGACCAGGACGTATGCGGCGATGCTCATCAACTCGATAAACAGGTAGAGATTGAAGAGGTCGGCGGCCAGCACCGTCCCGCACAGGCCGGTCACCATGAGCAGGAGAAGAGGATAGTAAAGCTCTTTCCGGCGATCGCGCGCCAGATAGCGACCGGAGTAGATCGACGTCAGGGCGCCCAATGCGAGAGCCACTCCGACGATCACCAGAGCGCCAGGATCGGACCGCAAGGCCACGCTTCCCGACGCTTTGTCCCCCCATATCGGCAATGGGCCCCCGGTAGCCAGCGCCTGGCGGGTGGCTGTCACCAGCGGCACCCAGGCCACCAGCGCTGCCACAAACACTCCGGTGGTGAGAGAGGCCAGAAGCCCGTTCTCCTTTGTCACCAGGCGCGCCACCAGATAGATGGCGAATGCTCCCATCCCCAGACAGAGCATAGGGACGATCACCCATACATTCCCAGTCACCACTGCCCTCCCAGGATCAGGGGCAACTCGTGGGCCACCCAGTCGAAGAGCATCGCCGGGAAGACCCCCTCAATGAAAGCCAGCGCAGTCAGCAGTGCCGTCGGTGCGACGATGGCCCAATGAGGCTTCTTCACCGTCAGCCCTTCTGGTTGGGACCCAAAAAAGATGCCCATGATCAGCTGTGCTGCGTAGACGACGGTCAGCAGCGAGCCGAGTAGGGTAACGACTGAAAGACCGATGTGAGCGGTGTGAAAACCACCGGAGAAGATCATCCATTCGCTGTCGAAGATGCAGAAGGGAGGCATCCCGGCGATGGCCAGCGCCCCCAACCCCGTGCAGATCGCCGCCAGCGGCATCTGCTTCGCCAATCCTCCTAACTCATTGATATAGCGCCGGCCGGTGCTCTTCAGGACCCATCCCGCCCCCATGAACAGGAGGGCCTTCACGATCGCATGGTAGACCACGTGGAGCGTAGCACCCGTGATGCCGTCGGCCGTCAGCGTGCCGAGCCCAAACAGGATATATCCCATCTGACTGACGCTGGAGTACGCGATGATCCGTTTGATGTCCCGCTCGGCGAGCGCCATTAACGCGCCGTAGACCTCGGACAACACGCCGCCTATCATCATCGGCAGGGCGAAAGGCGCTACCTGCGCCCGAGGGAAGATGCTCAGTGGGAAGCGCAGGATGCCGTAGGTCCCCATGCTGAGCATGGCCGCGGCGAGCATAATCGTGACCGGCATGGGGGCCACGGTATGCGCGTCCGGCAGCCAGAGATGGACCGGGAAGACGGCCATCTTCACCGAGAAACCCACCAGGAACAACCCGATGACCGTCCTCGTCAGACCTGGGTCGAGGGTCACGCCGGCCCGCAGAGCGGAGAACGTGTCTGTACCGGTAGCCCCGTAAAGGACGATCAGCCCCACCAACACCATCAGCGAGCCCAAATGGGTGAAGATGAAGTACTTGAGGGCTATCGGACCTCTCCTTTCACCCTCGCCCCACATGAGAATGAGCACGGATGAAGCGACCAACATGAGCTCCCAGAAGACGTAGAAGAGGACCATGTCGTCGGCCAAGGTAGTGCCAGACATTCCCAGCCCGAAGAGGAGCAGCAGGGCGTAGAAGACACTGGTGCGTTCATCGGTGTGATGGTATCCCCAACTGTAGGCAATGGCGACCAGTGTCACCGCGGCCTCTGTAACCAGGAAAGGCAGGGTAAGCCAGTCGACGTGCAGGCTGAACTCGATGCCTGCATCAGGGATCCATGGGAAAGTCACCGCGGGCGCCTGACCGCGGTAGAGCGCCGGGACGATGGTTAGCGCTGCCGTGAGCGAGATGGCGACACTGGCTCCCGCAATCCAGCCGGCGACGCGCGTCCCCCGCTCCCGCAGTAGAAAGAGTACCACTACGGCGGTGAGAGGCGCGACGAGGATGGTCAGGAGTGCTGCCGTTTGCGCGTTCATAGACATAGTCTCTCTCCCACTATCGACTTCTCGACGTCAGTGTGGCGGCTACCGTAAGGCCAGGGCCGCCACCAATGCCACCGTCAGGCTGATTGGAATCCACAACAGATTGCGGCGAAGCAGCCCGGTATGGCGCCGCCCCAGCACTTGGCTCAGTTCTAAGGCTGCCTGGACGGCGCGGCGGAGAAGTCCCTCCAGCCCCTCCTGTTCCACGAAGCGTTGGGTGGCGCGAGCTCCTTCCATGACGACGCGTTCACTCAGCGTGATGATCCGTTCAAGAAGGCCCACCTCCACGGCCGCGTGGATGGTCCGGGCTCCGTCAACGACGAGCTGCACGCCCAGGGCGATGACCTGCTCAAAAAGGCCTACCTCCACAACCGCGCGCAGGGCCTGACCAGCCTGCGCCAATCCCTCCTGCAGGTCGTAGGTCGTCTCGGTTTGCTCTCCCTCTAGCGGACCCGGCAGGCGGAGTTCGATGCGGGAGCGTCTCTTCATCTGCCACGTTACCAGCCCCAGAATCAGAGTCAGCAGCAGCCCCGGAGCGGTGACCATGTAGCGCAGGAAGGCTGCCAGCGTGGGGACCTCCAGCGACGAAACGCCGGCGGCGTTCATCAGCCGGCTGGCGAGGGGCCGAAGGGCCACGGTGCCGGCCAGCGTCGCCAGCCCGAGCGTTCCCATAGCCACCCAGTGACCGGGCAGGCTGCCAGCCTTCTCCTCTCCAACGTGCGGTCGTGTCGCTTCGCGCACGGTCCAGATCCCCAGCAGCGCAAGGGCAGCCTCTGCGACGAACAACGAGTCCAGGGGCGTCCCGCTCTGCCGCGCCCAATGTGTGATGAGGAGTCCGACGCCGGTCAGCGTCAGTCCGGCCAGAGCAAACAACGCCTGAGCCGTGCGGCCGCGGACGGAGGAGGCCCCTCTCTCCGGCGCTTCGCCCGTCAGGAAAAGGAGGAGTTGAAGGGGCATGGTCGCCAGCAGGCCCAGCCATACCGCCGCCTTCAGACCGGCCGCGGCGGCGAAGACCAGCAGCCCGCCTCGGGCCGCGGCAATGTAGACCGACGCGCTTCGCAGATCGCGGCGCGTAAGGGCAGTGATCACAGCCAGCATGGCCGCGCCCGCGCCCAGCCAGAGGAGGAGCGTCTGAGCGGCCGGGTTCAGGACCAGAAGGGGCGTGACGCGGTAGAGCAAGTACGCTCCGAGACCTGGCATGACGGTGGTGTAGAGCCAGGCCTGCGTGCTGCGTGAGAGTCCCCGTGCCAGCGCGATCCACACATGGAGTGGCCAGATGCCCAGCTTGACCCAGACGGCCAACACCAGACCGAAGACGACCCAGCCGAGGTGCGCCCCGCCCAGCGTGCCGGCTGCTTCGAGAGCCGGCGTGATCTCAAGGGTGTGGCTGGTGGCGTACAGAATCTTGATCGTGCTGAGCAGGCCCACATCGCCCAGGCGGAGCATCACGTAGACGAGCCAGAAGCCCGCGCCCCCTTCGTCGCCCCTCCGTTCGACCAGGGGCGCCAGCGCAATGGACAGGGCCACGATCTCGAGAGCCACATAGCGGGCCAGAAAGTGTTCGCTCAGGAAGGCGACGTTGGCACCCGACAGGGCGAGCAGCACCAGGGCAAACAAGGAGGGTGGCGTCTCCGTCCCAGATGAGGTGGTCGCGAGCAGCGCCAGGAACGCGACCCAAGTCGTGACCAGGGCTCCGTATAGGCTCGTGGCGCCCAGGCCGAAGGTCATCGGTCCGGTTCCAGGCAACCACCTTATGACCAGGGTTGGGTCGCCCCCTCCTCCAGCGAGCAGCGCCGCTGCGCAGAGCCCCGTCGCGCCGCTGGCACCCAGGGCCACCCGCCGGGCGCCAGTTGAGGACCGACGCAGCAAGGTGACGATGGCCACACTCGCCAGGAGCGGGATGCCGAAAAAGGCCACAAGAGCTTCGTTAGTCATGCTAACCACGCAGTGTATCTAGTTCGTCGATGTCCCCCGAGGGGACGTGTTCGTAGACGTTGATGATCAGCGCCAGCGCCACGGCGATCACGATAGTCTCGACCACGAGGGCCGACATCACGATGCTCTGCACGGTGTGAAGGTCACTGCTGACGTGGCCCTGATAGATAAACGCCAGCGTCACACCCTGGAGCATGATCTTGAGACCGATCACCTGTTTGATGGCCTGCCGTTGAGTGACCAGACACACCAAACCGAGCAGGAACAGCAGCGCGCTCCCTGAGTAGAACACCAGGTCCTGAACGGGTGCCCCTCCCCAGGTCATCTATTCCTCCTCTTCTGGCGGCATGAGAGCGGCGATGCCCAAGGCCCCGGCGAATACGAGTCCCACCTGGACAGCCACGTCGGTCTCCCTCCGTTCCCACCACCAGGCCCGGAACGAGGTCGCTGCGGGCACATCCGGTGGGCCCCAGACCCAGCGGCCGACGGCCAGTCCCGTCACCAGCAGCAGGGCCAGCAGGATCATCCAGGACGTGAGCCTACGAGGCATCGCTTTCCCCCCGTATCGATTCCGTCAGGCTGATGGCGATGATGAACAGCACACTGATCAGCCCGGCCCCGACGCTGAGCTCGAAGGCGCCGGCATACGGCGCGCCAAGGAGGAAGAACAGCGCGGCCAACGCGACGCTGCTGGCGCCCACTGCCACAGCCGCTCGCAGCATGTTCTTCACCATCACCGCTACCACCCCTCCAGCGAGAACCGTCGCGATCAGGGCAAGAGCAAATACCAAGTTCATCTGCTGTCCTCCGTTCTCGTTATCATATAGGGTGCGAGCCGACGATCTGAGTGGAGTGTGCCGTCAGCGAGTGGTGTTCCAAATCGCCAGCCAACGGTGGGAGGAGCCGCATGTACCACACAAAAACCCCAGGCACAGGCCTGGGGCCAATACGCCCACGCATCTGCCTCTTCCACCGCCGACGAAGTTAGCTGACGGGTTAGGGCTGAAAGATGCCCCTCTCACCACTGGCGAGATACACCCCAAAGACCGGGTCCTCCGCTTGCCGCAGGACATCGAGATCCTTCGACAATTAGGCGCACAAAGCTTATGTTAGGGCATCACCGAACGGGATAAGCGCTCGCTGATGACCATTTGTCAGGATTATACACGATGCTGGTGAGACCGCAAGTGCAAACAGCCGCTGCTTTCAGCGGTCAACAGCCGCCATCCCAGCTCTATAAGGGCCAGAGCCACGGTACGGCGACCACGGCGATGAGGTAGACGAGCACGCTCAGCAGCAGGCCCACCTTGGGGAAATCAAAGAAGCGGTAGTGACCCGGGCCGTAGACGAGCAGACAGGCGGGTTCCAGAGGCGTGAGGAAGGAACAACTGGCCGCCAGCGCGATCATCATAGCGAAACTCCGCGGGTTCAGGTTCAGCTGATGGGCTGCCTGGAGGGCAATCGGCAGTACGAGGGCTGCCGAGGCTTGGTTGGACATCGGCTGGGTGAGCAGCACCGTCAGGGCGAAGAACGCCGATAGGAGCCAGATGGGATTCTCGACCCCCACGATTCCGACGATTCCCTGAGCCAGTAAGCTCGCGGTGCCTGTCGTCTCCATCGCCGTCCCCAGGCCCAACATACAGGCGATCAGTATCAGTACGGTCCAGTTGACTCGGCTGTAGGCCTCCCCCGGCGTGATGCAGCGCGTTGCCAGAACAAGCAGCGCGCCGAGCAGCATGGCGACCGACAGCGGAAGCAGATTGGTCGTTGCAACGACCAGCGTGCCCAGGAAGATGGCGATGGCGACGGGGGCCCGTTTCCTTCTCGGGCGCTGCCGGTCGATAGAGCCTAGGATGCGGAACAGCCCCCTCCTCTCCAGCGTCCGAATGTGCCCCTGGTCCCCCTGGACAACGAGTACGTCCGCTGTTGTCAGACGAACCCGACTCATCTTGCGGGTGAGTGTCTCACCGTGCCGGTTGATCGCCAATACCTGCAGCCCGTAGGCGCCTCGGAAGTCCAGGCCCTCCAGCGTGCGTCCAATCAGGGGAGAGCCCGGCACGAGAATGACCTCTTCCAGCCCGATGCGCTCGCTGGGCAGATCATCGATGGAGAACTTGGCCTCTGCCCGAATGCGGACATCGGTGTTCTCTGCGGCCCCGAGAATGGCCTCGCGCTTCCCTTCCACCAGAAGCACGTCCCCCACCTCCAGCCGGGTCGTAGCCCCAGGCACGGCGTCGGCTGTATGGTCGTGGATGACACGGAGCACCTTCAAGTCGAGGTCGCTTCCCAGATGCGCTTCCTTCAGCGTGTGCCCGACCAGAGGGGATCCGTCAGGAATGAATATCTCCGAGAAATACATGTGGCTGCTCAGGTCTTCTCCCTCGTCCTTCGGGATCCGGTCCGGCACCAGATGGCGCCCGACGAAGAACATGTAGAGAAGCCCGACGATGGCAATGGGGATACCGACCGGTGCCAACTCGAACATGCCCATCGAACGCATGTTATGGTTGGCCATCATGCCGCTGACGACGATGTTCGTCGACGTGCCGATCAGCGTAATTGAGCTGGCGAGGATCGACGCGTACGCCAGAGGCATGAGGAACTTGGCCGGGCTGAGTCGTTGTCGGCGCGCCACGCCGACGGCGATGGGCAGGAAGAACGCCGCCGCCGCGGTGTTGCTCATGAACGCGCCGATCACCACCGCGGCGATCATCACCACCGCGAGGATCTGCAGTGATCCCGAATTGGTTCGCCGCAGGATCCAGCGACCGGCAAGGTCGGTCACGCCGGTGCGATCCAGGGCCGCCATAATAATCAGCAGGCCGAACATCATCATCACCACGTCACTGCTGAAACCGGCGAAGGCTTCCTCGGTGGGCAGCAGGCCCGTCAGGACCAGGAACATCAAGAGCGCGAGGGCCGTCACTTCGGCAGGAATTCTCTCGATGGAGAAGAGCACCATCGCCACCACAACGGTTCCGATGAGGAGCGTGATCTGGATATCCGCGACCATCTGGTCGTTACCTCCCGAGGTATAGGCGAACTCGCGAAATGCTTCAATCTACACGAAACAGGCGGGAGCCGGTTAGCACGCCAGCCCGTGGCGTGCCCCCCGCTGGCGTCCCACCCAGGACTCAGAAAACACCACCGGGGACACCACCTCCGCCGGGGTGATTCCCAGGAGGAGCAAGACGGAACTGTAAACTAAAGGTCGCACCGTCACCAATGACCAGCGACGAGTCGACATACTCTCAGCCCAATGCAAGGACTGTAGCAGCCCACAAGATGCGGGGTGACATACCTCACTGTCTATGACGTCACAACGTGCAGTGAAGCAGTCTCAATGATCTCGATGTCATCCGAAGAACGGTGGGTGAGGTGCAATAGGCGATGCAGCCCATCAAACCTGTAGGCTTTTCGGGAAACAGAGTGCTCGCACTACAGCACGCGATTCAGATCTCTGAACGGTGCCAGCGCCGGCACCGCCGGATGGTGGAGGGAGCGGAGACCGTAGTCGCCTCGTTTCGATCGTCCGTAGCCGATAATGCCTACCTGTAATGTCGAGCTTAATGGTATCATAGATTGGCTGGTCGTCAAACCGTATCCAGCCCTCAGGCACCGTTGGCCTCTCACCATCCCTGTTCTATCCCACCGATCGCTACCTCCGCGGTGCCGAATGGGGGAACAAGGCAGTGTATGATGCCTCTGAAGGCCACGGAGGTCGAGGCGGTCAGGAGGCCACTCTGGCTCACACTAGCAGGACCCAGGCAAACCTTGCGTGCTTCTCCAACAGAGGGATAATGAGTCCTATGGATCCTCCTTTTCGCAGATGCGGGCGAGGCGAGTTCGTTTCCGCCCGTCAGTCGCCGTTGAGTCTTGTTACCTGGTTCTCTCAGAATCTCAAGGAGGAGCCTGAACGATCGCTTCGCCTGCCCAGAAATGGGCACGGCACATTCCGACTCGTCTAGGATAGGAGCTGTACCCTGTGCCAAGATCGTCCAACGCCAACCCTATCAAGAACGACCCGCTGCTCTTCCGTTTCTCGCTGTATGGTTTTCTCAAGAACCTGAGGGTCTTTGAGCCTTTTCTGGTGCTCTTCTTCCGCGACGCCGGATTGAGCTTCTTCCAGATCGGACTCCTCTACGCCGTCCGGGACATCTCGACCAACCTGCTGGAGATACCGGCCGGCGTCGTCGCGGACTCATCGGGACGGCGCCGATCGATGGTCATCTCCTTCCTCTCCTATATCCTCTCCTTCGCTCTCTTCTACAGCTTGCCGGGCTTCGCCCCCTACGCCTCCGCCATGGTCATCTTCGGCATCGGGGAAGCGTTCCGCTCGGGCACCCATAAGGCACTGATCCTCGAGCACCTGCGCCTGAACGATATGGAGGATCTCAAGGTTCCCTACTATGGGCGAACGCGTGCCGCTTCGCAGATCGGTTCCGCGCTCAACTCCCTGATCGCCGCTGCCCTCGTCTTCTACACCGGCAACTACCGGTACGTCTTCTTGGCCTCGATCGTGCCCTACGTCGCCGATCTCTTCAACCTGGCGACCTATCCGCGCCGCCTCGACGGCGAGTTAGCCGATCTGGATCTCGGGGCCCTCCCGGCTCAGCTCAAAGCGACAACCCGCACGTTTCTGAGCATCTTTCGCAATCCCCAGGCGATGCGGGCCATCCTCAACAGCTCGGGTTTCGACGCGTTCTACAAGGCCACCAAGGATTACCTCCAACCGATTCTCCAGACCTTCGCGCTGGGCCTCCCCCTCTTCGTCACGCTGGAGACGGAGCGGCGCTCGTCCCTGATCATCGGGATCGTCTACTTCTTCATCTTTCTGATGAGCAGCTACGCATCCCGCACCGCCGGGCGCGTGCGCGACCGGTTCGACAATGTGGCCCAGGCGATCAACACCACCTTCCTCATCGGCGCGGGCTGCCTTCTCACGGCGGGGCTGGCCTCGTGGCAGGACTACCGCATCCTCTCCATCCTCGTCTTTCTGGGTCTCTACCTGCTGCACAACGTGCGCAAACCTCTCAACGTCGCGCTTATCAGCGATCAGATCGAGAACCAGGTGATGGCGTCGGGGCTCTCGGTGGAATCGCAGTTGGTCACGCTGCTGATGGCGATCATCGCGCCGATCCTGGGCGCCTTGGCCGACCTCGTCGGCGTAGGGGGCGCGCTGGCGGTCCTGGGACTGGCGATGACCGCGCTGGCGGTCGTCGCGCGGGTGACGGTTCCCGAGATCGCGGAGGCGCCTCAGATCCAGGGATAGATGCTATCGATGACCGGGGAGCGGTTGTACATCGGCGCATCCCGAAACAGAGCGCCCACTGGTACAGCGAGGCGATGGCCCGCAACAGTGTGAACACCTGATTTAGAGAGAGCGGGTGGTGAGAAACCCTCATCACCTCGACTATGCCGTACAAGGAGCGACGTATGAGCAATCAAGCATCACGGAGTCTCACCTGGTGGCAGCGCGGCGTGATCTATCAGATCTATCCGCGCAGTTTCAACGACACGACTGGCAACGGCGTCGGCGACCTGCAGGGCGTCATCGAGAAGCTCGACTACCTGGCAGGGCCGGACGATTCCCTCGGGATTGACGCCATCTGGCTCAGTCCATTCTACCCATCCCCGATGGCCGATTTTGGCTACGACGTCGCCGACTACTGCGACGTCGATCCGCTCTTCGGGGATCTGGACACCTTCGATCGCCTGATCGAGGATGCCCACAGACGCGAGATCAAGATCATCATTGATTGGGTGCCGAACCACACCTCGGACCAGCATCCCTGGTTCATCGAGTCTCGCTCGTCGCGGGACAACCCTAAGCGAGATTGGTACATATGGCGCGATCCCGCCCCGGACGGCGGACCGCCGAACAACTGGGGCAGCTTCTTTGGAGGGCCTGCCTGGACCTACGATGAACGGACGGGGCAGTATTACCTCCATCAGTTCGTCGAGGAGCAGCCGGAGCTCAACTGGAGGAACCCCGAGGTACGGGAGGCGATGTATGACACGCTCCGCTTCTGGCTTGATCGCGGGGTAGACGGCCTCCGCATGGACGTCATCGGCCTGCTGATTAAGGATAAGAAACTGCGCGACAACCCGCCGGACCCCGACGCACCGCCCGACCTCCCCGAGAACGACCTCTTCGGACGCCAGAGGCATGTCTACAATTGGGATCAGGATGAGAACCACGAGGTCATGCGGGAGATCCGCCAGGTCCTGGACGAATACGACGACGTCTGTGCCATCGGAGAGCTGTGGGGGCCGCTGGATCGCTGGGTCCGGTACTACGGTGAAGAGGGCAAGGAACTCCATCTTCCCATTGACTTCCGCCTGACCAGGCAGCCCTGGGACGCTCAGGCCATGCGCCGTACGGTGGAGGAAGTAAAGGAGGCTCTGGCTGAATTCGCCGGCGACTGCTTCGACCCGTGGCATCACTTCGTGTTGACCAGTCACGACTTGCCGCGCACCGCCTCGCGCTTCGGCGGACAGGGACCGGCCCGGGTGGCGGCGATGATGCAGCTCACCCTGCGCGGCACACCGACCATCTACTACGGCGATGAGCTGGGCATCGAGAACGGCGACATCCCGCCGGAGAAGATCCAGGATCCTCAAGGGCTCAATCTGGGGCCCGAACGGACCCGGGACGTGGCGCGCACCCCTATGCAGTGGAACCGGGAGACGTACGCCGAATTCTCCGAGGTCGAACCGTGGCTCCCGGTCTCCCGCGACTACGTGACGCGGAACGTGGCATCCCAGTCCCGTTCTCCCTTCTCGATGCTCAATCTCTACCGGCGGCTGCTGACGCTCCGCCGTCAGACCCCGGCGCTCCAGGGCGGAGGGTACTCGTCAGTAGATGCAGGGAATCCCGACTGTTTCGCCTACGTGCGAGAGGTCGGTGACGAGCGGTACCTCATCGCGCTGAACTTCTCCTCGGAGCCGCTCACAGCGGTCGTTCCGGTGGAGGCTGTGGGCCGCGTCGTCCTCTCCACCCATCTCGACCGGGAAGAGGCCGTCTCTCTCGACGCACTGATGCTCCGGCCGGACGAGGGCGTGGTCGTCGAGCTGTCGGGATAGCGGCAGGCGGATTGGCGGTGGAGGCGATCCCGTCGTCGGCCTGGCGGCTACCGGGCTTGACGACATACTCATCTTCGTATTCAATGCAGCGTGAGTGATAGAGTAAGAGCAACCCTGAGGCACACACATCATCGTTCAACGGAGGAAGAGGCAACAATGAACCATCTGTCATGGTGGCAGAAGGCGGTCTTCTATCAGATCTCCCCCCCATGTCCAGCGACCTAGAGCTGGTGGACCAGGACAAGAGGAGCGTGGCGGCCAAAACGCCGGCCGAGCAGGCGCTCGTGCGGAAGAAGAGGATAGAGATGTTCGAGCACCAACTGCTCGCGGTTGTCCTGGTTCCGCAGAGCAGGTACAATGGACCGCTGCGGCGCCGGGACTCAGTTCTCAGGCAGATTCTCGCCGCAATGACGACGCACAGACGGGCGGAACGGGAACATTGATAACACCACACAGAAGGGAGATGCATGACCTCACGGGACCTACCCCATTGGGACCTATCGAACGTCTACCCCGGCCTTGAGTCGGAGGAGTTCAAGGAAGCGGTCGGCCAGCTGAAGTCGAGCCTCGACGATCTGGATGATTACCTGTCTGAGCATGGCATCGAACAGGGAAGCGAGGTGCCGGACGGGGAGCCAGCGGCTCTGGCGGAGATCATGAGCCGCTACGTGAATCAGACGAACCACTTGCGGCGGCTCTACGGGACGCTCCAGGCCTACGTCTATTCCTTCGTCGCCACGGATTCCTACAACATGAAGGCCAGGCGGATCATGTCGGAGCTGGAGGCTCTGCAGGTGCGCCTGGAACGCCAAGAGGTGCAGTTCCAGGGCTGGATCGGAAACGTCGCCGAGCAGCCCGAGTTGTTCGAGACGGCGCTGGAGGTGGAGGGTCCGGCTCAGCAGCACGCCTTCTACCTAAAGGAGAAGGCGGAGCAGAGCCGCTATCTGATGAGCCCCGCCGAGGAGGCGCTGGCCGCCGAGCTCTCGCTGAGCGGTAGCCGGGCCTGGGAGAGGCTGCAAGGAGTCGTCACTAGCCAGGTGACGGTGGACTTCGAGCGGGATGGCGAGATGGAGGAGCTGCCCATCGCCGCCCTTCAGAATCTGCGGAACCATCCCGACGGCGAGGTGCGCCGCCGGGCCTACGAGGCGGAGCTGGCCGCCTGGGAGAGGAACCGGGAGTCGCTGGCAGCGTGCATGAACGGCGTGAAAGGAGCAGTCTCCACCCTGAACGAGCGCCGCGGCCGTGAGGACTGCCTCGACCGCCCGCTGGAACAGGCGCGCATCGACCGAGAGACGCTGGAGGCGATGCTTAGCGTCGTAGACGATTCCCTCCCCGCGTTCCGGCGCTATTTCCGGAAGAAGGCGGAGAGGCTGGGCAAGGACAGGCTGGCCTGGTGGGACCTCTACGCTCCGGTGAGCGAGTCGCAGAAGCGGTACACGTTCGCTGAGGCGAAGAACCTGATCCTGGGGGAGTTTGGCGAGTTCTCTGATCGGCTGCAGGCTCTGGCGCGGCGGGCTTTCCATCGGCGGTGGATCGACGCCGAACCACGGAACGGGAAGCGAGGGGGCGCGTTCTGCATGGGCGTGCCCGGCGTCGAGGAGTCGCGCGTCCTGTGCAACTTCGACGGCTCTTTCGATCAGCTGTCCACGCTGGCCCACGAGCTGGGCCACGCCTATCACAACGAATGCAGGATCGGGAAGACGATGCTTCAGCGCCCCACCCCGATGACCCTGGCCGAGACAGCCTCCATCCTGGCCCAGACCCTGGTCACGAACGCCGTGCTGGCCGACGCGGCGGACCCCCAGCAGGAGCTAGCCATCCTGGAGAGCTACATGATCGATGCAAGCCAGGTGGTGGTCGACATCTACTCCCGCTACCTGTTCGAGAAGGAGGTGTTCGAGCAGCGGCCGGAGGCGGAGCTCTCAGCAGACGACTTCTGCGAGCTAATGCTGGACGCCCAGAGGAAGGCCTACGGCGACGGACTGGACCCGCAGTATCTCCACCGCTATATGTGGGCTTGGAAGCCGCACTACTACAGTCCGAACCGGTCATTCTACAACTTCCCGTATACGTTCGGAATGCTCTTTGGACTGGGGCTCTACACCGTCTACCAGGAGCGGGGGGATGCCTTCCTCCCGGCCTACGATGACCTGTTGAGCAGCACCGGCGAAGCACGGTCGGCGGAGCTGGCGGCGCGGTTCGGGATCGACATCCGCGACCGGGGCTTCTGGGAGAGCAGCATGGGCATCATCGAGGAGCGGATCGAGCGGTACCTGGAGTTGTAACCCGCGCGGGAGAGGCCGGGGAGCCGGGCCAAGGGCCTAAGCCGTGAAGCCCAGCTTGGGAGCGGATTGCATCCAGAAGTGGATCTGGTAGAGGTCGATCCTGTCCGCCTGGAGCCGCCGCAGGCTCTCGTCGCAGGAGGCGACGACGCGTGCGGCCGAGCAATCGGCCTTCCCGTAGACACCGCCGCCGACCTTGGTGGCGATCCAAACCTGATCGCGGAAGGGGGCCACGGGTCCGGCGTGAAAGAGGTTCAACCAGCCAGTCTACTGATCGTCGGGCTCAGGCCGTTGTTCCTCGCCCCGGTCGCTCCTGACGAAGACGTCGACGCCCCGGGTCGCCTCCAGACCGCGCAGTCGGCCGCCGGAGAGTGCTCCGATCCTTGCCGCCGGCACAATCGGGTCGCGGTAGAGCAGTTTCCCGCCCGGCCTGAGGAATCCGACCCACCTTCTCAGAGCCTGCTCAGGGTCGCCCAGTTCGTGGAGCGTGTCGAAACAGACCACCTTGTCCACCGAGCCGGGCGGGAACTCGACGGCATCGCCGCTGCGGCAGATCACCTCGACGTTGTCGAAGGACCCCGCCCGGCGATCCAGGTGGGCCAGCGCCTCTTCCCACACGTCGATAGCATACACCTGACCCTCGGAAGCAATCCTGGCCAGCGGAAGCGTATGATAGCCGATGGCGCAGCCGATCTCGAGAATCTGGTCCGTCTTTTCCACGCCTAGCACCTTGAAGAGCTCTGCAGGACTCTCAGACAGCCCCTTGAGCCAGTAGATCACCCGGGCCAGAAGCAGCTTGATAGGACACCCCCTCTCTATAGCGTTGAATCCAGATCGCATTCATCACTATGATACCATCCCAGGTCCCAATCAGCACGTCGCGCATAGGTCGTGCCCCAAGTCGCGGCGAGGCAGCACGCCGACGAGACGTAGCCGCCGACCTGTATCGTAAACCCACCATCCTCCCTTCGGCATCGAACTGCCGGGAGCGCCGCTTCCAGAGGACGTATGGGCTCTTGTAGGATAGCCTTGGTCCAGCCGGCCGTCCTCCTAGATCAGTGTCTCCCACGCAGATTCTACGAGAGGGAGTACAGGTTCTCCCTTTGTGGGCTCAAGTAGCTGGCGGTGATAGACCGTGCACCACCAAAGATTGACGAACATAGGCAGTGCTGCTATCATACCGCATCGGTCCGCTCGGTCGAGAACGACCCGCCGCGACGGCGAGGAGCCCCTTTTGCGCTACGCCATCCTAGCCCGCAATTTGACCAAACGATTCCCGAAGCCGGGACATCTGGCCGGCGTGCCCCTCCCCTTCACCAGTGGAGACGAGCAAACCCTGGCAGTAGACCACGTGACTCTCGAGGTCGAGCGCGGGGAGGTTTTCGGCGTGGTCGGGCCTAACGGCGCTGGCAAGACAACCCTGGTGAAGATGCTCGCCACACTGATTCTCCCCACGTCAGGTAGTGCCAGAGTCAACGGATTCGACCTACGCAGCGAGAATGAGCGGCTGATCAAGGCCTCCATCGGTCTGGTCACGAGCAACGAGCGCAGCTTCTATCCGCGGCTCTCGTGCTGGGAGAACCTCCGTTTCTACGCTGGGCTCCAAGATCTGCCGGGCCCTCAGACCAGAGAACGTATTGCCGAACTCTCCGACCTCCTGCGCCTTGACGAGATCTTGCACAAGCAGTATCAGACCTGCTCCACGGGTATGAAGCATCGACTAGCTCTGGCCAGAAGCCTGATCAACGACCCGCGCTTGCTCCTTCTCGACGAGCCGACACGGAGCCTCGATCCGCTCGCAGCAGCTCGCTTCCGACAGGCCGTGTACGCCTTGACCCGCGAGGGAGATCGCACGGTCCTTCTCGTCACCCATGATCTGGCAGAAGCAGAGGAGATGTGCGATCGGGTGGGCCTCATGTGGGAGGGACAGCTGCGCGTGACGGATGCACCGACGACGTTGCGTCGGCTGCTGACCCCCGATGAAACCTGCGCCGTCCGAGTCCGCGGCTTCACGCCCGACCTACTCACTGCCCTGCGTCAAATGGATGAGGTGGAAGCTCTCACCGAATGGGACGTGGCTGGAGACGTAGCTCAGGTGAAGCTCCGGCTCCAGGATCGGAAACGGGGCTTGGCCACGGTCACGCGCGTCATCGGAGAGAGAGGCGCCAGCGTCGAGGATCTGACGTTCGACGCCGTCTCCTGGGGGAAGGCCTTTGCTAGCCTGGATGAAGCCTCACCTTCGCGACTCGAGGTCACCTCCACTCCGAGAGGCACCCACGCTCAGCCGGCTGAGGCCGAGACGCGGTATGTTGAGGAGAAGCAGAAGGTCAGCACGAGGACCGCGGGAGGAAGGCCCCTCGCAAAGATCGTTCGGCGGATTCTCTCCAAGCCGCTGCTCTTCCTCCATCGGGATCTGAAGACCCAGATGAGCTACCGGCTGTCGCTCCTGCTCCAGCTGATGGGCATTCTGTTCTCCAGCACCAGCTTCTTCTTCATGGCGGGACTTCTTGGCGACGGAGCGGGGCAGGAGCTCGCCCGATACGGCGGGGACTATTTCGCCTTCGTACTGATCGGCATCGCTTTCGTCGGCTATCAGAACGTGGCGCTTTACACCTTCTCGGGGGTGATTCGCTCAGCGCAGTCTATGGGAACCCTAGAGGCCGTGTTGGCGACTCCGACCCGGCTGGGCACCATCCTCCTCTCCTCCAGCCTATGGCCCTTCGCATTCACGTCGCTCCGCGTCGTCGTCTATCTTCTGGCTGGAACGTTCGTGTTCGGTGCCGATCTGAGCCAGGCGAATCTGGTAGGCGGTATCGTTGTGCTCGGTCTGTCAGTGCTGACACTGAGCAGTATCGGTATCCTCTCGGCCTGTTTCGTTATGGTCGTCAAGCGCGGCAGTCCCATCAACTTCGTCATCAGCAGCCTGTCGGCCCTCCTGGCCGGGGTCTACTACCCCGTCACCGTCCTACCAGACTGGCTGCAGAGGACGGCGCGAGTATTCCCCCTTACGTACTCGCTGGAGGCGATGCGCCGAGCGCTCCTCTCGGGACAAGGTCTTGGCCAGTTGGCGCGTCCCGTGGCCGCCCTCTTCGGCTTCTCCCTGCTTCTGCTGCCCCTGAGCCTGGTGGCGTTCCACCACGCCGTGCAGCAAGCGAAGCGTGACGGCAGCTTGACGCATTTCTGAGTCGCCATCGACGATGAACGAACCTGGCGTGGATACCACCCGCACCGACCATTCTGATACCATCACTCAGATCCTGCGCCTTTGTCTCCAGTCTCGTTGGGATCGCGAAGCCCTCGACATCGTGCAGCGGCGTGCCGAACGGGACGATGTGGACTGGAACGCCCTCCTGCAGCTCTCGCGGCGGGAAGGAGTGGCCGCGCTCTTGTACCATACTACGGGGAATCGGGGGTTGCTGCCAACCTCAACGGAGGAGAAGCTTCGTGTTGATTACCTTACGACAGCAGCGCGGAATATGCGTCTCTTCTACCAGCTTGAGGGCATCCTGAAGCATCTGGCGGAGCATCGCATTCCCGTGATCCTGCTCAAAGGAGCCGCACTGGCCAAGGAGGTCTATCCAACCATCGCTGTGCGGCCGATGAATGACGTCGACGTGCTCGTGCGGGAGGGAGACGTCCCCCCCACCCTAAGGACCCTGAATGCGATGGGCTACGAGACTGTCGCCCCCACAGCATATCGCTGCGAGGTTACAGCGCGGAAGCCGGGAAGCGAGAAGTCACCGGTTGAGGTCCACTGGAGTCTGTTCGTTTCCTTCTACTACCAACAGAGAATCCCCATGGATTGGCTCTGGGAGACGACAAAGCAGATCGAAATGGGGAAGACGACCGCCTCTGTGCTGGGACCAGAGGCGCAGCTGCTCCATCTCTGTGGGCATCTGCATCTCCACCACGGCGGCGACGAGTCAAGGCTGATTTGGCTGCACGACGTGGCTGCTCTCCTTGTCCGCTATGAGGATCAGATCGACTGGGCCGACTTGCTCAATCGATGCCAGCAGTACGATCTGGTGCTGCCTGTAAGGCGAACCCTGCGTTGCATGGTGAACGAATGGCGGGCGCCGATTCCGCCGCGTGCGCTCCAGAGTTTTCTTGAGATGGAAGCCTCTCAACGGGAGAAACGCGTTCTCGCGCGGCTGACTGAGACGGAGAGCCCGGCGGCCGGCCGTTTCTGGACCGATCTCGCTGAAGTGCCCGGACGGAGGAAGCGGCTCGCGGTTGCCCTCCGCAACGTATTCCCGCCCCCAGGGTACATCGAGCAGATCCATCGGGTGCCCCATCCCCTCCTCATCCCGTTCGCCTATCCATACCACTGGTGGCTGGCACTTCGGAGAGCGGCGGGCTAGGCCGGACTCAGAGCCCGTCACGTCAGTCTTGGGGCCGGACCGCTGATGGTAGGGAAGCGTGCTTACGTCCTGCGGACCAGGGCACTGAGAGGAACGACCTCCAGCCCTCGATCTGCCGGGCGGCCTCTCGCCACCGCGGCTGACGATGGGACGCTCTGACTTGGCCTTCCTCGCCGTCAACCTGGAGTGGTAGTGCTCCCTCTCGGCTGCTGAGGGGAGGAGCTCACTGCGGAGTCGAACGCTCGCCGCAGCCGGGAGAGGAAGCGCCGCTGGGCAGAGCGGACCTGTCGACCCACAATCGATGAATGGGCCGAATCCGCCATCTCTGCGCCTCGTGATCATACTCTCCCACGATATGCCGGCCTGCCAGAAGACGAAGCTTCTCCTCGTCTCCGGTCGCAAAGCGGACCACTCGTGGAGAGAGACGCCCGTGGGAGAGACGCTGCGGAAGGCGCAAGGCGTCCAGTGCATCGAAAATGGGCCGGAGGAAGCGAGAGAGCCTCCGCCTAGCCGCACCCAGGTAACGGCTCATGTGGGCCCGAGCCAGGCCCAGCCAACCGCCCCGGATGGGCCTCCTCTCGGAGCCCCGCCAGGCGCCGACTACCTGCCCTATCAGATCCTCAGCGGATAGGCTGTAGAGATCGACGGAGGCGTTGTTGTCACCGCGGGTGTTCAGCTTCTCATCCGCGATCCGCACGATGCGATGGACGACCAGCTGCTCTGCCATAGACGTCGCGAAGAGAACGACATCACCGACTTTGGGAGATCTTGTGGTGTAGGGGACGACCTCCAGCAGGTCGTGCTCGCACAAGGTCGGGTTCATGCTCGACCCGGTGTAGACGCAGAGCAATGGCTCGTCCTGCGCGACGGCTGTCACCACAAGCGGTTCTCCGGTCAGCCCCACTCGCAGCAATCGTCCCCGGTAGGGCTGAATCTGAGGCAGCCGCTCCTCGTTCACTACGGTCCGTCACCCTTCAGAAGGACCCTCTCCATCTCCTCCCAAAAACGGCTGGTCAAGCTCAAGTGCAGCTCGTAGCACGGAACCGCCTTCGCCAGGGCGCAGAGATTGTCGAACCGCCGCAGGCGAAGCGCCCGTACCTCCTCCGTTCGCACGTGCCGCTGCGCGAGGGCCAACACCTGTTCCGACACCTCAACAAGCAACGTGGCCGCCTGTCCGGCACCTACCGGAATGGCTCGATCCTGTTCGTCCTGGGTCAGAAAGAACACCGCGCGGAGCGGCACAGCTCGCTCGGTCTGCCAACTGCCCCCCGGGCCTCCGGCGATGAACCGACTCCAGGTAGGCCAGGGATGGGCCCAATAGCGGCCGGCCGGGTGGCGCACGACGAGCGTCGTGTCGTCGCACAGCGACCGCCAGGGCGGCGGCAGTCGCCGGCTGGCCGTGCTCTTGCCCCTCATGCCCGGCCCAGCTAGGAGGACGCCCTCTCCGCCTCGCTCGGCCATCGCCGCGTGGACCAGTACCCCGCCCCGCCTTTCCGCATTGAGGGCGATCGCCGAAGCGGCGTGCAGGAGCTGGAGTGAGATCGACACGCCGTCGTCACCAGGATGTGCCAGGGTCACCGCGACTCTGCCGTCAGATAGCCGGAGATCGGTCTCCTGTCCCGACCCGACCGACACGTCAACAGACTCGCGGCGGG
>Ga0207797_1000879_pt1 | contig 22522 bp, 17 predicted proteins | sample PRCRCaboRojoPR_6_FD_187275 | JGI IMG/M metagenome (GOLD analysis project Ga0207797, IMG submission 187275) | Marine sediment microbial community from Cabo Rojo, Puerto Rico - PR CR 10% Liquid 1 (SPAdes) | ecosystem: Environmental > Aquatic > Marine > Coastal > Sediment | place: Cabo Rojo, Puerto...
CCGCACGGGTGGCACCGAACTACCAGGGCTAACATCAGATCCCGTCGTGTACGGCGTACCGCAGGGGCGGAATCCTCATCTCTTCTTCCGGACCTGAACGGATGAGACGCGGGGACATAAACCCCGCGATTCTCACCGGCCGGGGGCGAGGCCCTCGGCGGGTCCGGAGGACGCCGGATGTTCCCAGCGTCCCGCGACTTCTGCGCATTATCCTCTGATGGCCGGGTGTTACTTAACCCCGTTGATTCGGACCTAAAATTTAAAAATTATTGAGAATAGGATGTGTAGTGGTGACATATCATAGCTGCGGGGAGTGATGTGAGGGAAAAGTCATCAGTTTCGGTTCTCTCGCGCCGGATCGGGGTCAGTCCTCCAGCGGTGGCGTTTCAGCCGGAGTTCGCGAGCAGAGTTCGTGGTGGTTTATAAGGCCGGGGCTAAAAAAGGGGTACAGAAATGACAGAGCCCGCAGAATCGATCGAGATTCAGAACGTCGTGGCATCGACCGGCATCGGACAGGAACTCGACCTCGAAGCGCTCGCGGAGGACCTTCCGGGAGCGGACTTCAACCCGGACAACTTCCCCGGGCTGGTCTACCGGACCCAGGAACCGAAGGCCGCCGCGCTCATCTTCCGCTCGGGGAAGATCGTGTGCACGGGCGCGAAGAGCATCGAAGACGTCCACGAGGCGCTCGGGATCATCTTCGGCAAGCTACGTGAGCTGAGCATCCCCGTCGAAGAGGAACCGGAGATCACGGTGCAGAACATCGTCTCCAGCGCCGACCTCGGACACAACCTGAACCTCAACGCGCTCGCGATCGGGCTCGGTCTGGAGGACGTCGAGTACGAACCCGAGCAGTTCCCGGGGCTCGTCTACCGGATGGACGACCCCGAGGTCGTCATCCTGCTGTTCGGATCGGGGAAGATCGTCATCACCGGCGGGAAGCAGACCGACGACGCGGAGACGGCCGTCGAGCAGATCGTCGAGCGCATCCAGAACCTCGGCCTGCTCGGATAAGCGCCGCGGGCCGTCGCGCAGTTCGGCGAGTACACCGGCGACGACACTCCGCACGCGAGCGCGCGCTCTCGGCTGCCCAGGACCAGCGGTGAGTGCCGAGATGGCCGTCCCGGCGGTCCCGAAACGGAGGCCGACCGCCACAGGTCGGTAGCGCGGTGACCGTAGCGAGACGCCACAGCGGTCGGTATCTCGACGATGACAACTGTGATGAGTAGTCCGACCGAAACGGGAGACCATGAACCCCCGCGGTGACATCGCCTTTCTCGTCGCGTCCGAGTGTCGGGTGGAACTGCTTCGCGAGCTGTCTGCGGAGCCGATGCGCCCGACCGAACTCGCCTCGGAGGTGTCGTGCGCCCGCGAGACGGTCCATCGAAGTCTCTCCGGTTTCGTCGACAACCAGTGGGTCGAGAAGGACGGACACGCGTACCGAACGACCGCAGCGGGCGAGATGATCCTCGCGGAGTACGAACGCTTGGAGTCGACGGTAGCGCGCGCGGGAGAACTCGGGACGTTCCTGACGGAGTTAGGCGAGCGCGCGACGGAGATTCCGGAGTCGGCGTTCCACTCGGTGTCGGTGACGACGGCGACGTCAGACGATCCCCACGCTCCGATCAACCGGTACTCGTCGTGGCTCGGGGACGAGCCGGTGTCGTCGTTCAGAGGAATGACACCCATCGCGAGTCCGGTGTTCAACGAGGCCGCGCGACGGGTCCTCGGGCCCGAGACGGAGATGGAGTTGATAATCGACGCGTCGGCCCTCGACGTCTCGGAGCAGGCGTACCCCGACGCGCTCGAACGGGCGCGCGAACTGACTCAGTTCACGCTGTTTCGAGCCGCCGAACCGATCGGGTTCGGGCTGGCGATCGTCGACGGGAGCGTGTCGGTGGCCGCCGTCGACGACCGGGGGAACGTCGTCGCGGGTGTCGACGGCGACGGGGACGCGCTCTACGAGTGGGCGACGGACGTGTACGAACGACATCGAGATCGTGCAGAGCGCGTATCAGTCGAGTGAATCGGCGCGTGCGGCGCGTGATCGTCTGACCGAGTCGACGATTGAGGCGTGTGACCGCCTCGAGTGAGTGAGGGCAAGCGGCCCGTGAGTTGCCCGCCGACAGGGGAAACGAGGAGCCGTGAACGGGGCGGTCACACGTGATCGGCGCGACCGCGTGTGTCGGGAAGTATCGATAAGCACGCGGCGGACGAGCGTCCGGACGCAGACCGGTGACGGTCTGCTTCGGCCCTCCGCTCTCTCAGCGAACCGGAGATGCGGCGAGAGTAGGTCGGGAGGAGAGTCGCCGGAGTCAGTGGTCTTCCTCCGAGAGCACCTCCGTGACGACCTCGGGGTCTTCGAGGAGTTTGTGTTTCGTGTAGCTGCCCTCGGCGCTGCCGCCGTGGTGTTTCGACCGCTCGATGATGTCGAGAAACGCGTGTTCTTTCAGCAGATCGCGGACGCGACGGAGCGAGAGGCTCTCGGAGCCTTTCTGTCGGCAGATGTTCTCGTAGAGTTCGTAGACCCGGCTGGTCCGAAAGCCGTCTTTCGAGGGGTTTCGAAGCGAGAGATTCGCCAGCGCGTGCAGCACGTATCGCGAGTGCGGCGTCGAGCCCCGAATGAGCTCCCGGAACCGGTCTGTTTCGGCCCGTTCGCGCGCCTGCGTGACGAAGTTCTCCCGCACCGTGTCTGCGCCTTTCGACTGTGCGATCTCGCCGGCGTACCGGAGGATGTCGATGGCTTTGCGCGCGTCGCCGTGTTCCCGGGCCGCGAGTGCGGCCGCACGGGGGATGGTCGACGGGTCGAGGACGCCGTCGCGGAACGCGTCGCTGCGCGCTTCCATGATGTCCCGAAGCTGGTTCGCGTCGTACGGGGGAAAGACGAACTCCCGCTCGCAGAGACTCGATTTGACGCGTTCGTCCATGCGGTCCTTGTACTGGATCTTGTTGCTGATCCCGACGACGCCGAGTTTGCAGTTGTCGATCTTGCCTGCTTCGCCCGCGCGCGAGAGCTGCATCAGGATGTCGTCGTCGGAGAGCTTGTCGATCTCGTCGAGGATGATCAGCACGACGTCGAACCGGGCGTCGAGAATGCGCCACAGTCGCTTGTAGTACGTCGAGGTGCTGAGGCCCTTGTCGGGCACTTTGATGCCGGTCACGTCCGGGTCGTTGACGCTGTCGGCGATCGTCTGAACCGCCTGCGTCTCGGTGGTGTCCTGCGCGCAGTCGACGTACGCGTAGGTCGCCTGGACGTCTTCTTCGCTCGCGGTGTCGACCAGACGCTGCGAGACGTACTTCGCCGTGAGCGACTTGCCGGTGCCGGTCTTGCCGTAGATGAGAACGTTGCTCGGACTCTGGCCGAAGATGGCGGGGTTGACCGCGGTCGCGAGGTCCGATATCTCGTCGTCGCGACCCACGATGCGACCTTCGCCCGGCAGATGATTTATCTCCAACAACTCCTTGTTGGCGAAGATGGGGTCCTCGCGAGTGAAGAGATCGTCCGTCGTGTTAGCCATATCACCGGACACCACGTTTCCGGTGAAATGACTTGTCATTCGAAAGGCCGGGACACACACACCACGTTTCCGGTGAAACGGGGAAGACGGCCGGAGGGGTCCACCCGAAACCGGGGTACTAGTTCACCGGAAATCCGGTGTGGGTGGCACCGATTCATCGGAAATCCGGTGTCCGGAGGGTAGAGCGGACGGTTCGGAGAGTCGCGGGCTCGTCCGGGACCCGCTCTGGAACGTACCCCGCGAGAGGAATCGAAACCGAGAACACGAGAACGCGCCGGAGCGAGATCGTTCCTCGACCGTCGAGTTCACACGAAACCGGTCGCGAGAGAGTCGACACTGGCGGCGCGAACGACTCGGCGAACGAGTCCGTGTCACGAGGCGAATCGGTGGGAAGACGAGGTCGGGCGGAGAGACCGAACGACCCGACGAGAACGACGGGGGAGTCGACGTCTCGAAGCGGCGATTCGTGTGCGCCGCTATACAAAGAGCGCTCACTTAATTGTGAGCAAAGGAGTCGATGGACTATTCGGATAACTACAATAAATATATTTCTAGATCGCGGTGGTGCCCGACCGACGTGAGAGAAGTTCGATACGTGAGGGAACAGCCGAGCAGTCCCCCGAACGGACGTCTGGCTTCCCCGGAAACGTGGTGTGTATGTGAGCGGCCCCCATCGTCAGTCGACTCCCGCGTCTCCGTGGATCGGCGACACGCGGTGGGACTCTCGGGTGACCGACGGTGGGACTCTCGGGCGATCGAAGGAACCTCGCGCACGCGCGTTCTCACTGTGGCCGCGGTGCTCTCGGCGACGGTGGTCGCGCTCTGCCGACGAGTGAACGCTCTCTGCCGACGAGTGAACGCTCACCCGTCACGCCGGTCCATCCAGCCAGGCGGCTCGGACGACAGACGCCGTGTCGAACACCACTACCCGGTATTCACCGGAAATCCGGTGTGTGGGGCGGAGGCAGAGCGCGACTCACGGATCTGGTCGTGGCGCTCGTCGACGACGAATCTCACCGGAAACGCGGTGTGTTTCACCGGAAATCCGGTGTGTGAGCGCGTGTCGATGGGGAGCCGCGTCGGAGTCGACACGAGAGTGTGTCGAACGTCGGTCTCCCGCTGTCGCCCCCGACGCGATGCGTTTCACCGGAAACCCGGTGTCTCTCCGGCAACCAACGCCTCCGATTTCCTCCGGAACCGAGCGGTCTTCGGCGGCACTTTCACCGGAAACGCGGTGTGTTCCCGTCCGTTCGAGCACGGGCGACCGCGTTCCAGGAGCGAGTCAGCGGCGGCGCGCCGTCGGTCGCAAACCGTTTTGACCTGCACCCCGTAACGTGGGCGATGACCGACGGCGACGGCTCACCGATCGGTGAGCGGGTGGGCGACGATTCGGCCGACGATCGACCCGGTCCCGACGCCGGGAAGGTCGACGACGCGGACGCGACGAAAGACGACGCGGACGCGACGACCGACGTCTCCCGGGACGCCTTCCTCGACGCGTTACAGGCGGAGGGGCGGCCGGTCGCGACCGCCCAACAGATCGCACGCCGACTGGACTGCACGCAGTCTGCGGCCAGCGACGGACTCGACGAACTCGCGGACGCGGGCGACGTACGGCGCGTCGACGTCTCGACCGACCCGGTCGTCTGGTATCCGAGCGAACTCGACGCGCTCGCGTCCCGCGAGCGGATCGTGCTCTTTCCGGAGCGACGCGAGATAGTCGTCGACCAGCCGACCCAGTACACGCGTGCGCGACTTTCGCAGTTCGCGCATCTCGTCGACACGACCGGCGGCGACGTCGGCGAGCGCGGTTACCTCTATCGCGTCCGACGCGAGGACGTCTGGCAGGCGCCTTTCGAGTCGCTCGACGGCCTCCTGACGGCGGTTCGGTCGGTCCTCCCGCGGCGCTCGGCGCACCTGGAGGAGTGGATCGAACGGCAGTGGAAGCGCGCCCGGCAGTTCACGCTCACCACCCACGAGGACGGGTACGTCGTCCTCGAGGGGGCGAGCGACGACCTCATGGGCAACGTCGCACGCCAGAAACTCGACGAGGGACAGCTACGCGCCCGCATCTCGGACACCGAGAGCTGGGTCGCCGAGGAGGCCGTCGGCGAGGTCAAGCGGACGCTCTGGGAGGCGGGCTACCCCGTCCGCGACGACCGCGACCTCGACACCGGCGACGACCTGGACGTGTCGCTGACCATCGACCTCCGCGATTACCAGGAGGACTGGGTGGACCGTTTCCTCGAACAGGGGTCGGGCGTCCTCGTCGGACCCTCCGGCGCGGGCAAGACCGTCGCCGGCATCGGTGCGCTCGCGGCGGTCGGCGGCGAGACGCTCGTGCTGGTCCCGAGTCGCGAGCTCGCCGGCCAGTGGCGCGAGGAACTGCTCGCGCACACGACGCTCTCCGAGGAGCAGATAGGCGAGTACCACGGCGGCGCGAAGGAGGTCCGGCCGGTGACCATCGCGACCTACCAGACCGCCGGGATGGACCGCCACCGATCGCTGTTCGACGACCGTCGCTGGGGGCTGATCGTCTACGACGAGGTCCACCACATCCCGAGTCGAATCTACCGCCGGAGCGCCGACCTGCAGGCCAAACACCGCCTCGGTCTCTCGGCGACTCCGGTCCGGGAAGACGACAAGGAAACGGAGATCTTCACGCTGGTCGGTCCGCCGATCGGCACCGACTGGAACGCGCTGTTCGAGCGCGGCTACGTCCAGGAACCGGAGGTCGAGATCCGGTACGTGCCGTGGGACGACGAGATGGCCCGAAACGAGTACGTCAGCGCCGAGGGTCGCGAACGACGGATGCTCGCCTCCAAGAACCCCGCGAAGATAGCGGAGGTCCGTCGCCTGCGACAGAAACACCGGAACTCGAAGGCGCTCGTGTTCGTCGACTATCTCGACCAGGGCGAGGCGATCGCGGACGCGCTCTCCGTGCCCTTCGTCAACGGGGAGATGCGCCATCACCGCAGAGAGGAGGTCTTCGAACAGTTCCGCGCCGGGGAACTCGGGACGCTTGTCGTCTCCCGGGTCGGCGACGAGGGCATCGACCTGCCGAGCGCGGAACTGGCCGTCGTCGCGTCGGGGCTGGGTGGGTCCCGCCGGCAGGGCGCACAGCGCGCCGGACGGACGATGCGACCGGCGGGAAGCGCCATCGTCTACGTCCTCGCCACCCGGGGCACCGCCGAGGAGGACTTCGCACAGCGCCAGATGCGCCACCTCGCCGAGAAGGGCATCCGCGTGCGAGAGAGCGACCTCGGGTGACCGTCCACCCGACGCCGACGCGGCAGGTCGATGACCCTTCGCCCACCTCGCGCGTGCCAGACGTTCCCACCGAGTGAGAATCGACGAACCTCTTTCGGTGACCTTCCTCGAATCTCGAATTAGGTGACCCTAAATGACGGAGCGGCTGTCGGACGTCGACGCGGGTGACGAGTTCGAGATCGGAACAGTCACCGACGATCAGGTGCGGGCACGGCTCCTGCGCCTCGGCTTTCTCGACGGGTCGGTCCGATGTCGTCGTCGCCTCCACAAGGGGCCCGTCGTCGTCCGACGGAACGGCACCGAACTCGCCATCGGCGCGGCCGTGGCCGACGACGTTCGCGTTCGCCCGCTGACGGAGTGAGTGCCGTGACCCACGCACTCCGCGACCTGCTCGGCGACCGCTCGCCCGACGGCGAAGTGGACGCCGACGTGGGCGACTCGACCGCCGACGTTGACAGCGAGGGCGAGACCGGCGCGAGCGACGGGTCCGACGACCGCGTGGTCGCGATGGTCGGCTGTCCCAACGTCGGCAAGAGCGTGCTGTTCAACGCCCTCGCCGGCGGGTCGGCCGAGGTGTCGAACTATCCGGGAACCACGCTCGAGGCGGCCGTCGGGCGTCTCGACGACGCCACGCTGATCGACACGCCGGGCGTCTACGGCGTCTCCTCGTTCGACGAGGAGGAACGGGTGACCCGGGAGACGGTCCTCGAGGCGGACGCGGTCCTGAACGTCGTGTCGGCGACCAGTCTCGACCGGGACCTCTTTCTCACGCTCCAGTTGCTCGACATGGGCGTGCCCACCGTCGTCGCGGTCAACATGATGGACGAGGCCGAGACCGGGGGAACGACCGTCGACGTCGACGCGCTCGAACGCCAACTCGGAGTTCCCGTCGTCCCGACGGTCGCCACCGAGGAACGCGGCGTCGACAGCCTCCGCGATCGACTCGACGAGGTGGACGCCCCGGACGAGACGCCGGTCGCGACGTGGTTCGACAGACTGCCGGACGGCCTCGAGGCGTCGCGGGCCGAACGCGTTCTGCTCGTCGAGGGCGACGAGCCGACCGTCGACCGGGTCGTCGGACCGCGAGACGTGACCGCCGACGGCGGCGCGCGGGGACTCACGGGCGACGCCTTCCGGGACGAGATCTACACCCACCGCCGGTCTCGCGTCGCCGGCGTCGTCGAGGCGGTGACCGACGAACGCGAGGGGGCCGGCGGCCTCAAGGAGACGCTGGACGACCTCCTGTTGAACCCGGTGACCGGGACGCCGTTCGCGCTCGTCCTGCTCGGACTGGTGTATCTCGTGATCGGCGACCTGGTCGCGCAGCGACTCGTGGACTTCGTCGAGACGACGGTCTTCGAGGGCTACTACGTCCCGTTGGTTCGCGGTCTCGTCGCCGGGGCGCTTCCCGACGCCGGATGGGCCGCCCCCGTTCGATTCCTGCTGATAAACGGGAACCTCGGGCTGTTGACCATCACCGTGCAGTATCTGCTGGGCGTGTTGCTCCCGCTCGTGGTCGCGTTCTACCTCGTGCTCGGAGTGCTCGAAGACTCGGGCGTGCTGCCTCGGCTCGCCGTCCTCTCGGACCGCGGGCTGTCGATGCTCGGGCTGAACGGGCGCGCCATCATTCCGATGATCGTCGGCGTCGGCTGTGTGACGATGGCGGTCGTCACCACGCGCACGATGGGGTCGCGCCGCGAGCGCCTGATCGCGACGGCCTTGCTCGGACTCGCGGTCCCCTGCTCGGCCCAGCTAGGCGTCGTGATGGGTCTGCTCGCGGGGCTCGGACTCGGCTGGTGGCTCGCCTACGTCGCGATCCTGTTACTCGTGTTCGGCGTGCTCGGCGTCGTCCTCGACAACGTCCTCCCGGGCGAGAGTCAGGGACTGCTCACCGAGCTACCGCCGCTCCGGCGCCCGCGCGTCGGCGACGTGGTCCGGAAGACGGCGCGACGGACTCGCGCGTTCCTCGCCGAGGCGACGCCGCTGTTCGCCGGGACCGCGATCGTCGTCTCCGGCCTGGACTACGTCGGCGGCCTCGCCGTCCTCGAAAGCTGGCTCCGACCGGTGACTGCGCTCCTCGGCCTGCCCGCCGAGTTCGGTCGCGTGCTCGTGATCGGCGTCGTTCGCCGCGACTTCGCGGCCGCGGGGCTGACGGACCTCGGGCTCTCCGCTCCCCAGACGTTCGTCGGACTCGTCGTCGTCACGCTGTTCGTTCCCTGCATCCTCTCGATGGTGATGATACTCAAAGAGCGGAACCTCGCGAGCGGAGCGCTCATCTGGCTCGGCTCGGTCGTCGTCGCGCTCTCCGTCGGGGCCGTTCTCGCGGGGGTGTTCGGGCTGTGAACTGTCCCACCTGCGAGTACGAGTTCGACCCGGCGGCGGGGCTCACCTGTCCTCGCTGTGGCGAACGGCTCGACTGTTCGGCGGTGAGCTGTGCCGACTGCAACGCCTGCGCGACCGGCGTGATCGACGGTCTGCTCGGTGGCGGCGACGACTGAGCCGAGACCGCCGACAACGCTCAGAGCGCCGCCGACAACGCTCAGAGCTCCGCCGCCAGCGCGTCCATCGCGCGGTCGACCCACTCGGTCTGTGCGCCGTAGCCCATGTGGCCGACCCGGAGCACGTCGTCGGCGACGTCGCCGTAACTCGCCGCCAGCACGACGTCGTGGTCCGCCGCGAGTCGCCGTTGCAGAGCAGACGCCCGGCCCGGAACGTGGAAGGCCGTGACCGTCGGGGCGCTCCGTGCGTCGTCGGGGTACGGCTCCAGTCCCAGTTCTCGCCCCCGCTGGCGGCAGTGCTCGGCGACGGCCTCGTGGCGGGCGTAGACCGACTCCAGCCCCTCGTCGAGCAATCTGTCGAGCGCGGCGTCGAGCGCGGCGACGTTGTTCACGAGGTGCGTGTAGGGAAACTCCCCGTCGAGGTCGCGCCACGGGAGGAGGTTCGTGTAGAGCGTCCGGGGGTCGCGTTCCTCGATGGCCGCCCACGCCGCGTCGCTGACGGAGACGGTCGTCAGCCCCGGGGGCGCAGAGAAGCACTTCTGTGAGGCACCGAGCGCCACGTCGATCGACCCGGTCGGGACCGGCGTCCCGCCCAGCGACGAGACGGCGTCGACGATGGAGAGCACGCCGTGGTCCGCGAGCAGGTCCAGCACCGGACCGAGGTCGTTGAGGACGCCGGTCGGCGTCTCGCAGTGGACCATCGTCGCGGCGGCGAACTCGCCGTCGTCCAGCGCCGCCTCGATGGCCGACAGGTCGTACGGCTCGGTCCAGTCCGACCCGACGACCGTCGGCTCGCCGTCGTAGCTCTCGACGAAGTCGGCGAACCCCTCGCCGTAGAGTCCGTTGGCGATACAGAGCACGTCGTCGCCCGGCGAGACGACCGATGCGACGGCGGCCTCCAGGCCGAGGATGCCCTCGCCGCCGAGCACGACCACGTCGTCGTCGGTGCCGTAGACCGCGGCGAGTTTCCCGGTGACGTCGTCGTAGAGCTCCGCGAACGCGGGGTCGACGTCGGGGTTCGGCATCTCGCGACTCATCGCCTCGCGCACGTCGGGCGGCACCGCGGTCGGGCCGGGCGTCAGCAGCATGTCTCTCGGTTGGGCCGCTGGACGCATAGACCTCCGGGTGCTGGCCTGTCGGCAGACGGGCGCGGCTGCGTTCGGACCCCGCCGGCCAGTCCCCGCCACGCGTCGCGAAGGAAAGTCACATGGCCCGTGCGGTCCCTACGGCGTGGCATGACTGGGAAGTTCGACCCGTCGGCGCTCTCGGAGTACGTCTTCTCCCGGACCGGCGCGGGCAACGACGGCCTGCTCGTCGGGCCGGGGTACGCCGAGGACGCGGCGGCCGTCGAGACCGAAGGCGGCACGCTCGTGGTCAGCACCGACCCCATCTCGCTGGCCGCCGAACGCATCGGGACGCTCGCGGTCGACGTCGCCTCGAACGACGTGGCCGCCTCCGGCGGTGACCCGACGTGGCTCGTCAGCACCGTCTTCCTGCCCGCGCGCGACGAGGCGCTCCTCGACGAGATCACCGACCAGCTCGACGCGGAGGCCGACCGCCTCGGCATCTCCATCGTCGGCGGCCACACCGAGTCGGTCGCGGCGCTCGACCGCCCGCTCCTCTCGCTGACCTGCTTTGGCCCCGCCGACCGGTACGTGCCGACCTCCGGGGCGTCTCCGGGCGACGCCGTCCTCCTGACGAAGGGCGCGGGCGTCGAGGCGACCGCCGTCCTCGCGACCGACTTCCGGGACGCGATCGACCGCCCAGCGGACGTGCTCGACCGGGCGGCGGCGTTCTTCGAGGACCTGAGCGTCGTCCCCGAGGCCGCCGCGCTCTCGCCGTTCGCCAGCGCCATGCACGACCCGACCGAGGGCGGTATCCTCGCCGGGCTCGTCGAACTGGCCCGGGCCTCGGAGGTGCGACTCGCGGTCGAAGAGGACGCGGTCCCCGTCCGCGAGGAGACGCGCGCGCTCTGTGACGCGATGGGCGTCGATCCGCTGCGCGTCCTCGGTTCGGGTGCGCTGCTGGCGACGGTACCCGCCGACGCCCTCGACGACGCGCAGGCCGCGCTCGAACGGGCCGGCGTCGACGCGGCGGTCGTCGGCCGCGTCGAGGAGGGCACCCCCGGGGTCGCGCTCGACGGCGAGGTGTACGCCGACGCCGTCGCCGACGAGATGTGGGCGCTCTGGGACTGACGCCGCTGAAATTGGCGAGTCGACGCCTCAGCCGCCGTGCTCGTCCTCGTCGACGGTTTCCGGCTCGGACCACCGGTCGTCCGGATCGACCGGGTCGAGGGCGTGTTCGATCTGCGCCTCCGAGAACTCGATCTCGTCGAGCACCATACTCAGTCGCTGCCAGCGGGCGCTCGCGCCCTGTTCGCCTTCGGGACCGACCCGCGCGCCCCGCGTCTTGAAGAACTCCGTCCCGCGGCCGAGGCGCGACCCCTCGGCGGTGTGCTGGTCGAAGACCAGGTCGTACTCGCCGCCCGGTTCGAGGTCGCCGACGGGGAAGTCGTGGGCGGGTTCCTCGCCGCGCTCTCTGGCCGTCGCTCGCCTGTCTGCGACTTTCCGGAAGTACTCGTCGGCGTTCGCGGCCTCGCGCGAGGAGGTGGCGCGGGCGGCCGCGAGCGCGGCGTGGACCGCACAGAGCCGTCCCTTCCACGAGTCGGCCTCCCAGCGTTCGGTCGCCAGTCGTTCGTAGCGCTCGATCAGCAACGCGACCTCCTGTCCGGCGCGGAGGTCCTCGACCACGTAGAGGTTGAGCCGGTCCCAGAGGTTCCAGCCGAAGCCCGAGCGAGCGAGTTCCCACGCGGCCCACGCCGCGACCTCCTCGTCCGACCGGCGGACCGCCTTCTGGAGCAGACTGGAGACGGCGTATCGGCTGTACCCGCCGTCGGTCTCGTCGTCGTCTTTCTCCTCGCCGAAGTCGTTCTCGCCGGCGGCCTCCGGCGGTCGGTCGGTGTTCAGCGAGCCGTCGTCCCCGAAGGTCGCCTGTCGCTCGTCGTCCATGGGACTGGCTGTGCGGCCGGACGACCAAATCCGATGCGGTCCCGCCGTGCGACGCGACGTCTCGCCGCCGCGGTTCTCTGCCCCCCACGTCGTTGCCGGTCGTGTGGCTCCGACCGTGCCCCCGTCGACCGCGCCGCCGTCGACCGCGCCGCCGACCGCGACGTCCGCTCGAGGAGGAACGGTTAAGACGCCGATGCGGAATCTTCGATCCGAAACCTGTGACTCGCACGCGACACGGCGTCGACGACTGGACTCCCGGCGGCGTCGCGCACGACCGCTACCGCGCCGCACTCGCGACGCGCCGGGAAGCGGACGGCCGGTTCGAGCGCGCCCGCACCGAGTGGACGGCGCATCTGAAACGCCACCACGGCGACGTGTTCGACGGCGTCGACCGCGACTCGGACAGGGCGTTCGCGGACGTGCTCACCTGCGACTTCGTCGTCTCGCGCCTCCAGCGAGCGGTCGCCGACGCGTTCGGTCTCGCGGCCGAGGTCCCCGACCCGACGGCCGACGCGGACGCCTTCTCGGTCCGATGGAACGACCTCCACGACGCCGTCGCCGCCGAACTCGACGTCGACTGGCGGTCGCTCGTCCCGACGGGTCGAGACGCGCTCTCGGAGACGACCGCGACCGACGTCGGGGCGCTGTACGAGGCGGTCGTGCCCCGTGCGACCCGGCTCCTGCTGGGCGAGTACTACACGCCTCGCGGGCTGGCGGAACTCGCGCTCGCGGAGCTCGACCCCGCGCCCGGCGAGACGGTGCTCGACCCCGGGTGTGGGGCTGGGGTCTTTCTGGCCGCCGCGGTCGGTCGCCGTCTGGACGAGGCGGCCGGTTCCCCGGCCGGCCCCGCGGGGGCGGACCCCGCGGAACTGTTGGCCGACGTCGCCGGCGTCGACCTCAATCCCGTCGCCGTGCGGAGCGCCCGCCTCGCGCTCCTGCTGGAACTGTTGCCCGCCGCCGCGGGTGCGGGCCGCGTCGCGGTGCCGGTCCGTCTCGGCGACGCCGTCGGGCTGACCGGCGCCCCGGACCCGTTCGCGGACCTGACCGCCGACGTCGTCGTCGGCAACCCGCCGTGGGTGACGTGGGACCGCCTGGCCGACCCGGTCAAGACGCGGTGGCGCGAGGGACCGATCGACGACCTCGACCTCTTTCCCCACCGGGGCGCGGACGCCCGCCTCGGGTTCGGCAACGACGACGTCTCGGTCGCGTTCGCGGCGACGGCGCTCCACCGCTATCTCCGTCCGGGCGGTCGAGCCGGATTCGTCCTCAAGCGCGACCTCCGGTCCGGACCGGCGGGGCGGTCGCTCCGGCGACTCCGGGTCGGCGACCGACCGCTCGCGCTGCGTCGCGTCCACGACTTCGGCGGGCTTGCGCCGTTCGGCGAGCAGGTCAGCTCGGACGCGGCGCTCTATCTGTTCGACGACGCGGGAGCCGAAGCCGGCACCTCGGCCACCGACGCCGACCACCGGGACGACGTCGACGCCGGCGCGGTAGACGGCCCGCCCGACGCCGACGCAGGCGGCTCCTTTCCCGCGCCGCTCGTCGACTGGCGCGGCCGGGACGACGTCGCACCCGCGTTCGATTCGCTGGCCGGCCTGCGGGCGACCCTCGACCGCACGGAGACGGCGCTGGTGCCCGTCGACGCAGACGACCCGGCGACGGCGTGGGTTCGCGCCGACGCGGAGCGCCGGGCGCTCGGCCCCTGTGCGTACACCATCCGACACGGCGTGAAAGACGACGCCAAGGCGGTGTTCTCGGTCGACGACGAGACGCTCGCCCGGATCGAACCCGACCACGTCTACCCGTACCTCCGGTCGAAACACGTCGTCAAGTACGGACTCTTCGGTCACGACAGATTCCTCGTTCCGCTGCGCCGGACCGGCGCGGGCGACCCCGAGGCGCTGGCGCGCGCGAGTCCGCGGACCTACGCCTACCTCGACGAGCATCGGGAGCGCCTCGAAGCCCGCGGCTCGTCGTGGTACGACGACGAGCCGTTCTACGACCTGTTCGGCCTCGGGCCGTACACGTGGTCGGAGTACAAGGTGGTCTGGTGTCGCCTCGGATTCAAACCCCACTTCGCGGTCGTCTCGACCGTCGACGACCCCGAACTCGGGGAGAAACCGGTCGTTCCCGGCGACCACTTCATGTTCGTCGCCACCGACGACGAGGCCGAAGCCCACTACCTCGCCGCGCTCCTGAACTCCGCGCCCTACCAGCGCTGTCTCCGCGAGACGGCCTCGCAGGGGAAGGCGACGCTCTCTGCGACCGTCGTGTCGCGGCTCTTCCTGCCTGCGTACGAGGGCGACGACGTCCAGCGCGAACTGGCGGCCCGCTCGCGCGAAGCCCACGAAATCGTCCCCGACTACACCGACCGGAGCAAGCGCGCGTACAACCGCCTGACGATCCCCGAACTCGACGCCGTACAGGCCGAGATCGACCGGATCGCGGAGGCGTTTCTGGCGCGTCGAAACGGGAAGAATGAGAACGCTTAAGAATCGCTGAGCGTCTACGTACTGATAGACCGCCCTTAGCTCAGCCTGGTAGAGCAGCCGACTGTAGATCGGCTTGCCCCCCGTTCAAATCGGGGAGGGCGGATTTCTCCGAAAATCCGGCCGAGACGATTCGAGCAGACGAGTCGCAGCGGCCGAGCGAAGCGGGGGCGACCGTCTCGGCGCGTTCAAACGGGGAGGGCGGACTCGTTTTGTCGTCGTCGTGACCGGCTGTCCACGCCCTGACTCGCTGACGACCCGTCTGCCCGAGCGGTGTCGCTCAGGACCGCCACGGCTCCTCGCGTACCGAGCCCGTCTCGCTGACGGTGACGTCCGGCACTGCCCCGTCTGTCGCCTCGCGCTCCCACGACACCCAGACCGAGGTGAGCCCGGCTGCGTTCGCGCCGGCGACGTCGGAAGCGAGCGAGTCGCCGACGTGGACCGCTTCGTGCGGGTCGACGCCGAGACCAGAGAGCGCGCGCTCGAACGGGTCCGTGTCGGGTTTCACTGCGGAGTCGGGCGTCGCGAAGACGGTCGCCGTCGAACGCGTCGGCGATGCCGAGCGCCTCGAGTTTCGTCTGCTGGCGCTCCCGACCCCCGTTCGTGACGAGACCGAGCCGGTAGTCGTCGTGGAGGGCGTCGAGCGCCGCCCGCGCACCGGTGCAGAATCGGACGTCAGAGTGGTCCGGTTCCTCGTAGGCGTGCGCGAGTCGGGAAGCGACGGCCGGGTCGCGCCCCTGCTTCTCGGCGATGGCTCCGAACACCTTCTGCCGGAGGTCGAGCGGACTCTCGCCGTTCACCTTCGGGATCCAGCGCGCCACGTCGTCGGTCGTGAAGAAGGGCTCTACGTCTGCGGCGGCGAACGTCTCCGCGAGGCGGTCGGCCTCGGAGCGAGGGTACTCACAGAGCGTGTCGTCGAGGTCGAAGAGGACGGTCGTCACCTCGTCTCCCATGTCGCTGCCAGGTCTGTCCGGGTGATGAAAGTACGGGTGTTCGGCGGGCGGCGGTGGTGTCCGCGGGCGTTCGGCATCGAAACGCGCTTCGGCCACAGGTTCCGCAGACGCAATCGGTAAGCCGTTCGGTCTCCTCGCCGGAGACGTGACGAGTGTCATCGAGGATCGCGTCCCGCCGCTGGCCGCGCTCGCAGTCGCCGTGCTCGCGGTGAGCACGAGCGCCATCCTCGTTCGCTGGAGTTCCGCGCCGAGTCTCGTGAAGGCGTTCTACCGGGTGCTGTTCACGACGGCGCTGTTGCTCCCGTTCGCGTTCGGGCGCTACCGCCACCACTTCGCGCGACTCACGCCCCGCGACCTCCTGGTGGCGGGCGTCTCCGGCGCGGCGCTCGCCGTCCACTTCGCCTCGTGGTTCGAGAGTCTGAACCACACGACCGTCGCCGCGAGCGTCACGCTGGTGCAGGCCCAGCCGCTCTTCGTCGCGGTGGGGGCGTGGGCGCTCCTGCACGAGCGCGTCTCCGGGCGGACGGTGCTCGGCATCGGCGTCGCGCTCGTCGGGATGCTCGTGATGTCGTTCGGCGACACCGTCGCGGCCATCGAGGGGAGCCTCCTGGCCGCCTCGCTCGCCGACGTCCTCGCAGCCTCGGCCGCCGGCGACGTAACCCTCTACGGCAACGCGCTCGCGGTGGTCGGCGCGGTGATGGCCGCGGCCTACGTGCTGGCCGGGCGGTCGCTCCGCCAGCGCGTCGCGCTCGTCCCGTACGTGACGGTCGTCTACGGCGTCTGCACGCTCCTGTTGCTCGCGTTCACCGTCGGCGAGGGCCACGCGCTCACCGGCTACCCGCGCCACGAGTGGCTGCTCTTTCTCGGAATGGCCCTCGGGCCGGGGATCTTCGGCCACACGGTCGTCAACTGGGCGCTCGCCCACCTCGAATCGAGCGTCGTCAGCGTCTCGCTTCTGGGCGAACCGGTCGGGAGCACGCTGCTGGCGCTTTTCCTGCTCGCGGAGGTTCCGTCGACGCCGACCGTCCTCGGTGGGGCCGTCGTCCTCGGCGGCATCTACGTGACTGCGTCGGCCCGGAGCGACGACGAGACGCGCGTGCCCGACGACGACCCCGAGAGCGTGAGCGGCGACTGACCGTGAGCGAGGGCGGCGAGGCGACGGCCGTTCGCGGTCAGCGCCCTTCGAGAAGATCTCTCGTCTTCCGGTGACGGTAGCGAAACATGGGCTCGAAGCCGACGACGGCGAGCGGACCGACCGCCCGGCCGAGGGGGCCGCCGGGGAGTTCGTACTCGACGCGGTCCTCGACGACTGTCTCGGGGCCGTCGGCGTAGAAACTGTGCGTGTGGACCCACGTCGGGAACGGGCCGCCCTGCATGTCGTCTCTGAACGAGGCGGTGGCGTCGCCGACCTCGCGCTCGACGATGCGCGAGACCCAGCGCTGGCGCGGTCCGACGCCGAACGGACGCATCGAGAGCCGGATCTGCGAGCCGGTCTCGAGGACCTCGGGGTCCGACTCGCCGTCGGGGCCGCGGACGGCCTCGACCCGGAGGTGCATCCACGACGGCGTCAGCGCTTCGAGTCCCTCGACGCGGGAGTGAAACTCCCAGACGTCGTCGAGCGGGGCGGCGACGCGAGTGCGTCGCGTGTAGACGGCCATGTGTCTCCGGAGGGGCGGGACTGACAAAAGCGCCGCGCCGGTCACTCTCACTCGCCGTCGGTCCGTCGACCGACGACGAAGCCGAACGCGACGGCGGCGGCGGTCGCGGGTTCGCTGACCAGAAGGATGGCGACGAACGGGGCGACGGCCAGGACGGCCAGGACCGCGACGTCGACGTCGAGATGCGTGGGGGGCGTGCAGGTTTCGGGATCGGTTCGCGTCTGGTTCGCGTAGTTGCGGAACATTCGTGTTTGGAGGGGGTGGAGTCGGCTGGCGAACTGTGGCGTCAGGGGGGACCGCCACCGCTAGCGAGAGCGGTGGTGTGGGGAGGAAGTCACGGGACGGACGCGCGGACCGCGAAATCAGCGTGGCCGCGCGCGGTGACCGTGCCACACCCACGGTTCGTCGATCCCCGGGAAGCGAAGGCTCCGTCCGGTGGACGGCTTCGCTTCACCGAGGGGGGCGAGCGTCGTGGGAGTCGTCGTGGCCATATCGGTCACCTCTCGCCGGTAGTGATGGCTGGAACCGGCGTATCTCTCCGAACGACGGGTGACATCTTAAAATTGTTTCATCTTTGTTGCCGAGTGCCACACGCGTCACCCGGTCCTCACGGCCGTCGCGTTCGACTCGACCGCGACGCCGGAGACGTAGTCGTCGCTCGGTCCGATCCACGTCCCCTCGCGGCCGCAGTCGGTCGTGAGACTGCAGATCCGCGTCTCCGGCGGCCACAGCACCCGGACCGTCTCCCCCGTGGGGTCGACGCTCACCGACTGCCGGTAGGTCAGCGTCGCCCCCGAGTCGTCGACCGTCGTGATCAGGAGCGTCGCCGTCGCGGGCTCCGCCGGGAGCGTCGCCCCGTCGCCGCCCGCCCGCGGGAGATTCCGCACGTGCGCGCCGTCGGACGTGAGGTCCCACGCCACCCGGAGGCCGTCGCCCGCCCGCGCGTCGGCGAGTCGCCCGGGCGGGACCTCGTATCTCTCGTACCCGTCCGGGGTCTCGATTCGCACCGTCGCGCTCCGGACGCCCGCGGGCACGCCCACCGTCGTCTCGGCGTCGACGCGGTCTCCCTCGAGCACCGACAGCGGGACGAGACGCGACTCGACCGGGCGCACGGCCCCCGACCAGCGCCCGCGGTACGTGAACCGGTAGGGTCGACGGTCGGGGGCGGCCTCGAGCGCGCGGAAGTCGTCGTCGGGGTCCTCGTCCAGCACGAACACCGCGTCGCCGTCGAAGCCGGGGTCGTTCCGGAGCCACTGGAACGGGTGGTGGAGCCAGTCGCCCCACGGGTCCGGCGTGAACACGAGCGCGTGGTCGAACTCGGTCCGCTCGAACGGCTCGTAGGTCGCCCGCAGGCTCTCGGTGCGCTGGCGGTTCTCGGCGAGGGGTTCCTCGAGGACCTGTACCTCGGCGGCGGCGACCGCGGGGGTCGCGACCAGCACCGCGACCGCGACCACGACCCGCGCCCGTCTCGCGTCGAGGCGGTCGCCGGCCAGGTCGCGGCCCCGCCTCGCGAGCGCGACTGCGCCCGCGGCCCCGAACGTCGATAGCGGCACCAGCAGGTCGAAGTGGTAGTACGGCCCGAGCAGGGAGAGCAGCCCGTTGTCGAGCGCGTTCATCGTCCCCCAGAAGTAGGCCTCGCCGACGACGACCGAGGGGACCAGAAGCGCGACGACCGCGCGCACCTCGCCGGCCGGCATGCCCGAGAGCGACGGCCGGAGGTCGGCGTCGCGGAGCCGAACCGCGACCCCGCCGAGCCCCACTGCGGCCAGTCCGGTCCCGACGACGCCGGCGGCGGTCCAGTCGGTCAGATATCGCGCGAGCGTCTCGGTCGTCGCCTCGAGCGCGAGCGCTGGCGTGTAGACCCGGTCGTAGCCGAGGATGCGCCGGCGGCCGAAGCCGAGACCGTCCCGGGGCGCGAACGCCTCGTAGGGGAACACGAGCGGGTCGCCGGTCACGACCGCGTTGTAGGCGAGCGTCACGCCGACGAACGCGAGGCCCGGCCCCGCGATGACCGCGTATCTGGCGATCGTCGGGCGCAGGCGACTCCCGCGCCGCCACGCGGTCGCGAGCGACAGCAGGGCGTGGGCGATAAACGGCGCGGCGAAGAGCACGGTGGTGTAGGGGCGCGAGAAGAACGCGACGCCGATCGCGGCCCCCGCGAGGGCGGCGTCGCGCGCCCGCCCGTTCCGCGCGGCTCTGACGTACGCGACGGCGAAGAGGAGCGCGAACAGGGTCGTCGGCGCGTACGCCAGAAAGACCGCGGAGGTGAACAGAAAGAGCGGAGACGCGGCGAGCAGCACCACGGCGACGAGCCCGGTCGGTCGGTCGTAGCCCGCCGCGGTCAGCGCGTAGACGAGCGCGGCGTTGCCGGTCGCGACGGCCGCCAGCGAGAGCCGAGGCACGCCGACGGCCAGTCCGGGCGCGAAGACGGCCGGGGCGACCGGGGAGTACTTCCCGAACATCCGGAGCCCGTCGGCCCCGCCGTCGACGACGAAAAACCACGGGCGGACGAGCGTGCCGAACTCCCCGGGCCGGAGAAAGAGCTGTCCCTCCAGCAGCATCGCCGCCTGCGTGAGGTAGACGCCCTCGTCGTCGTTGACGGAGTGGTACGGAAAGAGGTCGGTCGCGACGAGGAAGACGATCCCGCCGGTGGCGAGCGCGAGAGCGGCCGCGAGGAGGGTGTGTCGGTCGCGTGAGGTCACGGGTCAGTCGTCGCCGACGCGGTCGTCGGTACCCGAGCGCTGTTCCCGCGGGAACCACGCGAGTTCGTGGTCGGCTTCGAGGCGGACGCAGGTCGGTTCGTCCAGCGGCACCGTCTCGTCGTGGTTGTGCATGCACTGCACGTTGTCGCCGTTCGCGAGTTCGACCTCGTAGAGGATGGTCGGCCCGAGGTAGCGACGGGCGACGATCTCGCCCTCGCCGCCGCCGTCGCCGCCGTCGCAGGCCACCTCGGGTCGGTTGACGGCGACGTCGTCCGGGCGCACGAGGATGTCGATCTTCGTGTGGTCGTACTCGGGGGCCAGCCCGTGGATCCGGTCGCGAGGGACGTCGCCCAGTTCGGTCTCGACGACGTCGCCGTGAACGTAGCCGGAGATGAAACTGGCGTGCCCGAGGAAGCCGGCGACGAACCGGGACTCGGGGTGCTGGAACACCTGTTCGGGGCGACCGACCTGCTCTATCTGGCCGTCGTTGACGACGGCGACCCGGTCGGAGATCGACATCGCCTCCTCCTGGTCGTGCGTGACCGAGATGGCCGTGACGCCGGCCTCCTTGAGGATGCGCCGGACCTCTTCGCGCATCTGGACCCGCAGGTCGACGTCGAGGTTGGAGAACGGCTCGTCGAGCAGGAGCACGTCGGGCTCCGGGGCCAGCGAGCGCGCGAGCGCCACGCGCTGTTGCTGACCGCCCGAGAGTTCGTCCGGCCGACTGTCGCCCTGTGTCTCCAGTCCGACCAGATCCAGCAGGTAGTCGACGCGGGCCTCGCGGTCCGCGGCGTCCCACTCGTGGAGGCCGAACGCGACGTTCTCGCGGGCGGTCATGTGCGGGAAGAGCGCGAACTCCTGGAAGACGACGCCGACCCCGCGCTGCTCGGGGGCGACGAAGGTGTCGGGCCCGGAGACGAGGTGGTCGTCGAGGCGGACGGTGCCGGCGTCGGGGCGCTCCAGCCCGGCGATGAGCCGGAGCGTCGTGGTCTTGCCACAGCCGGACGGTCCCAGAAGCGTGAGAATCTCGCCGTCGCGAACGTCCAGCGACAGGTCCTGGATGACGGACTCGGAGCCGTAGCGCTTCGAGATGCCGTCGAGTTCGAGCACGGTCGGCTGTTCCTCGGGCGACGAGTCGGCGTCTGCGTTCGGTCGTAGGCTGCTATTTGACATTGTATCCCTCCTGTGAGAGGATGACGAGCATCGAGAGCCCGGAGACTCCGAGCAAGATCAGCGCGGGGGCGGCGGCGTCGCCGAAGTAACCGGACTCGTAGGCCGTCCAGATGTGCAAGACGAGGGTCTTGAAGCCGGACGGTCGGAGCATCAGCGTCACCTCGAGTTCCTTCATCGTCGTCAGGAAGACGAGCGCGGCACCGCCGAACAGGCCGGGTGCGACCAGCGGTAGCGTCACGTGGCGGAACGCGCCGATCGACGTGCGGCCGAGCGTGCGGGCGGCCTCCGGGAGCGCCGGGTTCACCCTGAGAAACGAGGTGCGCATCGAGCCGACGGCCTGCGGCAGGAACCGGACGACGTAGGCGAACACGAGCAGGTAGAGCGTCTGGTAGATCGGCGTGGCGTAGGAGGTGCCGAGAAAGACCAGCGCGAGGCCGAGCACGACGCCCGGCACCGCGTAGCCCACGTAGGAGACGCGCTCGAACGCCGAGGCCAGCGGGTGGTCGTGTCGGGCCGCGAGGTAGGCGATGGGGAGCCCGGCGAGGATCGTCGCCAGCGCCGCCGCCGCGGAGACGCCCACGGAGTTGACGACGTACTCCGGTTCGAGCGCGAGCGACTGTCCGACCGTGCTCCCGCCGGCGGCGAGCCAGCCCAGCAGGATGCCAAGCGGGACCACGAGCGAGACGCCCGCGAGGAGCGCGGGGGCCAGAAGCGCCGGCCACCGCAGGAGGCCGAGTTCGACCACGTCGGTCGAGCGGCCGGCTCCCGCCTGCACCTCGGCGCCGCGAATTCTCGACTCCAGCGTGAGGATGACGAGCGTCACCGCGACGAGCTGCAGCGAGAGGAGGATCGCCATCTGGCGGCCGTCGCCGAAGGAGTTGAACTCCACGAAGATGACGCGCGTGAACGCGTCGAACCGCATGATCGCGGGCGTCCCGAAGTCCGCGAGCGCGTAGAGCGCGACCAGCAGCGACCCGGCCGCGACGGCGGGACGCACCTGCGGCCACGTGATCCGCTTGAACGCCTCCCACCGGGAGTGTTCGAGCGTCCGCGCCGCCTCCACGAGCGTCGTGTCGAAGGACTTCAGCGCGGCGCGAGTGGTGATGTAGACGTACGGATAGGTGTAGAGGGTGAGCACCAGCACGGCACCCGGTAGTCCGTAGATGGTGGGGAGCGACTCGACGCCGACCGGCGCGAGTATGCGCTGGAGCGCGCCGTTCGGGCCGAACGCCGAGACGAACGCGAACGCGCCG
>Ga0207797_1000880_pt1 | contig 22510 bp, 24 predicted proteins | sample PRCRCaboRojoPR_6_FD_187275 | JGI IMG/M metagenome (GOLD analysis project Ga0207797, IMG submission 187275) | Marine sediment microbial community from Cabo Rojo, Puerto Rico - PR CR 10% Liquid 1 (SPAdes) | ecosystem: Environmental > Aquatic > Marine > Coastal > Sediment | place: Cabo Rojo, Puerto...
CGGTGACGGCCCGGCGCGACAGCCTCCACTTCTCGGTGAACGGGGTGGAGGTGGACGCCGTGGCCCGGGCGGGGCTCCCGGTCGACGGACAGGTGGGATGGCGGGTGAATCACGCCCTGGACCTGCACGTCTCGGAGTTCTCGCTCGAGGGCCTGGACTGAGCACGCTGGACGGACTGCGCTGGACCGAAGCACGCACGACCGAACACGACGCACGAACCGACCATAGAGGAGCCGATTCGATGACCGACGACGGAGCGACGCCGACGGCGCGGCCCGAGGGCCCGCCGACGCTGGACGAGCTCAACCTGCCGACGGGCAAGAAGGCCCGGCTGCACGACATGATCTACAACCACGGGGCGGAGAACGGGACGCTGCTCCTGCTGCCCATCGACCACGGGCTGGAGCACGGGCCCCGGGACTTCTTTCCCAACCCCGAGGCCGCCGACCCCCGCTTCCAGCTGGAGCTGGCGCGCCGGGGCGGCTACAACGGGATCGCGTGCCAGATCGGGTTCGCCGAGAAGTTCTTTCCAGACTACGCGGGCCAGGTCCCCCTCATCCTCAAGATCAGCGGGAAGACCAACGTGCCGCCGGACGACGCGGCCCACTCGCCGCTGAACGCCACCGTGGAGGACGCCGTGCGGCTCGGCGCCCACGCCGTGGGCTACACGCTGTACGTGGGGTCGCCGCTCCAGTCCCGGCACCACGAGGACCTGAGGCGGGTGCGCCGGGAGTGCGAACGGTACGGCATGCCGCTGATCGTGTGGTCCTACCCGCGCGGCTCGGCCATCGAGCAGAGCGGCGGGCGCGACTCCATCTACTCCGTGGACTACGCCGCCCGGCTGGCCATGGAGATGGGCGCGGACATCGCCAAGCTGAACGTACCCACGAAGAGCGAGAAGGACGACCGGATGCCCGAGGTCTACCGGGACCTGGAGTGGGACTACGCCGAGGGCGCCCGCCGGGTGATCGCCTCGGCGCGCCGGACCCCGGTGCTGGTGTCCGGGGGCAGCAAGGTGAGCGACGAGGACCTGCTGGAGAAGGCGCGCACGGCCATGGAGGCCGGGGCCAGCGGCCTGATCTTCGGCCGCAACATGTGGCAGCGTCCCCTGGACGAGGCCCTGGAGGTCACCGAGCGCGTGAAGGAGCTCTTCCGGGACTACCCGATCGGATGAGCGGGATCCCGGATCGGTTCACGCCGCCGGTGATCGCCCCCTCCCTCCTGGCCGCCGACTACGCGCGGCTGGGGGAGGAGGTGCGGGCGGCGGAGGAGGCCGGCGCCGACTGGTTCCAGGTGGACGTGATGGACGGCCACTTCGTGCCGAACCTGAGCGTGGGCCTGCCGGTGCTGGAGTCCGTCCGGGCCGCCACCGACGCCTTCCTGGACGTGCACCTGATGATCGAGAACCCGGACGAGTTCCTGGTCGCCTTCGCCGACGCCGGTGCCGACCTGATCACCGTGCACCAGGAGGTGACGCCGCACCTGCACCGGGACCTGACGGAGATCCGGCGCCTGGGGTGCGCGGCCGGGGTGGCGCTCAACCCCTCCACGCCGGCGGAGACCCTGTCCGAGGTGCTCCCGCTCCTGGACCTGGTGCTGGTCATGACCGTGAACCCGGGCTTCGGGGGGCAGTCCTTCATCCACGGCGCGCTGCGCAAGGTGCGGCGGGTGAAGGAGATGGCGCGCCGACGGGAGCTGAACGGCCTCAGGGTGCAGGTGGACGGCGGCGTGGGCCCGGAGACGGCCCCCCGGGCCGTGGAGGCCGGCGTCGACGTGCTGGTGGCCGGCTCCGCCGTCTTCCGCGGCTCCGGCAGCGTCGCCGAGCGGTTCCGGGCCCTGGAGGAGGCCGCGGCCGGGGCGATCTGACGGCCGCGAAGGGGCGGCGGTCCACAACCAACCGTCCGCGGGGGTGTATGGCATCCCCGATATGAGCACCACCACGAGGAGCACGGAGACGGGAGCGGGCCGGGACGACCGGCCCGCCGGAGAGGGGCTTCCCGACCTGACCCCGTCCGAGGTGCACCGGTACAGCCGTCACCTGCGGCTCCCGGAGGTGGGCCCCGAGGGCCAGCGTCGGCTCAGGGCCGCCCGGGTGCTGGTGGTGGGCGCCGGCGGCCTGGGCTCTCCGGCGGCCCTGTACCTGGCGGCGGCCGGCGTCGGGCGCCTGGGGCTGGTGGACCACGACCGCGTCGAGGTCACGAACCTCCAGCGGCAGATCCTCCACGACACCGGGGCCGTGGGCGAGCAGAAGCTGGCCTCCGCCCGCCGCCGGCTCGAAGCCATCGACCCGGGAGTGGAGGTCGTCACCCACGACGCCCGCCTGGACTCGGACAACGCGCTGGAGATCCTGGACGGCTACGACCTGGTGGTGGACGGGAGCGACAACTTCCCCACCCGGTACCTGGTCAACGACGCCTGCGTGCTGACCGGGCTGCCCCTGGTCTACGGCGCCGTGCACCGATTCGACGGGCAGGCCTCGGTGTTCGCCCTGGAGGACGGGCCCTGCTACCGCTGCCTCTTCCGGGATCCGCCGCCGCCCGGCGCCGTCCCGAGCTGCGAGGAGGCCGGGGTCCTGGGGGTGCTCCCCGGCATCATCGGGAGCATCCAGGCCGCCGAGGCCCTGAAGCTGATCCTGGGCGAGGGGCGCTCGCTGTCGGGGCGCCTGCTGCGGCTCGACGCCCGGGAGATGCGGTTCCGGGAGATCGAGGTGCGGCGGGACCCCGACTGTCCGGCCTGCGGCGACGACCCGAGCGTGACCGAGCTCATCGACTACGAGGAGTTCTGCGGCATGGACGCGAGCGGAAACGACGGGAGCGGCGGCGGCCGCGTCCCCCACGTGGACGTGGAGAGCCTGCGCCGGCGGATCGAGGAGGGGGAATCGCTCCAGCTCCTGGACGTACGGCAGCCCTACGAGTGGGAGATCTGCAACCTGGACGACCCGGACGGTCCGGGGGCCGACCTGGTGCCCCTGGGCCAGCTCCCGAACGCCCTGGACCGGGTGCGGGACGACCGGCCGGTGGTCGTCTACTGCCGCTCCGGCGGCCGCAGCGGGCGGGCCGTCCGATTCCTCCAGGAGCGGGGCTACGACAACGCGATGAACCTGGAGGGCGGCATCCTGGCCTGGGCCCGAGAGATCGACCCCGACATGCCCGAATACTGAGGGACACCCGTATGCGAATCGTATCGCTTCTGGCCAGCGCCACGGAGATCGTCTGCGAGCTGGGCCTCGAGGAGAGCCTCGTCGGCATCTCCCACGAGTGCGACCACCCGGAGCGGATCCTGGATCGTCCCCGGGTGAGCCGCCCCCGCTTCGACCCGGAGAAGCTCTCCAGCCGCGAGATCGACGAGGCCGTGCGCCGGGCCATGGCGGAGCACGGTTCGGTGTACGCCATCGACCGGGAGCGGCTGGCGTCCCTGGACCCGGACCTCGTCCTCACCCAGGACGTCTGCGAGGTCTGCGCCGTGCCGACGCCCGGCGTGTGGGAGGCCGTCCGGGAGCTGGACCTGGACGCCCGGATCCTCTCCCTGGACGCCCACGACCTGGAGGGCATCCTGGAGACCGTCCTCGAGGTGGGCGAGGCCACCGGCACCGGGGAGCGTGCCGGGGAGCTGGTGGCCGGCTACCGCCGGCGGCTGGACCGGGTGCGCCGGTCGGTGGAGGACGCCGACCGTCCCCGGGTGCTGGCCATCGAGTGGCTGGACCCGCCCTTCGAGCCCGGACACTGGGTGCCGGAGATGGTGGAGATCGCCGGCGGCGAGAACCTGGCCGGCGAGGCCGACGCCCGCTCCCACCGCGTCGAGTGGGACGACCTCACCGGGCTGGACCCGGACGTCCTGGTGGTCATGCCCTGCGGCTACGGGCTCGAGGAGTCCCGGGAGGAGGCCGACGGGTACGCCGACCGGCTCCTGGAGGCGGCGCCGCGGGCCGTGGAGGAGGGGCGGGCCTGGGTGGTGGACGCCTCCTCCTACTTCAACCGTTCGGGCCCCCGGGTGATCGACGGCATCGAGATCCTGGCCGGGATCCTCCATCCGGACCGGGCCGCGGAGCCGCCGGCCGCGGCGGCCGAGCGCTGGCAGCCCGAGAGGGCGGAGACCGCCGGCGAGGGAGCGTCCTAGCCTACCGCGGTCCCCGCGAGGATCGGCCCGGCCGGGGGGCGGGCCGCGCGTCGCTCAGCCCCGGTACCGCGCCACGGACAGCCCGTCGCGGACCGGGATCACCGCCGCCTCGAAGGCGTCGTCCTCCGCCAGCCTCCGGTTGAACTCCCGGATGGCCCGGGTCGAGGCCTCCCGGTCCGACTCGTCCACCACCCTGCCGTCCCAGAAGACGTTGTCCGCCGTGACGAGCCCGCCGGGGCGCATCAGCGCCGTGAGACGGTCCAGGTACAGCGGGTAGTTCTCCTTGTCGGCGTCCACGAAGGCCATGTCGAAGCTGGGCTCCGCCCGGCGGCCGGCCACGGCCATCTCCTCCAGCACCTCCGGCGCGTCGCCGACCCGTACCTCGACGCGGTCCTCGACGCCGGCCCGCCGGAAGGCCTCCCGCGCCAGCTCCGCGTGCGCCTCCTCCTTCTCCAGGGTCACGAGCTCGGCCTCCTCCGACAGGGACGACAGGATCCACAGCCCGGAGTAGCCGCCCAGGGTGCCGATCTCCAGGACCCGCGTGGCGTCGGACATCCGCGCCAGCAGGCCCAGCAGCCGCCCCTCCAGGGCCGAGATCTGGATGGACGGCAGCCCGCGGGCCTCCATCTCCTCCTCGATCCACCGGTGGGTGTCCGACTCGGCGGCGTACAGCTCCGTGGCGTACTCCACGCAGCGCTCCATCGTCTCGGTGTCCAGCATGGGCTTCTCCTCGTCGTCCCGGTGGTCCTCGTCGTCGACTCGCGGCTCCACACGAAGATCCTATCCGCCGGCCGCGGGACACGCCTCCCCGGCCGCACGCAGCCAGACGCGCACGCGGCGCCGGTGCCCCGCCTCCCGGACGTCCGTGGCCTCCGCCAGGATACGGGCCGCTCGCTCCTCGCCGATTCGGGCCAGGGCGCAGACGTCCCCGATCCCGTCCCGGACCAGGAGGCCCGCGTTCCGGGCTCCCAGCCCCCGCAGCTCCGCCAGCCCGGCCACCCGCACCAGCTCGCCGGCCCGGGCGGGAGGGAGGCCGCCGGCGCGGGCGACCTCGGCGCTGTCGGAGTCGGCCAGCCCCGGGACCCCGTCGATCCCGGCCGAGCGCAGGGCGGCCGACGTCTCCGCGGAGACGCCCGGAAGGCCGTCCAGCGTGGGCCGGGTGGAGGCCACCGTCCACCGGTCCATGCCCATGGACGCGACGACACAGAAGGCCGCGGCCAGCAGGGCGGCGCCGGCGGTCCGTCCCGGTCGCGGACGGGCGCCCCCCGCACCGGTCCCGCCGTCCTCCGGCCCGTCCCAGCCCTCCACGGCCACGCCGGCGTTCACCAGCGCCCGGTACATCACCCGGCACTCCAGGCCGAACACCGTGAAGCCGACGAAGCCGAGCGGCGGCATCTCGAAGATCTTCACCGCCTCCAGGCCGGGAACGGTGTAGATCCACCGGGTCCCGGCCACCACGTTCATGGACTCCCAGGCCAGTCCCGCCGCCAGCCCCGCCAGCAGGAGCCGAACGATGCGCCCGTACCGCCCCCGCTCCACGTCTCCGAGCAGGGAGCTCTCGGGGTCGCGGGCGTGGTTCCACGGCTCCAGGAGCAGGGCCGTGGCTCCCCAGACCAGCGGGAAGAACCAGTCGGGGCGCCACAGCGGCAGGGCCAGGAAGAGGACCCCGGCGGCGAAGACCACCCGTCGCCCGGCGCGCCCCACGGGAATCGACGGGCCCGCCACGTCGCCGTCGCCGAGCCGCAGCCGGAGCCAGCGATCCGGCAGGTAGATGGCGGGGAGGACCGTGGCGAAGGCGGTCACGTACCCCGGCCACCGCAGCACCTCCGCCGCCGGCACGTTCACGTAGAACCAGTTGGCCAGCCTGAAATTCACGACCTCGAAGACGAACCACACCGGCGCCGACCACAGGAAGAGGGAGACGGCGAACCGGAGACGGCCGAAGAGGGCGAACCGGCCCGTGCTCCACGCGTGGGCGCCGTCCACCAGCAGGAGGAGGGGATACCAGGAGAGCTGGTACGCCCAGGTCCGGAAGGGGGCCACCCCGGCGTCGGCCAGGATCAGCGACGCGGCCAGCAGACCCGCTCCCGCCAGGACGGCGAGCTTCCCCCGGCCCCGGCCTCCCTCCGCCGCGCCGCCGGAGGGCTCGCTCACCCCGACCTCCCGGCGCGCAGGAGCCCCGCCGCGGCGGGCGGTTGACGACCGCTGCGGGAGCGACGATTTTTCGCGCCGATTCTCCGACGCCCGTCCCTTCCGCCCCTCGCCCGGAGAGAGCGACCCGAATGCGGTACCACTCGCGGACCGAGATCCCGCCCGAAGAGGTGCTGGAGCGGGCGAAGGAGTTCTTCGCCGAGCACACCCGCATGGACGTGGCCGAGGAGACCGGGGACTCCGTCACGTTCCGGGGTGAGATCGGCGAATCCACGATCCGGGTGGACCGGAAGCACGGGCACACGAACGTCCACGCCGAGACCGACCGCGTGGTGGGGCTCGACGTCACCGACGTGACCAAGCGCTTCCTGTACACGATCCAGGAACGTCACACGATCACCTGAGTCAGGATCCACATGCGGGAAGAGACCGGCCCCGACAGCCAGGATGTCACGCCCCGTACCGGGGGCGGGAGCGGACCCGGCGCCGCCGCCGCCGACACCGTCACCCTGCGTCTGGTGATGCCGGACCGGTGGCTGGAGCAGGTGGAGGAGCTGCCGCTGGACATGTCCGTGGAGTCGGCCAAGCGGATCGGCCTGCGGAAGCTCCTCATGCGCTCCGGCGACGACCCGGACGACTACTACGTGGAGTACGCCGAGCGCGAGGTCCGCGACGAGTCTCAGACCCTGGCCGAGCTCGGCGTGCAGGCCCGGGAGATCCTCTCCATCCGAAAGTACGACCTGGGCCACTACCCCCGCTACCGGGGCTGACGACCGGAGACCGCCCCGGGCTCCCTCAACCGCCGCTCCGCCCGGCGGCCCTCTCCTCCCCGGAGCCGAACCGCGAGAAGTAGTCGCGGGTCTCGCTCAGCACCACCCCGGAGAGCAGGAGAAGTCCGATCAGGTTGGGGAACGCCATCAGCCCGTTCATGACGTCCGAGACGAGCCACACCACGTCCAGGCCCGCCACGGCGCTCACGGCGATGACCACGACGAAGAGCAGCCGGTAGGGCTTCACGGTCTTCACGCCCAGCAGGTACTCCAGCTGGCGCTCGCCGTAGTACGACCACCCCAGCATGGTGCTGAAGGCGAAGACCGAGAGGCTGAGCGCCACGATGACCCCGCCCCACTGCCCGGGCAGGCCGCTCTGGAACGCGAGCTGGGTCAGGTTGGCGCCGTCCAGCCCCGAGTTCCACGCGCCGCTGGTGATGATGGCCAGGCCCGTGAAGGTGCACACCACCAGGGTGTCGATGAACGTCTGGGTCATGGAGACCATGGCCTGGCGCACCGGCTCGTCGGTCTGGGCCGCGGCGGCGGCGATGGCGCCGGTGCCGAGCCCGGACTCGTTGGAGAAGATGCCCCGGGCCACGCCGAAGCGGATGGCCTGCGCCACGCCGAAGCCCACGGCGCCGCCGCCCACGGCCTCGCCGCTGAACGCGGCCGTGAAGACCATGTCGAAGGCCGCGGGCACCCGCTCCCAGTTCAGGAAGATGACCACGCCGGCCCCGGCCATGTAGAGCACGATCATGATCGGGACGAAGAAGCCCGTGAAGCGGCCGATGGACTTGATGCCGCCCAGGATCACCGCCGCCACGAGGCCGGCCACCACCAGCCCCACCCCCCACATCGGCAGCCCGAAGGAGCGGTTCAGCGCGTCGGCCAGGGCCTGCGACTGCACGCCGTTTCCGATCCCGAAGGCGGCCACCGAGGCGAAGACGGCGAACGCCAGCCCCAGCACCTTCCCGAGCCCGCCCCAGGGGACCGCCTCCGTCAGGCTGTTGAGCGTGCTCATCCCCTCGGTGAGGTAGTAGGCCGGGCCGCCGGACTGCTCGCCCCGGTCGTCGGTCTTCCGGAAGCGGACGCCCAGGACGGCCTCCGAGTACTTCGTGGCCATCCCCACCAGGCCGGTGATCCACATCCAGAAGAGGGCCCCGGGCCCCCCGGCGGCGATGGCGGTGGCCACGCCGACGATGTTCCCGGTGCCCACGGTGGCGGCCAGGGCGGTCATGAGGGCCTGGTAGTGGGAGATGTCCCCCTCGGCCCCCTCCTCCTTGCGCTTGACCAGGGCCAGCCAGAGGGAGTGGAACAGCTTCCGGAACTGCACCCCCCGGAGGAGGATCGTCAGGTAGAGGCCGGTCCCCACCAGGAGGATGATGAGGGGGAGGCCCCAGACGAAGCTGGAGATGCTCGACAGGACGTCGCTCAACGTGGTCCCGCCGCCCTGAAGCGCCAGGAGTGTGCCGGCTACCATAGGCCCTTCCGTGTCTCGGGTGTGGTGCCTGGCCCGGACCGGACCCGCCGCCGGACCGAATTCAGATCGCGAAAAGGGTAGAGGCCCGGGCCCGGGGGCGTCAAACAACGGCGACGCGTCACGGGACGGCTCAGGGGCATGCCGACCGGCGGCCGGGACGGGACGCCGGTCGGTCTCCCCGAGCGCTGATCGGCTTTCTAGCACAGGCGTTGCTGTATCTTGGGTGCGGTGCGAGGCGCGCACCGCGAGCCGTCAACAACGAAGGACCCGCACGATGCACGCTTCCCCCGCCGACCTCAGCGACGATCAGCTGGCTGCCCTGGCGCGGCTGGGCTACCCGGAGACGCCCGAGCTCCTGGGAGCCGCCCTCCCCTACGTCCACCGGGACCGGGACCTGGCGCTCCTGGCCGCCGAGGGTTCCGGGCGCGAGGCCCTGTACGCGCTGGCCGCCGTCGAGCAGTGCGACCCGACCACCACCGAGGCACAGGCGCTGATCCTGACCTCCACCCGGGAGACGGCCCTCAGGGCCGCCCGGGCCGGCTACGAGCTGGCGGGTCCGGCGGGGCTCGACGCCCTGGCGTGGTCCGCCGGAGAGCAGGCCGACGCCGAGGTGCCGCCCCTGGCCCAGATCGTGGCCGGGCGTCCCGACGACCTGCTGGAGGCCACCGGGGCGGGACGGCTCAGCCTGGCCGAGGTGGAGCTGGTGGTGCTGGACGGCGTGGATCTGCTGGATTCCGCCGGGCAGTGGGAGTCCGTGGACGCCCTGCTGGAGGCCGGCGCCGACGACGCCCAGCGGATCGCCGCGTCGGGACGGAACACCGAGCGGTTCCAGGAGGTGGCCACTCGCCGGCTCCGGCGGGCCCAGCGCTGGCCCCGTGAGCTCTTCGAGGCCGCCGGGGGAGAGGGGACCGCCGGGGACCTGCACGTGGCCGCCGCCGGCAGCGAGGAAGCGCGCATCGACCGGCTGGGCGACGCCCTGCACGGGGCGCTGGACGACGTGGCGCCGGAGGACGAGGACGGCGTGCCGGAGCCGACGGAGATCTTCGTCCACTGCCCGGACCGCGGGACGGCGGAGCGGGTGGCCTCCGGCCTGGCGGCGCGCGGGTTCCGGCTCTCCAACGAGCCGGGCGAGGCCGGCGTCGCCGTGCTGTGGGGCGTGGAGGAGGAGCCGGAGGCGGACATCGTGGCCCGCTTCGGCCTGCCCCCGGGGCTCGAGGAGGCCCGGAGGTGGCTGGGAGACGCCGCCCGCAGGATCGCCGTGGTGGAGCCGCGCCACCGCCGCCAGCTCGCCCTCCTGGCCCGGCGCGCCGGGTGGACCCTGAAGGCCGTGGCGGAGCGGATTCCCGCCTCCTACCGCGACGAGATCGACCGCCTGCGGGAGGAGATCGGTCGGAGGGCCGATCGGGTGGACCCCGTGGAGATGCTCCTCCTGGAGCCCCTGTTCCAGAGCCACGGTGCCACGGAGGTGGCCGCCGCACTGAGCGGCTGGATCCGGGAGGACCTGCCCGAGGAGAAGCTGCCGGGCGCCGCCCGGGCGACGCCGGAGCCCTCCGGCGGGGCGGAGCGCGCCGGAAAGCCCGCCGCCGGGGGGCGGGAGCGCCAGCGCCGGCGGCCCCGTGGCGAGCGCGGTCGGCCCGACCGGAAGAAGGCCAGGGCCCGGAGCGCGAAGCCGCAGAAGGAGGGGGCCTGGACCAGCCTGTTCATCAAGGTGGGCGAGGAGGACGGCGTGGGGCCGGGCGACCTGGTGGGCGCCATCACCGGCGAGACCGACGCCGTCGGCAGCCAGATCGGGAAGATCGACATCCGGGAGACCTACTCCCTGGTGCAGGTCGACCCGGACGTGGCCGACCACGTCATCCGGGAGCTCAGCGGCTCCACCATCCGGGGGCGGAAGGCGGAGGTCCGCCGGGACAGGAAGCAGTAGTGCGGCCCCCGAACGCGAAAACGGGCCGACGCCCGCCTCCCGGCGGTCGCCGACCCGTCGCGCTGCTCCGGTCCGAGCTTCTCACCCCGTGAGCGTCACCGCCCCGGGGAACGACCGGAATCGCCTCCCCCGCTCGGGCGGGGGACGATCTCGGACGCTACTCGTTGACGGCGTCCTTGAGGCCCTTCCCGGATCGGAAGTTGACCGTCATACTGGCCGGGATCCGGATCTTCTCCCCGGTCTGCGGGTTGCGGCCCATGCGGGCGCTCCGCTCGCGGGTCTCGAAGGTGCCGAACCCAGTGATCTGCACCTTCTCCTCGCCCTGGAGGGCGTCGGTGATGATTCCCTCGTCGGTGTCGAAGAGCGCATCGATGGCGCGCTGTGCGTCGGCCTTCGTCATGTCGGTAGCGTCGGCCAGAGCATCGGTCAGTTCCGTTTTGTTCACGGTCACTCCTTCTGGTAAAGTGGGAAGCCTCGGAACCGGTGTCAGGCTGGCAGCAGTGTACTCGGATCGCTCAAAGCCGTCAAGGGATGCGGGTTTTCGGGGGATTTCGGAATCGCGCTCACGGCGGACGCAGCGTCGGACGGTGAGCTGATGCGACAGACCTTCATCCGGCGGCTGCTCCTCGTCATGGCCTTCGTCCTCGTCCTCGTCACGGCGGGGACCGTCGGCTTCCTCCAGCTCGGCTGGAGCTTCTCCGACGCCCTCTACATGACGTGGATCACGCTCACCGCCGTGGGCTTCGAGGAGGTCCGCCCCCTCACGGACACCGGGCGGCTGCTGGCCTCCGGCATCCTCGCCGGCGGCATCACGTCCATGGGGCTGTACTGGGCCCTGATCACTTCCCTCATCGTGGAAATCGACCTCGGCGACGTCCTCCGGAGGCGACAGATGACCAGCAAGCTCGAAGAGATGAACGACCACGTCATCGTCTGCGGGGTGGGGCGCACGGGACGGCAGGTGGTCCGGGAGCTCGCCGGCGGCGGACGCCCCTTCGTCGTCATCGAGCACGACGAGAAGCGTGCGTCGCTCATCCGCGAGAGCACCGACGACGAGACCGTCGTGATCGTGGACGACGCCACCCACGACGAGACCCTGGAGCGCGCCCGCATCGACGAGGCCCGGGGGCTCATCTCCGCCCTGAGCCGCGACGAGGACAACCTGTACGTCACGCTCAGCTCCCGGGCCCTCAACCCCGACCTCACCATCGTCGCACGGGCCCAGGAGGAGGAGACGATGAACAAGCTCTACCGGGCCGGTGCGGACCACGTGGTGAGCCCCAACATCACCGGAGGGGCACGGATGGCCTCGGCCCTCCTCCGCCCGAACGTCCTCAGCTTCCTGGACGTGATCACCGGCGGCGAGGGGCTGGCGCTGCGGCTGGAGGAGGTGCAGCTGCCCGAGGGCTCGCGGCTGTCGGACCTGACCCTGGAGGAGGCGCGCATCCCGCAGAAGACCGGGCTCATCGTCATCGCGGTGCACGAGGACGGCACCGACTCGGGGCACGAGGAGCTCACCTACAACCCGGGTCCCGACGTCCGGCTGGACGCCGGCGACGTCCTCATCGTCCTGGGGACCCCGGGGCAGGTGGACCGCCTCCGGACGCTGGCCCGCGACGGCGGGTAGCCGGCAGCCGGCGGCCCGTCAGGCCTCGGCGCCGGCCTCCGCGGCGGCTCCTTCAGCGGCCTCTTCCGCGGACTGGAAGAAGGGCTTCCACTTCTCCTCGGGCGACGGCTCGGTGGCCAGGCTGACGCCCACCAGCAGCGACAGGGAGATCAGCACCCCGGGGATCACGATGTAGTCGCTGCTGGCGAAGTCGAAGGCCGTCCCCCCCAGGGTGAGCGTGAAGTCCACGCCCAGGCGGTCCAGGACGGCGATGCCCACGATGCTCCCCAGCCCACCGCCGATGCACGCCACCCCGCCCTGACGGGTGACCCGCTTCCACAGGAAGGCCGCCAGCAGCGCCGGCGTCAGGCTGGCCCCCACCAGGGAATAGGCGTACAGGGCCATCTGCAGCACCGTCTGGAACTGGGTCAGGAGCACGACGCCCAGGGCGCCGAAGAGCACCACGAAGGTCCGCTGGACGAAGAGCTTCTTCTCCTCGCTGGCCTCCGGCGCGATGAAGCGCTCGTAGATGTCGCGGGCCACGTTCGTGGAGGGGACCAGGAGGAAGGTGTTCCCGGTGGAGAGGACGATGGCCACGGCGGCCCCCAGCAGGACGGCGCCCACGGCCACCGGCAGCGCGTTGCTGGCGAGCCACAGGATCACCGTCTCGGAGGCCGCCGTCCCCGCCACCGTGCTCTGCTCCATCAGGTCCGGGAACGCGGAGCGTCCCACGATCGCCAGCAGGGCCAGGGTCGTCTCGATGAAGACGATGCCCAGGACCATCCCCACCACGGCCTTCTTCGCGGAGCCCTCGTCCCGGGCCGAGAAGAACTTCTGGTACATGCCGCTCTCGCCCAGGATGAGCAGGAAGGTGGGCATGGCCACGCCGAACACCCACAGCACGTTGTGGCCGCCCAGCACCTGCTTGTGGCCCGACGGCAGGTTGGCGATCACGTCGGCCACGCCGCCCTGTGCGAAGACCAGGTAGGGCAGGGCCAGGACGATGGCCAGGATGATCAGGATCCCGTTGAACACGTCCACGCTGACGATGGAGACCATGCCGGCCAGCGCGGTGAACGCGATGATGACGGCGGCGGTGATGAGCATCCCGGCGGTGGGGCCGACGGCACCGTCGGTGACGATGCTCAGGATCCACCCGCCGCCGCGGAACTGGTAGGCGGCGATGGTGACGTAGGCCAGGATGATGGCCAGCGTCCCCAGGACCCGGGCGAGGGCGCTGTACCGCTGCTCCAGGATGTCGGGCACCGTGTACTTGGCCAGCCGCCGCACCCGGCCCGCCAGGAAGAAGGCCACCAGCAGGCCCATCCAGCCCCCGAAGGAGAACCAGAGCTCGGCGATGCCCGTGCGGTAGGCCAGGCCGGCGCCGCCGAAGAGGGAGCCGGAGCCGATCCACGTGCAGACCAGGGTCCCGACCAGGAACGCGACGGAGACGTCGCGCCCGGCGACCATGAAATCCTCGTGGCTCTCGACGGAGCGGGACCGCCACACGCCCACCCCGATCAGCACGAGGGGATACAGCACGACCGCCGCGAGCATCAGGTCCATGGTCTCACCCTCCTCCCCGCGTCCCGTCTCCGCCCCGCCCCGGGGCGCCGATCAGCGTGCCAGCTCCTGCCGCAGGTTCTCGATCAGCGTCCGATGCGCCTCGTACGCGGGGCGACCCGACAGGTCCGCGGACGACGCGGCCTCGACGAATCGCTGCCGGTACTCCTCGCGCTGCGCCCCGTCGGCGGCGCTCCTGAAGGCCAGGATCAGGCCCAGCAGGTGGTCCGGGTCCCCGGACAGGATCTCCTCCGCCCGGGACCGGGCCCCGGCCGAATCGCCCTCCACCAGCGCCAGCATGCCGACGTGGAAGCGGGCGTCGGCGTCCATCTCCGAGGCCGGCACGCGAGCGTAGGCCTTCCGCCCCATCCTGGCGAAGAAGGCGGCGCGACTGGTGTCTCCGGAGGCCCGCACCCGCATGGCGCGATCGAAGAGCCGGTCGGCTGCCTGGCCCGGCGACATGTTCGCCAGGTCCCCGGCCGAGGGCATCGAGCCGCCGGAGGCGCCTCCGCTCATGCCCCCGCCGGCCGCGCCGCCGGCCCCACCCGTGGACGCCGCCGCGTCCTCGCCGGGGAGGGAGCCCGTGGGCGGGCTGCCGGGCTGCCGCGGCGAGGCCTGTGTCTGGACGAAGAGGGTGATGGCCACGGCGAAGGCCACCAGGGCCAGGGCCGAGAGGGCCCACGGCAGATACGCCGTCCACGGCTTGCTGCCGCCGCCGGAGACGGGCTCTCCGCACTCCGTGCAGTACCGGGCGTCGGCGTCCACCTCGGCACCGCACTCCCCGCACCGGCGCTCCTCGGCCGCCTGCAGCGGCGCCCCGCACTGGGCGCAGTAGTTTCCGGTTCCCTCGGACCCGCACTCACGACATCGCATGATTCCGTTCGGCCTCCGCCGGTCTGGTCCCTCGACCTTTCCCTCTCCCCCGCGCGCGCCTATCCTGTCCCGCCGTGAAGCCGCCGCGCTCACCGCGGCGGGCCGGCCCGGTCGGCGACGCGGGCGGATCGCAGGGGAACGAAAACTCCGGAGGACGGATCGCGCAAATGATGACCCGCTACCTGGCACTCGGCATCGGCGCCTGGTACGTGCTCGCTCCCTTCCTGTGGGGCTATCCCCTGGGCTTCAACTGGTGGAACGACGTCGTCATCGGTGCCGCCGTGGCGGCCATCGCCACCTCCTACCTGGTGAGCTGGAACCGCATCGGGGGCTGGGCGCTCATGGCCGTCGGCTACTACTCGATGCTGGCGCCCTTCATGTTCGACTACCTGCAGCAGTCGTTCGCCTACTGGAACGACCTCGTCTTCGGCGTGATCACCGTCGGGTGCGGAGCCATGCTGGCCGCCGCGGGGATCACCTACGGAGAGTCCGCGAGCGGGGCCGCCGGGGCCTGACCCGGATCCGGCAGACTACGCACCGAACTTCGCCATCCGACCGGCGTGGCTCATCGCCAGCGGCATCAGCTCGCAGCCCCGCCGCCATCCGAGCGTCCCCTGACGACACTCCGACTCGCCGAATCGACGGACGCCCGACGCCCGGTATCCCCGCCCCCCGGCCAGGGCGAAGGGCACCGGATGCCAGCTGTGGCTCCGGAGCGCAGCCGGCGTCGAGTGATCGCCGGTGACCAGCGTGACGCCGCCCACGGCGGAGGCCAGCTCCGGCAGGACCGCGTCGGCCTCCTCCAGGACCGCCACCCGGCGGTCGAAGTCCCCGTCCTCCCCGGCCCGGTCCGTTCCCTTCACGTGCGCGAAGACGAAGTCGTGCTCGCCGGCGTGCTCGCGGACGACCGCCGGGAGCTCGGACGGGGCGTCGGGCGCCTCCACGGCCTCCATCCCCACGAGCCGGGCCACGCCCCGGTACATGGGGTAGGCGGCCACCGCCAGCGGTCGGAGCCGCCACACCTCCGGGAACCGGGGCCAGTCCGGCAGCGAGGAGAACCCCCGGAGGAGCACGCCGTTGGCGGGGTCCTCGCCCCGGAGCTCGCTCCGGGCCGCCTCCAGCCATCGGCGGACCAGCTCGGCGGTGAGCTCGGCGGCCTCGGAGCCGGGCATCGGCGGCCGGGGCTCCAGACCGGTCTGACCGGGATCGGTGTCGTCCACGTCCGGCGACAGCTCGCCGTCCGGGCGGAGCACCAGCAGGAAGCGGTGCTCCTTCACGATGCGGACGAACACCCGGGTCCCCGGGAGCTCGATGCCGTCCAGTCGCTCGGCGAGACGGCGCGCGGGCTCGGTCTCGATCCGGCCGGCGCGGCGGTCGGCCACCCTCCCCTCGGCGTCCAGCGTGCAGAAGTTGCCCCGGGCCGCCACGTCGCCCGGCTCCAGGTCGAAGCCGACGCCCAGTCCCTCCAGGACGCCGCGGCCGATGCGGTAGCGGAGCGGATCGTACCCGAAGAGGGCCAGGTGGCCGGGGCCGCTCCCCGGCGTCACCCCCGGCGCCACCGGATCGTGCAGCCCGCAGCCGCCCCGGCGGACGAGGTCGTCCAGGTTCGGCGTGTCGGCGGCCTCCAGCGCCGTCGCCTCCCCGTCGGGCCCCGGGAGGCCGCCGAGTCCGTCCAGCACGTAGAGGAGCAGGGGCTCGCCGTCCTCGCGGGTGACTTCTCGCGCGTCGCTGAGCTCCACGTGGACACTCCCGGCTGCTTCGATGGCTGGTGCGGCGACTCGCGATCGGCCGCCCGGCGGACGCCCGGGCGGGGGATGCCGAAATGTGCTCCCGCCCCACGTACCGCGCCACCGTGCGGCGGCCCGTGAGCGGCGGGGAGCCTGCGGTGCGACTCGAGGGCCTCGGCAAGCGCTTCGGCTACGCCTGGGCCCTCCGGGACGTGAGCCTGGAGCTCGGACGCGGGGGCGTGCTCACGCTTCGCGGACCGAACGGGGCGGGCAAGACGACGCTGCTCAAGATCCTGGCCGGGATCTACCGTCCCTCGGCGGGGCGCGGAACCGTGCTGGGGGCGGACCTGGCGGACGACGCCGACCGCGTGCGGCGCCTGACGGTCCTGCTGGCCGCCACGGACTTCCTGTACGACGAGCTCACCGGGGTGGAGAACCTCCGCTTCGCCTCCCTCATGGCCGGCGACGGCCGGGGGCCGCGGGACTGGGACGCCGCCCTGGAGCGGGTGGGGCTGACACCGGCGGCCCACGACCCGGTGCGCACCTATTCCACGGGCATGCGGAAGCGGCTCTCGCTGGCGCGGGTCCTCCTGCGTCCGGCGGGCCTGGTCCTGCTGGACGAGCCCTACGGGGGGCTGGACCGGCAGGGGGCGGGCTTCGTCGACCGCGTGGTGGAGGAGATCCGGGAGGAAGGACGCAGCGTCGTCCTGGCCACGCACCGGGGCGGCGAGGCCGCGCGCCGGGCCGACGCCGTGGCTCGCCTGGAGGCGGGACGCCTGGAGCGCCTGGAGGAGGGACGGCGGTGAGCGCGCCCGGGCAGGGGAGCGACGGGGACGAGGGCGGCGTCTTCCGGAGGGCGTGGGCCATCCTCTGGAAGGACCTGCTCATCGAGGGGCGGAACAAGCAGAGCTTCACGGCCATGGTGTCGTTCGCCGCCCTGGTGCTGTTCCTCTTCACCTTCGCCGTGGGACCGGACCCGGAGCTGCTGGGCCGCCTGGCCGGCGGGCTCCTCTGGGTGGGGATCGTCTTCACCGGCATGCTCTCCCTGAGCCGCACCTACCAGAGCGAGGAGAAGGGGGGCGGACTCGAGGGACTCAAGATGTATCCCGGCGAGCTCCGGTCCATCTACCTGGGCAAGCTGGCGGCGAACCTGGTCCTGCTCACCCTGGTGGAGGCGCTGCTCTTCCCGGCGGCGGCCGTGCTCTTCCAGATCGACATGTGGCCGCACGCGCCACAGCTTGCGGCAGTCGCCTTCCTGGGTACCTTCGGATTCTCGGTGGTGGGGACCTTCTACGCGGCGCTCACCGTCCACCTCCGGGCACGGGAGCTCATGCTCCCGCTCCTGCTGTTCCCGGCCCTGGTGCCGGTCCTGCTCGGGGCGGTGAACGCCACGACCCTCACCCTGACGGGCGATCCCATGGGCAACTTCGACATGTGGTTCCGCCTGCTGGTCGCCTTCGACGTGATCTTCTTCGTCGTGTGTACGTGGATCTTTCCGATCCTGCTGGAGGACTGAGCATCATCGTGGAGCGCGAGACCAGAGACCGCCGCCACCGGTGGCTCGGACTGGCCGCCCTGGCCGCCGTGGTCGTCGGCACCGTCTGGGCCCTCTTCGTGGCCCCGCCGGACGCCGCCCAGGGCGAGGTGCAGCGCCTCATGTACGTGCACGTCCCCACCGCGTGGATCGGGATGCTCTCCTTCTTCGTCGTCTTCGTCATGAGCATCCTGTACCTGGTCCAGCGGGACCCGCGGTGGGACATGATCGCCCACAGCGGCGTCGAGATCGGGGTCGTGTTCACGGCCCTGACGCTGGCCCTCGGGTCGCTGTGGGCGAAGCCCACCTGGGGGATCTGGTGGACGTGGGACCCGCGGCTCACCACCACGGCGATCATGCTGATCATCTACGTCGGCTACCTGGCGGTGCGGGGCTTCGCGCAGGACCCGGAGAAGCGGGCTCGCTGGTCGGCGGTGGTGGGGATCGTCGCCTTCGTGGACGTCCCCATCGTCTACCTCTCGGTGACCTGGTGGCGGACGCTCCACCAGCCGCCTTCCACGGCCCGTTCCATCGCGCCGGAGATGCTGTGGCCCCTTTTTCTGAATCTTGCGGCCTTTACGCTGGTATATCTCTACCTGATGCTCCGTCGATACCGACTCGCCGAGGCCGAGCGCCAGCTGGAAGAGGAGACCGCCATTGGACGGTAGCCTCCCCTACCTTGCTGCCGGGTTCGGGCTCACGTGGATCGTGATGGTCCTGTACGCCTGGCGCCTGGAGGCCCGCATCGGCCGGGTCCGCGACGGGCTTCGGCGGCACGACGAGTCGACGTCACGGGTGGAGGCGCCCGGCGGCAGGACGGCCGGGGCGGGCCCGCCGGACGAACCGGACCACAGACCGGAGGAAGCGAGATGACGCAGGGCAAGCGACGCATGTGGGCCGGTCTCGGACTGGCCGCGGTGGTGGGAGCCATCCTCTACCTGGCCGTCGGGAGCCTGGAGAACAACATGGTCTACTTCCTCACGCCGGCGGAGCTGCAGGCCCGCGCGGCGGAGGTCGAGGGACAGCCCGTGCGCCTGGGCGGCATGGTGCAGACGGGCTCGGTGGACTGGAAGCCCGAGGAGCCCCTCCTCCGGTTCTCGGTGGGCGATGGCGACAGCGCCGTGAAGGTCCGGACCACCTCGGCGCCGCCGTCCATGTTCCAGGAGGGGCAGGGCGTCGTCGTGGAAGGCAGGTACGGGTCGGACGGGGTCTTCCGGGCCGACCGCCTGATGGTGAAGCACTCCAACGAGTACAAGCCGCCGGAGGACAGCGAGATGCCGGCGGAGATGTACGAGTCCATCAGCGAGAAGAGCGAGAAGGGGTCCGGCTCCGGATCGGAGGGCTCGACCGGCCCGTCCCCCGGCTCTCCCTGAGGGGCCCGACTCCATCGCCCGACACCCGCATCCGACGACGCCGACGACGGGCGAGGACACGCCGCGTGACCGCCTGACCTCCCGCACTCCAACCAAGCCACCGACGCCGTGCTGGACCTGAACCTGATCGGATCCGCCGCCATCTGGGCCGCCCTCCTCGGGGCGATCGTCTCGGCCTTCACCGCCTTCACGGGCGGCCTCCGGCGCCGGCCGGACCTCACCGACCTGGGCCGGTACGGCACCTACTTCGTCTTCGTGTGCATGACGGTGGCCGTGGGGGCCATGGAGGTGGCGCTGCTCACCCACGACTTCAGCGTCCACTACGTGGCCGAGGTGGGGAGCCGGGACGTCCCGCCCTACTACACGGCCATCTCGCTGTGGAGCAGCCTGGACGGCTCGATCCTCTTCTGGGGCTGGATCCTGGCCGGCTACTCCGCGCTGGTCTCCTTCGTCAACCGGGACCAGTACCGGACGTTCATGCCCTACGTGGTGGGCACGATGATGGCCGTCGGGGTGTTCTTCTTCGCCGTCCTGGCGGGGCCGATGAATCCCTTCGGCGTGGTCTCGCCGGTTCCGGCCAACGGCCCGGGGCCGAACCCGCTGCTGCAGAACCACCCGCTGATGGGCCTCCACCCGCCGATGCTCTACCTGGGCTACGTGGGGCTCACGGTGCCCTTCGCGTTCGCCATCGCCGCCCTGGTCTCGGGGCGCCTGGACGCCACCTGGATCCGGGCCACGCGCCGGTGGATGATCGCTCCCTGGGCCTTCCTGTCGGCGGGCATCGTGGCCGGCGCCTGGTGGTCGTACGAGGTGCTGGGATGGGGAGGCTACTGGGCGTGGGACCCGGTGGAGAACGCCTCCTTCCTGCCCTGGCTCACGGCCACGGCCTTCCTGCACTCGGTGATGGTGCAGGAGCGGCGGGGCATGCTGCGGACGTGGAACCTGAGCCTGATCATCGGGACGTTCCTGCTGGTCGTCCTGGGCACGTTCCTCACCCGCTCCGGCGTGCTGGACTCCGTGCACGCCTTCACCGAGGGGCCCATCGGGATCCTCCTCATGGGCTTCATGGCCGTGGTCACCATCGTCTCCCTGGGCCTCATCGCCTGGCGGAGCGACCGCCTGCGCGTGCCGGGGAAGCTGGACGCCGTGCTCTCCCGCGAGAGCGCGTTCATCCTGAACAACCTCCTCTTCGTCGCCTTCACCTTCACGGTGCTGCTGGGGACCCTGTTCCCGCTGATCGTGGAGGCCCTCCAGGGCGAGCGCATCAGCGTCGGCTCTCCCTACTTCAACATGGTCACGGTGCCCATCGGCCTGGCGATCCTCTTCCTGATGGGCGTGGGGCCGGCCCTGCCCTGGCGTCGGACCAGCGCCGAGCGAATGAAGCGGGAGTTCTGGATCCCGAGCGTGGTGGGCGTCGTCACGGCGGCCGTCTCCTGGGTCGCCGGGGTCGAGTCCGTGTACACGATCCTGACGTTCGCCTTCGCCGGCTTCGTCATGACGACCATCGTGGAGGAGTTCCGGAAGGGCGCCTCCGCCCGGCAGCGGATCGCCGGCGTCTCGGTCCCCACGGCGCTGATGCAGCTCTTCCAGCGCAACAACCGTCGCTACGGCGGCTACGTGGTCCACACCGGGATCGTGGTGATCATCGTGGCCCTGGCCGCCTCCGGCACCTGGCGCTTCGAGAAGGAGCGGACGCTCCAGCGCGGCGAGAGCCTGCAGATCGGCGAGTACCAGGTGCAGCTGGACGACATCTGGGCCCAGGAGGAGCCGCGGCGGTTCGTGGTGGGCAGCACCTTCTCCGTCTGGAAGCAGGGAGAGCGGACGGGCGAGCTGGAGCCCCGCCTCAACTTCTACGAGGGCGGACAGATGGGCGGGCAGCCCATCGCCACCCCGGCGGTGATGAGCTCGCTGACGAAGGACCTGTACCTCTCCGTCATGGCCTTCGACCGCGAGGAGGGCCAGCACGCCACCCTCCGCGCCATCGTGAACCCCATGGTGCCGTGGCTGTGGATCGGCGGGATGATCGTGGCCCTGGGCGCCGCCCTCTCCATGTGGCCACAGCGGAAGAAGAGCGGCCCCGCGGCGCTGGAGGAGGGATCGTCCCCCGGGGACGAGGACGGCCCGGCGGACTCCCCCGGCGACGACCGGGAAGCGGCGTGAACCACGTTGAGACCCGGTGAGGTGACCCCATGAGCGACTGGAAGAAGTGGCTGATTCCCGGCGCCGCCGTGCCGCTGCTGGCCCTGCTGGCCTTCGGCCTGACGCGGCCGGCGAAGAAGCTCCCGAGCGCCCTGGTGGGCAAGGAGGCTCCCTCCTTCCAGGGACAGACCCTGGACGGCGACACCGCCAGCCTGGAGGAGCTCCGGGGGACGGTGACCATCGTCAACTTCTGGGCCTCGTGGTGCGTCCCGTGCCGGCAGGAGCACCCGGTGCTGATGGAGGCCGATCGCCGGTGGCCCGACGACAGCGTCTCCCTGGTGGGCGTCGTCTACCAGGACAACCGCGGCAACGCCCGATCCTTCATGCAGCGCCACGGAGGGGACTGGACGAGCATCCTGGACCCCGGCACGGTCACCGCCATCGACTACGGCGTCACGGGCGTGCCGGAGACCTTCATCGTCGGACCGGACGGCACCGTGACCTCGAAGCACACGGGACCGATGAGCTGGGAAGCCCTGCGCTCCCGGGTCGACTCCGCCCTGTCGCGAACGGCGCGGGCCGCCACCGGGGGCACTTCCTCCCCCGGCCGGACGGGCGAGGGGGCCCGATGAGCGGCGTGACCGCCCGGGCCCCCGGGGTCGTCCCGGCGGCAGCCGCGGCCGCTCTCCTGCTCCTGGCCCTTCCCGCGACCTCGCCCGCCCAGCAGCAGGCCGGCGGCGGGCTCCCGCCGGACACGACGGCGGTGCCCGGGGAGAACAGCCCCCGTGTGGACACCCTCACGGTGCAGGTGGCGAGCGAGCTCCGATGCCCCGTGTGCCGCAGCCAGTCGGTGCTGGAATCCAGCTCGGACCTGGCGGAGCGGATGCAGGCCGTGATCCGGGACCGGCTGGCCCGGGGCGAGAGCCCGGCGGAGGTCCGGGCCTACTTCGTCGACAAGTACGGCGAGTGGATCCTCCTCCGGCCGGAGCCCGAGGGGATCAACCTGCTGGTCTACGTGCTGCCGGCCCTGGCCCTGGTGGGCGGCGGATGGGCGGTGGTCCGCCAGCTCCGGCGGTGGAGCACCGACGGGGTGACCGACGGAGCCGGTGAGGAAGGGGGCGCCTCCGACGCGGACGGCATCGCCTCCGACCTGGACGAGCTGTCGGAGGAGGACCGCGAGTGGCTCGAGGGCGAGATGGAGAGGCGGAGATAGCGGACGGAGAGGAGCCGGCGGGCGTCGTTACCGCGGATCGT
>Ga0207797_1000881_pt1 | contig 22471 bp, 10 predicted proteins | sample PRCRCaboRojoPR_6_FD_187275 | JGI IMG/M metagenome (GOLD analysis project Ga0207797, IMG submission 187275) | Marine sediment microbial community from Cabo Rojo, Puerto Rico - PR CR 10% Liquid 1 (SPAdes) | ecosystem: Environmental > Aquatic > Marine > Coastal > Sediment | place: Cabo Rojo, Puerto...
AGAACCCGTCCCTTCCATCGTTGCACTGAAGAGACTACCGCCTGAGGCTTTATCTTCAAGCACTCCAGAGACACCATCCGGGAGATCCCACTCAAAAATAATCTGATTGGTACCATCGCCCGGCTGAAAGTTAATCTGATGCTCCTTTGTAATCGTATTCCGGCCAGTTCCCGGTCGAATATCAACATCAAGTCCCTCCCCAAAATCGTTTGGGGGTGTAGTCGGATCAACCCAACGCGCAGAAAAGCCGGGCTCAAGAGGGGGTAGTTCAGTTTCTCCGAAATCAGCATCAATGCTGTCAGTTGCATTGGGGTGGATACCCATTACCAAATCTCTAGTATCCCCATCATCCGTGGAAACCGTCATTGTGGCCGAAACAGCTGGGTTCTGACTCTGAGCAAAACCCAACTGCGCACCGAGCAAGGCGCTCAGAACAGCGACAGCCACGAAGCCTCGCCCAAAGAAGGTGAGCAGTGCGCGGAAGGTTGGAGCTTGGCGTTGGAGACTCATGCGATACAGGGCAATCTATCGGGCAGGAGTGGATGAACAGCGATGAGTGCCCGCATCCCTTTTGACAAGGGAGACGGTCACCGGACGAAGGTCGTCAATTCAAAAGCCTCTTTCGTGGTACGCACAAGCGAAGGGCCTGCCCCTCCGGGATCTGCACTGCATCCCGGACGACCAGGCCCTCCGACTCCCTTCGGTCACGGACGTATCGTGAATCCGTCAGGGTGCACGTTGGCTACCGAACCACGACCATTCGCCGCGTCTCGGTGAAGTCGCCGGCGCGCATGCGGTAGAAGTACGTACCGCTCGGGAGGCGCGTCGCATCGAACTCGATGCTGTGCTGCCCGGCGCGCTTGCGTCCGTCGACGAGCTGGGCCACCCGGCGGCCGAGGACGTCGTACACCTCGAGGGTGACGTCGGTCTCCTCCGGCAGCGCAAAGTCGATGGTGGCCCGCTGGCGCGTCGGGTTCGGGTAGCTCTTCTGGAGCGCGAACTCCGCCGGGATGGTGTGGAGTCCCACCTTGACCGGACCGTTCGACGCAGAGAGCGTGACCGACGGGTTCTGGGTCGTGAGGCGGGCATCCACGCCGCCAGCCCCCGCGCCCTGCTTCACCTGCAGGCCATCGCCCTCGGCAGCGCCTTCAAGGCGCAGCGTCACGGGGTAGCTCACCGCCTGCAGCTCCAGAGCGTGGAACGCGTCGGTGCTCACCTCCTGGTCCTTGGTCGCGACGGACACCGCACTGCGGCCGTTATCGAAGCGCACGTCGAAGATCTCCGACGGGGGCTTCGGTGGGAGGGCGTGCTTCTTCATCTCGGCCTCGGACGCCCCTCGGGCGAGGTGCAAGGTGGCCGAGCGTCCCTCCGCGTCCGTCAGGACGAGGCGCGTGGTGCCGGTCGAAGACCCAGCGTCCGTCGTCGAGGACTTGGCCGCCACGGCCGCGGTGCTGCCACCGCTGGACCCGGAGAGGTCCAAGGTGCCACTGCCGCTGACCTTCACCCAGTAGCCTTCTGTCGGAGCCAGCGTTTCGGCGACGCTGTAGCCCTGCGTCGGATCGAAGCCGAAGATGCTCGTCTCGATCGTGACGCCGGAGCCCGCCGTCACTGAGCTGGCGCTGATTTCCTCGTCGAACGCACCGATGATATTCCATCCATCGCTAACGGCAGCCCGCTTCGTTGCCGAGGGCGCACCGGTCACCTCAATGGTGTCCGCGTTGCAGTTCATGAAGTACCCACGGCCCAGGATCAGGTCATCTCCCGGCGCCAGGGAACTGTAACCGTCGGACGGATCGAACCGGAAGGCGCTCTCGCACGCGGTCACGACCGTTCCGAAGGCCATGTTGGGCAGGAAGACCGGCATCGACTTCAGATTCCAGCCGTCGACCAGAACCATCTCGTGGCTGTCGCCACCGACGCGCACTTCGACGGCTCCCACCGAGGTGTTCGCAATCGACGTGCTGTCGGTTTCCTTCATGTCGATCTCCACGAGGTTTCCGCCCGTCGCAGCGTCCACAAGGCGCACCGTGCGAGCCGGGAGGGCATCCTGCAGCACCGTGTTGTCCCAGGACATCGAGACCGGGTAGTTCTCCGTCTGCAGGTTGATGCGCCAGTGGGCCGGCGCACTCGATGCCTGATCCGGCTGCGGAACGCCAGTCGATCCGGTGTCAGGACGGATGTCCACCCGTGTGCCCTGACCGAGGTCCACGCTCGGGAGGCCCGTATCGACGAACCGGAAGTCGGTCGTCGGCGGGATGGGCGGCTGCTCCACCTCGCCGCACTCGGCATCGCCCGGCTGCGTCGGCGGACCCACGAACTCGTTGTCGAGCCCACCCGTCGCGAAGGGGCCTTGGCCGAGCGTCAGCGTATCGCCCTGACTGCTACTGTCGAGCGTCGTGAGCTGGAGCTCCCACGCCGTCGGGCAGGCGTCGAAGACCTCAAGGGTCGCCGCAACGCCGGTCGTGTCCTGCGTCGGGTCGTTGCTGGTGATGCCGATCGTCGTCTCGAAGGTGCCCGGCTCCAGGCCTTCCGAGTCGAAGGTGGCCGTCAGGGTCTGGCTTTCGCCCTGCGCGATGGTTCCGCTGGTCGGGCTCACCGAGACGAAGGTCGATCCGGCACCGCCATCCGCACGCAGCAGCCAGTTGGCCGGGAACCCGATGTCGCCCATGTTATCCGGACCCACATCGTTGGCCGTCAGGTCGTCCTTATTAAAGGCACCCGGTGTGGTGTTGCCCACCGCCCAGGAAACCCCCTGGAAGGTGCTGCTCTCGTCCATCGGGGCCGGGAAGGTACCCGCGGCCTGCTCCGGATACAGCGCGGCGATGAAGAAGGTGCCTTCCACATCGGTCGGCGGGACGCCCACCTCCACGAAGGTATCGGTGTGCGGGTCTTGCACCTCGGCGTCGACCTCAGTCAGCAGGACCGCATCGTCCGGGTTGCCGTCGTCGTCCGGGTCCTCGTAGACGAGGTACGTGACCTCTTTTCCTTCCGGAATGCCGGAGCCGTCCGTCCAACCGAAGGTGGACGAAATCTGGGTAATCGTTCCGGCACCTTCGACGACCTCGAAGGCGTTCAGCCACATGAAGTCGCCGCCGTTGGTCAGACCCAATCCATTCTCGCTGGATCCGTCATCGACCTGGTAGACCGATTCGTTCGGCGTTGGCGACGTGGGATCGCCGTCGTACGGCTCGGTGGCCGTCTGCAGGCCCGATCCGTCACTGGAGCCGCTGGAGGCCGAGGGGCCGGCCACATCACCGGGATCCAGCGACGACCCGTCCATCTGGGTGCCGATGCCAACCGAGAAGTTCAGCGGCGCGTCGCCCGTGTTGGAAAGAGTCAGGCTCTGCTCGGACGTTGCGTTGAGACGGAGCATCTCGCTGAGCGACATCGGGTCCACGCCCAGTTCGGGGGCAGGGAGACCCTCTCCGAAGACGTCCACGGTCGCGATGAGGTCGTTCTCAGCATCGGTTTGCACCACCACCTGGGCCTCCTTCGCGCCGGTGGTGGTCGGTGCAAAGACCACCTCAATGTCGCGGCTCTCAAAGAGCGGGATGGTGAACGGCCCGGAATCCTCATCATTCGCGAGCATAAACTGCCCACTCGTCGTGCTGACCGACTGGACGTTGAGGGGACCGTCTCCATCGTTGATGATGGTGAAGGTCTGCGTCGAATCGCCGCCCACAAGAACATCTCCGTAGTTGAGGCTATCCGGTTCGACGGCAATGGTCGGCGGTCCACCCTCCACGTTCAGGATGGCCGGGACCGTGGTCTCCGTGTTGGTCGGGTCGTTGCTGGTCAGAACGACCGGCGGGACCTGGGCAAACTCGCCCGGGACGATCTCCGACGCATCGAAGGTCACGGAAACGTCCTCACTCTCGCCCGCCCCGAGCGTGCCGGAGGTCGGCTCGACGTCGGTGATGAAGTTGACCGGCGGCTGGATCGCGATCGACAGGCTGTCCTCATGATACTGCTCGGACGGGTTGAACGCGATCTGCAGACCGGTCTCGCCCGTGGCATCCTCAATGCCGGTCGTCGCACTCTCGCCGGGGAAGTCGTCGAAGCCGTCTGCATCCACATTGAGGAACTGGTACTGAATCGACCCATCCTCATTCAGGATAATCTGGAACGTATTCGACCCGGTCGAAAAGAAGTGCGGCACTTCGTCAAACTGCACGATGAAGCGGTCATTCTGCTCATCGTGGTACGTGTAGACGGCCCCACCTGCTTCCGGATTCAGGTCATCCCAGTACGCCGCGACGACTCCATTCGGAGCGTCGGTGTCCGGAATTTCGTCGTTGATGAAGTAATTGTCGGACGGGCTGTCGAAGTGGAGGAACCCGTTGTTGTCAATGCGGACGGTGGTCTTCTCCTCGCCATAGAATTCGAAGGCGAACGGCAGATCCACCTCCGGAGACGGCGCTGAGCCGAAGTCATCCGTGATGGAGATCTGTGTGCCTTCATCACTGATGTCCATGAACTGGAAGGACGGGCCGCCCTCTTCGTTGCTGTCGATCCAGGTGTATCCGAACCCATCCGGGCCCCCGGCCCCCGTGACCACAGGATGACCGATGCCGGCATGGGGGTCCCCTCCTCCATCCGCTTCGTTGCGCTGGTAGCTCGGATCGTCGATCACGCTGGACGTGTCGTTCTTCGGCACGCTCGGATCGTTCATCAGATCCATGGCCGCAAAGCCCGGGAAGCTGTACTCCAGGGTGCTGCCCGACATGCCGTCGTTGCTGATGGTCAGCGGCACGTCGGCCGAATCGCCCGGATTAAGGGTCGTCTCCAGCGTATCCGGCGCGAATGCGAGCGTGGGGGCCGGGAGGCCTTCGCCCACGGCGGTGGCGGAGGTGTCCGTCGCGTTATTCACGATCTCGATCTCCGCCGACAGGTCGCCGACCGAGGACGGCGCAAAGGCCACCTCGATGTCGCGGCTCCCGAACAGAGGCACGGTAAACGGACCCGTATCGTCCGAATTCACGAGGGTAAAGTCGCCGTTCGTCGAACTAATGGACTCGACCTCGAGAGGCGCACTGCCGTCATTGACAATCGTGAACGTGCGAGCGTTCGAGTTGCCGATCAGGAGCGAGCCGTGATCCACCGAATCCGGTTCAAGCGCGATGCTCGGCGCACCGGCTTCCACGTTCATCACGGCGGGCGTTGTCGTCTGCGGCGTGGCCGGGTCGTTGCTGGTCAGGACGACCGGCGGGAACTGCAGGTATTCACCCGGCTCGAACCCGGTTGCGTCGAAGGTCACCGAGAGGTCGGTGCTTTCGCCGTCCGCAACACTGCCGGAGGCCGGCTCCACGTCGGTCACAAACTCGACCGACGGAAGGATGCTGACGGAGAGGCTGTCCTGCGGATACGGAGTGTTGAACGCCACCTGCAGGCCGACATCGCCCGCTGCGTTCTCGATTCCGGTCGTGGCGGAGTCGTTGTCCTCTTCGTCAATCTCGAGGAAGTTGTAGCGGATGGCTCCGTCCGGAGTCAGGATTACCTGGAAGGTGAACGGACCGCCGGTGAAGAAGCCCGGCACGTCGTCGTATTGCACGATGAACCGGTTATTCGCGGTGTCGTGATACGTGTAGATCTCACCACCATCACTCGGATTCAGGTCGTCCCAGAAGACGAAGATGCCGTCATTCGGAGGCGTGGTGTCGGGGATCTCGTCGTTCCCGAAATCCGTCCCGTCTTCGCCGAAGGTCAGGTAGCCGTTGGAGGACACCGTGACCTCGGTCTTGACGTCGCCATAGAACTCAAACTGGAACGGCAGCGAGACGGTCTCGCCGTCGTCATCGCCGAGATCCAGCGGCGTGCCGTCGCCGCTAATGTCCGTGAACGCGAAGTCGGGACCGCCTTCCTCGTTGCTGTCAATCCAGCGGTACCCAAACTCATCCGGTCCACCGGCGCCTGTGACGACGGGGTGTCCGATTCCGGCATGGGGATCGCCTTCTCCCTTCTCGTAGCCGGGGTCGTCGATCACGCTCGACGTGTTGTTCTTCGGCACGTTCGGATCGTTCATCAGATCCATCGAGGCAAAGAACGGGAAGCTGAACTCCAGCGTGCTGCCCGCCATGCCTTCGTTGCTGATGGTGAGCGGCGTGCTGGACGTGTCGCCCACCGTGATCGTCTGCTCCAGCGTATCGGGGGCAAACGCAAGCGTGGGGGCGGGCAGTCCTTCGCCGTCCAGCGAGACCAGGGCACTCACGCCTTGCGCGGTGGTGGCCAGGAATTCCCCACTGCTCGGCCCGGTGGCGCTCGGTGCGAACTGCACCTCCACGTCCCGGCTTTCGCCAAAGGGAAGAATGAATCCGCCGATGTCGTTGGGGTCGGCCAGCGTGTAATCGCTGTTGGTCAAGTTGATGTTGGTGACCTCCAGCTCCGTACCGCCCGTGTTCGTCAGCGTAATGGTCTGGGTGCTCGTGTTTCCGAGCAACACACCCCCGTAGTCAATGGCACTCGGGTCGGCCACAATGTCGGGCGGACCGGCCGTCACCTCCAGCGTCGCCGGCACGTTCGTGGTCGGCTGGGCGGGATCGTTGCTGTCAATCAGGATGGAGGCTTCGAAGGTGCCCGGCTCCAGATCCGACGCGTTGAAGGAGGCCGTCAACGTTTGGCTCTGGCCTTGCGAAATGGACCCTTCGGTTGGGGAGACCGCCAGGAAGCCGGAGCTTCCCTCCGCCCGGAGCATCCAGTTGGCCGGGAAGCCGATGTCGCCTAGATTGTCGGGGCCGACGTCGTTTTCCGGAGCGGAGAGGTCGTTGATGTTGAAGTCGCCCGTGGTGCTTCCAACGGCCCACGAGGCGCCCTGAAACTCACTGCTCTCGTCCATCGGGGCCGGGAACTGGCCACCGGCCTGCCCTTCGTACAGGACAGCGATGAAGAACGTCCCCTCCACCGGAGTCGGATCGATGCTCGTCGAGACAAACGTGTCGGTGTGCGGATCCTGCACCTCCGTGGTTGTCTGGGTCAGGAGTTCGGCGTCGGACGGGTTGCCGTCGTCGTTTGGATCCTCGTAGACCAGATAGGTCACTTCTTTGCCGGCGGGGAGACCGCTCCCGCCCGTCCATCCGAAGGTGGAGGAAATCTCATTGAGCGTGCCGGCGCCCTCGACCACCTCAAAAGCGTTCAGCCACATGAAGTCGCCACCGTTCGTCAGGCCCAGCGCGTTCTCGGACGAGCCATCGTCCAGCTGGTAGGTGGTCTGCGTTGGACCAATCGCGGGACCACTTCCCCCACTCGGCTCTGTGGCCGACGCAAAGGCGGAGGCATTGCCCGATCCGCCGGAGGCCGGCGCGGCAACCTGCGAAGGCGTGGTGGGGGCTCCGGAGCCACTTCCAATTCGTGCAGAGAAGTTCAGTGGACCGGCGCCAGGATCTCCGATGTTCGAGATGGTGAGATCCTGATTCGTTGAGTCACCGGTTTCCAGCGAGACGGAGAAGGACTCCGGCGTCACGTCGATTTGCGGGCCCGGGTCGGTCGTCGCGGAGGGGGAGTTGGACACACCAGAGAAATTGCCGACCTCGTCGGCAGCTCGGATGGCAAAGAAGACCTCGGAGCCAAAGGGCAGTCCGCTCACCGTAAACGATTCGGTCGAGCCGGGCGCTCCGGGATCGGGCTCGCCCAGCACCTGGTTGGCGGCGTCGAAGTCGGTGCTGTCGTCAATTGGTCCGTCAGTGCTCCATCGGATGTCGTAGCTGTTGGCGGTTCCCGACGTGCCGTCGTCCCCGGTCGCGGTCCATTCCAGGTCCACGTCGTTGCCCGAAACGCCAACGGTGGCCAGGTCGGTAATTGCGGCGGGCGGCGTGTCGTCATCGCCGCTCGCCTGGAGGGCCGCAAAGGCGTCCAGGCGCGGCCCCATCCGCTGCGGCTGATTGCCGCTGATGTCCTTGCCGGTGTTGATAAGCAGGGTTTCCATCTGCTCATCCGTCAGGCCCGGGTTGGCCGATGCGACCAAGCCGATGACGCCCGAGACGTGGGGCGCGGCCATCGATGTTCCCGAGAGAGAGCCGAAGCCACCGATGACGGTGCTCCAAACACCGTCCTCACCGAACTGGCCGCCGGGAGCGGCAATGTCGATCCAGTCGCCGAAGTTCGAGTACGAAGCCTTCGTATCGGTGTCTTCCGTCGCGGAGACGGCCGTCGAGGGCGGATAGAATCCCGGGTACCACTGGCCGTCGCTGTCGCTGTTGCCCGCCGAGTTCACGAAGAGCCCACCGTTCATCGGGGCATCGGGGCCTCCCGCATTCGCGCGAAAGTAGTCGATGGCGTCAAGAACCGGCTGGTCGAACACGCCGGAGGAGGTATATCCCCAGCTGTTCTGACTGACAATCGCGCCGTTGTCGGCCGCATACACGATGCCCTCGGCAAAGCCGCCGACCGAGTTCGAAAAGGTTTGCGTGATCATGAGGCGAACGCCGGATCCCGCAGATCCGTCGCCGCCCGCGACGCCGGCACCAAACTGGCCGTTTCCGTTCTTCGCGGCCACAGTACCGGCTACGTGCGTCCCGTGCGAGTCCGTTCCTTCCGGTATCGGATCATTGTCGGCGTGGTCGTACCCCACGACATCGTCGACAAAGCCATTGTTGTCGTCATCGACGCCGTTGAGGTCCCCGCCTTCACTCTCCGGCACGGGGTCGAATGTGCCGTTGTTGTTGATGTCTTCGGCGTCGTTGATCCACAGCATGCCCTCGAAATCCGGATGGTCGAGGTCGAGCCCGGAGTCAAGCACCGAAATGACGACCTCCGAACTGCCCGTTTCAATGTCGTGTGCTTCGGGGAGGTTAATGTCTGCATCCGGCGTGCCGCCTGTCTGGCCTGTGTTGTCGTAATGCCACTGGTCGTCGTAGCGCGGGTCGTTCGGTATCGCGTCAGGCCCCTCGTCGGAGTTCCACTTCTTCACGCTCTCGTCCAGAACATGCAGCGCCTTCTCGTAAACGGGAGAGGACGACTCGATCTCTGCCGTGTTCAGATAACTCTGGGCGACGGTTTTGGGCGCAACATCTGCTTGGTACTGCACCACGTACCACCGATCCAAGCCCCACTCCACGTGCCGGGGCTCGTGCTTGCCTGCCGGACGAAACACACGTTCCATTTGCTGCGCCCCATACTCTTGGGCCACATTGTCGACGGCCGTAATGCCGGTAATCGCGTTGGACAGCGACTTCGGCATGGCGTTATTGGGACCCAGGTTGAACTGTGCACGTGCGGACTCCGCAATCTTTACGTACACCTGGTTCTCCACCACCGCAGGCTCCTCCTGCGCAAAGGCAGACGAAACCGTAAGAAGGAGCAGAGCAGCAACCGTGCTGACGGCGGTGAGAAGAACGTGGTAGCGTCCTCGGGGGGAAGTTGTATCCTGCTTCATGGCGTTGGGGGTTTAAGCAGTAGGCACTCAATGGCAGAACAAGCACGAGACCGGCGTCCACCGTCGCATGCCTCGCGCGCATGCTTCGGTCGAATCTCGGGCTTTGGGTACAGTCGGCGGGAGGCCCGCCGGGAATCGACCAAACGACAGTCGCTCTTCCGCTACGTATCTTAAGATCGACTTACAGCAGTGTCGGAACGTACTTGCATGTGAAACGAGAGTTGGCTTTCTCGGACGATCCTAACGGTCGCAACCTCGCAAATTGCGCTGGGTCCAAAAGAGCAAAATCGGACCGACCCAACATAAACCTTTGGATGGCAATTTGCGGATATTGTACGCCGCGGTATCGATGTGAAGGCTCAATTCTTGCTTGCGAAATGCTTCGGCATCGGTCTTGCCGAAAGCGCGTTCCTAGGTTAATTGCCTGAGAAGTGAATGTCAAGGATCGTCGATGATTCTCTTCTATCGGTGTCTCGGTCAGGTCGGAGGATCCCTCGTGGGGAAAGATTAACCGGTCTCGGGTATTATTTTCCGCTCGTGCGATGGGCCTCTCGGCGTTCTTATTCACACGAAGAATTTTGATTGAATCGAAATATTCTCTCCGTTCCCCGCTCCCGTGTCCCATCCGCCCCGAGTGCGACGTTTTCGTTTGTCCCTCATCGTGGACCCCGGGAAGCGCGAAACCGCTCTGCGCGAACGTGGGTTTGTCTTTGTGAAGGACATTGCGATTTGTCATTTGCCCCCACAGCTTATGCACGACCTCATCGTCATCGGCGCCGGACCGGTCGGGCTCGCCTGCGGCATCGAAGCCAACCGCCGCGACCTCGACGCGCTCTTGATCGATAAAGGTGCGCTCTGCAACTCGCTGATCGGATATCCCACGCAGATGGAGTTCTTCTCCACGCCCGAGTTGCTGGAGATCGGGGGCTACCCGTTTTCGACGCGGGACTACAAGCCCACGCGCGAGGATGCGCTCGATTACTACCGGCGCGTGGCGGTGGCCGAAGATCTTGACATCCGCCTTTATGAGCCGGTGACGGGCCTCCGCGGGCACGACGGCGAGTACCAGGTCCGCACCGAACACGGCTCGCACGCAGCGCGGAAGGTGGTCGTGGCGACTGGTTTTTACGACATCCCCAACCGCATGGACGTCCCGGGCGAAGAGCTAGAGAAAGTCCGCCACTACTTCAAGGAGCCCTATCCCTACGCCCTCACCGACGTCGCGGTGATCGGCGGGGCCAACTCGGCGGCCAAGGCGGCGCTGGCCTGCTACCGGCACGATGCCAACGTCACGCTCGTCGTGCGCGACGCGGAGCTCGACGACGGTGTCAAGTACTGGATTCGTCCGGATCTGGAGAACCGGATCGAGGAGGGCTCCATCACCGCGCACTTCAACACCGAGGTGCGCGCCGTCACGCCCGACTCTCTTCACCTCGACTCGCCAGACGGACCGACCGAGATTGCGAATGACTTTGTGCTCGCCATGACCGGCTACAAGCCCAACTACGCGCTGCTCGAGGCGCTGGGCATTGCGGTGCGCAACGATGAGGCCCGGACCCCGGTGCACGATGAAGAGGACGAAACCTTCGAAACGAACCGCTCGGGGGTCTACCTGGCGGGCACGATCTGCGGAGGCTGCAACACCAGCCGCTGGTTCATTGAAAACGGCCGCTTCCACGCCGCCAAGATCATGGATCACATCGCGCAGAGCGTGTCGCCCGAAGTGGCCCCTGCGTAGCGCAATGGTGGTGGCCCCTGGCGCTTCCGAGACTCTGCGGAGGGGGGTGCGTCGGAAGAACTGCGTTTCCGCCCACGATCAAAGAGGCGCCTCACGCCGAGTCCGCTTGGGCTCCGTAGCGCAGAGGTTCCGCGACGAACTCGGAGAGCCGATCGATGGATGCGGAGGGCAAGAGCGACTCCAGCGCGTCGATGATTTGACTGACGCACGTGGCCCGATAGAGCAGGCGCTCGTCGGGCTGGCCGTCGGCGGTCTGGTTCTGAATCCGCGTGTTCAGCATCGTCCAATGGCAGCGAAGCTCGACGTACTGGATGGCGATGCTGTATTCCAGTTCATCCATGTCGCGGATGTCCAGCAGGCTCTGCGCCACGCGGTTGCGCAACCCCGTGACATACGCCCGAACCGCCCGACGCTCCGTCGGAGTGCCCTGGCTCCAGGTGTCCAGCACCTCGTCCCACACCGCGTCCAGGTCCTCAAGAAGCAGCTGGCGGATGACCGCATGCACGGCCCGGACGCGCTCTTGCTCGGACTCCGGCCCATCGGCAGCGTCGGTGCTGGGCGGGGGCGAATCCTGCAGGCGCTCCGCCGCCGAGGAGCGTAGGGAGGCGTCGTGGTGGAGAGCGGTGTCTTGCGGGTTTTGGGAGTCCATTGCACTTTGGTTCATCCAACAACCGGCCCAACCGGGCCTGTGCCACATGCGCGTCTGATCCAGTGCGTCTGTACCTCTGCTCCGTCAGAGGGATTCTGCCAATGCCCGCCAGCTTGCGTTCATACCGAATTGGTTACACATCCTGTGTACCGACTGTGTACGGATGCAGACCGCAGCAGGCCTGAGCCCGGCCGGTTGCGGTCCAAAACGCCGCGGGCGAGCGGCGAGTTCGTGGCGTTTTGCAGGAATCCCGGCCGAACGTTTGGGCCCTGTGTCCGTGGATGTTACCTTACCCTCACGATCGACGTGCGCACCGACGCGCGTCTCCGCGGTCCCTTTCCACTGGCGCATCGCTATCCCCCACTCTGATGGCTGACCCAACCGAACCGGATGCGCAGGGCGCTCCCCCTAATTCGCCGGATGCTGAGTCGTACGCCCGGCAGTGGTTCCGTCTCTGCAGACTGCTGGACGTCGACAGCGCCGAGGCGGCTCTGCGCCGGGTCCAGGCGCTGCTCGAGGAGGCGACGGCCGATTCTCGTGCTCCGCAAAAGGGCGACGGCCTCGTGCCGATCGACGACGTGGAGGCAGTGCTCGAAGACATGAACGCCGAGCTGGAGCACCTCAAGACGCGCAACGCCCAGCTTCAGCAGCGCCTCGATTCAGCCGACGCCCCGGCGCCCCCCGCTCCGTCTACCGCCGCCGACTCGGCCTCGCAGGACCTCCGTGCCCTGCTCGACCTGATGAACGCCGACAGTGTCGAGGACGCAGCGACCTTCCTCGACGACGTCACCGACACGCTCGACCGTTTCGAAGCGAAACGCGATCAGCTTCGGTCCGAACGCGACCAGCTTCGCCAGGAGCGGGATCAGCTTCAGTTGGACCGCAAACGCCTGGCGGAAAAGTACGAGGCGCTCCGGTCTGAGCACCAGGACCTCCAGGACGAGCTGGCCGCCGTGGAGGCCGAGCTCCCGCCCGACCCGGTGCTGGACGTGGCGGTCACCCTGCGCGATACCTTCGGGATCGACTCCATGGAGGAGGCGCGCACCCTCGGTCGGCGCATCCACAAGATGCACGATCGCCTTCAGGCCCTGCAGGAGGAGCGTGCGGCGCTGGCCGACACCGTGGGCGTCGACGACGTCAGCGACATCCCGCCGCTGGTCGAAAGCATGAACGAGCAGCTGGTGGAGCTGTACGACGCCCAACGGGCCGAGGCTACGGCTCGCGCCAGTGCGTCCGAGAAGCTCGACGCGATCCGGGACATCCTCGGCGTGGACTCGGCCGAGGAGGCGCGCAAGCTCACCGACACGGTGCAGGCGCTCGTGAACGAGCTTGAGACCCTGCGGACAGCCTCTGAGAAGGCCGAGGCGCTCGGTCTTTCCGGCCTCGAGGAGGCCGTCGGCATGATCGAGAGCATGGACGCGCAGCTCAACGACCTGTACCGCCGCCACGAGCGCATGGCCGAAGCCATCCCCGCGCAGCCGCTCGACGCCGACCTGGACCTGGTCGATCAATTGCAGGTGCTGTTCGCTGAGCAGGAGCGCATGGAGGCCGAACTGGGCGTTTCGTCTGCCGAGGCCGTCATCGACATGGTTGACAGCCTCACCGCACAGCTTGAGCGGTTCTATGCGGAACGCGATGCGGAGGCGTCTCCCTCCGACGCCTCTCTCGAGGGGACATCTGCAGACGGCCCGACCGCGCAGATGCTGACGAGCATGCAGCACCAGCTCGAGGCCCTGTACGAGGAAAAGGAGTTGCTTGCCGAGCACGACGTCGGCGACGCCCGCGAGGCCCTCGATCGCATTCAGGCGCTGCGCGAACGCACCGAAACCCTCGACCGGCGCATCCACCAACTGCAGGCCGACAACGACCGCTACGCGCAGGCCGTGCGTGACGTCCGGCGGGCGCTCGACGCCGACGACCTGTCGGAACTGGCGGGCACGGTGCGAACGCTTCGCAACGAGGTGAATCGGCTGTCGGACGCCGTTTCCGAGCGCGGGGCCCCCACGCCGCCGCCGTCGCCGGACACCGACTGGGCGGTGAACACGGCGCCGCCGGTCGTGGACGAGCACACACTCACCGCGCTGGAGACCGCCTCCGAGGACGACCTGCACGCGCTGTCGGTGGGCGTGGTGCGCCTTGCGGCCGACGGCACCATCCGTTTTGTGAACGAGGCCGCCGTCCCGATTCCGGGCATCCGCCGGGCGGAAACGCGCGATGCGCTCGTGGGCGCCAACTTCTTCAACCTTGCCCCCGGCACCGAGCGCCACCCGGCCTTCCGGCAGTTCCGAGCCGGGCTTCCCGACCGCCCGATGAACGCCCGGTTTCCCTACCTCCTCCCCTCCGAAGTCGGAGCACCGACCGTCCTTCTAATTCATCTGCACCGCAAACCGGACAGCGCATCGAGTTGGATCCTGTTCCGCTCGCTGTAGTGTTCTCTCCGTGGGTCCTCATTGACCAACCGAACCCCGATGTCCGACGTCAAACGCGACCTCTATTCGTTCCTCCGCTCCAAGGACGTCCTGCCTTCCGACTCGGACCGTGACGCCGACGACTCGGATGCGGAACCGGACGCATCTACGGAATCTACAGACGACGCATCCCCAGAAAACGAGGCCGCCAGCCCGAAGGCCTCTGCTCCGGACGCCTCGCCTGCGGAGGCGGAGCCGCCCCCTCGGGAGCCCGCCGCGATGCCTGACTTCGAGGCCGACAACATCGGGGAGCGCCTGCACGCGCTGGACACCGAGGCCCTCAATGCTCTGGACTTCGGGGTGGTTCGTCTGGACGACGAGGGCGAGGTGCAGTTCTACAACGAATACGAATCGGAGCTGTCCGGCGTAGACCCCGACGACGCCGTTGGGCGCAATTTCTTCACCAGCCTGGCGCCGTGTAGCAACAACCGTATCTTCCTGGGGCGCTTCCGGAAAGGCGTACAGTCGGGCGACCTCGACGAGCGGTTCACCTACACGTTCACCTACAAGATGCGCCCGACGCTCGTGGACATCCGCCTCTACCGGGACGACGAAGGCACCAACTGGCTGCTCGTCAAGAAGCGGTAGCCTCTCGTCCACTCGCCCGCCGTCCGACCATGGCCTCTTCCTCCGACGTTGCCCCCGACGATGCGCGACGCCAGGCGCTGTGGCGGGAACTCAGCCACCTGCTGTCGGCCGAGGAGCCATTCCTTATCATCGAGAAGGTCCGGCGCCTGCAGATCGAGGCGCTGCTGTACCGCATCGTCCGCGTCACGTCGCGGAGCACCCCCGACGAGAACGAGGTCCTGCAGGCGCTGCGTCGGCTCCGCTCCCACGTGGAGACGCTGCGCCAGAGCCATCGCGACTTCCGGACGCTCTGCGACCGCCTGGATGTCGACCCCACCGACCGCGGAACCGACGCCGTAGAGGTTCTCTACGAGCGGGTCACCGACCTCCACGAGCAGCACCGCATCCTCGAAGACCGCGACCTGACCGCAGAGACCGCGGTGCAGTTGATCGACGCCCTGCGCCAGCAGCGGAGGGCGCCCGCTTCTGCAAGGCCCTCGAAGCCGGAGCGCGCAGAGCCGGACCCCTTCGCCGGGTCGTCCGCCGAGGATTCGCTGCGTGACCTGGAGGCGCTGCTGGACCGCCTCGACGCCGCTGCAGCGGACGGACCGCGCCCAGCCCGCTCGTCATCGCCACAGCCCGCGTCGCTGCAGACGTTACTGCACCGCTCCGACATGCAGCCGGCCGACGCGGCCGACTGGGCGGCAACCCTCCAGAGCGAGCTGAACGTTACGTCGCCCGATGAGGTCGTCTCGCTCATCCAGGACCTGGGCGACCGCCTCCGTGCCCATGCGGCGGTCCTGCGGGAGCTTCGGTCGGTTGGTGTGGATCGCCTCGCGCGGGTTCCGTCGATGCTCCGCAGCATGGAGCAGCAACTGGTGGCGCTGTACGACGAGCGCCGCCGCTGGGCCGCGCAGGGCATCGACGACGTGGCGGCCGTGGCGGACCGGCTGGCGCATCTCCAGGCGCGTGTGCAGTCCCTCTCGGCAGCCAACACCGCGCTCCGCGACGAGCGCGATGCCCAGCAGGCCACTCTCCACGCGGTGCAGACGCACTTCGGAACGACCGACCCCGACGAGATTGCCGCGCTCCATCGCGAGCTTCGCCGTCGTCTGCAGGCGCAGGCCGTTCCCGGCGCTGCGTCGCCTTCGGAGCCTGGTTCCGCCCCCGAGGGGCCCTCCGATGCCGACCGCTTTCCGTCCGTGGAAAACCGTCCCCGAACGGCCCTCGATGCGCTGGATACCGGGGTCGTTCGGGTGGATGCGGATGGGACCGTCCAGTACGCGAATGCCGCCATCCGGATGCTTCCCGGCGTCGATGCCCCGTCCCCGGAGGCACTGCACGGTCGCAACTTTTTCTTCGATGTTGCGCCGGGGACCAACAACGCGCTGTTCCGCGGCCGCTTCCGCAAGGGCCTGCACGCCGGGACCCTCGACGCCGCGTTCTCTTACACTTTTGTGCACAAGGAGGCCGCCCCCCTGACGGCCACCGTCCGCCTGCAGGGAGCCTCGCACGACGAATCCGGCTGGATCTTGATCGCCCCGCTGACCGGAGCGCGCCCGGCGCCCGCCTCCGATGCTGAACCAAACTCCCCGATGCCCTCCATGACGTCCCCCTCTTCCCCTCCGACGAATCGCCCGGTGCACGACGGCGATTCGAACTCCGAGGCGACGGAGACGGCCCCGGCCTCCGCGGCCCCGTCCTCCCACCTGGACTTCGCCGACGACGCGCTGCCGGAGACACTGCGCACCGCGTCCGAGGAGACCCTCGACGCCGCCGACTTCGGCATCATCCGCGTGGACGACGACGGTGCGGTCCTGTTTTTCAACGAAGCCGAGGCGGAGCTGTCCGGCATGCGCCCCGAAGAGGTGAAAGGGCGCAACTTCTTCACCCAGGTCGCTCCGTGCACCAACAATCGCCTGTTTCGCGGCCGCTTCCGCGAAGGCCTGAACGCGGGCACGATGGACGAGACGTTTTCCTACACGTACACCTACAAGATGCGGCCTACGCTGGTCAACGTCCGCCTGTGCCGCGACGCCGAAGGAAACAACTGGATCGTCGTCCGGAAATACGGGCAATCCGCCGACCGTGGCGCCGCACCGGACGGTGGACTGTAACGGCCCTCCCAATTTGCACGCCGATGTGCAACGTAGAGCGACGCGTGTTCGTGTGACACGTGTTCGAAAGAAGCACTTCGATGGATGGCTCGCCCGCCGCGTATGACCCCCAGCAACGCCCCTTCCAATACAGGTTCCGGAAACGGACCGTCCACGTCGCCCTGCCGCCCGACGGTCCTCGATGCCCTGAACCAGGCGCTGGACCGGGGCGGATCGGAGACGGAAGACAACCCCTGGCACGGGCTGTGGTACGAGTTTTTGCGCGATCGCGCCCTTCCGGCGATCATTGCGGATGGCGCCATCACACCCGCGGCCTCCCTGTGGACGGGCGCCCGCCTGTGGACGGAGGCCTTCCGCTCGGCCGGACTGAAGGCGGGTGATCGCCTCGTCGTGGCCCTGGATCCGTCGCCCGTTTTCGTGCAGGTGCTGGTGGCCGGCCTCTGGGAATCGCTGTCCGTGGCCCTCCTCCCGCCCGACGGGCAGCCCGAGGAGGCCCTATCGGCTCTCGATGCGCGCGCTGCGGTGTCTGGGAACGACCACCGCCACGGCTGGACTCCGGACGGGTGCTCGGGGCCGTGCACCACGCCCGAGTCTCTCCGCCCCACCGCCGCGCCCCGCACGCCCGACGTCCGGTTTCTCTTGCAGACGTCCGGCACAACCGGACTCGCGCGTTGGATTGCGCTCTCGGATCGGAACGTCCTGTCGGTGCTGGCGAGCCACCTGCCGCATCTTCGCCTGAGCGAGGCGCGGGTGCTGTCGGTGCTACCGTGGTCGCACGCCTTCGGCCTGGTGCTCGACCTTCTGCCCGCGTTGCTCGCCGGTGCCGAAATCATCCGGGATCCCGAGGGCGGCCGCTCGCCCGATCGCCTCCTTTCGCTGCGCGACACCTGGGGCGCGACCCACCTGAACGCCGTCCCGTTGACCATCGACCGGCTGCGGGAGCATCCCCGCGGGCCGCGCCTGCTCTCCGCCCTGAAGGGTGGCATTGTCGGCGGTGCCGCGGTGTCCGGGCCATTGGCAGAGGCCCTCTCCCAGACGCACCTCCGCGTCGGGTACGGGCAGACCGAAGCCGCGCCCGGCATCACGCTCGGCGCGCGGGGCGAGTGGGCCGCCAACTACCTGGGGGTCCCCGTCGGCTGCGAGGTGGACGTGACGGCGTCCGGCGAACTTCGGTTTCGGGGCCCCAACGCCTGCCTCGGGGTCTGGTCGGACGGCCGCCTCGATCGGGCCGATCCCGACCGCTGGGTGTACACCGGCGACCTGGTGGAGCAGAACGGGGACGCCCTCTACTTTCGCGGACGCACCGACGATGCCTTCAAGCTGCCCAACGGACGCCTCGTGCAGGCCGGCGAATGGGAGGCGCGGCTCAAGGAGCAATTCGACAGGCTGCACGACGCTCTGGTCTACACCTGCAAGAACGTAGACGTAGGCGTGGCGCTGTGCCTCGCCCCCGATGCCGCTGCCGAGCCGCCGTCGGTCGGAGCCGTGCGCGACTGCCTGCGCCCCCTCGACAGCTGGGTGAGTGATGTCCGCACTCTTGATCTCCAGGACTGGCAGTCGCTCCCGAAAGGCGAGGTTGACCGCCAGGCCATGACCGAGGCGCTGGCCACACGCCACGTCGTTTCTTCCTCCCCCTGACCGACGCTTCCCGCACGCTCTTCCCTTCTCGCCTTCTTCCCCCGCTACCATGCCCGACCGCGTTGAACCGGGTCCCGACCAGGAATCGGTGTGGGACTATCCCCGTCCTCCCGCGCTGGTGTCCGTCGATGCTCGCATTCGAGTCGTGTTTCACGATGTGACCATCGCCGACACGACCGACGCCTACCGCGTGCTCGAAACGAGCCATCCCCCCACGTACTACATCCCGCCGCAGGACATCGAGATGCAGCACCTTCAGGAGGAGCCTCGTACGACGATGTGCGAGTTCAAGGGGCGGGCGGTGTACTATTCCGTCAACGTTGGCGATCGCCGCGCCGAAAGTGCTGCCTGGGCGTACCCCGACCCGACAGACCGGTACGCCGAACTCCAGGATCACCTCTCGTTCTACGCCAGCAGGATGGACCGCTGCTTCGTGGGCGACGAGGAAGCCTACGCGCAGGAAGGGGATTTTTACGGCGGCTGGATCACAGACCAGATCGTGGGCCCTTTCAAAGGCGGAGCCGGCACGCTGGGATGGTAGTCGGCTCTCCGTCCTCCCGCGCACCGCTGCACCGGGAGTCCCGGCTTTTGCCTGTCGGGCCGGCCGGATCCGGCCTGCACGGCCCATCCTCACGCCACGCGGTCGAGCGCCGTGGTGAGGTCGCCGACCAGATCGTTGATGTCCTCAACGCCCACGCTGAGGCGGATCAGCGAGTCGGACAGGCCGATCTTGCGACGCTCCTCGGCGGGGATCGACGCGTGCGTCATGCTCGCCGGGTGCTCAATGAGGCTCTCGACGCCGCCCAGGCTCTCGGCCAGGGTAAACACCTCGGTGTGCTGCAGGAGCGCCAGGGCCTTGTCCATGTCGTCGTCGGCCAGCACGAAGGAGATCATGCCGCCGAAATCGGACATCTGTTTCTTCGCCACCTCGTGGCCTGGATGGTCGGGCAGCCCGGGATACCGCACGCGTCCCACGTCGGGACGCTCGTTCAGCATCTCGGCGAGGCGCCGTGCATTGGCGCAGTGGCGGTCCATGCGGAGGTGCAGCGTTTTGGTGCCCCGCAGGGTCAGGAATGAATCCATGGGGCCGGGATTGGCGCCCGAGCTTTTGATCTGGAAGCGCAGGGCCTCGGCCCACGTGTCGGAGTCGGTACAGACGGCGCCGAGAATGAGGTCGGAGTGCCCGCCCAGATACTTGGTCGCGGAGTGGAGCACCAGATCGGCACCGAGGTCCAGGGGCTGCTGCAAATACGGCGAGGCAAAGGTGTTGTCCACCGTCACGTCCACATCGTGGGCATGCGCCAGCGCCGAGAGCGCCTCGATGTCGCAGATCCGCATGAGGGGATTCGTCGGCGTCTCGATCCAGAGCATCGTCGTGGCGTCGGTCAGCGCCGCTTCGGTCGCCGCGACATCGGTCATGTCTACGAAGGTGAAGTCGATGCCAAACGGCTCGAAGACCTGCGTAAAGAGCCGGTAGGTGCCGCCGTAGAGGTCGTTCATGGCGACGACGTGGTCGCCCGGGCGTAGGCTTTTGAGGATGGCGTCGATCCCCGCCACGCCCGAACTGAACGCGATCCCGTGCTCGGCGCCTTCGAGACTGGCGAGGTTGCCCTCCAGCGCGGAGCGCGTGGGATTCGACACCCGCGAGTACTCGTGGCCCTTGTGCTGGCCGGGCGCGGCCTGCGCGTAGGTGGAGGTCTGGTAGATTGGCGTCATCACTGCCCCGGTCGACGGATCGGGCTGCTGGCCGCCGTGAACGGCGCGCGTGCCGAACCCGTCGGCGGGGGCAGGGGCTGAGGCCTGCGGGTCGGAATCGGTAGACATGGGCACAGAGAGGAAAGATCCGGGAGGGGTGCGGAGAGACGGTGCAGCAAAACATCAGAACCTGGACCTCCGTGCGGAAGCCCAGGCTCTGAGGCGTCGTTCAACGTCGGGATGCAGGGCGGACACTCAGTTGCCGCCACCGTTGCCTGGCATGCTCTGCCCAGCGCACTCGCTTACCTCTTCCGCCTTTTCCATCTGCTCGGTCTGGGCGTACGCGGTAAAGAGCGCACTGCAGATGTCCTGGCGGTACGAGTTGTTCGGACCGGCCAGCTCCTGGGCTTCCTCCAGCGGCGAAATCGCGTCCATGAAGATCTGCCGGCGCTCGTTCACCATGCTCTGGAGCTTCTGCTTGTCCTCCTGCGTCGGGCTCTCCTTCTCGTCGAGCTGCTGCTGGAAGGCGCCAATGCTGTCGTTCACGGCCACGCCCTTGTTGACGTACGCCGCCCCGAGATTGTAGTGCGCCTTCACGTTGTCGGGGTCCAATTCGGCGGCCCGCCGCAACTGCTCGATGGCTTCGTCGAACCGGTCGGCGTTCAGCAGGAGCGACCCGTAGTTGTAGCGATAGGTGGGATTCTCGGGATCGCGCTCGATTTCACGCCGGTAGCGTTCCATGGCCTGCTCGGTGTTGCCCGACTGCTGGTAGGCGTTCAGCAGGAGCGACGAGAGCTCGTCGTTGTCCGGGTACTCCTCGGTGGCCGACTCCAGAAGCTGAATGCCATCTTCCATCTGGTCGTTGGTCAGGTAGAGCTGGCCGAGGATCTGGTACGTATTCGGCGCGACGCTGTCGGTTTTCTGCACGTACGTTTCGAGAGGAGCAATGACTTCCGGCCGCTGTCCCGCGTTCAAGAGCGCGAAGGCCTCGTTCAGGTAGGGGCTGGCCGAGTCGGGCTCCAACTGGCGTGCGGCGTGGAAGTAGGCGGCCGCCCGGACGAACGTGGTCGAGTCGCCGGTCTGGTTGCCCTTGTTGAAGGCATCGATGCCGCCCTGCATTTGCTGGATGTAGCCCAACTGCTTCTGTCCCTGCACCTCGCTGCGAAGGCTCGGGTTCATGGACACGGCTTCCTCTTCCATCTCGCGGGCCTCCGCATACATTTCCTTGTAGCGATCCGGGGGCGTGGTGCTGTCGGCCATGCCGCGCAGGATGCGGGCCTTCACGAGGCGCGCTCGCGCCAGCGTGTTGGCCGTGTCCTGTTCGATGGCCGTGTTCACCTGCTGCAGGGCCTGCTCGTAGTTCTGGTTCTCCAGCGCATCCTCCGCCGCCGAGAGCTGCGGATTCCCACCGCCCGAGCAGGCTCCCATCGTGAAGACGATAAACCCGCTTAGGAGGAGGGCGTACAATGCGGATCGTCGTAGATTCATGTGCATGAGTTCCAATTGAGACGATTACGGGTGCTTGTCGAACGGACGCGGTGGGTGGTGCACGCCGGCTCGTTCTCCGTCCACGCGCGCCTGTGATCCTTCCAGGAAGGTCGTGACTGCTCGCCGCCGGTCATGTGCGCGGTTCGTTCGACCGGGCCACAGCGGACCAACGCCCGAACGAAAGTTCAGAAGTTGTGATGCATGAAACGTACGTGGAGGACCGAGGGCATGCAAGGGGTTTCCTTCATAGATTCGTGAACTTCATTCCACGACGCCGTTGAAACCGGCCCCGCTGTTTTCTTAGTTGGAAGCGCTCCCGGCCGTTGCTCACCATTTTGCTCCTGCATCCGCCCCTCGCACATGGAATCCGACGCTCCCGAATCGACCGAGTCGGCGCCCGCGCTGGTCACGCCCAGCCTCCGTGCCTTCCTGCACGACATCATCGATTACGCCGGCTACTTCCCACCGGCCGACCTGCCGCTGGCCGAAGCGCTGCGCAACTACGCGGAGTATCGGCGCGAGCCCGAAGCGTGGATGCTCGCCCGGTTCGTGACCCCCACCGCGCTGCTGCCTGACCTCACGCCCCATCAGTCGCTTTTTAAGCAGGGCGATCCGTATGTGTTCTCGGTTCTGGGCACCGGGGGCGACCCGGTCGATGCCTTCCTCGATGCGCTCCAAGACGATCTGGACCTGATCGAGACCTTCAACGAGCAGCACCGGGGCCGGGCCCGAGCCGACGCCATG
>Ga0207797_1000882_pt1 | contig 22456 bp, 17 predicted proteins | sample PRCRCaboRojoPR_6_FD_187275 | JGI IMG/M metagenome (GOLD analysis project Ga0207797, IMG submission 187275) | Marine sediment microbial community from Cabo Rojo, Puerto Rico - PR CR 10% Liquid 1 (SPAdes) | ecosystem: Environmental > Aquatic > Marine > Coastal > Sediment | place: Cabo Rojo, Puerto...
ATAAAACAGAGCAGATTTAGGCGGGATGACGGAACAGCAGGGCACTGTACTTAACATTCATAAACCGGCCGATTACACCTCCTTCGATGTAGTCCGAGAAGTCAGAGATCTCACCGGAGTTCGAAAAGTGGGACATGCCGGAACACTGGATCCCTTTGCAACCGGAGTTTTACTGATCCTTGTCGGGCGGGGTGCCACCCGTCGCTTTGAGGAGTTCATGCAGCTCCCGAAGACTTACCGGGCAACATTCCGGTTCGGATGGATTTCCGATACGCTGGATAGTACGGGTAAATTTCTGCAGCAGGAAGATCTGGAAGTGAAGGAACCGGAATTGAGAAAGATACTCCCGGAATTCACTGGCACCATTGAACAGATTCCACCCATGTATTCCGCGAAAAAAGTTGACGGCCAACGTCTCTACAAACTCGCCCGACAGGGGAAAGAGGTGGAACGCAAACCGTCGCGGGTTACGGTGTACTCACTTGACTTGCTGGCGTTGAACAACAGTGAGTGCCGGTTCGAAATCTCCTGTTCAAAGGGTACCTATATCCGCGCATTGGCCAGAGATATTGGTGAACGGTACGGCACCGGTGCCTGTGTGACGGAACTGGTCAGAACGGCAATTGGCTCATATACGTTAGACGATGCGATATCGTTGAATAATCTGGAAGAGAAATGGAATTCCATAGCAGCATAACCGGATTACAACTGACAGAATCAGTGGTCACGTTGGGGACATTTGACGGGTTACACCGGGGACATCAAAGCCTGATTCGACAGGTGCAGGTCCGGGCGAATGCGTTGCAGGTTCCCTCTGTTTTAATTACATTTGATCCGCATCCGAAAGAGGTCTTATTGAAAGAGAGAAGAGTTCCGGTCGAATTGCTCACAACGAAGGAAGAGAAAAAACACATCCTGCAGGAAGAATTCGATCTGGACCATGGAATAATCCTTCCCTTCACCGAACAGTTCTCTCAGGTGAGTGCCACCGACTTTCTTGAACAGTATTTAGTCTCTCCCCTAACTCCGGCAGAAATCATTATTGGCTACGATCACAGATTCGGGAGGGGCAGAGAAGGGGATGCATCCTTCTTACAGCGATTTGAAGACACGTACAGTTATAAAACAACAATCGTTGAAGCCGAAACCATCAATGGCGACACCGTGGTCAGCAGTTCTGTTATCCGTTACTTACTTCGGGACGGGAAGACCATGAAGGCGATTGAGTATCTCGCAAGACCATACCCGGTGTCGGGAACCGTCATCCATGGCGCTGGACGCGGAAAAGAGCTGGAGTTTCCCACGGCAAATATCGCCCCGGCGACTGCAAATAAACTGTTGCCGAAAGACGGTATCTATCTGGTGTATACTACCGGAGATTCTATAAACAGTTACGGCTTGTGCAGTATCGGTGACCGTCCGACATTTGAAGATGGACAGCATGCTGTCGAGGTATTTCTGATGGATCCTCCCGAACAGTCACTCTATTCACAGTATCTGACCATACATTTTTTTCACCGTTTACGGGATCAGAAACAGTTTGAATCCGGTGAGGCCCTGACACGACAGATGTACCGTGACAAGCAGCAGGGTGAAGAATTGATAGCAACTGAAAACCCATGGAGTCAATATCAGGAGGAAATAGTTACATGACTTTGACCAAAGAAGAGATGAACGGTATTATCTCCGAGTATGGTGATCATGATGGCGATACCGGATCCCCGGAGGTCCAGATTGCGATGTTGACCACCAGAATTCAAAAGTTAACCCAACACCTGAAGAGTCACAATCAGGATCATGCAAGCAGGCGCGGTTTAATGCAAATGGTTGGGAAACGCCGCCGCATGCTGAACTATCTGATCCGGGAAGATATCGATCGATATCGTGATGTGATTACCAAGCTGGGATTGAGAAAATAAGCTGAACAGAGGAGAAACATGAGCTTTACAGAAAAATCTATAGAAATTGCCGGCCGGACACTAAAGATTCAGTCCGGACGGATGGCCAAACAGGCCGACGGAGCCGTAACGGTACAATACGGCGATACAATGATTCTTGTAACTGCCGTCTCCGAACGCGAGCCGACGCATATGGGATACTTTCCGCTGATGGTGGAATATCGGGAGAAGGGGTATGCTGCAGGGAAAGTGCCCGGGGGATTTTTCAAGCGGGAAGGACGTCCGAGTGATCATGAAGTAATAACCGCCCGGCTCACGGACCGGCCCATCCGACCGCTGTTCCCGGAAGGGTACATGTACGACACCCAGGTGATGATTGCCGTCATTTCCGCTGATCAGGAAAACCTGGCGGATATACTGGGTCCTGTGGGGGCTTCTGCCGCACTGACTATCTCCGATATCCCGTTTCAGGGGCCAATCGCCTCAGTCAGAGTCGGCCGGATTGACGGCGAATTCAGGATCAATCCTGGTTTAACAGAGCTGGAAGATTCTGATATGAATCTGGTTATTGCAGGCACAAAAGAGAATGTGGTGATGGTGGAAGGTGATGCGAAGGAAATATCCGAATCAGATTTCATTGACGCACTTGAGGTGGCCCAGGACAATATTCTCAAACTTATCGAATTACAGGAAGAACTGGCAGCGGAAATCGGCAAGCCGACCCGGGAATATGAGAAGGTCATTCTGGATGAAGAGGTTCGTCAGACAATTATCGACCTCGTAGATGATGACCGGTTAAATCAGCTCATCACTACTCCGGTAAAAAAGGAACGCTCCGCTCTGAGAGCGGATCTGATCAATGACGTAAAAGAGCGTCTGCCTGAGGAATACGAGGACTATGCCGACGAGGTCCGGGATGTGGTAGAAGATCTGATGAAGAAACGGATGCGGAAACGTCTGTTGGACGAAGGGCTTCGGATCGACGGGCGCGCTCCCAGCGATATACGGGAAGTGGCCTGTGAAGTGGGCTTGCTCCCCAGAGCACATGGCTCCTCGTTGTTCACCCGGGGAGATACCCAAAGTCTGTGTGGTGTGACCCTGGGCACGAAAATGGATGAACAGACGGTGGATGATCTCACCCAGGAGTACTCTAAGAGCTTTATGCTGCATTACAACTTCCCGCCCTTCAGTGTGGGAGAAGTGAAGCCAATCCGGGGTGTAAGCCGTCGTGAGAAAGGGCACGGGCATCTGGCCGAGCGGGCACTTCATCCTGTGATACCGAATGCGGAGAAATTTGCCTATACCGTGCGCGTGGTGTCCGATATCCTCGAATCCAACGGTTCGTCTTCCATGGCCACAGTTTGTTCCGGCTCTCTGGCATTAATGGATGCCGGCGTCCCGATTGATTCCCAGGTCAGTGGCATTGCCATGGGACTGGTGAAAGAAGATGATCGGTACGCAATCCTGAGTGATATTATGGGTGAAGAGGACTTCTATGGAGATATGGACTTCAAGGTTGCCGGAACCAGGAACGGAATTACAGCCATCCAGATGGATCTGAAGATCTCCGGACTCCCACTTGAAATCATGCGTGAAGCGCTGGAACAGGCTAGACAGGGTCGTGAGCACATCCGTGGTATTATGGATAACACAATCTATGAGCCGCGGGCACAGACCTCTGAACTTGCGCCGAAGATCGTTTCATACACAATCCCTCAGAAAATGATCGGACAGTTGATCGGTCCCGGTGGGAAGAACGTGAAGAAGATCCAGGAAGAGACTGGCGCCAATATCGAAATTGATGATGATGGTACCGTGTTTATCTCCGCTGAGGACCGGGATTCCGGTGAGCGTGCACTGGAAATGGCACAGCAATTTACCGCAGTACCGGAAGAAGGCACTGTCTACGAGGGGGTAGTAAAGCGCATTGAAGATTATGGTGCGTTTGTGGAATTCCTCCCGGGGAAAGAAGGCCTGCTCCACATTTCAAACCTGCAGAAACAGCGTACGAATAAAGTCACCGATATATTGAATGTTGGTGATACCGTGAAGGTCAAACTCATCGAAATCGATGACCGTGGACGGTTCGATCTCAGCCGGAAAGCCGCACTCAATGATGAATCATAACGGCTCCGGTTTATGGATGATCTGAAGCATATCCGGAAGACGGTCCTCCCCAATGGGATTACCGTTGTCACCGAACATGTTGATTTCGTGCGATCTGCTGCAATCGGCTTCTGGGTTGAGGCCGGTTCCCGCGATGAAAATCCGGAGAATAACGGCGTTGCGCATTTCATGGAGCATATGGTCTTCAAAGGTACGGCCAACCGCTCTCCCTTTGAAATTGCCAACACAATCGAGTCGTTCGGTGGAAAGATCAACGCCTTTACCGGAAAAGAACTCACCTGCTTTTTCGCCCGGGTGCTGGATGAACACCTTCCGCTGGCAATCGATGTGCTGAGTGATATCCTGTTAAATCCGGTGTTTAACCCGGAGGACATCAGCCGGGAAAAGAGTGTGGTCCTGGAAGAGCTCTCCGACATAGAAGACACACCCGGCGAGCGGATCCAGGTACTCTTTGCCTCTCAAATCTACCCTGACCATCCTCTTGGGTACAATATACTCGGCACCAGAGAATCCATCCAAAATCTCTCCAGAGATAAAATCAGGGAGTTTACCGGCCGGTACTATCTGCCGGAACGCATGGTGGTTTCGGTTGCGGGCCATGTGGATCATCAGGCGGTTGTTGATGAGGTAACGGAGCATCTGGGCGATTATCAGCCGGCAATTTCCAATCCAAGGGATATTGCCCCCCCGGGGAATATCAAACAAACCACCCGGGTTCATACTGATGGAATACAACAGGCTCATCTCGTTACCGGAGTCCGCACATTCTCCTATAATGATCCCCGCAGGTTTGCACTGCTTGTTTTAAATACCATCCTCAGCGGCGGTATGAGTTCGCGTCTGTTTCAAAATATCCGGGAGCAGTATGGATTTGTTTATTCCATCTACTCATTTTTGGATTTTTACACGGATGACGGCCTGTTCGGTGTCTATGTCGGGACCGATCACACCAAGCTGGATACCATGCAGGACAAGATTCAGGAGGAACTGAAAAAACTGGCCGAAGAACCGGTCGTCACGGATGAACTGGAGAAAGTAAAATCCCAGGTGAAAGGGAGTTTAGTCCTTTCTTTGGAGAATATGTTTAACCGGATGAACCGGCTGGCAAAACAGGATATCTATTACGATGAATTTCAAACCATGGATCAGTTCCTGGGTAAAGTAGAGGTGGTGGAAAGAGAGGATGTGATGCAGCTGGCAGAGGAGTTGTTTGAATCGGGTCAGATGGTCACAAGCATATTGAAACCTAATGAGTCAGGGTCTTAACAAGGAGAGCGCCCATGATTATTGGAGTGCCGCGCGAAATCAAGAGTAATGAAAACCGGGTAAGTGTCACCCCCATGGGTGTGGAAGCGCTGGAAAAGAATGGCCATGAGGTTCTGGTGGAAGCTGATGCCGGTGCTCAGAGCGGTTTTTCCAATGAAATGTATAGTTCCTACGGTGCTGAAATACTCGACTCTCCTGAGGAGATCTTCGGTGAGGCGGATATGATTGTGAAGGTCAAAGAGCCGCAAACCCCGGAGATTTCCATGATCAGGGAGAATCAGATCGTTTTCACATACTTCCACTTTGCGGCTTCCGAGGAATTAACCACCGGATTCATGGATTCCGGCGGTATTGGCGTTGCTTATGAAACAGTAACCGAGACGGATGGTTCACTTCCTCTGCTGGTCCCTATGAGTGAGGTTGCCGGCCGCATGGCAGTTCAGGAAGGGGCGAAATATCTCGAACGCCGGATGGGGGGAAAGGGCATTCTTCTGGGTGGCGTACCCGGCGTCGAACCCGCTGTGGTAACGATTCTGGGAGGAGGGGTCGTCGGAACAAATTCAGCGAAGATTGCCGCCGGACTCGGGGCAAAGGTTTATGTGCTGGACATTGATCTGGAACGGCTGCGCTACCTCGATGATGTTATGCCAAAAAATGTATTCACCATGTATTCCAATCAGCACAATATCCGGAAGATGCTCCAGATATCGGATCTGCTCATTGGGGCGGTATTAATTCCCGGGGCCAAAGCTCCTCATCTGGTGACCAGAGACATGTTGAAATTAATGGACAGCGGGACCGTAATTGTTGATGTCGCCGTGGATCAGGGAGGGTGTATTGAGACAGTGAAACCGACCACGCACGATGATCCCATCTTCGAAGTTGAAGGTGTGATCCATTATTGTGTCGCAAATATGCCGGGCGCCGTGCCCAACACCTCAACTATTGCGTTAACTAACGCCACGTTACCGTATGTGGTGCGCATTGCCAACAGGGGTATACATGAGAGCCTCAGATCGGACGAGGAGATTCGGACCGGATTAAATGTGTACAAAGGGAAGGTGACCCATCAGGGTGTGGCGGAAGCATTTAATCTGGATTACACGCCGGTACAGGATGTCATGGGAGAATAGATTCGTTTGAGAGAGGCTGTGTGAACATGCCGGTTCAATTTATTTTCACATGATTGAAGGAAATCCTCTTTTCCTGAACCGTATGATAACCCGTTGATATCGTCGGATGTAGAGAATTAGCCCCGATAGATCGGGATCTCCGCTACGATCCGACATGCCACGTCCTGACGGGAGGATATCCGGTATTCATTACTCCTTGATTTCCTGTTTTACACACCTTCGGGATTGCAATTCTATACGCTCGTCCAGCATTCCATAGAAACGGCAGTTCGCCTTTTGCTGATTCGTGGTGATAATCCAAAGATAATCCTTGATAAATCTTGAAATTCACTGTACTCTATAAAGCAGTTGTTGAAGTCACCGCATACAAATTAATATAAGCCAGTGGATAAGAAGCCCATAAAAAAGTTATATTATTCGATCGGCGAGGTTGCCGAAATGACCGAGCTGAAGCCGTACGTGCTCCGGTACTGGGAAACAGAGTTCAAACAGCTCCGACCAAGCAAGAACCGGGCAGGGAACAGAAATTACAGGGAAGAGGACATTGAACTGATTTTCCGGATCAAGGATTTGCTGTATAATCAGAAGTACACCATTGAGGGAGCCAGGCAGCAACTGGACCGGAAGGGGGAGCGGGGAGACGGTTCCGAAGGCACAGAGACGGACCGGGTAAAGCTTGAGGAGAGTTTGGAACGTCTGAAGCACGAATTGCGGGAGATACTGGAATTATTAGATGAAGAGGCAGAAGCGGAAGAGACTTCACAGAACGTCGAATAATGGCCGACTCTATTCCGGAGTGAAAACCACTGGAAAAGCGGAGAAAATCTTAATAATATTCAGAAAGAGTACCAATCGGAGCGTAGCGCAGTCCGGTGAGCGCACTACACTGGGGGTGTAGGGGTCGCTGGTTCAAATCCAGTCGCTCCGACTCAGCGAAACCCGCAAGGCCACAGGCTTTGCGGGTTTTGTGATTTTAATCGTCTGTACCGATCACGAAGAGCAAACAGCGACACTCTGTGAACCGGAAAATGGGTATCTAGACTTTGGGCATACATTGAAGAGGTTCTGAATTACCTGCGATGGATTTTCTTGGAAGACGAGGTAACGGCCCACAATGTATTTTTTATCAGGTCTTTTCAAGGTGATGATTAAATGAAGGGTAATTATTTTGAAGATACGGATACACTCTACGTACAGACTACCTGCCGGCGGATTCAACAAAACTGGGGATTCAGTTGCTTCCAGGCCTCAGAGCACTGTCTCCCATTGACTATCTCATAATGGATGACGCAATCACAGACGAAATCCAGGAAGAATTTTCAAAACATGGCATTGAATTCATCATCGCCTGAATATCAATTCAGGATTTGAGAACCGGCTATACGGAGGAGTATAGACCTGAAAACTGGAATAAAATAATGAAAAGTTATCAGATGCAAAGACAGGCAGCCGGCAGCGTATCGCTTTTTTAACCGATTACGCGAAGGGAATGGATCGGTGTATAAGACTTCAAAGAGAAGAAGAAATTTTGCTACCTGGATGAGAGGAATGCTAATATGATATTTTTAGCAAAGAAGGTAATGCTCACATTCCTGGCAGGAATAGTCCTGGTTGGCTGCAGCAATCCGACAACCGAGTCCGGTAAACCGCGGGTTATCGCCACCACAGACGGAGAGATTGACGATCAATGTTCCATGGTGCGGTTTCTGCTCTATGCGAATGAGTTCGACATCGAGGGAATTGTCACCTCGAGCTCTCAATACCACGCGCATGGGCATGACTGGGCAGGTGACGACTGGGTACAACCGTACCTGGAAGCCTACGCTCAGGTCTATCCCAATCTGATCAAGCATGATCCGGAGTATCCGACACCGGAGTATCTCCAATCGGTAACCAAACTGGGCAATGTGAAGGCAGAAGGGGCGATGGAAGAACAGACGCCGGGCTCCCAGCACATTGTTGACGTCCTCCTGGATGAATCGGACGACCGGCCGCTTTGGCTCCAGGCCTGGGGCGGTCCAAACACCATTGCCCGGGCATTGAAAACCATTGAGGAGGAGTATCCGGACAAGATGGAGTATGTGGCGAACAAGATCCGGTTCTATTTCATCTGGGAACAGGATTCAACTTATCAGTCATATATCCGACCTCACTGGGGCCAGTACGACATTCCCACGATCATTTCCGACCAGTTCCTCGCCATGGCGTACGACGATCAGCGGAGGGAGATCCCCAGGGAAATGAAGCATTACTATTCCGCAGAATGGATGAACCGGAATCTCCTGCAGGATCACGGTCCTCTGCTCGACCTGTACCAGGCACATGAGGATGGGCGTTTCCGGTCCGAGGGTGACACACCTTCATACCTGCACGTGATACCGAACGGCGTGCGTAGCACAGAATCGCCCGGCTGGGGCGGCTGGGGCGGCCGGTTTGTTAACGTGCGCAATAACACCTGGCTCGATCCCGTGCCGGAACCCGGGTATGAGTATCCCGATGGAAGATGGTATACGGAAACGGCGTATGGACGTGTGCACCTACGGCAGGACATACCGAACGACGAGATACTTACCGAGTATTTCAAACCCCAATGGCGCTGGATTGATGTCATTCAGAAGGATTTCGCGTCGCGGGCGGACTGGTGTGTCCAGTCGTATGAAGAGGCGAACCACCCACCAGTGGTCGAACTGGCTCATGATTGGGAGTTGACCGCCGGAGCAGGCGAAACAGTTCGATTGAATGCCCGGGGCACCCAAGATCCGGATGGAGATGCGCTGAACTACCGGTGGTGGCATTACCATGAGGCGGATTCATATTCCGGTACCGTAGCCGTCCAAGATGCCGGTAATCTGGAGGCCGAGTTCACTGTCCCAACCGATGCCGGCGCAGGGGAGACCATTCATGTGATCTGCGAGGTGACGGATCAGGGGACACCGCCTCTCACACGGTATCAGCGGGTGATTGTCCGGATTGAATAGCGGTTATCTATTCCTCCGATGTGATTTCCCGGGATCCGGAGTGAAACACTCACGAAGCAACACGAGAGGGTGACTTTGGGCGCATTACATTACTATGTATAACGAGAATACAAAAAAATCGCTGCGCCTGCTTGAAAAGAAGTACCGGGCATTGGCCGAACGGAAATCGGTGGGATTTATCTCACTGCTGGAGGCCGTTTCACCCTCAAATTACCTGGACGGGATTCTTCCGAATCGTGCCGAACAAAAAGAGATTGCCACCGCAGTGTGGGAGGGATTTGAACAAATGTGGTAAGTCTTTTAAGGGGAACACCCCCGGTCATGGCATTCATGAATAAAAAAAAACAGAAACTGATAACATGAAGTGTGTTGATACTCTGCCAATTGTTACACGATATTTATACGATAATCCACAATTCGGATATTTACAATTGGGGTGATTTTCAGCTTCCTATTATGAAACTTATTCTTACCCGGCACGGGGAAACAGAAGAAAATAACAATGGTATTATTCAGGGACATCTGCCCGGCCATCTCTCGAAAAAAGGAGTTGAGCAGGCAAAAAAGGTAGCTCTGAGATTGAAAGATGCAAACATTGACTTTATGTATTCCAGTGATCTGGTGCGGGCTGCCAACACTGCAAAAGAAATTGCTCAACACCATCAGGATGTCCCTCTTGAATTTGTTGAAGATTTGCGGGAACGATTTCTTGGTGGATGGCAGGGAAAAAGCAGGAAAGAATTGGGATTAGGGAGTAATACCAACCTGATGGGATTTATTCCGGAAGATGGAGAAACATCTGAGGAATTATTTAATCGGGCGAGTAACTTCCTGGACAAAATTCTTTCAGAACATCATGACCAATCGGTTTTATTGGTGGCCCATAGCGGAGCTTCCGTCTCACACCATCACATCGGCACATGGTTCACATAAATCATTGAGATCCGGACGGTATCATGGCAGAGATTCTTCTGTTGATTGTCAGTGTCCTATTTTTAATAGCTTCGACGAACTGGCTGAACCTCCATCCATTTCTGGCGCTCCTGTTCGCTGCAATCGGGTATGGGCTGGGTGTGGGAATGCCCCTGCCCGAACTTCTTTCTTCTTTGAACGACGGATTCGGATCCACCGTGGGTTACATAGGCGTTCTGATTGTTGCCGGTACGATTATCGGGAAGTTTCTGGAAAAATCCGGTGGTGCATTTGCTCTGGCTGAAAGAATCATTCGCACCATTGGAGGGCGCCGGATTCCTCTCGCAATGAGTGTAATTGGCTATATCGTCTCCATACCGGTATACGCGGATTCCGGTTTCGTGATTCTTGCACCGCTGAACAGAGCTCTCTCAAAAAAAGCCAAAATCACACTGGCAGCAACGGCAATTGCTCTCAGTCTGGGGCTCACCGCCGCGCATACCTTGGTTCCACCGACTCCCGGACCAATTGCAGCTGCAGGGATACTCAAGGCGGATCTCGGATTGGTTATTCTCCTGGCACTCCCTGTCAGTTTGTTTGCGCTGTTCCTTGGTTGGCTGTGCGCAACAAAAATCGCCGGGCGAGTGGATATTGATCCGAATCCTGAACTGACGGAAAGTGAAGTGGCCCAAAGAGTCGCCGATGCACCTTCCGCACTGAAATCGATAATACCCATTTTAGTTCCGATTGTCCTCATTATAACGAAATCGATCTCAGAGTTCCCCACACATCCACTAGGTGAAGGTTTTCTGATGCGTTTGGTTGGTTTTATCGGGGATCCGACAATTGCACTTTTAATAGGGGTGATTCTTGCTTTCACTCTCCCAAAGAAATTCACCACTGACATGCTTTCGTCGTCGGGACTAGTGGGCAAAGGTCTGGTCAGTGCGGCTATTATTATTCTGATCACCGGAGCAGGTGGAGCCTTTGGGAAGGTACTTCAGAACTCCGGTATTGCCGACGTCGTGGGAGAATCCCTGTCAGAAGTGAATCTGGGAATCTGGCTTCCGTTTCTCCTCGCAGCCGCTATAAAAACTGCCCAGGGTTCCTCGACCGTCGCCATTATTACAACGGCCTCTATGATTCAGCCATTATTACCGGGGATGGGTCTCGAGTCGGAGATCGCCAAAGCATTGGTTGTGCTGTCAATTGGGGCCGGTTCCATGGTGGCATCCCATGCAAACGACAGTTTTTTCTGGGTTGTGACACAGATGTCAGATATGGATGTGCAGACGGGCTATAAGCTGCAGAGTCTGGGCACTCTGATTATGGGTAGCGGAACTGCGGCCTTTATCTGGGGGTTCAGCTTGTTTGCTTTTTAGATGGTGGTTAACTTGATTTCAAATTACATGTCCTTTATTAACCCCCGGACCGGTTGATATAATCGATTCTTATGAAAACAAGGATCTCGAAGTTATGAAGTACTCCGTATCGCCGGACAGGATCCTGAACAGTGATAACGACTCTATCTATCGAATCTCAACTGCAGCCCAGGGTCCTGAAGGAAAGTTACCATTCACCCCGGAATTTTTAACAGATGCGCCCAGTGGTGAGGTGTTCGGGTGGAGTCAAAATGCCGGAATGGGATGGGATCCGGAGAAAATGGGGCGGAAGCAAATGCTTTTGTTGGGAACCCAGGGGGGAATGCGGGCTGAGGACGGCTCACCTGTAGCACTTGGATACCATACCGGTCACTGGGAAATTGGGCTGTTGATGGAAGAGGCAGCCGATGAATTACAATCTCTGGAATGCATACCGTTTGCCGGGTTTTGTTCCGATCCATGTGATGGCAGGACTCAGGGTACTCCCGGCATGATGGATAGCTTGGCGTATCGGAACGATGCATCCACGGTGTTCCGGCGACTAATTCGCAGTCTGCCCACCAGACAGGGGGTACTGGGTGCCGCTACCTGCGACAAAGGGTTACCTGCCATGCTGATGGCTCTGGCATCTCAAAGGAAATTACCCTGTGTGCTCATGCCCGGTGGGGTGACGTTACCGCCGGCTAATGGCGAAGATGCGGGGAAAATTCAATCCATCGGTGCCAGGCATGCACACGGGGAGGTCTCCCTGGAATATGCGCAGGAGATGGGTTGCCGGACCTGTGCTTCACCTGGAGGCGGATGCCAGTTTCTCGGGACGGCCGCTACCAGTCAGGTGGTGGCGGAAGCACTGGGGCTGGCCTTACCGCATTCCGCGCTAGCCCCGTCGGGCCAGCCTATCTGGCTGGATATGGCCAGAAGATCAGCCCGCGCCCTGTTGTACCAGCAGGAAAAGGGGATAACCTCCGAACAGGTATTAACGAAGGAATCTCTGTATAATGCCATGGTCGTGTTTGCCGCATTCGGTGGGTCCACCAATTTGCTTATCCATCTCCCGGCTGTGGCCCATGCCGCCGGATTGCCCCGGCCAACTGTTGATGATTGGATAGAAGTAAATCGCCAGGTACCACGGTTGGTTGACGCGTTGCCTAATGGTCCCATGGGACATCCGACAATCCGGGTGTTTTTGGCAGGAGGTGTACCGGAGGTCATGATGCACCTCCGGAACATGGGTCTCCTGCACCTGGATGTGCTGACCGGGGCCGGAAAACCGTTGGGTGAAATCCTTCACTGGTGGGAATCCTCAGAGCGAAGGACCCGGCTGCATGAAATATTGATGCGGGAGGATAACATCCCGGCTGATGATGTAATTATGAGCTCTGATAAGGCTCGTCAGCGAGGAATGACCAGCACCATGACCTTTCCCCGGGGGAACCTTGCTCCGGAGGGTTCCGTAGTGAAAAGTACTGCTATTGATCCCTCACTTATTGACGATGAGGGGATATTCCGGATGGAGGGGCCTGCCAGGGTTTTCACCGGTGAGCAGGAGGCGATTGCCGCCGTAAAAAACGGTGATATAGAGGCCGGGGATATCCTGGTGCTGATCTGCGCCGGTCCGATGGGAAGTGGAATGGAAGAAACATTTCAAATTACCGCTGCTTTAAAGCATCTCTCCTTCGGAAAGCAGGTGGCTGTGGTCACTGATGCTCGGTTTAGCGGAGTGAGCACCGGAGCCTGTATCGGGCATGTTGGACCGGAAGCGTTGGCTGGTGGGCCAGTAGGAAAAGTACGGGATGGTGATCTAATTCGAATTGAAATAGACACAGAGAAACTCAAGGGGACTCTGAATCTGGTCGGCAATGCCACAACGCCGGATGAAAAGCGCAACCCGTCATATGGAGATGAATTGATTGGAGCCAGATCACTGAGAACTGATCTGACAGCCAGAGCAGATCTCCCGGCAGATACGGAACTCTGGGCAGCAATGCAGAAGATCAGCGGTGGGATCTGGGGTGGATGTGTGTACGATGTGGATACTATTGTGAAAACATTGAAGGCAGGCAGCGAAGGTTTTACATCAGGGACGATAACAGATTCTGCACGGAATCAGGAGTAACTGACAATGCTGGTGTATCGCAGTTCCCGGGGACTTGTCGTGGAAGAAGAGAAGAACTATTACCGGCTATCGGGCATTGCCTGGGATCTGCTCTTTCAGCAGTCAAACCTGTACGATTTTCTTGTAAACCACCTGCCTGAAGCGGAGCCAATTCCGGAGTTCCGGAGAGATGAAATTGGAGCGCCTGTCATGAATCAGGAGGTCTGGGCGGCAGGCGTTACCTATTACCGGAGCCGTGCGGCTCGCATGGAAGAATCCAGCCGGACGGGCGGGCAGGATTTCTATGATAAAGTGTACGGCGCGGAACGACCTGAGTTGTTTTTCAAGGCCAACGCGTCCAGAGTTTCGGGAACGGGGGAACCGGTGCGTATCCGCAGGGACTCACACTGGAGTGTTCCGGAACCGGAATTAACGCTGGCGATCAATGCGTCGGGAGAAATCATCGGATATACCATCGGGAACGATATGAGTGCCCGTGATATTGAAGGAGAAAATCCACTCTACCTGCCACAGGCAAAGGTCTATAGCAGGTGTTGCGCATTGGGGCCTGGGATACTTGTCCGGAATGCAGCACTGACTGGTGATACGAAAATCGCTATGGATATCATCCGGAAAGCTGAGACCGTTTTTTCAGATACAATCACCCTGAATAGTCTGAAGCGGGAACCGGTGGAGCTGGTCAGATATCTCTTTCTTGAAAATAAATTCCCTTATGGTTGTTTTCTGTTAACCGGCACAGGCATCGTCCCGCCGGATGAGTTCGCTCTGTCGGCAGGAGACAAGATTCGAATCACCATAGATCAGATCGGAACGCTGGAAAATCATGTTGAAGAATAATCCAAAGGAGATCAGAGTTTAGTTATGGATCTAAATGGACACAATATCCTCGGTTCTTCCTTTTCCTCCGAGGGAACGGACACCTTTCAGGCAGTGAATCCGTCAACTGGCGAGATACTCACTCCACAATATCACCAGGCGACTGCTGAGGAGATCGATCGCGCCCTCACGCTCGCGGTGGAAGCCTTTCATGATAATCGCGACCGATCATTCCAGGCCCGCGCAAAACTCCTGGAGCAGATGGCCGATGCTGTTGAATCGTTGGGTGAGGAACTTGTCGAGAGGGTGGTACTTGAGACAGCGCTGGGCGAGGGGAGGGTGAAAAGCGAACAGGGCCGGACCGTGAAACAGATCCGGATGTTTGCGGATTTAATACGGGAGGGCTCCTGGGTAAATGCGCGGATTGACCAGGGCCGTCCTGACCGAACGCCATCACCCAAACCGGATATACGACGCATGCTTATTCCAATCGGGCCAGTTGCGGTATTCGGGGCAAGTAATTTTCCCCTGGCGTTCTCTGTTGCCGGTGGTGATACAGCGTCCGCATTGGCAGCGGGATGCCCGGTGATAGTCAAAGCACATCCGGCCCATCCCGGTACCTCGGAATTGGTTGCGCGGGCCATTATGGAGACAGTAGACGCTTCACCGTTTCATGAGGGAACGTTCTCCATGGTGTATGGAGAGCGCCCCGATATCAGTATTCAACTCGTGGAACATCCTTCTACCTGTGCAGTGGGATTCACAGGGTCGCGGAAAGCAGGACGTGCCATTTTCGATGCCGCCAGTTCCCGGCCGGAGCCAATTCCGGTATATGCGGAGATGGGCAGTGTAAATCCGGTTTTCCTGTTGCCGGGCGCGCTCCGGGAACGAAGCGATACCATCTCGGAAGGTCTGACACAATCGGTGAACCTGGGGGTTGGGCAGTTTTGTACCAATCCCGGACTGGTATTCGGCATAGAATCGGAACCACTTGAACGGTTTATTCAGGTCACCGGTGAGCAGGTGAACCAGGTGCCGACAGGCATAATGCTCCATCAGGGAATTCGTAATGCCTATAAACAGGGGATTGATACTTTTCAACAGGTCGGCAATGTGGAAATCGCCGCACAATCCCGGTCCGGGGCTGATAACACCGGAACCGAGGCCCCGTCCACCCTGATGGTGACAGATGCGGATACCTTCCTTGCAAATCCCCGGCTGGCGGAAGAGGTCTTCGGTCCATCTACACTGATTATACGATGTCGCTCTGCCGGGAACATGGAATCGGTTGCGGGAGCTCTTGAGGGCAATCTTACAGCTTCAATTCACGGCACGGATGAGGATCTGGCAGCACATAGAGCTTTAGTCAGGATCCTGGAGGAGAAAGTCGGTCGCCTGATATTTAACGGATTTCCCACAGGAGTGGAAGTCTGCGCATCAATGCATCACGGTGGACCCTATCCGGCCACTACCGACGTAAAGTTCACTTCAGTTGGCACGGCAGCTATTTACAGGTTTACCAGGCCGATCTGCTATCAGAATTTCCCGCAGGAAGGATTACCACCTGAATTACAAGATAGGAATCCAAAACAGATATGGCGGCTGGTCGATAACCAATATTCAAAAGAATCTCTCTGAACCATTAGACATTCTCACGGAGAGAACAGGACGATCCGCAGACCGTTCCACTGATTATCGACACAATTGACACACTTCGATTTCTCCAACCGGGGGAAAGGCATCTCCATCTGTTCAGATGGAGAATACCTCAGGAACTGAGACACAAATCAAACATTGTGTGGATAAAGGAGTATGCACCATGAAATCCCTCAAATATAGTCTTCTGGTCCTGGCGGTAATGGTAAGTGTAATCATCTCTTCCCAGCAATCACCTTTTGAGCAATATGTCCGGGAGAATCAACAAGCCTTCCAGGACTTCCAGGACGCCGAGGCGGGGTATAAGGAGGAGGTGACACAGCAGTACGAAACATATGTACGTGAACAGCAGCAGGCTTTTGAGGAGTTCCGGGAGGAAGTTGAACGAAAATGGGATGTATTCCGGTATTCATCGAAAAAAGAATACGTGGATTACAATGAAGATCTGAACAGCCGGGGGAGTGTGGATTACGAAGATGGTACCGTAGGGGTGGAAGTGTTGGAAAACCCGGAAGATCCAACCGCAGCCCAAAACGCGCGGGAACGCATTGAACAGAAAATAATCGATCTGGTACAGACCCGAGATACTGAAGGCAATTCCATTTTACAGGACCAACTGGAGACCGCAGATGGACAGACGGTTAACCGGGATAATGTCCAACAGTTTGCGCAACAGGTCACTAAGGAAAAACCGGTACAGTCCTCAACCTATACCGATCAGGAAGGAAACCAACGAACCAAGTACACGGTGACAATTCCCATGGTTCCTGATCATCTGGCGAAAAGAGCATCTCGTTACAAGACGGAGGTTATCAGGCAATCAAATCGTTTTCGGGTGGATCCGCCGCTTGCATTTGCAGTGATCCAGACCGAGTCCTACTTCAATCCCAGAGCCCGATCGCACATCCCGGCATTCGGATTGATGCAGCTGGTACCGCAATCGGGAGCCAGAGATGCCTATCTCTTCGTGTACAACAGGGATACCTTACTCACCGGAGAATACCTGTTTGTGCCACGGAATAACATTGAACTCGGCTGCGCCTACTTCAGCAAACTGCGGAATGTATATTTTCAGGATATTGAGGATGATTCCAGTGCCTACTACTGTGCTATCGCTGCGTACAATACCGGTCCGGGGAACGTGGCCAGAGCATTGACAGGACGCAAGCAATTACGCCCCATGATTTCAGCAGTAAACGCACATAACCGCACCTGGGTTTACCGGAAGCTGTTGCGAGATCTTCCGTATGACGAAACCAAGGATTATCTCCGGAAAGTACGGAATCGCGCCGGCACTTACCAATCCTGGAGATAGTGTTTTTTCGGGTTCATAACAGAAAGGTGCGGCAACCTGCGAGGGTCACCGCACCACAAGTGTGTTTCATTAGTTTATCGCGTCAATATGACTATTGAGCGATCTGTTGTCGCGTCTACCATTTGAGTTTCGGGGATTCTTTTAGGATGTCCTCCGATACATCGTCCCCAAACTCAATCTGATCCGCCGGAAAGTCACCAATGGATACTGCACCGGTATACCTGCCCTGAAAGAGCAATGGAGAACCGGGAGCTTCGTCTGTGAGTGTCACGTTTTTCATATAGAGCTGGTAGACATCCGTAGCTGCCATTGCACGTTCTTCCGAGTTAATCTCGACATTTTCCATTATCAGGTTTTTTACCCGGGTGATTTGGGCTCCTGTCTCTGCATTCTCTACCTGGATATCTTTCAGAGTGATATTTTCAAGCCACGTTTCCGGCAGGCCGATCAGTGTGATAGCCTCCGGTACACCGTCAATCTGGATATCGCGGATATCCACGTTGCGAATGACCGGAGCAGGACCGGTAATACCCGGCCCGGAATAGAAGGTATTGAAATTGATAGCTTGTGAGTCAATATCCTTCATTTCGATGTTTCTGACATAGATGTTTTCGATTACGTTACCGCGGCCACGCTCGGTTTTAAAGCGAATCCCCCGGTCAGTACCCTCGAAGTAGGCGTTGTGAACATACACATTTTTTATGCCGCCGGAGGTTTCACTGCCGAAAACAATACCGCCGCTGCCTGTCCGGACTTCCCGCGCTTCAAAATTCCGTACAACTACATTCTTCGTGGGAATATCAATCTGCAATCCCTCTTCGTTATAGCCTGACTTCAGGACTACTGCATCATCCCCGGTTTCGAAGTGATTGTATTCCACGAGGATATCTTCACTGGAGTCAAGGACGATCCCATCGCCATTCGGGGCCTGGAGGCTGTTGACAGTGATATCGCGGACAATGATCTTCTTGCTGTAAATCAGATGGATATTCCACATGGGGGAGTCATTCAGCGTGATGTCTTCCACAAGGATGTTTTTCGACTTCCAGAAGACTGCAAAATTCGGACGCATACCTTCCACACCGGCACCTTTCCCAAAATTATCTCTTCGGGTCAGTGGGATCTTGGTAGCTTCTCTGCGGGGCTGCGACTTTCCCCATTCCCACCAGTGTTTGCCATGACCTTCCAGGACGCCCTTCCCGGTGATGGCCACATTCTTGACCTTGTAGGCGTAAATCAAAGGCGAGTAATTATACGTTTCCACACCTTCATGGCGATAGCGGACCACAGGCAGGTAATCTTCTCTATCTTTGCTGAAATGCACCACCGCGCCTTCCGCGAGGTGGAGTTTGATGTTACTCATGAGATGAACTGGTCCGGTAAGCCAGTGGCCTTTCGGAATCAACACCGTACCACCACCTTTTTTATGCGCCGCTTCAATGGTCCGGTGAATAGCTGCGGTAACCTTCACAGTATCCCCTTTGCTCAGTGCCTGCGCACCGTAATCCCGGATATCGAATGTCTGATCAGGGAAGGTGGGCCGATCCAGCTTGGGCATATCAAACGGAGCATCAATGGGAGCGATTTCCTCCGGTACATCTGTTATCTGCGCAAGAACACTTGATGAAGGACCGACAAGGAACGAGAAGATCGATAGCACGATAACGCTGATAAGAATCCGGAAGTGACGCTTATGATCTCCGGTGAATGGAAGCATAATGATTTCCTTTCTTTAACGTTTCTGTTAAATGATAACGAAAACATGTCGGAAGAATCCCGACATGTGTTAAACTAACCAGCATAAATTTTTCTGCAATGAATTAATTCGATTTTCGGCGATGGATGTGACTTTCAACGGAAAGCAATTGACAGCTCGTTCGTATCGTCAGTGTGTCTATAAAGTAACGCGGACACAAATCAGCATTTCTCCCTTTGACTTTACGCGACATACTGGATAACTCAAATAAGGATAAGTGCGATAGTCACTCGGTGGAACACTAAGATAAAGGAAGGAAGAACTTCTATGGGTAAGGGTTTAATGGGAAAAGTTGCAATTGTTACCGGGGGTGGACGTGACATTGGGCGACATATTTCTCTGCGGCTGGCAGAACGTGGCGCCCGGGTGGTAGTAAATTACAACGCCAGCACAGAGGCAGCTGAGGAGACTGTGGAATCAATACTCGAACAGGGAGGAGAGGCAACTGCAGTACAGGCTGATATCACCGGGAAAACACAGGTGAGCACACTGGTGGAAGCCGCACAAGACAAGTACGGTGATGAAATCCATATTCTCGTGAATAATGCCGGTGGGTTGGTTGCCCGGAAACCCTTCTCAGAAATGGACAAGAGTTTCTGGGACGAAGTCATAAACCTGAATCTGCGGAGTACCTTCCTGGTGACACGAACAGTGATCGATCATATGCCGGATGGCGGAGTGATTATCAATATGTCGTCACTCGCAGCCAGAAACGGTGGGGGATACGGAGCGCTGGCATACGCCACATCCAAGGGCGGTATTTTAACTTTCACCAGAGGACTGGCCAAAGCGCTGGCAGATCGAAAGATTCGGGTCAATTGTGTCTCACCGGGCTTAATTGACACGACCTTCCACGATATCCACACTCCGGAGGAGAAAAGGGAAAGTATCGTGAAGGGTATCCCACTGAACAGGGAGGGTACTCCCGATGATGTTGGTAAAGTGGTTGCGTTTTTAGCCTCAGACGAGTCCTCCTTCATCAATGGCGAATCGATTGAAATCAACGGCGGAGCGTACTTTTCCTGAAAACCATCCGGCATCCGAATGGGGTTTATTTCACGGACAACAAGTTCACGTCACAGGTGATCCAGAAGTATCCGGAAAGAGAGAGGATTAACATGGCGCCCCCCCAAACCGAGGGGCGCCTTTTTTTTATCATTTTTTCCATTCCTAACTGAATGGTTCGTGTGGTTTCAGACACATACAAGTGTAGTCCACAACACTACGTTTGCCGGTATGGCCCCTGTCATTGGAAAATACAATAGCCGATCAGAGAACCCGGCCTTCCATCTCCGGAGACACCCAGGATACTAGAAAACCCTCTCTGAAAGGGATTTGAAGGAGTAAACAGATGAATATTTTCATTTACGCTATGCTGTTTTCCATAATAATCAAGATCATTGGAATGTGTTTTGTAACAATAATAAGTGAAAGATGAAATGAGCAGAAAAATAACTCAGTGGAGGAGGACAACATGAGAAAGACGATGTCAAAAATAACGAGATCAAGCCTTACAATTATCACAGCGTTCTTAATGATATTCTGGGTCACCACAGCTCAGGGCGGAGACAAGGACAAGCATGAGGGGGATACTGCAAGCGTCTCCGGAACTATCATGATTGACAGCTCGCAAACCCAGTCCGAAGAGACCGCACAGTTTCTCCTGGACAAAGCGCGTGACAATGACAAAAACGCTGAATACCGGCTGAAATTCATTCAGGATACGGAGAATTTCACTCCGCCGGAAGAAGGAGCCAGGGTGACTGTAAAAGGAGCAGTGCGGGATGGCGATGAAAATGAGCTGCCTGTCATCATGGTGACCAAGGTAATGGAGAGGCACCAGAAAGAATCCGGATCAGGTACTCAGGGTTAGTAATTACGCACCCTGAAAAAGGGTCGGATACAGAATTCAAATCTGGAATAGCCGGCCTCCTGAGGCAGAAAAAGGGCCCCTGATTTCAGGGGCCCTTTTTTTTGGAATGATATGCCCGGTTATCCGGACTCATGTCAGCCGGTCTCGGATATGTTCGGCTGCAATCATTCCGGTAATGGCTGCGTAGACAATTCCCCGGGAATGACCGGAGGCATCTCCGGCAATGTAAAATCCATCCAGTGTCGTTTCCAAATGCCTGTTCACAGTATATCGGGTATCATAGAATTTGATTTCCGGTGCGTACAGGAGTGTATTGTTTCCGGTAAGTCCTTCTATGATATTATTCAGCTGTTCCAGCCCTTCCACCAGATTCATGAGTACACGATCCGGCAGCGCCATGGAAATATCTCCTGTGGTATAGTCGCGCAAGGTGGGTGAGATAGAGGCCCTCCGGATCCTGGCTTCAGTTGAGCGCCGTCCCTGCTTAAGATCTTTTAATCGCTGCAGGATCGGCTTTCCTCCGCCAATGGTGTTGGCCAGTCGCGCAATAGATCGACCGTACTGCGTGGTATCTTCCACCGGATCGGTGAGTTCCACTCTGGAGAGAAGCGCAAAATTTGTACAATCTGTTTTTTCCTCATTTTCAGCATGTCCGTTTACCAGAGAGAATCCGTCATAATCTTCAGTAATTACGTATCCCCGGGGATTGGTGCAGAAAGTCCGGACCAGATCGTCATAGGTCCGGGAACGTAGACGAAACTTGGCGTCATACATTACAGGTTCGATGGGACGATAAATTTCAGCGGGAAACTCCACCCGGATCCCGACATCAATGGGACCGTATTCAAAATCAATTCCGAGGGAACGTGCCTCCTCCCGGAGCCAGTAGGCCCCGGAGCGACCGGGGGCTGCAATCACATATGGTGCCGCAAATACCCCGGATTCCATTTCCAGATGGTACAGACCATCTTCCTGTCTGAAAGACCGGACCTTGTCTTCCAGTGCGAATTCGATACCATGATCCTGCAGTTCCCGGTAAAACCGGTGAATAATTCGCCGGATCCGGCTGGTGCCAAAATGACGCTGCTTGCCGCCCAGGAATTCCACCCCGTATTTTCCCGCCTTTTGTTTCAGCGATTCGAGGGCATCCTCCGCATTGCCGGAGTAATTGGAGAACTGGCTGTACCGGGAAAATATTTCGTCGACCTGTTCAATATACGGTTGGATT
>Ga0207797_1000883_pt1 | contig 22398 bp, 23 predicted proteins | sample PRCRCaboRojoPR_6_FD_187275 | JGI IMG/M metagenome (GOLD analysis project Ga0207797, IMG submission 187275) | Marine sediment microbial community from Cabo Rojo, Puerto Rico - PR CR 10% Liquid 1 (SPAdes) | ecosystem: Environmental > Aquatic > Marine > Coastal > Sediment | place: Cabo Rojo, Puerto...
GAGGGGGCTGGCCCCGACCGAACGCATGAGAGAGACGCCCGTCCCCGCCATCGGGGCGGACGGCGGACAGAATCTGAAGAGGGAGACAACGAGATGATCGGACCAACGACGACACGGAGGAGTCTCGGGGCCATCGCCGCGCTGGTATCCGGCGCCGCGCTGCTGAGCGCGGCCGGGCCGGGGCCGGATCTGACGGCGGAGCACCCGGCGGAGGAGACGGACGCCGAGAGCCAGGAGAGGTTCGTGGGAATGGCTCCCTACCGGGGCTACCTGGAGGCCCACGCGGGGGTCGAGGAGCCGCCGCGGCTGGCCGGCGGGCCGGTGGAGATGAGCGTCTCACAGAGGTCCGGAGGCGTCCACGTCGCGCTCCCGGCCCAGAGGGAGCTCGACCCGGACGTGTTCGGTACGCCCGAGCTGCCCCGGGCCTTCGGGGGAACGCCCGGCATCAACGGCCTTCCGCCGGGGGGACGCAATGCGAGCGGTGGGCAGTGGACCACCTCGAAGTCGATGACCCCCTTCGGCGACGAGGCGGTGGTCATGGGGAACGGCCGGCTGAAGCTGGAAGCCACCGACGTCTCGGCGGTGGACGCGGCCAGCAGCGAGGACGAGGTGACGTTCCGCGCCAGCTGGGAGGACGAGGCGGGCAACACCTACGCCGTGGAGTGCTGCCAGATGCTGGCGACCCGCGGGGTGGAGTATCCCACCTTCGGCGGCGTGGTCACGAACCACATCCTGCACGGCTCGAGCCGCATCGGGACGGCACTGATGCCCACCGAGTTCACCTATCTGGCCTTCTGGGGAATGGGGCGGGTGCTGAAGAACGGCGAGGTGCAGCAGGCGCCGCGACTGGTGCACGGCATGCTGACGGAGTACGTCCGGGGAGAGGGCTATGAGCTCACGGGCGACGCCGGCGTCACGCCCACCCGGAAGCACTTCCACCTCATGGTCCCGCCCATGATGCCCGACCGGGAAGAGGGGCGATTCCATCACAGCAACGTGGAGACCGGCTTCACGCTGCCCAACGACAAGCCGCTCCCCTTCTGGCACGTCATGTTCGGCAACGTGGACATCCAGAGCACGCGGGGAGGCTGAGATGGTCGGGAATGGCCGTCGTATCGTGTCGGGGGGGCTGAAGAGTGCCGCGGCCCTGGTCGGGGCCGCGGCGCTGATCGCGGCGGCCTGGACGTCCGGGACGGTCCAGGAGGCGACAGCCACGGTGGAGATGACCAACCGGCTCACCTTCACGTCGGACAGCGTGGTGATCGGCGTCGGCGAGACGGTGGAATTCCGGAACACCTCGGCCCTGGTCCATACCGTGACGGGTGATCCGTCGAGGTCGTCGCTGGACGCCAGCGTTCACCTCCCCGAGGGTGCCGAGCCGTTTCACTCCGGACGCATGAAGCCCGGCGAGACCTTTTCACATACCTTTGAGTCGACCGGCACCTACAGGTACTTCTGTGTTCCCCACGAGGGCGCGAAGATGCACGGGGTCGTCGTCGTCCGGGACCGAGAGGACATGCGCGAATGATCCAGACAGACCGATTCGACGATGTGATCGTCGGCACGGGCCAGGCGGGTAAACCCCTGGCCGGGGAGCTGGCCGACGCGGGGCGAGAGGTGGCGATCGTCGAGCGTGACCGTGTCGGGGGAACCTGCGTCGTGCGGGGCTGCACCCCGACCAAGACCATGTGGGCCAGCGCACGGGTGGCGCACCTCGCCCGCAGGGCCGGCGAGTACGGTGTGGACACCGGTCCCGTGTCCGTGGACCAGGAGCGGGTGCGCGAGCGGAAGAGGGAGATCGTCGACGCGTGGAGCTCGGCGGGCCGCGACGGCCTCGAGGAACGCGACGGGGTGGAGCTCATCGACGGTCACGCCCGCTTCGAAGCCCCCGGACGGATGCTGGTCGACCTCGAGCACGGGGGATCGCGTCGGCTGGAGGCGGAGCGGGTCTTCCTGAACACCGGCGCGCGGCCCGTCCTTCCCCCCATCGACGGACTGGACGAGGTGGACCATCTCGACTCCACCTCGGTCATGGAGCTGGGCGAGACGCCGGATCACCTGCTGGTGCTGGGCGGCGGATTCATCGGGCTGGAGTTCGCCCAGATGTACCGGCGCTTCGGGGCCGACGTGACGGTGATCGAGCGGGCCGACCGGCTCGCCCTGCCGGAGGACGAGGACGTGTCGGAGGCCCTCCGCGAGATCTTCGAGGAGGACGGGATCGGGGTCCGGACCGGCACGGACGTGGTCGCCGCGGAGCCGGGCGCCGGGGGTGGCGTCCGGCTCCGGGTCGACGGACCGGACGGCTCCGGACAGGTGACGGGGAGTCACCTGCTCGTCGCGACGGGACGACGCCCGAACTCCGACGACCTGGGACTCGGGGAGGCGGGGGTCCGGACGGACGACCGCGGCCACATCCAGGTGAACGAGCGCCTGGAGACGACCGCCGACGGCGTCTGGGCGCTGGGCGACGTCACGGGCGGCGCCCCCTTCACCCACACCTCCTACGACGACTTCCGGGTGGTCCGCTCGCAGCTGCTGGGAGACGGCGACCGGACGAGGGGCGACCGCGTCACCACCTACACGGTCTTCACCGATCCCCAGCTCGGACGTGTGGGGATGACCGAGCGTGAAGCCCGGGAGACGGGCCGGGAGGTCCGGGTGGCGAAGCTCCCCATGTCCCACGTGGCCCGTGCCCAGGAGATGGACGAGACGCGCGGGTTCATGAAGGGCGTGGTCGATGCCGACAGCGGACAGATCCTGGGCGCCGCGATCCTCGGTGTGGAGGGGGGCGAGGTCGCCATGGCGCTGAAGCTCGCCATGATGGGCGGGCTCTCTCACGCGGAGGTCCGGGACGCCGTCCTGGCCCATCCCACGCTGGCCGAGTCGTTGAACAACCTGTTCATGACGCTGGACTGATCGGCCGGGAGCCGCGACCGATGACGTCAGCAGGTCCCACAGCACCGTCCTCCAAGCGGGAGGAGTTCGAGGAGGAGGCCCTCGTGCACCTGGACGCCCTGTACGGCCAGGGCCTCCGCCTGACGGGCGGGGACGAGGGCCGGGCGGAGGATCTCGTACAGGACACCATGCTCCGCGCCTGGCGTTCGTGGGACACGTACGAGACGGGGACGAACTGCCGCGCGTGGCTGATGACCATCCTGCGGAACATCTTCATCAACGACTTCAGGCGGCAGAAGAGCCGGCCGGATCCCGTGGACTTCGACGACGTGGAGGAGCGCCCGGTCTGGGGACAGCTGAAGGAGGAGGACCCGTCCGGCGAGTTCTTCGATCGCATCATCGACGACGAGGTCGTGGACGCCATCCAGGACCTGGACGACGAGTTCCGGGTCACGCTCGTCCTCTCGGACGTGGACGGCCTGAGCTACCAGGAGATCTCGGAGCAGCTCGGGATCCCGGAGGGTACGGTGAAGTCCCGCCTCTACCGGGCCCGTCGCCGCCTCCAGAACGAGCTGTACGAATATGCCCGTTCCATGGGCTATCTGAGGAGCGAAGAGGACGATGACTGACGACGAGAGCCCGACGCTGCTTCGGCGTCTGAAGGAGCTGTTCTCCGGCGGCAACGGCGAGGCGGCCGGTTCGGAGCCGGCGCTGCCGGACGAGCCCGGCGGGGCGTCCCCGGAGTGCGAGGACGTGGAGGAGATCTCCTGCTCCGAGGCGGCCGAGAAGGTCTACGAGTACCTGGACGGAGAGCTGGCGCCGGAGCGGGCCCGGGAGGTCCGCTGCCACGTGGAGCAGTGCAAGCGGTGCTATCCGATGTACAACTGGGAGCAGATGTTCCTGGACTTCGTCCGGGAGAGCGCGGACCGGGCGGAGGAGAACCCGGAGCTGCGCGAGAAGGTGGAGGCTCTCCTGGACCGGGAGGCGGAGGGCTGAAGCCGGCCTTCGCCCGCCACTGAAGACGCCTAGAAGAGGCGCACGGGCGAGAAGACACCCACCCTGAGCGACGGTCCCGCCGGCAGGTTGCGTCCGTCCAGCGGCACCCGGGCTCCGACCTGCAAGCTCGCGGCACCGAGCCCGGTCCCGACACCGACCTTCGGCAGCAGCTGGATCATCTTGCGCTGCTCGCTCTCCAGCCGGATCCCCTCTTTCACCGGTGGGTCCCCCCAGAGCCCCTCGGCGGCCAGCTCCCACGAGAAGCGGCCCGCCGTGCCGCCGGCGGCCAGGAAGGCGAACGTCTCGTCGCCGGGGTCCCACAGGATCTCCGCGTTCCGCTCCCGCCAGCGACGGCCCATCCACGCCTTCACGTACAGCGGGAGCGGATGGAGCGAGCGACCGACCTCCAGGATCAGCTCCCAGTCGCGCTGCCCCTCCGTGAGGGGGATCACCTCGGCGTCCACCGGGAAGTCGCTGCCGGGGAGCTTCACGCCGCCCCGGAGGGCCACGGCGACCGGGAGTGGATTCGAGAAGCTCAGTGCCCCGGGACCGATCCTCAGCCACCCGCGTACGTCGCCGACGCCGGTCTCGGTCCGCTCCCCCCCGGCGTCGTCGAACTGAAAGCGATGGACCGGGGCCTGGACCCACGCGTCGAGCCCCGGGACGATTCCCAGGGTGGCGTTCACGTAGGCGGAGGTGGCGACCATGTGTCCGTCGGCGAAGAACGGCTCCACCTCGCCCGTGGACCGATACTCCTCGTCGGTGTCGTGATGGATGACCGACACCTCCACCCAGCCCTCGCCCGGGGCGCTCACCCACTGCGCCGCGGCCGGAGGCGCGGACACGAGCGAGAGCGTCAGGGCGGCGGCGACCGCCGAAACCGTGGTGACGGGAGCGAGCCGATAGGTCACGAGGGCGGCTCCCAGATCTCGGTCTCGGGCTGGAAGAGGGCCCAGGCGAACCAGAAGGCGACGTAGGCCTCTGTCACGGGCTCGAGCTCCGCGCCCTCCATCGGACCCGATACCGCTCTCCCGTCCACCGTCCAGACGCTACCCGTCTCCCGGTCCACGATCTCACCGCCGTCGAGCGTGAAGCTCGCCGTGCGCGTCTCACCCGAGGGCGTCACCGCCTCCGGGCGGTAGGCGGCGGCCGACCGGGCCTGCGCCTTCCAGAACACCCACACGGGTTCGCCCCCGACGCTCACGCTGTCCAGCGCGACCTCGGCCGTGTTCTGCAGCGCGCCGAAGGGCACGGCCAGGCCACCGTCCTCGTGCGGAAGTCCGAGGACCAGCTCCTTCGGGGGGCGCCGGCCGTCGATGCGGGGGACGGGAAACAGCGTATTGCTGTTCCCCAGGCTGTTGTAGCTGCCGTAGGGATAGTCGGTGTAGTCCCGCTGGAAGCCCGTCGAGGACGAGATCACGCGCGTGTCCGGATGGAGGCTCTTCCACTGCTCCCAGCTCATCTCCGTGACGTGCACCTGCTCCAGCTCCACCCCCCGGTCCGGTCCGCAGCGTCCCCCGCGGGACATCTGGGGGTAGAGGGTCCGACCGCCCTCCGCCGGCGCCATCATCAGGTTGTTGAGGTACAGCAGCCCGGAGACCACGAACTCCCGGCCGTCCACCGCGGCGCGGTCGAAGGCCAGGCTGGAGCCGGTGAGCGGACACAGGGTCACGGCGATCTTCCGGTCCCCGAAGTCGAAGTTGACGATCTCGTGCCACCACAGGATGCGGTGGGGAACCGCGATGGGCTGGCCGTCGGGCGCCCGCAGCCCGATCACGCGGACCTCGGGGTCGGCGGAGACGTCGGCCCTCAGGTACTCGGTGCCGGATCCCCCGGGGGAGACCAGCTCGGGGTCGCTCAGGGCGGGGATCCCGCCCCGGCCCACGCCACCGTCGGCGATCTGATCCGTGGGAATGCTGCACTGCAGGTCGGCGGTGGGATCCGGGTCCCCGGGACCGCCGGGATTCTCCCCGCAGCCGACGACGAGGCCCAGTGCTGCCGCGGCGAGGACGAGCGCGAGTGTTCGTGTCCGTCCGGGGTGGAGAGACCGCGGACCTCCGGGGTCTGGACTGTAGACCGGGCTCACTGCCATCCTCCCATCGGGGTGGGCCGGTACGGAAACATCGAGTCTGCGGAACCCGGCCGGACCTCGCCGGCGTTTGCGGGTCCCGTGCATCCGGGCAACCCCTCGGCGAGAGGCAAGGTTCCCGCGACGGAGGACGCGTCCGGTCCGGTCTTCGTTCATCCGACCCGAACAGGTGATCGAGCTCATGAGCCGAGCGAGCGACAGCGAGAGCGGGGAGGGGACGGGCGAGGAGGCCCCCGACGCGGCGTGGATCCGGACCGTCCCCCCGGACTCGGCGGAGGGGGAACTGCGGGACGTCTACCGGTCGATCGGTGCCCGGCGCGGGGTCTCCAACATCCTGGGCGTCCAGTCCCTTCACCCGGACGGACTCTCCGCCCACGACGAGCTCTACCGGACACTCATGTTCGGCCGGTCGCCCCTCTCCCGGATCGAGCGGGAGGCCGTGGCCGTCACGGTGTCGGCGGCGAACGACTGCTTCTATTGAATTCAGCATCACGGGGCGGCGCTCCGTGAGCTCGGTGTCGACGACGATCGGATCCAGACGCTCGCCCGGGACTGGCGCTCGGCGACGGAGCCCGGCGGCCGCCTCCGGGCGATGCTGCGGTACGCCGAGGAGCTGACCCGGGAACCCGAGGCTGTCGACCAGGAGGACGTGGCGACGCTCCGGGATGCGGGACTCGACGACGAGGCGATCCTGCACCTCGTCGAGGTCGTCTCCTACTTCAACTTCGTGAACCGCATGGCCGACGGGCTCGGGGTCAGCCTGGAGGAGGCGTGGCCGCACCCGGAGGTGGGGACGCGCTGAGCCCGTCGGGAACCCGCGCGGGAGGTGCTCGTGTTCACGGGGCACCACCTCCGAACCCCGACAGCAGGAGGCTTCCATGCGCGGCGACAGACTTCTCGTTCCGGTGGTGTTCGTCCTCTCGGCCGGTGCTCTCTTCTGGCGAATGGGAGAGCCGGGCGGTGAGGGGCCGTCTCCGACGTCCCCGGCCGCGGACACCCTGCTGGACGTGGACTCGATGGCCGTGGCGACGCGGCTGGCCGGAGGGGCGACGTGGAAGACCGATTTCTCGCGCATCACGGTTCCCCCGGAGGAGATCGTCTCCGGCGGTCCGCCGAAGGACGGCATTCCCTCCATCGACGAGCCGCGGTTCCAGTCGATCGGGGAGGCGGATTCGTGGCTGAACCCCTCGGATCCGGTCATGGTGGTGGAGGCCGGCGGGGAGGTGAGGGCGTATCCGCTCAGGATCCTCGTCATGCACGAGATCGTGAACGATCGGGTCGGCGGTGTGCCCGTGGCCGTCACCTACTGTCCGTTGTGCAACACGGCTCTCGTCTTCGAGCGCACCCTGCCCGGAGGTCAGGTCGTGGAGTTCGGCACCACCGGCCGGCTCCGCCATTCGGACCTGATCATGTACGACCGCTCCACCGGCACGTGGTGGCAGCAGGCCACCGGCGAGGGAATCGTCGGACGCCACGCCGGCGACACGCTGGCGTTCCGCTCCTCGAACACGTTCTCCTGGGAGCGGGCCAGGGAGTTCCACCCCGACGCCCGGGTCCTCTCGCGGGAGACCGGCTACGATCGGGACTACAGCCGCTCCCCGTATCCCGGCTACGAGGATCGGGGCAAGCAGCCGATACAGCGCTTCGTCTCCGGGGCGACCCCCGGGCCGCTGCCGCCCATGGAGCGCGTGGCAGCGGTCGACCTGGACGGCGGATGGGCGGTGCCCTACTCCGTGCTGTCCGAGAGACGCGTCGTGAATGCGACCGTGGCGGGCCGCCCGCTGACCGTGTTCTGGGCGCCCGGTGCTGCGAGCCCCCTCGACGAGGTGGAGGTCTCCCGGGGCGAGGACGTGGGGCAGGTCGCGGTGTTCGAGCGGAGGATCGAGGGCGAGGGAACCCTCAGCTTCCGGTGGGAGACGGACGGGGGCGGAGACGGCGGAGCCTGGGTGGACGAGGAGACGGGGTCACGCTGGAACCTGGCGGGCCGCGCCGTATCGGGACCGCTCGAGGGCCGGGAGGTGAAGGACGTGCGGCACGACAGCCCGTTCTGGTTCGCCTGGGTCGGCTTCCGGCCGGAGACCGAGCTATGGTCGGTGGAGGGAGGGGGGCAGTGAGGCAGTCGGCTCCGAGACGGCGGAGTCCGCGATTCCGATGTCGCCGACACACGTCACCGAACGCCCCTCCAGCGTGATCCGCCACTCACCGGCCCGTGCGCCGGACAGATCCATCCGGAGGACCCAGGAGTCCGGCGAGACGTCCGGCTCGACCTCCCGGACTTCGATTCCACTCCCTGCCGGCACCTCGGCGCGGGGCGATCCCGTCAGGCGCTCCGATGTCTCCACGAGCACCCGGGTGTCCGGCCGGCCGGCGCTCACCTCGTCCGGAAAGACCGAGAGGGAGCAGGCCGGCGCCGGTGCGGCCCGGACGGACCCCGACTGCGGGCCCGTCCGTCCCGGTGCGGGTCCGGCCGCAAGCGCCACCGCGAGGGTCGATGCCAGGACGCTCTGTCGGGGCACGTACCGCATGTCCGCCTCCTCTTCGGAAGGAAAGGACGCGACTCGGAGTACAAACGTTCCGATCGCCGTACATGTGCCGGGGCAAGTCCGCGTCCGGAGACGGTCCGGTGGAGGCAGCCGCTTACGTGGTAAAGGGTTGGGACGCTACGAGCCGCCCGTGGACGGCACCGTGTCGAGCGGAACTCCGGAAAAATTCACGGAATCCGCGGCCGGCAGGGCCCGGACCGTTTCCGGGGATCGGCCGATGGAATCCGTGGCGGCGGACGCCGTGTCCGGCTCCGGCTTCCGCCCGAAGGCCCGCCGGTAGATCAGGCCCGTGCGCCAGCGAAATTCGCGGGTCTCCGTGGCCGGATTGTCGGTGCGCGGTGAGGGGATCGTGGCGGCCAGCATCGCGGCCTGGCGCCGCGACAGACGAGCGACGGGACGTCCGAAGTATCGAGTCGACGCGGCCTGGATCCCGAAGATGCCGTCTCCGAGCTCGATGACGTTCAGGTACAGCTCGAGGATGCGGGCCTTGGAGAGCTCGGCTTCCATCCGGAAGGCGATCAGCGCCTCCCGCGCCTGCGCCGCGCGAAGCTCCATGTAGGCGGTGCTGTCCGGCCAGGACCTCCGGTACGCCGAACCGTCGGGCAGGGAGGTCGCCTCCAGCAGGAGCCCCCGGGCGGTTGCCGTCAGTACTTCCCCGTCACGATCCGTCGCTCGATGCCGAGTCGTCGGTGGCGGCTGAATCTTCGGCAGCCGTCTTCAGCACGGGGGTCATCAGGAAGCCACGCCCGGTGATGTTGATGTTCTGGATCGAGGCATCGGTGTCGGCCAGGACCGTGGTCGTCTCGCTCCCGTCCGTGGTCATCGTGAACCGGACCGACGGCAGCTTGATGCCGGTCTGGACCCCGCTCGGGACGAACAGGTCGTAGGTGCCCGGCCCGTAGGTCACGCCGCCGTCGCCTCCGCCGAGACGGGCCGAGTCCGCCAGCACGAGCTCGGCGCCGCTGAAGCGAAGCCGGAGTCCGCGGTACGTACCGGCCTCCAGGTCGCCGGCAGCCACCTCGATACCGGTGGAATCGTCCGGGAGATCCGTGAGGTCGACCTCGAGTGAGGAGCTGTCGTCGGCACTGTCGGAACTGGCGCTGTCGGACACCACCTCCACGCGGACCCAACGCGCGTCGGGCCCCTGGGTCGTGTCGGATCCGGTCGTGTCCGCGTTCAGGCGGTAGACCTCGACGGCCTCGAGGTCGATCGTCACCGCTTCCACGCTCTCCCGCGACAGGCGCGCGGCGCGAATGCCGGCTTCCTCCGCGGAGACGTTCGACTGGACCGCGCCTCCCCCGTCGTCCGACCGGGCGAGGTTGATCTGATAGTTGCCCGATGCGCCGGGCCCGACGGCGGAGTCGCCCTCGCAGGCCGCCAGGACCGGAAGGGCCGTGGCTACAGCCAGGGCAGCGCCGAGGCGCAGCAGGGAGCTGGAGAGTACCGGGGTCTTCTGGGCGTCTGTCATCGTCGACTCGCGTTCCTGTACGTGCGACATGGGCTGGCTCGTCAGGCCAACCGTAGAACGCAAGCGACGGTCCCGGGACGACTATATTCTGTAAGCCGTTTATGAGCAATAGTTTGTGTGGATATAACTCGTACCGCCGGTCCCGTCGACCCGGGAAAAGTTCCTTGTCCGAATCTCCGATCAGACGTCCAGGGACGTGAACGGCCCCTGGCCTAGTAGGCGCCCCAGTCCTGGTCACCGGGGATCCAGTAGCTGGGCAGCACGAAGCGCAGGGCGTGGGCGAAGCTCCGGGCGCGCTGGAGGTCGTCCAGCGACTCCCGGCGCATTCTATCCAGCTCGTCGCCGAACATGCGCTGATACTCCTCCTCGGCCGCCCGACGCTTCGCCTCTTCGGTCTCGTACTGACGCCTGAGGGCACCGAGCTCGCCCACGTCTAGCCACACCCCGCCACAGGTGGGGCACTCGTCCACCTCGATCTCGCGCTTCACGCTGAAGAAGTTTCGGTGCATCACGGATCCGTCGCTGCAGCTGGGGCAGGCGTACGGATCGTCGCCCTCCGGTCGGAGGCCGGGATCTCCGGTGACGTCGAGCAGCGCCTCCCCGGCGGACTCGTGCTGCTCGTCGACCTTCTCGAGCTCGAAGTTGTCCAGCCAGAGGCCCGCGCATCCGTCCTCGCAGACGTCCACGGTGAGGCCTCCGACGGTCTTCTCGCTCAGCGTGCCTTCGCATGCGGGACAGTTCACGGCGGCTCCCGGTCGGTGGATAGAGTCGTTGATCCTTCGGAGAATCTCGCTCGGGACCTCCCGCGTCAACTGACCGGATCGATACCGGGTAAGGGGGCCGATGCGTCGGTGTCGCCGCCGCCCGGGAATTGATTGGCCCGGTTCCGGGTCCAAATCCCGGACGTCCGACGTACTCAGACGGAAAAACTTTCCGGCCGCACGGGCACAGGCCCGGATCGTGCCTTCCCCCTCCGCGCCCCCTAACTCCATGCAGGGTAATCCCCTGCACACCTACCCGTCGCTCCGGTCCCGTGGTTGCGCCACCGACCCCCGGACCCGGAAGCGCCTTCAGCGGACCGCGTACGTGGATCGATGGTCCCGGAGGCGCTCTCCCGTTTCGGGCCGAACGGCGGAATCGAACCAGAACGAGGGGGGACGAGATGATCTACACGAGGACGCTTCGAGCTGCGGGATTCGTCGCGACACTGGCCCTGCTGGCCGCCTGTGGCGGCACCAGCGGTGAGGCCAGCGAGAGCGACGAGCCGCAGACGGTCACCGTGCCGGCCGGCACGGAGGTCGTCGTACAGCTGAACGAGGAGCTGAGCACCCGAAGCCACGCGAAGGGCGACGCCTTCGCGGCGCAGGTCTCGTCGGCCGTCTCGGACAGCGGACGTGTGGCGATTCCCGCGGGGGCGACGGTGCACGGTGAAGTCACCGGCGTGCAGCGCGCGGACGACCAGGGCAGGAAGGGCGTACTCAGCCTGGACGTGACGTACGTGGAGATCCGCGGCGAGCGCCATCCCGTGAGCGCCCGCGTCGTCAGCGCCAATCCCGAGGCACGCTCGGAGACGAGCACCGGTGAGGCCGCCGCCAAGGTCGGAGGCGGCGCGGCCGCCGGGGCGATCCTGGGCCGCGTGATCGGCGGCGACGGCACCGGCGCCGCCGTGGGAGCGGCGGTGGGTGCAGCCGCCGGCACGGGCGTCGTGCTGGCCACGAAGGACGGTTACGCGGTGCTCCCGCAGGGATCCAACGTTCGTCTGGAGCTCAGCGAGGCCCTGACCGTGCCGGTGACGGGCGGGCAGGCCTCTGCCGACGACACGAACGGGGAGGGCACGTGACCATGAGGCTCGATACAGATGGTGAGTATCGGACGGATCGGTTCGCTCGAACTCTTTCCGTAGCGGCGTTGCTTCTCCTGGCCTGGCCGGCGATGGCGGCCGCCCAGGGAGCCTCGGGCCAGGGCTTCGGCCTGGAGGTGGACGGCGGCGGCCGCATCCTGGCCGGGGACGAGCTGGAGGGGCTGGACGACGGGTACGCCGTCCACGCCCTCGGGAGCTACGCCTGGCGGACCGGCTGGGAGGCCGGAGTCGGGGCGGGGATCTCCTTCCACGACCCGGCGCCCGACGTGAACGGCGACATCACGGACGTGGTGGGATTCGCCCGCTACCGCTTCAACGTTCCGCGGGCCGCCATCCAGCACCTGCATCCGTTCCTGGAGGCGCGCGCGGGCTTCGTCCGCTTCAGCACCTCCGGTCCCGGGGACGACGACATCTCACAGGACGGCTCGCTGGTGGGGGGACAGGCCGGAGCCGAGTACTGGCTGACCGACGAGGTGGGCCTGCTGGGGGCCGTGGGCGTGGAGTACCTGTCGTTCTCCGCCGCCGACGGCCTGCCGGAGCGCTCGGGCTGGTCCGTGCGCCCACAGGTCGGCCTCAAGCTGCGGTACTGAGAACGAACGCAGCGTCTGGATCGAATCTGGATCACGTATGGGGACGCGCCCGAACGAACTCGATCATGATTCGGCATAGATTCACGGAGGCAACCATGAAGAAGATCACTACGACGGTCGCGGCGGTCTTCGCGGTGGCGCTCCTGGCTCTTCCGGGCACCGCCCGGGGACAGGACGTGCAGCTCGGTCCGCAGCTCAGCCTGGCCGACGACTATGATGCCGGCCTCGGCGGCCGGGCGGTCTTCAACGTCGGCGATCCCGGAGGTTGGGAGGGCACAGGCAGCTTCGACGTCTTCTTCCCCGACGGAGATGTCGACTACTGGGAGCTGAACGGGAACCTGGTCTACAACTTCCCGGTGGAGGAGTCGCGGACGTTCTTCCCGTACCTCGGGGGCGGGCTGAACATCGCCCGCGTCGAAGCCGGCACCCTGGAGGACACGGATCTCGGCGTGAACATCGTCGGCGGGAGCAAGTTCGACGCTGAAGGGGTCACTCCCTTCGTCGAGGCCCGGGTCGAGATCGAAGGGGGCGAGCAGTTCGTCCTCACCGGCGGATTCCTCTTCCCCTGACGTAGAGCAGGTCCACCCGGTCGCCCCCGATCGCGGCGATCCGGGTGAGGTCCAGGTGTCAGCCCCGCGGGACCGGTTCCCGCGGGGCTGACGTATGCGGGTGGGGGGCGCGACCGGGCGGCGGGGGCTGGACACAACCCTGGTCGAGGCTCGAACGTCGGGTGTATGGAGATCATTCGACCGAAGAGCTCATCCCACGACCGGGGCCTGCCGATGACCCGATACCCGAGTCCCTGGCCCGCCGGCTTCGCGCTGGCGCTCCTCCTCCCTCTCCCCGCCGCCGCGCAGGAGACGCCGTCGGATACCGTGACCGGCACGGAGCTCACCGTCTACAACGAGAACCTGGCGCTGGTCGAGGAGCAGCGCCGGATTAGCCTGGACGAGGGCGTGAGCGACGTCTCCTACCGCGACGTGGCGGCGCGACTCCAGCCCACCAGCGTCACCTTCCGCTCTCTCCGCGACCCGGAAGGGACCTCGGTGCTGGAGCAGAACTTCGAGTACGACCTGGTGAGCTCCGACCGACTGCTCCAGAAGTACATCGACCACACCATCGCCGTCGAGCTGGAGGACGGGTCGCGACAGGAGGGCGAGCTCCTCAGCACCGAGGGTGGCGTCGTGCTCCGCACCGACGGTGGCGTCCGGGTCCTGAGCCGGGATCAGGTCCGCTCCTTCGACTTTCCCGAGCTGCCGGGAGGGCTCCGGACGCGTCCGACGCTGGTATGGACCGTACGGGCGGAGCAGGGTGGCTCCCATCCCACGGAGCTGGCGTACCTGACCGAGGGAATGGGGTGGCAGGCCGATTACGTCGTCGAGCTGGGTCGCGACGACGAGTCCATGAGCCTCCGGGGGTGGGTCACGCTCGACAACGAGAGCGGCAAGACGTACGAGGGTGCTCGCCTCAAGCTCGTGGCCGGTGACATCCACCGGGCCGCCGACGAGCGGCGACGGGCGCGGGACGTGATGCTGGAGGCGGCGCGGGCCGGCGCTCCCCAGCAGGTCGATTCCCGCTCCTTCTTCGAGTACCACCTGTACGAGATCACCCGTCCCGTCACAGTGGAGAACCGGCAGACGAAGCAGATCGAGTTCGTCACCGCCGAGCGGGTGGACGCCGAGAAGCGGTTCGTCTACCGGGGCACCCGGGCGTCCTGGGGCGGCAGCCGGCGAGTCGATCCCGAGTACGGCGCGGACACCGGCAACGAGGCGGTGGAGGTCTACCTCCACTTCCGCACCAGCGAGGAGGCGGGGCTGGACCGACGGCTCCCGGCGGGCCGCGTCCGGGTCTACCAGGAGGACGTGGACGGCTCCTCGCTCCTCATCGGCGAGGACCGGATCGATCACACGCCGAAGGACGAGGACGTGCAGCTCACCGTGGGTCAGGCCTTCGACCTGGTGGGCGAGCGCGTCCGGACCGACTACCGGCGGATCAGCGACGACGTGGTCGAGGAAGACATCGAGATCCGGCTCCGGAACCGGAAGTCGGACGAGGACGTGACGATCCGGGTGGTGGAGCCGATGTACCGGGCCTCCGACTGGACGATCACCCGTGAGCGGATGAACGGAGAGCCCGTCGAGCACGAGCGGCTGGACAGTCACCGGGTGGAGTGGCAGGTGCCCGTGGCCGCCGGAGAGGAGGCGACGCTGACCTACACGGTGAGGTACCGTTGGTAGCTGACGGCGGCTGATCCGCATCCGACGGGCGGCGGCGCTCGCCGTCGTATGCCACGGGACGTAGATTGGTCGTGCCTGTGCGGCCTGTCCGTTTCCGCGCTCACGAGCTGGCGGAGGGCTGATGAGTCCGAACGCTCCGTGGCGACGCTTCTTCGCGGAGCTGAAGCGGCGTCGTGTCTATCGGGTGGCCGTGTCCTACGCGGCGACGGCCTTCGTGCTCGTGCAGGTGGCCGACCTCACCTTCGAGCGGCTGACCCTTCCGCCGTGGTCGGTGACCCTGGTCATCGTTCTCGTGGTCGCGGGTTTCCCCATCGCCGTCCTCCTGGCGTGGGCGTTCGAGGTCACCCCGGACGGAGTGCGGAGGACGAGGCCCGTCGACGTCCGGGACGGCGGGGACGTGGTCCGGGGAAGGACGGTGTTCGCCCTCGCCCTGGGCCTCGTGATCGTGGCGGCAGCGGGCTGGTGGTTCGGCTCGGGCGGGGGTGGACCGAATCCGAGCGTCACCCGTCTGGCGGTCCTCCCCCTGGACAACCTGATGCAGGAATCCGATCAGGAGTACTTCGTCCAGGGAATGCACGACGGGATCATCTCCGAGCTCCAGGAGGTCGGCGTTCCGGTCATCGCACGGACCTCGGTGATGCGGTTCGGCGACGGGGAGACATCCGTACGGGAGATCGCCCGGGAGCTGGACGTGGACGCCGTGGTGGAGGGAACCGTCTTCAGGGCCGGGGACAGCGTCGAGATCAACGCCCGACTCGTCGATCCCGCGACGGAGGAGTATCGGTGGCGGGGCTCCTTCGCCGGCAGCCTCGCGAACGTCCTGTCGCTCCACAGGCGGCTGACGCGCGCCATCGCGCTGGAGATCCGGGTGGCCCTCTCTCCGGAGGACGAGAGCCGTCTCGCCGGTGCGCCCGACGTGGACCCGGAAGCCTACGATCAGTACCTGAAGGGCGTCTACCACGCCCAGCGCTTCACGGCTCGGGACCTGGATACCGCGCGGGAGTACTTCCGCGCGGCGCTGTCGGCGGACTCTTCGTTCGCGCCCGCCTACGTGGGCCTGGCTCGCGTCTGGTCGTTTCGGGCGCAGGCCGGGTTCGTCTCGGCGCGTCGCGCCCGCCGGGAGGCGGAGCCGATGCTGGAGCGGGCGGTGCAGCTGGACAGCACGCTGGCCGAGGCCTCCATGGCGGCCGCCGGGGGAACCACGTGGATGGACTGGGACTTCCGGCGAGGAGAGCGGATCTTTCGGCGGGCGATCCGACAGAACCCCCGGCATCCCGAGACCCGCGTGTTCTACGGTCACCTCCTCACGATCCTCGGCCGCTGGGAGGAGGCTCGTGTGCAGGTGGAGGAAGCGATCGAGCTGGATCCCCTGAATCCCTTCGTGAAGGGACTGTACGGCACGCATCTGTATCTCACCCGCCGCTACGACGAGGCCATCGAGGTCCTGGAGGAGACGTTCCGACGGCATCCCGGTGCCGGCTTCGGGCGGGCGGCTCTCTCCGCTTCCTACGAAGCCGTCGGCCGCCGCGAGGCCGCACTCGAGACTCTCACACGGATCCTCGAGGGCAGGGGGGACGCGGAGGCCGTGGCGGCTCTCGAGCGGGGTCGGCGCGAGGGGGGCTACCGGACGGCGCTTCGGCGGGCGGCCGACGCCATGGCGAAGAAGGCTCGGAACGAGTACGTGACCCCGTTCCGGATCGCGGAGCTCTACACGAGGGCGGGCGACGGGGACGAGGCCGTGGCCTGGTTCCGGAGAGCCCTCGAGGCCCGCGAGCAGAACATGCCCTACATCGGAGTGATTCCGGCCCTGGAGGGATTGCACGACGACCCGGGGTTCCGGGAGATCGTGCGCAGCGTCGGCGTGCCGCTGCTCGACGGCGAGGGACGCGTCAGACGCCCTCGATAGCGTGCATCCCTTTAGGCCGGCGCCCGGCGCCCGGCTTTCCTGCTCTTCCGACACGCGGACGGATGATCGGCCGTGGGACGAGTAGGTATGTTCGAGCCGCGTCACCGTCCCCGCTTCGGGTCACGAGAGGGTACGCGGGTCCTCCAACCGAGTTCGAGAGGTTCCGGTACATGGCTGCCGAGGAACGACCTGCCGACCCGCATCCGCGTGACGGCGCCGAGAAACGGCGGCGTGTCCGCGCCCGGATCACGGGCGTGGTCCAGGGCGTCGGGTTCCGCCCCTTCGTGTATCGCCTGGCTTCGTCCCTCGATCTGGCGGGCTACGTCCTGAACGATTCCCGGGGCGTCCTTCTCGAGGTGGAGGGGGACGCCCGGGACGTCGCGAGGTTCTTCGGTCGGTTCCGCTCCGGGGCGCCCCCGCTCTCCACGGTGGAGGAGGTCGGACGGGAGGAGCTGGAGCCCCACGGCGAGGTCGGCTTCGAGATCGTGGAGAGCGAGGACTCGGAGCCGCCCTCGGCGCTGGTGTCCCCGGACACCGCCACGTGCGCCGACTGCCTGGAAGAGCTGTTCGACCCGGCGGACCGGCGGTACCGCTATCCCTTCATCAACTGCACGAACTGCGGACCCCGGTTCACGATCATCCAGGGCGTGCCCTACGACCGTCCGCAGACCACGATGTCGACGTTCGAGATGTGCGGGCCCTGCCGCGCCGAGTACGAGGATCCCGCCGACCGCCGCTTTCACGCCCAGCCCAACGCCTGCCCCGACTGCGGCCCCTCGGCTCGGCTCGTGGATCCGACCGGGGTGGAACGTGCCGGCGCCTCGTCCGACGATCCGGACCGGTCCGTACGGGCGGCCGCCGAGGCGCTCATGGCGGGCGAGGTGGTGGCCGTGAAGGGGCTGGGAGGCTACCACCTGGCGTGCCGGGCCGACGACGCCGCCGCGGTGTCGCGCCTCCGGGACCGAAAGCACCGGGAGGACAAGCCCTTCGCCCTCATGCCGCCGGACCCGGACGCGGCGCGGGAGCTGGTGCGTCTCGACGAGGAGGAGGCACGCCTGCTCAAGGGGCGGGAGCGGCCCATCGTACTGGCCCGGCGGCGACCGGACGCGCCGGTGGCCCCGGCCGTGGCGTCCGGCCACCGGGACCTCGGAGTCATGCTCCCGTACTCGCCCCTCCACCACCTGCTCCTGGACGAGACGGGAGGTGCGCTTGTGATGACCAGCGGCAACGTCTCCGACGAGCCCATCGCCTACCGAGACCGGGAGGCGCTGGAGCGGCTGGAGGGAATCGCGGACCTGTTCCTCGTCCATGACCGGCCCATTCACATGCGGACCGACGACTCCGTCGTCCGCGTCGTCTCTGCGCCCGGGGGCCGCCGCCCGGTCTCGCTCCGGCGGTCCCGGGGCTACGTCCCGATGCCCGTGCCGACGCCGGTGGAGGCGCCGCCGCTGCTGGCGTGCGGGGCCCACCTGAAGAACACCTTCTCGGTGGCCCGGGGCGAGCGCGTGTGGGTGGGCCACCACATCGGGGACCTGGAGAACCTCGAGACCCTGCTCTCCTTCCGGGAGGGCGTGGAGCACTTCGAGGACCTGTTCTCCGTGGAGCCCGAGCTCGTGGCCCACGACTTCCACCCGGATTACCTGTCCACACGGTATGCGCTGGAGGAGCGGGACCTGCCGGCGCTGGGCGTTCAGCACCACCACGCGCACCACGCCGCCTGCCTGGCGGAGCACGGCGAGGAGGGGCCCGCCGTGGGGGTTATCTTCGACGGCACCGGCTACGGCACCGACGGGACGGTCTGGGGGGGTGAGATCCTCGTCGGTGACCTGGCCGGGTTCGATCGAGCCGGCAGCCTGTGGCCCGTGCGTCTCCCGGGCGGCGAGGCCGCCATACGGGAGCCGTGGCGGACGGCGTGCTCCTGGCTGTGCGAGCTCACCGACGGGGTGCCGCCGATCCCCGAGACCCTGCAGGGCGACGTCGATCGCGAGGACTGGGAGCTGGTAACCCGGCTGGCGCGCCGGGGTGTGTCCTCACCGGTGACCACCAGCGTGGGACGCCTCTTCGACGCCGTATCGGCGCTCTGCGGCGTCCGGAGCCGGGTGAACTACGAGGGCCAGGCGGCGATCGAGCTCGAGATGGCCGCCGCGGCGGGCGTCGGTGACGGGGCGTACGATCTCCCGCTGCTGGGGCCGGGCGAGGCCCCCGGCGCCGGCGCCTCGGACCGGGAGGGCCCTCCGGAGCGTCGAATCCTGGACGGCCGGGCCGCCGTCCGAGCCGTCGTCGACGATCTCTCGGAGGGGGTGTCCGCGAGCGAGGTCGGGGCGCGGTTCCACCGGGGGCTGGCCGCGGCCGCCGCCCGGGCCGCGTCGGACGCCGCGGGTCGTGCCGGGACGGAGACGGTCGTCCTCTCCGGCGGCGTCTTTCAGAACGTGCTGCTCCTGGAGCGGACCGCCGCACTGCTCGACGAGGCCGGGCTCCGGGTCCTGGTGCCCGAACGGTTGCCGGCGAACGACGGAGGAATCTCCTACGGGCAGGCGGCCGTGGCCGCGGCGAGGCTTCGCTCGGGCGCCTGACTCCCCACTCCCCCGATCAGCCCCGGTTTCCCGCCGCGGGCGATTGGGGCCCCTGCTGCCCGCGGGCCAGATGACTCGCGTCCGCCACCGCCTCCTCCAGAGCGCTCACCGCGTCCGCATCCAGGGCCGTTCCGGCGTCGTCACGCAGGATCTCCATTGCCTCCCCGGGGGAGAACGGGTCCCGGTAGGGGCGATCTGCGGTGAGCGCCTCGTAGACGTCCGCGACGGCGAGTGTCCGCGAGGCGAGGGAGAGACTGTCGGCGTCGAGCCCCCGGTGATAGCCGGTGCCGTCCAGCCGCTCGTGGTGGCGCCCTGCGATCTCCGCCACCTCCCGGAACGGGGAGACCCGCCTCAGGATGCGCTGCGAGGTGCGCGGATGTCTCTTGATTTCCGCGTACTCCTCGTCGGTGAGCTCGCCTTCCTTGTCGAGGATCATGTTCGAGACGCCGAGCTTCCCGATGTCGTGCAGGAGGGCGGCCCGGTGGATCTTCCGGAGCCCTTCTTCTCCGATGCCCAGGCGCCGGCCCGTCTCCGTGGCGAGCTCTCCGACACGCTCCGAATGCCGGTACGTCCATGGTGACTTGGCGTCGACCACCCGGGCGAAGGCCCGACTGATCAGGTCGAGCCGGTCACCGGTGGCCGGAACGGCGCGATCGTCCGGCTCCCACCGACCCAGCTGCGACCGGGGGTCCCGGACCGCCACCGTGGCCCAGAACTCACGGTCGTCCCGGATGGAGTGGAGGGCATCGACCAGATCGGGATCGAACCACGTGCGACGCCGGTCCTCGGCCATCTCGCAGGCCGTCCGCAGGTCGAACTCCCTGAGGAAGACTTCCACGGTCTGGGAGAGCCCCAGGATGCGAGCCAGCGGAGAGATCTCCTCGCCCTGCCGCCCCTCGGGATGTCCGTCCCCGTTCCAGTGCTCGTCCAGCTGGTGAATGGCCCGGCAGGTGGGTTCCGGAAAGCCGAGGATGCGCGCGATGCCGGCACCCTGCTCGCACCGAATCCGGACCAGATCGCGTGCGGCTTCGGGCCCCTCCAGTCCCAGCTTGACGAAGCCGGCGATCTTCTCCGGCACGGTGCCGTCCCGGGCCACGTTCTTCGCCACGTAGCTGATCGCGCCCGTCAGGCTGGACCAGTCCCGGGTCTTCACGTCCCGCTTCACGGCCCGGTCGTCGGAGCCGAACAGATAGCACATCTTGGCCGCGTTGCTGGAACAGCCGAGGTCCTTCAGGAGAAGGGCGTAGAAGAGCGCGGAGGACTGCTGCCCGGAGAGGTCGACTTCCTCGGCCAGGCGCATGCCGATCAGTGCATTCCGGACGGCGTGACCCTCGGGCTGTCCCTCCGTGACGTCCAGCGCGAAGGAGAGGGAGGCGAGCACCTCGGACACGCGGATCTCGTCACCCTCGCTGCCCCCCTCGCCGAGGGTGGACCCGCCGCCGTCGTCGGCGAACGGGGCGAGCGTGGTGTCCACGTCCTTCCACGACGACCTCTCTCCCGAGTCTCCCGCATCCCCCATGGTCCCCCCAGCTTCGCTCATAGGTGACGTTGACGGTTCCTCCCGACCGCCGGATCAGTCATCGCGGCTCTCTTCTCGGCCCTCGTCCGCCGCGACCCTTCCCAGCCGCTCCAGGTGCTCTCGTACCAGTCGCCGGGTGCGGTCGAGATCCGTCAGGCACTGCTCCAGGCGGTACGGATCCCCGGCGACCCGGGTCGCGAAGTACGTCATGCCCGCGCTCACCCGGTGAGGCTGTAGGCCGTGCGCCTCGCATCGGTCCAGGAGCCAGGTGCCCACGTCCGTCCCGTCGCCGGTCCCCGTGGCCAGGAGGCTCACGCATCGGCCCACGTGATCGTCGGCCGGCTCCACCGTGTGGGAGGCGGACGGGGTGGTCGCATCGTCCCACACGGCCAGGTCCCGGAGGAACCAGCCGGCGCGGGTGCCGCCGACGCCCCGCACGTCGGTGAGGAGGTCGAGGACGGTCGACAGGTCGTCCCGCGCCAGGAGGGTCGACGCGAAGTCGGTGAGGGATGCCCGGTGCGCGGTGACGTCGCTGAAATAGCGGACCTCGAGCAGGGACGGGCGGGAGCGGACGTCGAGACCACCGGGATCGCTGGACGGGTAGAGGGGGTGGCGCCGCGGGCTCGCGGTCTCCTGCCGGGAGATGGCGAGCAGGAGCTCCCAGGTCGTTTCGGCCGCGGCCAGCGCGTCCGCGAACGGTCCGTGCTCGCGGGCCAGGGAGAGAGCCTTGGCGCCGGCGCCCGCGTCGTATCCGGCGCTCCCTCTCCGGCCGAAGCCGTACCCGTGGAGGAACAGCCCCAGGGACGTCCAGGGATCCTCCCGATGGCCCCCGAAGCGTCGTCCCCAGGTCGGCTCCAGCTCCAGGGTGCGGTAGCAGGGGCTCAGCTCGGCGAAGAAGGTCAGCCAGTCGTCCGTCGTCGTCACGTGGAGCGCAGGGCCAGGACGCCGCCCGAGCCGGCGATGACCATGAGCACCGCGGCGGAATAGGGGCTGAGACTCAGCACTGCGGTGAGCAGAAGGAGGAGCAGGCCGACGCTCGCCGCCATTCTGGCCCAGCCCAGGCGGACCGGTTCGTGACGTTCCGCGGCCTCTTCCGAGCTTCCGATTTGGAAGAACGCCGCCCGGAGCCGGCTTCCGACGGGACCTCCAGAGGCCGGCGGCCGCGGTGGCGACGCGCCCAGGACGCTGACTCCCGCCCCTCCGAAGGCGATCAGGCCGAGTACCAGGGTGCCCCGAGCTGCGGAGCGGAGAGACCCGAAGGGGGCGGAGGGGGCCAGGAGCTCGAAGGTGCCCCAGGTCACGATGCCCAGGCTGGCGAGCAGGAGGAGGGCGGCCTCCGGGGGCAGCCCTCCCAACCTGTGTTCATCACGAGCCGGCGATGGAGCGCTCACGGTGGTCGGTCCGGTTACGAGGGAAGGTTCGCTCTCCTTCCACTATAGCAGCAAGGCCTGTACGGGGGCGACGGCCGAACGGGACCGCCGTCGTGGACCGGCGATCCGGGAAATGATTCGCGCTGGACGCAGTCGAGGCCCGACATCCTCCTCTCGGGGACGCCGGGCCTCGATCGCGAGCCGGACGGAAGCGGCTCCAGCCCTCAGGGGACGTCAGTCAGGCGTCATCCCCAGTCGTCACCGTCATCGTCGTCCTCGTCGTCATCGTCATCGTCGTCATCGTCGTCGTCCTCCCAGTCGTCCTCGTCGTCATCGTCGGCCTTCGCCTTC
>Ga0207797_1000884_pt1 | contig 22371 bp, 16 predicted proteins | sample PRCRCaboRojoPR_6_FD_187275 | JGI IMG/M metagenome (GOLD analysis project Ga0207797, IMG submission 187275) | Marine sediment microbial community from Cabo Rojo, Puerto Rico - PR CR 10% Liquid 1 (SPAdes) | ecosystem: Environmental > Aquatic > Marine > Coastal > Sediment | place: Cabo Rojo, Puerto...
ATAGTGACTGGCAATCGAGAGCATGTTGTAGCCCTGCTTTTCTGCCCAGTCGAGAAATTCGGTGCGCATCCCGGAACTCCATTTTTCGCCAGTGACGCTGTTGTCCTGATCAGCGAAAAAACGATCGCCGCAGTGAAAACTGCGGATTAAAACATGCTCGCCTCCCTTAAAGCCGAACCAAATCGGATTGGTTTCGTCTTTATGAATCATGCCGGGAATATCCGAGGTGACGCATGAAAAGCCGCCTGTTGTTCCGGGTGATCCATCCGAGAAAGTGGCCTTGTAAGACCATTCGCCAGTCTGGTCGGGCATGCAGCGAAATTTCCAGGTACTACCACCGTCATAAAAGCCGGACACGCGCAACCGGCTTTTATCTGGGCGCGTGAACGTAACGGTCAAAGATACTTCTGTAAAAGGATTCTCATAGCTGGTGGTATTCTGGATTTCTCCTTCGAATTGATCCCACAAGCCGGTCGTAGCTGAAAAACAAGAACAGGTCAAAAAAAGGAGAAATACAACCAGGCGTTTCGTTTTCATGGAAAGCTCCGTTTTAATTTGTAGAAAAGATGTGCGATCTTTAAAATGTGATAAACAAACATCTAAACAATGAATGGAAAGCGGAATCGACGGAATTTAATAGTTCACTTTAACTGTCTGCCCCTAAATTAATCATATATGTTTTGAAAATCCAGAAAAGTATGAGGATTTTCCCTTTATCCGCCGGTAGCAAATCCGGGATAAAGCATCATACCGCCATCGACGTAAATGCTGGTGCCGTGAATATAATCCGCCTGATCAGATGCCAGCCAGACAGCCACTCGGCCGATATCAGCCGGTTCACCAATTCGATTGTAGGGAATAAGACTCATCAGTGAATCGTACGCTTCCTGAGTTTCCCAGGCATGGCGATTGATCGGCGTGCGAATGGCTCCGGGGGCAATGGCATTGACGCGAATTCGATGTGGACCGACTTCCTGGGCAATGCTTTTCATCATCAGCATAATGCCGCCCTTGGACGCGGCATAATTTACATGCCCGGCCCAGGGAATCTCCTGATGAACAGAACTCATGCAAATGATTTTTCCGGCTGCGCAGGAAACATCTTTCACAACTCCCCGTCGCTTGAATTCCTTAACAGCTTCGCGTGCGCACAAAAATTGTCCGGTGAGATTCACATTGATGACTTTATTCCACTGCTTCAGCGTCATGTTCTCGAGCGGTGCGTCCTGCTGCAAACCGGCATTATTAACGAGGATGTCGATGGTACCGAAATTTTCTTTGATCTTTTGGAACATTTCTCGAACTTGCTCTTCCTGCGAAACATCCGTCTGATGTGCAAATGCATCGACACCGTAACTTTTTATATTGTCCACTACCTGATTGGCAGCGTCCTCTTTTGACAGATAGTTGATACAGACATCAGCGCCGGCTCTGCCCAGCGCAATGGCAACGTCTTTGCCAATGCCGGATGCTGCGCCGGTAACGAGCGCTTTTTGTCCTTTGAGCAGCGATGGAATGCTGTCATCGGGCAATGGGACATCGTTTTTATTTTTTTGCATGATGAATCTCCGAATTTTATGAAAAGCTTACAGTACTTAACCCAGAGAACGATCCAGATTGAACGCTGAACTAATGAGAGCGAGATGAGTAAACGCCTGTGGAAAATTGCCCAGGGCTTCGCCGCACGGGCCGATTTCTTCTGAGAATAATCCAAGATGATTGCTGTAACCGAGCATTTTTTCAAACATAAAGCGTGCCTGGGACAGCCTGTGTCGATCGTATCGTCCGGCACGGGTGAGGGCTTCGACCAGCCAAAACGTGCAAATATTAAAAGTGCCTTCCTGGCCTCTCAGTCCGTCACGGGTTTCCGCGGCGTTGTATCGATAAACAAGACTGTCGGAAACGAGTCCGCCTTTGTTAGGTGACAGATTGACAGCGTCCAGCGTCTGCAGCATACGGGGATCGGTGGGAGAGACAAAGAAAACCAGCGGCATCATCAGATTGGAAGCGTCGAGTGTCTTACTGCCAATGTACTGGACAAACGCCTTGCGCTCTTTACTCCATCCTTTTTCCATCACCGTCTGGTAAATCATATCCCGGTTTTTAAGCCACTTGTCATAATTTGCCGGAAAAGACCGCTTGGACGCCAGACGAAGGCCGCGATCCAATGCCACCCAGCACATCAATAACGAATAAGTAAATCGCTGCCGACCGCTGCGAATTTCCCAGATGCCTTCGTCTTCCTGGTTCCAGTTCTTGCAAACATAATCCAGGAGTCTGGTGATTTGCGTCCATAAATCATAGGAAATCGGACTGCCGTATTTGTTGTAAAGATAAACCGTGTCGAGGAGTTCGCCGTAAATATCGAGCTGAAGTTGATTGTAGGCCGCATTACCGATGCGAACCGGGCGTGAGCCCCGGTAACCGGCAAGATGGCTGAGAATCTCCTCATCCAGTTTGTGGCGTCCGTCAATGCCGTACATGATTTGCAGCGAGCCGTCGGGATTGAGTTCGTGACAGCGCGCCTCGATCCATTTCATAAAAGCAGCCGCTTCTTCGGAAAAACCGATCCGCATGAGCGCGTACAAGGTAAAGGCGGCATCGCGGATCCAGGCATATCTGTAATCCCAGTTGCGTTCACCGCCGATTCCCTCCGGCAAGCCGGTAGTCGGCGCTGCAACGATGGCACCGGTTGGCTTAAAAGTGAGTAGTTTGAGCGTCAGGGCGGAGCGATAAACCATTTCCCGCCATCGGCCTTTATAATTGCAGTGTGATAACCAGTTTTGCCAGTAACCGATGGTTTCGTTCAAAAGTTTTTGTGTCAATTGCGCTGTAATTCGTTCCGGCTCTGATCGACTGCTTTTCATGTCCTGAAATAAAAAAACTGCTGTCTCACCTTCATTCAAGTTAAATTCAGCGACGGCTGTACCGTTTTGTGTATTTAGTTCAATGTCCGAAAGCAGAGCGAGCCGGATATTTTTTGTGCTAAACACCACCCGGTTCGATTCGGCATCAACAGTATGTTCATCCCGGGCAAAATTAAAGGCAGGCTGACATGTCATTTTAAAATGAACGGAACCGCGAACAGTTTTGACAGAACGAACCAGTTGGTGAGGATGGTCGGTCTCATGTTCGGGATCATGAACGGTCATAAAATCGATAACTTCGGCCACGCCGTCGGCGGACATGAATCTGGAAATGAGCACATTGGTTTCCGGCCAATAGAATTGTTTTTTTGTGACATCTTCGCGAGTTGGCGCAATTTGAAAATAACCGCCTTTTTTGTCATCCAGAAGAGCGGCGAAAATACCGGGCGAGTCAAAATGTGGATAACAAAACCAGTCGATTGATCCGTCCACACCAACTAATGCCGCTGTATGCATGTCGCCGATAATGCCATAATTTTCGATAGGCTTGTACGCCATGTCAGCCTCCACCTTTTAGGGATGTTTCGGGTTTCAATAAATTGTGGTTAAAAAAATAACTCGAGATTACGAACGATTTTTATTTAACCTGTAACAGGCACGGCAGCTCCGGATATGGCTCTGCTCTGAACAGATAGCAAAAATAAAATAGTCTCGGCAATCGATTCCGGCGGTGTCCATGTGGAGAAATCCGCATTTGGCATGGATTCCCGATTTTCCGGCGTGTCAATGATTCCGGGTACAACGGTGTTAATCCGAATGTTGGACTTTGTAATTTCGGCCGCGATGCTTTCTGTGAGACGAACTACAGCGCCTTTTGCTGTGCTGTAGGCGGATAATTTACCGCTGCCTTTCAATCCCTGCTGGCTGGCCACGGTGACAATCCTGCCGCTGTCCTGTTCGAGCATGTGCGGAAGCACAGCCCGGCAGGTCAGCATGGTACTTTTAAAATTGATGTTAAATACTTTTTCCCAGGACTCCAGTGCTTCTTCGTGCAAAGGTTTGCCGCCCTTAAACATACCTACCGCGTGCACCAGTGCATCAATCCGGCCAAAGTGATTTATTACATTTTTAACGGCTTGATCAACCTGATCCGCATTGGTTAAATCGACATTCGGCAGAACAAGCTGATCATTCTTTTTAAAATTGCTCCCATACAATTTTCTCAACTTGGATTCAGAGCGGGCAATTAACGCCCTTTTGCCGCCGGCTGTTTGCACTTTTTCAGATACAGCAGGACCAAGGTTTCCAGAGGCGCCGGTGATGATAATCACTTTATTAGTCATGTCGAACATGTTTTGCTCCATATTTTCATCTGCTTGATTTTACTGTTTCAACAGGTCGGGACGAATGATTATTTCTCCTGGCAGGATGTCATATTTAAGGTAGTGTGAATTCTGAACAGAATATAGTTCCCCCTTTTGGGCAACAGGCACAATAAAAGGTATATGTCTGTTGTCTTTTCTGTAAAGACATCATCCAATCTTTACGCTTTACATTTAGTTGTTAAAAAAAAGCAAAATGTTAATGAGATATTTTTCAGCTTATAGGTATTTTTTGATCCGGTAATTCTTTGCCAGTTCGATTCTCTTCTCATCGGAGAGAGAAGTCATGTAAGATTTCCAACCGGGACACCAATTAATATGCCACCGCCAAAATAGACCTAAAAGAGATTTCGGTTTGGAATCATACTTGGCTCGGAGGATACAATTCTCACAATTTGGTTCAGACATGAGTCAATTTCTCCGCATTTTTTAATAGTAATTTAGCAATCTCGTTTATTTTTATTTGCACGAATGATGTGTTTTCGTATATCTAAAAGTTAAAATAGTAAGACTTGATTTTCAATTATTTTTTCATGATATTAAATATTGTTGATGAATAAACATCCATCTCAAAAGCCCCTAATCATATTTATAACAGAGGCATAAATCCCAAAAAAGAGTACTTGCTGCTTAAACATCCTAACGATTTTTTTAATCAACGGACCACTTAAATGACGCATTTACGCCGCAAAGTCATTGATAACGTCACTCGCGTTTTAGATGTGACCGTGATGTTGATCACATTTGTCATTGCGCTTTATATACACTCACCGGATGATATACCGTCCGATATTGTTGGATTTTTTTCCTTCAAGATCAATGTCATCAATTTTGTGGCTGTGCTGCTTTTAATTTATATCTGGCTGAAAATATTCAACAGCTTTGGTCTTTACGATAATCGCGGATTTAACAATTTTTACAAAGAGAGTTTTCATGTTTTCAAAGCCGTCACGCTTGGAACAATTCTGATCGGTGCTGTGGCTACTTTTCTTGTCCGTGAAAATATTACCAAAGAGATGTTGTTCAACTTTTGGCCGCTCTGTTTTGTGGTCACTATTTTCGAACGTTTTCTCGTCCGGCGATACCTTGTCTGGCTACGGCAGAGCGGACGCAATTTGCGTCATGTCGTTTTTGTCGGCGCAAACGAAAATGCCATTGATCTGGCTCAGCGAATTATGAGCCGAAGAGAACTTGGTTACAAGTTGATGGGATTTATCGACAATAAAGAGCAAGCCAATCCGGAAAAACATCCCAAAGCAAATACCATATGCACGATTGAAGAGCTGCCAAATTACCTGAGTACCCATATTGTCGATGAGGTATTTATTGCCTTGCCTTTTGAGAGTCGATACCAGGAAATCAAAAAAGTGGTTACGTATTGCCAGGAGATCGGTATTGTGTGCCGAATGCCGGCGAACTGGTTTGAAATCAAAACCGCGCGCACGTCATCGTTTGAACTGGATGGCGAAAACATTTTAACTGTCTATTCCGGGTCAAAATATCAACTTGAATATCTCTGGCTAAAACGTTTGATTGATATCGCTTTTTCAGCATTTGCACTTTTCCTCCTGGCCCCGCTGTTTCTTTTTATTTCTTTTTTGATAAAAGTGACTTCAAAAGGCCCGATTTTCTTTCGCCAGGAGCGCATCGGTTTTAATCGTCGTTCTTTTAATATGCTAAAATTCCGGACCATGGTCAAAGGCGCTGAGAATTTAATAAAAGACCTGGAGCATTTGAATCAGGCAGATGGGCCGGCATTCAAGATTTACGATGATCCCCGGATTACAGCGGTCGGCAAGTGGCTGCGCAAGACCAGTCTGGATGAATTGCCACAGCTCATTAACGTACTCAAAGGTGACATGAGTCTGGTTGGTCCCCGTCCCTTACCGGTCCGGGATGTGAATGGCATTATCGAAACCTGGCAGAAAAGACGCTTCAGCATGCGTCCCGGTTTGACGTGCCTGTGGCAGATCGGCGAACGCAATAATATGCCTTTTACAGACTGGATGAAGCTGGATCTGGAATACATTGATAACTGGTCAATTCGTCTCGATTTCAAGATAATGGCCAAAACCCTGCCGGCTGTCGTCAAAGGAACGGGACATTAAAAGTGAATTTTTCTTTACACTGTTTTAAATTTATAGAGGAGTTAAATTTATCGTGATGGTCTCTGTAGTTATGCCGTGCCTGAATGAAAGCGAAACCATTGGCACGTGTATCGATCAGGCAAAAGAAACGCTGCAAAAGTATAACATCGACGGTGAGATCGTGGTAGCGGATAACGGATCCACCGATGATTCAGTAAAAATCGCCGAGTCAAAAGGTGCGCGCGTGGTGTACGAGTCTGCTCGCGGATATGGTAACGCCTATCGTACCGGCATAGCGGCTGCCAGAGGACAATATGTAATTATTGGTGATTCTGATGAATCCTACGATTTTCGGGAAATAAATCGCTTTTTGGAAAAGTTGAAAGAAGGCTACGATGTAGTCATGGGAACGCGCATGAAAGGCAAAATCGAAAAGAATGCCATGCCCTGGCTTCATCGTTATATCGGTAATCCATTGCTAACCGGTATTTTAAATCTCTTTTTTAACTCCGGTATTTCGGATGCGCATTGTGGTCTGCGAGCGTTTACCAAAGATGCTTTTCACAAAATGGAACTGAAAACCAGTGGTATGGAATTCGCGTCGGAGATCGTCATAAAATCAGCTCTCACAAATTTGAAAATGACAGAAATTCCCATCACTTTGCATAAAGATGGCCGCAGCCGGGCGCCGCATCTGCGCTCATTCCGTGACGGCTGGCGTCATCTACGATTTATGCTCATGCATAGCCCGACGCATCTCTATTTGTGGCCCGGTTTTGCACTTTTTTTCTTCGGAATGCTGGCTTTGGTGTTACTATTACCAGGACCGCTTTACATTGCAGGACGAATGATCGACATTCACATAATGGTGTTAGGAGATCTTTGCGCTATTCTTGGATTGCAAATTATAAGCATAGGCGTGTTTGCCCGGGTCTATGCACTGGTGCATGGTTTTATACCTCATGATAAGCCTTTGCAAAAAGCGTTCAAATATTTTAATCTTGAGCGCGGCATTCTTGCAGGTGCTGTGATTTTCCTGACTGGTTTTGTCATAGATCTTTATATTCTTATAAAATGGATCCTCAATAATTTTGGCGCACTTGATCAGGTTCGCCTGGCATTATTCGCGTCAACGCTCATTATTTTAGGTGTTCAGATTATATTTTCATCATTTTTTCTCAGCATGATCGGCTTGTCCGCTGAAGATCAAGCTGGGAGACCATATTAACACGAAAAAGAAAAAATAACATACAAACGTAATGGAGCTTGTCTATGATAATAATGGGTTTAAATGATGTGGCTGGAGCCCATCATAATAGCAGTGTCGCTTTGATCGAGGATGGCAAGGTGCTGTATGGTGCTTCAGAAGAACGCTTCACCCGCATAAAATATGATATGAACTTTCCTCAACAAGCGTTGGAAAATGCACTTGAATTTCGAAATCTATCCGTTGATGATGTTGACTATTTTGCAATTGGTTATCCGCCGTCATCTTTTTACACAGATTTGTTTTGCCGCAAGTTCTGGGATTTACCGCGTTCACTTGTCGGATTAATGGGCCATAATTTTTCCGGAATGCTCAAGTATCTGGCGCCTAATTTTAAAAAAATGTACAAACCGGCTGCATTTCAAAACGGCTTGCAGAAAATGGGTGTACCTGATGAAAAAATAATTTTTATCGATCATCATCTGTCACATGCTTCCAGTGCATACCGCTGCTCCGGCTTTGACAAATGTTTGACAATCAGTATGGACGGATTCGGTCCAAATGGTGAAGGTAAGAACATTGCCGGCCAGGTCTATAAAAGTGAAAACGGTGTTTTAGAATTACTGGAAGAAATTCCTCTCTACGCTACAGCGTTATGGTATTCTGCTTTCACAGTCTGTTTGGGGTTGCGCTATATGGACGGCGAAGGTAAAACCATGGGACTGGCAGCTTACGGCGATCCCGAAGTGTGCTATGACGATATCAAAGATATGGTTTTTCAGTACAATGACGGTGAATGGCTTGGCTATCCTTACTGGGTGGATTATATTATGGTCCCGCGCGACACGGTGCTGATCAACACAAAGTCCGGCCGACGGATTATGAGTTTAATTGACCAGCATGGAAAAGAACATGTCGCTGCTGCAGCGCAAAAATTATTGGAGGAGCGGATTCTGGGTTACATTCAAGCGCTTCGCGAAAAGTACGAGTTCAGTAATGTTGCCCTTGCCGGAGGAACATTTCTTAACGTTAAGGTGAATAAACTCATCCGCGAATTACCGTTTGTGAATGAGATTTTTATTCATCCCCATGCCAGCGACGGCGGCACGGCCATAGGTGCTGCACTGCAGCTTTATCACGAAAAAACGGGTGAACCTGGTATTGTTAAACTGAGTGATTCCGATTTAGGCAGAGAATTTGAGGATGAAGAAATAGAGCAGGACCTGCAAAAATTTCAGAACAAAATCGAATGGAAGCGTCTTGACGGCGAGTTGCCGAAATACGTTGCCAATGCCTTGACTGAAGGCAAAGTTGTTGGCTGGTTTCAGGGCCGCGAAGAATGGGGCCCCAGAGCTTTGGGCCGACGGAGTGTGCTGGCAGATCCCCGCGATCCAAACACCCGGGATGTGATTAACAGCCAAATGAAAAACCGTGACTGGTTTATGCCTTTTGCGCCGAGTTGTTTGGAGGACAAGGCACATTCACATTTTGAGAATTTCTGTGCCACACCGTTCATGACCCTGGCGTTTGATGTAGTCAAAGGCAAAGAGGGTGATATTGCTTCAGCCATTCACGTTGATAATACGGCCCGGGTTCACAGCGTGCGGCCGGATAATAAAAAGTACTATGAATTGATCAATCATTTTTATGAAAAAACCGGAGTACCGGTCATTCTCAATACAAGTTTTAACAAACACGGTCTCCCAATTGTGCATCGCCCGTCTGAGGCAATCGAGCATCTGATATGGGGCTGTGTACACGAACTTGCAATCGGTAGTTATATTGTCCGGTTGAAAAATGGTAAGGATAAAAACTAAGACGGATGTATTATGTCAGTTTTTCAGAAGAAAATAAAATTAGCTTTAAAAAATCCGCAATTGGCCTGGCATAAAGCCAAAGTCACTTTACTCGATGAGAATCTGGCAAAATGGAATTATCGTTTTCGTGGCGGCTATGCCTCACCGCCAAATGTTATTGCCGCCAGACTGACCAATCTTTGTAATTGCAATTGTAAAATGTGCGGCCAACCCAAAGTCGGTGATAAAGGTGTACCAGATAGTTTCTTTCGCGATCATCTCACCATTGATCAGTGGAAAGATCTCATTGATCAGGTAGCAGGTAATAAACCCAATTTTTATCTCTGGGGCGGTGAGCCGCTCATTTACAAAGGTATTTGGGATATCGTCGAGCATGCCAAAAGGCGCGGCCTTACGGTTCAAATGAATACAAACGCCCAGTTTCTCGAACGCCATGCAGAAACGATCGTCAAATTGGGTATGGATGATCTGATCATATCCATCGACGGCCCGGAAAAAGTGCATGACGAAATTCGCGGCGTGCCAGGACTTTATCAACAAATTAAAGCGGGAATACAAAAAGTTCAAGCGCTTAAAAAGCAGCATAAAAAGCGCAATCCGGTTATTCGAATCCGCGGTGTGATTAATCCGGATTATTATGACCATTTGCACGATCTCATTGATATTACCAAAGATTTAGAAGGAGATACTCTCAGCTTTAATCATTTTTGGTTCACATCCAATGAAAAAGGACAGTTGTACGAAAAAGTGATGCAAAAATGCTTCAGTACCAGAGCCACGTCATGGAAGGGTTTTGTTTATGAGCCAAACGGACTGGCCCTCGATGAACTCCGCGTTGAGCTTGATAAACTGAAAAACAATAATGCTGATTTTCCAATCACGGTTTCACCCGGCGTTTATAATGAAGGTCTGGAAAAATACTTTTACGATCTGGATGAGACCTTTGGCGCCAAAACATGTTACAGCATCTATTTCAAAACCTATCTAATGCCGAACGGCGATGTGACACCTTGTCCTGATTTTCCGGATTACATCGCCGGAAATGTTCGCGAAGAGCGGTTTGCTGATATCTGGAATGGTGAACGATATCGTGATTTTAGGCGTCACTTGAAGGAACATAAATTATTACCAATCTGCGCGCGCTGTTGTGATTTGCATGTCGGAAATGTCGCGTTCTTTTAAAATATGAGAAACCGATGTTGAAAATCTCGGTTGTTGTGGTTTGCTACAATACAAAATCAACTATTGAATCATGTGTCAAGTCACTCGCTCAACAGGATTATTCAAACGAATTTTATGAAATATTGTTTGTAGATAATGACTCGACAGACGGCACCAGGCAGGTGATTGAAAAATATGCTCAAAGCGAACCCAATATTCGGCTCGTGATCAATCCTGTATTGGGCATCGCCGGCAGCCGGAATATTGGTCTGCAGCAGGCAAAGTATGGTTATGTTGCATTCACAGACGCCGATTGCCGCGCACCGAAAAATTGGCTTGCCCGGCTTTCTGCCGGCTTTGAACGACATCGTGAAAAGCATGAGAATCTTGTTGCCGTTGGCGGATCTAATGTTCCTCCGCAAGATCATTCTGTTTTTTATCGCACATTACATGTGTTTCTGAACACTTTTCTCGGAAGCCACGGTTCTGTGCAGGGAAAACGTTTTGACTCGGACAAACAGGTTCCGCATCTGCCCACTGTAAATGTGATGTATCACCGGGACAATGTTCTCGAGATCGAAGGTTTTGATGAAACCTTGGGCAATATTGGCGAAGACCAGGACATGAGTTTTCGGCTCGAAGATGCCGGCTATAAAATGATTTATCTTGCTGATATCGCGGTTGAACACCATATGAGAAGCACCTTTCGTTCATGGATAAAAAATATGTTTGTTTACGGCAAAGGCCGTTTGTGGCTGATGCGAAAACATCCCCGGCGTAGAGAGATTATCCTCATTTTTCCCATGCTGTTGGTAATCGCTTTTTTAATCGCGATCTTTGGAGTTGTCCACCCGATTTTTTCTGTCCCGTTTATTTTGTATTTTGTTATTGTCCTGTTGTCGAGTTGCATAGCAGTCATTCGCGAAAAAAAATACTCTCTTTTTGGCAATTTGGTCTTTCTCTTTATCACGACTCATGTGGCGTACGGACTGGGTGAATGGTATGGCTTGTTCAAAAACAGACGAATATAATTTATTAAAAGAAATAATTTGAATATATTTATCAAAAATTCATATATTTTTTCAAAACTACATTTAAGTAGCATTTTAAGGGGATTGTAAAATGTTGCGAATATAACTATTTTTTTGATTTCAAATAAGATATGAGTAAATTATTGAGGCGGTTAAAAATGAATAGTACCCGATTTCGTCTCACAGAGTGGTTCAATTCCAACCCAAGACATCAATTGCTTACAATTCTTGTTATAGCTTTGGTGTTTCGCTTTGCGTTTGTTCTGGTGTTAAATCCGGAAGGTATTTATTTTTCTGATACCCGTCATTATGACAGGGCAGCCAGAAACCTGTTGCAAGGAGAAGGGTTTGGAGAAAAGTATGACCGATCGCCATTGTACCCGTTATTTATGGCGGGTGTTTACGGCCTTTTGGGAACATCATTTGTAGCTATGCGCATTGTGGAAGCACTCCTGGGGGTTCTGCTATGTTATCTGATTTTTAGAATCGGTGAAAGGTTGTTTGATCGTAAAGTAGCACTTGTTGCGGCGGCAATTGCTGCGATTTTTCCACATTTTTTGCTCATCGTGGGAATATTATATCCGACAAATCTTTTTACTGTTCTAATAGCAGCGTCAATTTTCTTCTTGCTCCATGGAGATGAACACCACTCTTTTGGCTATTACGCGCTAAGCGGCGGGTTGGCCGGAGCTGCCACGCTCACTACTCCGGCATTGTTTTTTGCTTTGCCGTTCTGGTTTCTTTGGCTGCTTGTTGGTGCAAAGCAGGGGGGCGGTTACAGAGTTGCTTCCGCAGCACTTTTTCTGATTCTTTTTGCCGCAGTGTTGACACCGTGGACATTGAGAAATTATCAAAAATATGACCGCTTCGTTTTGGTGAGACCGGTGCCGCATACCGCGTTTCCTGATTTGGAAAACGTTGATTCTCATAAAACCCAGATCGAAAATGGATTTAACGAAACTACTGAATATTTAAAAGCTCATCCCACTGGAACAGATGAGGACGCGATACCGAACATTATGAAAAAATATCTAAATCATCCTGTGGAATCCATTCAATATTCAATCACAGAACTCGGACATTTCTGGTCCCTTTATCCGGACCGGTTAGATACGAAAAATAAAAATTACGTAAAAGAGGTAAAGGAAAAAGATTCACGCATCGTTTCTGCCAAACCTTCGGGATTCTGGAGATTGGTCAAGATAGGCAGTATTGCAGTTATGCTGCCGACGTTTCTTTTTGCTGTGATTGGCCTTGTTTCAACTCACCCTTTTCGACGAAAAAAGATATTGATTTTGCTCACCATTCTTGCCATTTCTTTTGGCTACTCACTTATCGTTGCGGAAGTACGATACCGGATTCCCCTTGAACCCTATATTTTGATGTTTACCGCTGCCGGATTGATAGCGGTTTTTGAGAAGCTGACTGCTCACCAGCAGACCAAAAATTCCGTTGATGAACTGAACAAAAAATGATCAAACTATTTCTTAATCGTCTAAACATGGGATTTTGATGTTAGAACTCGTCAAAAAATCAAAAGCGATTCAAATCATGCTGTTCGTTTCGGTCAGTGCCGTTATTGGATTATCGTTTTTTGTGCTGGCCGAATTGCCGACAAAAGTGTGGCTGTTCGTCATCCTCGGTGTGTTTTTCCCGTTTACTTTGCTCATTGCCGGCAATGTCCGACATCTGTTAATGTTTGGTCTTGTTCTGCTGATGCCGCTGCATATCGATGTAAATTTTTATCATAATTTTCAAGAACAAGCCGGCGCACACACCATGGGCATCTCAGCCGTCGATATTTTCGCTCTGATGCTCTTTTTCCTGTTAATGGTGGAATTGGCTGGAAAGAGAAAAACCACATTCAATTTTTATCCACGTCTCGCTGTTCCAACTATTCTATACATCGAAGTCTGCGTGTTGACACTACTCTGGGCACCTCAAATGGATCTGGCTGTCATGGAGATTTACACAATGGCCAAACTCTTTTTTATCTTTATCATCCTGGCAAATCAAATTCGTGATGTGCAGGACATTCGCCGAGTGGCGTGGGCTTTGGCGCTTATTGTAGGATTGGAAAGTTTTATCGGTGTTTTGCAAATGATAAAAGGCGGAACCCTCGGTCTTGCTTTTTTGGGCGAACCGGTTATCCGGGAAGAGGGGGCAGGCCCCTGGCGAGTGATGGGCACCATGGGGCATCCCAATCGTTTGGCCATGTTTTTGGAAATTCTGCTGCCAATGTGTTTTGCGCTATTCCTTATCGAAAAACAAAAGTTGATGCGTTTTCTGGCGATTTCCATCTTTGGTCTTGGAATCGTTGCACTCATTATGACAGGGTCCCGTGGCGCCTGGGTAAGCTTTACGTTTGCTTTGGCTATCCTGTTCTATTTTGCTATTAAATCAAAAGCGATGAAATTCAGTTCGCTTATCGGTCCAGGAATCGCTGCCCTTATTCTCATCACTGTCATGGCTTTTGCTTTTTCTGACATGATCGAGGAAAGGCTTTATGGCGAAGATCATGGCTCAGCTATGAGCCGCATCCCAATGATGCAAATTGCATTAAATTTGATTCAGGATCATCCCATCGGAGGAGTCGGAATCAACAACTATGCTGAGGTCATGCAGCAATATAACGACACCATTCTTGGCCGGCGATTTGGCACAATTTCTCGGCCGGTGCACAATATGTATTTGCTTGTTATCGGAGAAACTGGATTTTTAGGTTTCGGCATGTTGTTGAGCATGATGATCATGTTCGGTAAAACGCTTTTAAAATCAATAAAATCAGATAATCGCATAATTTCCCTTGTCAATATTGCGCTATTAGCAGGATTTGGTGCGATGTGCTTGCATGGTCTTGTCGACAAGCATCCGCCGGGCGGCTATCTGTATTTTTATGTGATGATGGCGATGGCGGCAAGTTCGTATTACATGGTTTATAAAAATAACACCGGACAGATGCTGACTGATTATCCGGATAGCCTTTGACTATGACGAGTTGAGAACGCTCTTTATGCTGCGAAAAATGGTTATGCATATCGGCGGCGTGTCTTTTGTGCTCGCTGTCATTATGGTCTTTGCATCATTGTCCTCGATCATTTTAGGCCGGTTGTTGACCAAAAATGATTTTGGCGAATTTACTTTAATGCGTACTTTGATACTGTTCATTCCGCCGTTAGCCGTGTGGGGCCAGGACTTGGCCACAGCCCGTTTTTTTAGTCGGAATGATCCTCGCAATTACAAATGGTCGACAGCATTTGTCAACGTGATGGCGGGTGCGGTTTTGCTTATTTTGCTCGGCAGCATAGTTTCTTATTTTGTTTATAATTTGAGCATTGTCAAGCTAACGGGACTTGTTTTAGCGGCTGTTTTTTATAGCGCTATTTTGTTTTTTTCCAATCTGTTACGCAGTCAGGGACGTTACAGCCAGGCAATTATCATCTTGAACGGTTTCCGTGGACTGTTTTTTCTCGTGCTTGTTGTGGCTTATTTGACCCTGGCAATTGATAAAACCAGCGCCATTGCCGGATATATCTTTATCATTTTTCTGGTCTCTGTCTCTGCTGGTGTCTATACATTTCGAACTTTACCGCAGGGACAGGAAAACGTGCCTTCCGAGTATTACAAGTCCGGGTTGGTTCTTTTCGCATCTCAGGCTGCCGTAACTATTATGACGTCCTTTGATAGACTGATCATTCCCAATTTTTTGGGTTACGAAGCATTGGGATTATACGCCGCCTGCCTGGTGCCGGTACAAGCTTTTAATATTTTGGGACGCGCGTCCAAATATGTCTGGGTACCTGAATTTGGTCGTCAGCAAAAAATTCGATTCAAGCGAATTGTTGCTGGTCTGGCTCTGGTGACATTTTTACTTTTACTTGTTTTTTTGTTCGGTGCTAAATTTATTTTGCACATTTTATATGCCGGAAAATACGATTACGGCGCGTATCTGCTGCAGCTGCTGGCTCTGGTTGGCGCGCTGCGGTTAATGTACAATTTGAGCGCCAGTCTCACCGTGGGACGTCTGGACCGATTTGCTTTGAACTGGCATACCCGAATTAATGTAATTTCTATGTTATTTTACATCGGCTTGTTGTATGTTATGGTGAAGAATCTGGGTGTTACCGGAGCGGCTCTTTCTCTGCTCATTATGACGCTTTTACGGATGATTGCCAGCTATACCCTTGTTTATCGATATCGCGGACAATTGAAAGTTTAATATGAAATTCCTTTACCTGACAAATGAACGATTTCCTACTCGAGATGCGGTCAGCATCCAGCAGATGCACGTTGTTGAATCTTTTGCACAACTGGGCCTGGACGTGACTTTTATCCGTCCGTATTACCATGACATGTCTCAATTCAGCGACGACGATATTCGTCACTTTTACGGCATAGATAACAATTTTGACATGAAAACCATCCCCAGTTTGCTGAGCATGAGCAAACCGCGTTACGGCATTGACATCGGCTATGGTGTGGACGGGAAAGAGAATCTAAAAATTCCGGTCATTGGCGGAATGTCCGTTCTCGCATCCACGGCTGCATACATAATTAAAAACGTGCTTTCAGGCACATTCGATGAGCCTGCAATCATCTATTCCCGAAATCTCAACTCGACTTATGTCTTTTGCCGCCACAGGCGAACGTGGCTGCGGGGCAAGCCGGTCAAAATATTTGTTGAGGCGCATGCATTGACGCAACGCCCCCAAAGGTTGTTCAATTATATCATTGCTCAATGCGACGGAATTGTCAGTATTACAAACGCACTCAAAGACGATCTGGTACGCACATACAACATTCCGCCGGAGCATATTTATGTTGCCCCGGACGGCGTAAGAGAAATTCAGAGTCAGGATGCAAACAGTTCCGTTTCACAAGTGCGGCAACGCCTCAACCTACCACTGGATAAAAAAATTGTTGTCTATTCCGGTGGCTTTTCGCGCGGTAAAGGTGTAGAAAATGCGATTCGAGCCGCTGCTCATTTTAATAATGATGTCCACTTTTACCTGTTGGGCGGTGCACCTAAAACCATTGCAGAAGTAAAAAAAATGACGAATGCTGACCAATATCAAAATGTACATTTGCCCGGTTTTATCCCACCGCGAGACATTGCTTCTTATCAGGCCGCGGCAGATGTGCTGATATTGCCGAGTACCTATGATTATTCTTTGCGTGAGTATACATCACCGTTGAAATTGTTCGAGTATATGGCAGCCGGCCGTCCGGTGGTTGCCAGCGATTTGCCCGTGTTTCGGGAAGTGCTGCGTCATAAAGAAAACGGTTATCTGGTAGAAGCCAATCCCGATGCTTTGGCTGACGGCATTCGCACGGTTTTGAGTCATCCCGAGTTGGCAAAGCATATAAGCTCGAACGCTTTTAATGACGTACAAAAATTTACCTATCATCAGCGGGCGAAAAATATCGTCAACTTTTTGGAAGAGAAAACAGGCTGGACGATTATAAAAGAACAGGCCCAGCCAATAGAACCGGAGAAGCAGGTATGCGCGAAACGATAAACATAGCTGTCGGACGTGATGCTTTGGACTGGCATGACCGGTTTGTGGATGCTCTTGAACAGGAAAAAAATGACCGGCCGGTGCAGTACAATGTTGTCAACATGGAAGCTCCGGATTGGATGCAGCACATCAAGAATGCCGATATGATTCTGTGGAAACCGCATTATATGGGCATAAAGTCTTCGGCCTTTTTTAAAGAAAAAATTTATTTTTTGCAGCATGAGCTGAAAAAAGTGGTCGTTCCCAATTTTGAGACCGTATGGCATTTTGAGAGCAAGGCAGCGCAGCATCTGCTTTTTCAGCATCATCAGATGAAAACGCCCAAAACGACTGTGTTTATGGATCACCATGCCTCTGAAAATGTAGCCGCGCAGTGCGACTGGCCTGTCGTTTTTAAACAATCCTCAGGCGCCGCGGGCAAAAACGTTGAACTCATTTCGAATAAAAAGAGATTGATGCAAAAAATTAAGCAGCAATTTGCTGTACCGATCTATGATGAACAAAAGCAACAGCTTGGTTCGGGCAAAAAAGTTATTTTAAAGAATTTTTTTAAGAAATGGTTATGGATTCGAAATCTGCGCCGACTTTATGAAGGGTTTGAAAATGTTGCAGTCGGCTATCTTCAGCAATTTATCCCGGAAAATAAAGCTGACCTGCGTGTGACTGTCATAGGTGACCAATACGCCTTTGCGTTTTGGCGCAAAAACCGCCCCCATGATTTCCGCGCCAGCGGCAGCGGTATCATCGATTATCAAACACCTATTCCTGAGGAACCTGTCCGATACTGTCTCAAGCAAAATAAAAAGTTGAATTTTGACTCGATGTGTTATGATATTTTATTTTGCGGTAATAATTTTGTCATTACTGAAATGTCCTACGGTTACAAAGACTTTGCCGTTCATGACGCGCCCGGATATTTCTATCTCCAAAAAGATGGATCGCTGACGTTCAAAAATGGTCACTACTGGCCGCAACAGTTGTGGGTCCAATGGGCATTACAGCGTTTTGAGGCAAAACATAAAAATGGAGTATAATGAAGAACAAACCGAATATATTAATCATAAGCCTTGACAGTGTACGTTCGGACCGTTTATCGAGTTATGGCTGTCCGCGAGAAACAACCCCAAATCTGGACACATTTGCCAAAGAAGGTGTTGTTTTTGAAAACGCATTTACTGCTGCCAACTGGACCGGGGCATCTCTGGCCTCAATTTTAACAGGTCTTTATCCCACTGTTCACGGCTATACCAATCGCCGGTATTACCTGGATCCTGACATTATTTCTGTGCCAACCATTCTGCGTCACAATGGTTATTCCACAATTTGTTTTTCAAATAATATGTATATGAGCGATAAAACCGGTTTGTCTCAAGGATTCGATACGTTTCTTTACAAAGGACAAGCAGAATCTCAAAAAAATGACGTTGCTAAGGATAACGACAACGGATTTTACAAGAAAATTCGTGACGCCTTGCCAATGCAGACCCGCTTTTTAATCAAAGATTCCCTGGATCAGTTCAATAAACCACGCATGCTTACACGGGATGACGGCGCTTACGCAACGGAATTGGCATTTAAAAAATGGATAAAAACACGGAATGAGGATCGCCCCTTTTTTGCTTACATTCATTACCAGGAACCGCATTCCATTTATTTTCCGCCGTACCCGTATCGGCGGCGTTTCTTTTCTGGTTCTGTTTTAGAAGAAGGTCGTTATCTGCATTTTGACCACATGGGCTACTTTGCAGGACATAAAACATTTACCGAGACCGAGGTAAAACACTATCTGGAATTATACGATGGTGAAATTGCTTACATTGACCGACGGCTCGGTTACATTTTTGAAATTCTTCGCCAGAATAATGTAATGGATGATACCGTGATTTTTGTCACTTCGGATCACGGTGAAAACATGGGAGAAAAAGGATTTTTCTGGCACGCTTTTTGTCTCTATGATAAACTGATTCGCGTTCCGCTGATTGTACGCTTCCCGAAATGGTTTGAGGCAGATCAGCGAAGCCCGGATCTCGTACAAACGGTTGATATTGTGCCAACCATTTTGGACGGTATCGGCGTTGAGTGGCTGTACAAAGAGGACAAACAAGGCTTATCATTTCTAAACGGCAGATCCCGCAAAGCTGCTCTTACCGAAACCTATAATCCCGAACTGATGATCGACCGTTGGCTCAAAAGACGCAAGGATTTAGCTAAACAAGAGTTTGAGCATTATTGTCGGGATTTGAGAGCCTTCCAGACAACAGAACATAAATTTATCTGGGCTTCGGACGGTTGGCACGAGTTCTTTGATATGCAGAACGATCCTCAAGAACGTGACGATCTTTATTCTTCACAGAATAAACACGTTACAGAGTGCAAAAGCGCGCTGGAAGAGTGGACTGGGACATTTAAGCCTCATGTGGCGGATACGTCGTACCCCGGTTTCGACAAGGAAACATGGAACAAGATGCGTGAATTAGGCTACGCTTGATACGATTACGAAAATGAAACGAAAAAATCAAAGAATTAAAATCTTGTATCTGATTCCATCTTTTCGAACCGGCGGGGCTGAACTTCAGCTTTTGTCGCTGGTGAAAGGAATAGATAAATCCCGCTTCCAAATAACAATTGCTGTTTTTTACAGTGGCCATGATTTGGATGATGAGTTTTGTGCTGTTCCCGGTGTTGATGTTGTTTTTTTGGAGAAAAAAAGCGGATTGGATTTCAGCTGGCTCCGGAACTTGTTTCTTCTCCTGAAAACAGAACACCTGGATATCCTCCAGGCTTATAATGTATCTGCCAGACTCTATGGCATACTTTTCGGAAAAATGACAAACGTGCCTTATCTGATTGCAACGGAACGAACGGCAAAGCTCTTGTTCTCATCCTTTGGAGCACGAGTCTATTTGTGGTTTGAGAAATATGCCATACGACGAGCTGATCTGGTCATAGCAAATAGTGAGGCCGGACGCAGATTTTCAATGTCCCGTGGTGTGCCATCGGATAAGGTAAAAGTCATTTATAATGGCATTGATCCTGAGCGACTGCAGATTAAAACACCTGGCCGTACAATTCGGCAACAGTTCAATATCCCGGAAAATGCTGTCTGCATCGGCATGATTGCCCGGGCAGAAACCCATAAAGCCCCACTGACTTTTATGCAGGTTGCCAAAGCTGTTAACAGACAGGTAACCCATAGTTGTTTCGTTTTTGTAGGCGATGGACCCATGCTCGCGGACATGAAAACTTTTGCAGTGTCATCCAATATGGACGTGATATTTACAGGACGGCAAAACAAGGTCGCCGATTTCCTTAACGCGATGGATATTGTCATCCTCACGTCCAACAAGGTGGAAGGGTGTTCCAATGTTTTAATAGAAGCAATGGCTTGCGGAAAACCAATTGTCGCTACAGATGTTGGCGGTAACCGCGAACTCATTCAACATGGCGAGAATGGATTCGTTGTGCCGCCGCAACAGGTTTCTGAAATGAGCAATGCCATTGTTCAGCTTTGTGGTGACAAAACGCTGCGCATGCAATTTTCAGATAACGCTTTTAAAATGGCAGAAAAAAAATATTCTCAACGTTCCATGACGCATGCTTTTGAAACGCTCTATGATCGTGCATGGGCAATGATTCGGGAGAGAAATTGAGCATATGAATGAGGAAACGGTGCCCGTCAAAAAGTCTATATTTAGCCGTTCAGATGTGTTTGGATGTCCGGTCGATCAAATGACATTGGATGAATGTATCGATGTGATGGAACAGTCCATAAAAACAAAGACCAGATGTCATTTGATTGTGGTTAATGCGGCCAAGGTGGTGAAATCCCGTTCTGATAAAGAACTGGAAACTATTATTCGCGAGGCCGATATAGTCGGCGCTGATGGTGTGCCGGTAGTTTGGGCGTCCAAAATACTCGGCCAGCCATTACCGGGACGCGTGAACGGCACAGATGTGATGGAACGGTTAATTGAATTGTCTGATATAAAAGGCTATACTATCTTTCTTCTGGGAGCTAAAGAGAACGTCATAAAAACAGCAGTGGATCGTCTGCATCAATTGTATCCGTCGATTAATATTGTCGGATATCGGAATGGTTACTTTAATTCCGTTCAGGATGAACAGAATGCGATTCGGATGATCAACAACGTCAAACCGGATATTCTGCTCATCGGAATGGGAACCCCCATGAAAGAGCAATGGGTCAAACGTCACAAGCACAACTTAAATGTGGGCGTGATTCATGGCGTGGGTGGTAGTTTCGATATCCTCGGTGGTGTAACCAAACGTGCACCCCGATGGATGCAAAAATCCGGTTTGGAGTGGTTCTATCGGTTGCTTCAGGAACCGCGACGGATGTGGAAAAGGTATTTGATTACAAATACCATGTTTTTGAAATTGATGTTCAAAGCGAGTTATCATCGGTTCTTTTCCAACGGAAAAGCTGAAGATAATCGATAAATTGTAGTTCATACTAACAGAAGTAAAGAGGTTAATATGTTGGCTGTTTCCAAAAAATTCAAGTTTGTGCTCCTATTGCTTATGCTTCCTGTTTATGTCATTGGAGGCTCCAACGCTATCATTAGCGATGAGACAATTGTTCCACCAAATTATCATACATTTCATCCGGATTTGACGGTCGGAAGTGAATACGTGGATCCGGTTTTTGGCACCAAAGTTACGCGGCTCACCAACAGTTCCCGTTTTAACGACAAAGTCGTGGGCGGCTATTTTGCAAATGCTGAAATATGTTATTTTAACTGTGACGGTTCTTATTTTCTTGCCCTCGAAAACGAATGGGAAGGTTCTAACTATCCTTTAACGACGTTTCTTTACAGTGGCGTTACAGGCACCCGTATTAAAATGCTCGGTCGAGATAATATCAGACCTTACTGGATTCGATGGGCCCTGGCCGATCGCTACACCAAAAACGGTGAGTATGTCACTTTTGACCCGGTTTATCATTTTTATAAATATGAAGGCAATGAAATCCGGTTGTACGACGTTCGTGATATGGAATATGTCGTCTTGCATAAATTTACCGAATATAACATGATCGGTCCGGCCGGCGGAGAAGGTGATATCTCCGACGATGGACGCTATTGGGTTCTGGACGGTGACGGCCAGGAAATGTTCGTTTATGATCTGATCGATGATATAAAATATCCGGCAAGTACGTTCAATGCCGGCAGTATCGGGTCCAAAGGCAGTTCCGTGGGTGTGGATTATGCCGCGATTTCGCCAAAAGGAAATTACATCATTGTGGCCTGGGGAACTGATCCGGGTATCGGACGGTACCG
>Ga0207797_1000885_pt1 | contig 22370 bp, 15 predicted proteins | sample PRCRCaboRojoPR_6_FD_187275 | JGI IMG/M metagenome (GOLD analysis project Ga0207797, IMG submission 187275) | Marine sediment microbial community from Cabo Rojo, Puerto Rico - PR CR 10% Liquid 1 (SPAdes) | ecosystem: Environmental > Aquatic > Marine > Coastal > Sediment | place: Cabo Rojo, Puerto...
CACCAATAAAGGGGATCTTGTGATCCGGGATGTGCTAACCCATCAGGCCAGACTGAAGAGCTGGATCCCTTTCTACTACAAGACGCTTCAACCCTTGTATCCGGACCAGGACCTTCTGAATTCGGAGTTCTCCCCCGAGTATCCCTATAAGATAGGGAACCATTCCTATATGGCGAAAAATTTCCTCTATGCCGACAATGTCTATTCCAGAACCCCATCCGACAGTTTCTCCGTTCAGGTGGCCGAGGACCTCTTTATCAGAGAGGATTATACCGACAGCATTTTCCGTTGGATAGACCAATCTGAACTGCTGGATAAAAAAGATTATGTCTACAGCGACCTGGGCTATTACTATTTCTACCGCATCATTGAACAAATCACTGCTTCACCCTTGGAGGATCATGTGAGGCAGGCTTTTTATGAGCCGCTGGGTGCTTTTAATACCGGTTATCTTCCCCTGGAGCGCTTTGACAGGAAGCAGATCGTGCCCACGGAAAATGACATGATCTTCCGCAGGCAATTGCTCCGGGGCCATGTGCATGATCCTGGCACGGCCATGTTGGGTGGAGTATGCGGGCATGCAGGCATTTTCTCCACTGCCAATGATCTGGCCAAGATCATGCAGATGTATCTCAACGGGGGATATTATGGAGGACACCGGTATTTTCGTGACACTACCCTGAGGTTGTTTACCCACAGCCCTTTTAAAGAGAAAAACGGCAACCGGCGAGCCCTGGGGTTTGATAAGCCTGTGCTGGAAAAGGACAAACCCGGACCCACCTGTAAGGGGATCTCCGAAAAGAGTTTTGGGCACAGCGGATTCACAGGGACCATTGCCTGGGCTGACCCGGAAGAAGAGGTGGTGTATATTTTCTTATCCAATCGGATCCATCCCGATCAGGACAATCTGAAACTGGTGAGCGAGGATGTCCGAACACGGATACAGAAGGTGGTGTATGATGCGATCATCGATAAGGATGTCTCCCGCGGGCAATGATCACCGGGCCATCAACCCGTTTTGCATAAGCCGGGAGATAGACGCCCCGGCGTTCGAAAGCCCGGCACATTTTCATTAATTCCCCAGTTTATTTTCCAGCATCTTCTTGAGGGTTTCATGGCCGATCCTTTTGGCAATGATGGTTTTGTCCTTATCCAGCAAATACATGGTGGGTGTGCTGTATACGTCATATTTTTGACGAAAATTGCTGGTTCGGTTCGGATCGTAGACGTTGGTCCAGTCGAGATTGTTTTTATTCAGGTAGTTTTTCCATTCCTCCCGGTCATTTTGGGTGTATATGGCAAAGACCCTAAATTGAGCGCGACTGTATTTCTGGTAGAGCTCATAGATTTTTGGAGTGGCCTTTTTGCAGTGGCTGCAGGAGGGTTCCCAGAAGTAGAGCAAAGTGTACTGGCTGTTCAGGTCGTATAGGTTGTATTGCTTGCCGTTGGTTGATATCAGCTCCAGATGCGGAGCCCTCTTGCCGATCAGGTTGGGCTTAAGCCTTTTTACACGGTCCCTGATCCGGCTGAGTGTGGCCTGGTCTACCCAGTCGGCCTGTCCGCTGAGGTAATATTTTTCGGCAATATGTACAAAAGCCTTGTCCATGCCCATAATATTGCTTTTCTGAAAATGGTTCAGCAGGAACCGGACCACATACTGAAAAATCTCTTCGCTCCCCCGGGTTTGATTGATCACCCAGTCGGCCCTTTCAATGAGTGAATCCGGACGGGGTACCAGGATGTTGTTGAAATACTGATCGAGCTTGTTGTGCAGGATGGGGGTTCGTACCAGCCTGGGGTCGGATAGATCGATGTTATCAAAATAGTGGGTTTTATAATAACGGTACCTTTTGGCCCACCTCAGGGAATCCTTGTTTGGAGACGATGCCGGAACATTGAACTCCGGCATGGAGAAGGGCTTCATCGCCCGGATGATGACATCAAGGATGGTTCCTTGGTTTTCTGATATCAGCGCCTCCCACTTGTCTTCTACCTGGTTGTTGATGGCGTTCAGCCTTTCTTTCCAGATGCGGGTGGAATCATTCGAGCCTGAGGCAGCCTGTATCTTCTTTTGAAGTGCCTTCTTTTTCTGTGTCATTTCCATCATGAACAGCTGATACTCATGAAATGCCTCATTGATCCGAGAACCCTCAAAACTCAGTGAAGGCATCAGGTCATTTGTATTGGTGCTCAATGAAAAATGCTGATCTTCGCCTATGAGGATCTCAAAATAATTTTTGTTGGGGGTGATCACCAGATAAATGCCCTGGTCAAGGGCTTTGTTGCCGCTAAAAACGCCGTGACCATTGCTGTTTAGGCGAATGGTGTCTTTCACGGCCTGCCTGTTGCCATAATGAAAGCCCAGGTATAAATCCGAATTGGCCAATCCCTCGATGTCAACTTCTATCTCATAACCACGGCTTTCCTGTTGCTGGGCCACCACCATAAAAGGCAGAAGTACCAGTATCAATGCCCAAAGGTTTTTACGTATGATTTGCATAGAGCGCTTTTTTTATCTTTTCTTATTAACGTGAAAATCCCCTGCAAAGTTAAATAATTCACGCGTTTATGCCCGATTTTTTTGCAGTTGGAACTGTTTTTCCCATATATCCGGTTTTTAATCATACTTCCCTGGGATATTTTTGCCTTCTGTGCATTCAACCCCCTGGAGTGTGCAAGGGGTTGTGCAGGATCTCCCTGTTATTTCCATGTATTCAATACTTTCAGCAAGGTGAAGGGTGTAAGTGTTGGGCCCATACTTTCCTGAGACTTCTTTAATTTCATTTCACACAACCAGGTGGAAGCCCCAATTGTTCTTGTAGTTCTCCCCGGACTATTTATTGACTGCAAATCACCCAACCGGTGAACAATACAACTGTTCTTAGTAAACCTCGCTGAAAGGTCTTTGTCTAAATATTGTTAAACATCCGTTAAACAATCTGACATTTTTCTTGTTGTTATAGGGTGAAAGCAATCAAAATTATAGAATAACTGGCTTCCGCCAATTAGAATTAGTCTAAATAAACATAAAAAAGGAGATAAGATATATGAGAACGCAGCAATTATTGAAAGCAGCAAGGTTGATGACTTTTATGATGATTTTGGGATTGTTTTCCACTGTTGCACATGCAGAAATGTCTCTGGAGAGCAAAATCAAGCCAGGTGGAGGTGATGACAATACTGCAAAGCGCAAAGAGACCATTGAACTGGAGCAATGGATGTACAGCAATGAGTTCTGGAGCGTGGGCAACAGGATAGCCAGCCTGGTTGACGAGACGATCGACCTTGAAAACTGGATGGTTCAAACCCCGTTCCCGGTAAAACAGCCTACTGTGAATTCAAAGATCGAGCTGGAGCCATGGATTTTGAACTACGACCGCTTAAAGAGCTTTGAGGAAAAAGAATCTGAAAGAATTGAAGATTGGATGCTTCAGGAAGAGAATTTTCAAACCCGGGAGCAGAAGGAACTGAACGTGATTGAAAATTGGATGACTGACAGTAGTTTCTGGACAATATAGATTTTGGGTTTAGGGTTTAGGATTACTATTCTGATTTTCAGTCGAGAGCCTCGCCATAACGGTGGGGCTTTCTTTTGTACCCCTTGTTTGAAGGTCTTATTGGACCAATCCCGCAGGTGTACCGTTTTTTTACCGGTGATTGCATTGTTGCCGGCCTTGTAAAAATACCGGGCAAACACCCCGGCCGGTTGAAGGATCCATTAGCCCTTTGGCCTTCCGTTTAATTTGAATACCCCACGGAATCACTGGCTATTTTGCCCTCCACGCTCAGTTGGTTCATACCTTTGTCGGGAAGGTTTGTGCATGCCTGGCTATCCGCTTTTTGAGTTTGCCGGTATTGAGGTATTGAATTTTCACCGGGGCCTTCCGCTTCCTCTACAAATTGTATTATTTTTATCCTGTAAAAACCCGATCTCAATGTCCGGACTCACCCTATACAAAGCCTCCGCCGGTTCCGGTAAAACTTTTCGTCTGACCGGCGAATACCTCAGGCTTTTGTTTGAGAATCCCGGCCTTTACCGCCACATCCTGGCCGTTACTTTTACCAACAAGGCCACAGCGGAGATGAAACAACGTATTCTTGACGAGCTGAACCGGCTGGCACGGGATGAAGAATCGGGTTATCACGGTATGCTCCGTCAGCAGTTTGGTCTCGAGCGACACCAAATAAAAGAGCGGGCTGGATTGATCCTGAAATACATCCTGCACGATTACAGCCGTTTCTCCGTCAGTACCATCGACAGGTTTTTTCAGCGGGTACTCCGTACCTTTGCCCGTGAGCTGGGATTGCAGTCGGGTTACACCCTAGAGACCGACCATTCGGAAATATTGAGTTTTGTGGTGGACGAGCTGTTGGTGGCTACCGAAGCGGATCAGCAACTGAGGAGATGGCTGGTGGAATTTGCTCAAACTCGTATGATGCAGGGAAAAAGCTGGAGGTTCAGGGATGAGATTATGAACCTGGCAGATGAGTTGACCCGTGAGGAAGTTAAGGACCTGCGTCTTGGCATGCATGAGCGCCTCAACGACCGGAACCGGTTATCAGGTTATGTAAGCAAATTGAAGGAAGAAAGGAGCCGTTTCGAGCAAACCATGGCAGGTTTTGGCAAGCAAGCCACCGGTCTGATCCAAAACGCGGGATTAACAGTCGATCATTTCAACAACAAAGGCACAGGTGTGGCCCGTTATTTTTATTATCTCCGGGAAAAGAGGGAGGATAAGTTTCAGCCCAACAAAACGGTGCTCAGGGTGCTGAACGATCCGGATCGCTGGCCGGCCGGTAAGTTGGATAAGGATACCCGTCAGCTGGTGATTGGTCTAGCCCGGGATCAGCTCAACGATCTGTTGAATCAGGCCGTCGGTTATCTGGACCGCCATTACGAGCTTTACCTTTCTGCGGGAGAGGTATTAAAGAACATCTATGTCCTTGGTCTTCTCGTCGACATCCAGCAGCGCATGAATGCCTGGTGCCGGGAGAAGAACATCTTCCTGATAGCCGATGCCGGGGATTTGTTAAGGAAAATAGTGGAAGACAATGAAGCCCCCTTCATCTATGAGAAAACGGGGAGCATCTTTCACCATTTCATGATGGATGAGTTTCAGGACACTTCCCGGTTTCAGTGGGACAACTTCAGGCCTCTTTTAGACAACAGTCTCTCGCAGCATCATTTCAACCTGATGGTGGGCGACGTGAAGCAATCCATCTACCGCTGGAGAAATGGAGACTGGAAGATACTGGAGGATGAGGTGGAGCAGGCTTTTGCTTCACAAACCCGCAGTGTAGCCCTTGATGCCAACTGGCGAAGCAGGGAGAATGTGGTGGCATTCAACAACACCCTGTTCCATTATCTTCCGGCTGTTTTGCAGAACCAGTATAATGGTGAACTGAAGCAGAACGGCATGGAGAATCCCTATCCCGATAAATTGCTCAGTGCCTATCGCGATGTGCGTCAGAAAATACCCCGGGACAAACCCGGCGGCCGGATCGAAACCCGCTTTTTTACCCATACCCACCAACAGGAAGGACAGGCAAAAGAAAAGGTTGAGCACCAGCTAATAGCTGATATCCGTAAGCTCCAGGACGAGAACTACCGACTTTCCGATATTGCCGTAATGGTGCGAACCAACCGGCAAGGACAGGAGATAGCTGATGTTCTGACCCGTTATGCCAAAGCGATGCAGCCGGGCGAGGATTACCGCTTTGACTTTATATCCAATGATTCCCTTTATTTGCAGCGGGCTGAAAGTGTCAAGCTGATCTGTTCCCTGTTTCGTTTCCTGGTTCAACCTGACGATCCCATTAATCAGGCTTATATACGCGACGGTTGGCTCAACGGTATCCTGAAGGCCGGCACCCGGCCTGAAGACTGGCACGGATTGTTCAAACACCAAGAAGATGACCCCACCGCTGGTCTGCCGGAAGAATTCAAAGGCCATGTGGAGGAACTGAAAAAAATGCCGCTCTATGAGCTCACCGAAAGGTTAATCCGTATATTCCGGATCAATGAGGTGAAAGACGAGATACCCTATATTCAGGCCTTTCAGGAAATTGTCCTGTCCTATTCCAGAAGATATGCTTCTGACCTGAGCTCATTCCTTCAGTGGTGGAAAGCCAATGGAGCAAAACAAAAGCTTCAGCTTCCGGAAAATTATGATGCCATACGCATCACCACCATCCATAAGGCCAAGGGCCTGGAATTCAAAGCCGTGCTTATACCTTTCTGCAACTGGGAGTTGAATACCTTTTCTGCCGGGTTGAAGAAGAACTATCTGTGGTGCCGGCCTGACCGTCAGCCACTCAATGAAGTGGGGGTGGTTCCGGTGGAATACAGCAGCCGGCTCTCCTCCACCATCTTTAAGGAGGCCTATTATGACGAGTTGTTCCACAATTACGTTGACAATCTCAACCTGCTTTATGTGGCCTTTACCCGCGCGGAAGAGGTGCTGATCCATTATGTAACGTTAAAAGTAAAAAAGGACGGCACTCCCAATTATCTCTCCAAGGATAAAGGTATGGATAACGTGGGAGAGTTGATCCATTTCGTATATGAAAACCATTCCGGGCTGTCTGTACCGGAGAAAGACCGCCCGTTTATTGGTAAGTTGAAAGATGGATGGGAGCCTGGTGGGATGGTGTTTGCCTGGGGAGGATTTCCTAAAGCAGGTACCGGAGAAGCATCGGCCGGGAAACAGCTTGTACAGGAAAGTTATCCCGTGTATCATGCAAAGCCCCCTTTGCATTTGCGCTATGAGCATAGCGGTTTTTTTACTGAACAGAAGGATCTTTTCCAGAGTACCGTCGATTATGGAGCCATCATGCACCGGGTGTTTGAATATATCCATACCCGGGATGACATTGACCAGGCGCTCGGGCAGGTCTATCTGGAGGGGAAGATCAACCGCGGGGAGCGGGATGAATTAAGGAGCCGGATAGAGGATAAGATTGACCAGGCCCATGCCGGCACCTGGTTTTCGGGTGAATGGAAAGTCTATACGGAACAGGAGATCCTCCTGACCAACGGCAAGACTTACCGGCCCGACCGGGTTATGGTCAGGGGGGATGAAACCGTGGTGCTGGACTATAAGTTTGGTGCCTATGAGGATGAGAAATACAAGAAGCAGATCAAACGTTACCTCAGGGAACTTAAAAAGATGGGCTACCATCAGGCGGTAGGTTACCTGTGGTATATGAATCAGAATAAAGTGGTAGAGGTGACAGAATGAAGCAGGAGGACAAGAAAACCTTTCCATGGGGAACCAGCCGGCGCTTCAATGCCTATAGCGATTATTTCAGGCGCGTGTTCGGTGAACGGGTGCAGAAAGTCACCATCGATGCAGGTTTTACCTGCCCCAATCGCGACGGGACCTGCGGTTTTGGAGGTTGCACCTATTGCAACAACGATGCCTTCAATCCGGCTTATTGTCAGCCGGACAAGCCTGTGGAACAGCAGATCCGGGAAGGCATGGAGTTTCATAAAAAGCGTTACCGGCGGGCCAGCCGTTTCTTGGCTTACTTTCAGGCCTATTCGAACACCTATGCTCCGCTGGATCAGTTGAGGCACATCTATGATCAGGCCCTGGCTTTTCCCAATGTGATGGGTCTTGTCATCGGAACCCGCCCCGACTGTATTGACGATGAAAAGCTGGATTACTTTGCCCGGTTGTCAGAGGATTATTACGTCATCCTGGAGTATGGCATGGAATCCTTTTACAACCGGACCCTGGAGCACATCAACAGGGGCCATTCGGTGGAGGATTCCATCGTGGCCATTGAAAAAACAGCCCAGTGGGGTGTTAGAACAGGTGCCCACCTGATCTTTGGTTTGCCGGGTGAAACCCGCGAGGATATGCTCAAAGAAGCCGGGATGCTCTCCCGGTTGCCCCTGGATACCGTTAAATTCCATCAACTGCAGATTATCAGGAATACACCGATGGCCCGTGAATACAGTGAGCATCCCGAATGGTTCGATCTTTTTGAGTTGGAGGATTACATCCGTTTTATCATACGGTTTATGGAAAGGCTTAATCCGGATTTCGTGATTGAACGGTTTTCCGGTGAAGCGCCCCCATGGTTCCTGGAAAAGGACATGTGGGGAGAGATCCGGACCCACCAGGTACGCAATAAACTGGAGCAAAGAATGAAGGAATGGGACACCTGGCAGGGCAAACATTTTAAGAAGATTGCGATATAACAGGTCTTAAATGGAATAGAACCTAAACATCTTTCTATAAGCAACATCTCCAATGAACTACTTTCTTGAGGAAACCGCCCGTCATATACTTTCCGGCCATTCCGGTCCCCTTTCTGAGCTGTGCCTGGTTTTTCCCAACCGCCGTGCCGGCCGTTTCTTTCAAAGATACCTGGCCGGGATGTTGAAGCAACCCGTTTGGTCACCTGCCATTATGAGCATATCTGATCTGATGCAGGATCTTTCCGGCTTGCAGAAGGCGGATCACCTTTCCCTGATCTTTGATCTCCACCAGGTTTTCCGTAAAGAGAAAAAATCCAGTGAATCGTTTGATGAGTTTTACCACTGGGGAGAGATGTTGCTGCGTGATTTTGACGATATCGATAAATACCTTGCCGACCCGCGGGATGTCTTCAGGAACTTGGCCCGGCTGAAATCCATTGACGAACAGTTCTCTTACCTCACGGAGGAGCAAATAAAGGCCATCCGGCAGTTTTGGGATGCTTTCGATATCCAGTCCCTGTCCGGCGAGCAGGATGATTTTATCCGCATCTGGGAGATCCTCCATAAGGTTTATCAGTCGTTTAACCGGCGCCTTGATCAGAAAGGCCGGGCTTACGAGGGTAAAATATACAGGAGGGTGGTGGAGCGGATCCGCTCAGAGACCCTGAACTTTCGCTATGACCAATACGTTTTCGCCGGCTTCAATGCCCTCACCCCGGCCGAGAAAAAGTTGTTCCGCGAGCTCAGGCGAAACGGCAAAGCCGATTTCTACTGGGATTACGATGAGTATTACCTCAGGGACCATGAAGCAGGCCGGTTCATTCGCTCCAATTTGCTGGAGTTTCCCGGCCATGACCTGGATATCTACCAGGATTTTTCAAGGGACAAGCACATTCGCTTCATCAATACCCCATATGACATTGCTCAGGCCAAGATACTGCCCGATCTGCTGGCCGACCTGGCCGGCAACAAGGATGCGAAGCCCGACAGAACAGCCATTGTCCTGCCGGATGAGCAGCTCTTGTTACCGGTTTTAAACAGCCTTCCCGAAGAACTGCCATCAGTCAATGTCACCATGGGGTACCCGGTATATGCCACCCCGGCATACAGTTTTTTGCTTTCCCTCATCCAGCTTCAGCAGAATGCCAGGAAACAGGAGCAAAGGGCAGCTTTTTACTACCAGGATGTGTTGTCTATCCTGAATCATCAATACTTGGGTATCATCAGGGATCGGAAAATAGAAGAGCTCAACCGCAGTATCCACCAGCACAATAAGATCTATGTAGCACAACCAGAGCTGCAGGTTGATGACCTGCTGGGGAGCATTTTTAAAATTCCGGAGGATTACAACACCCTGAGCGATTACCTGCTTGAAAACTATGAGCGTTTTTACCGGTTGCTGAAAGACAGAAGCCGCGAACAGGAAGATTCGCTTAAGATGGAGCTGGAGAGCATCTATCATGTCTATCTCTCTGTCAAAAGGCTGAAGGAGATCTTTTCGGCTCAGCAAGCTGAAGTCGGCACGGCAACATACCTTCGTATACTGGAGCGGGTGATCATGAGCCAAAGCATTCCTTTTCGGGGGGAGCCCTTGTCAGGGCTACAGGTAATGGGTATTCTGGAGACCAGAACCCTCGATTTCGAGAACCTGATCATTCTCTCGATGAACGAAGGGATTTTTCCTGCTGCTGAGGCCTCACCCTCTTTTATCCCATTCAGCCTGCGAAAGGGGTTTGGTCTGCCTACCCATGAATACCACGATGCCATTTATGCCTATTATTTTTACCGGCTCATTCAGCGGGCCCGTAACATTACTTTGGTATACAATTCCGGTACCGATGGACTCAAGACAGGGGAGATGAGCCGTTTTATGCATCAGCTGCGCCTTGAATCAGGCCATTCCATCTCCGAAGAAACGGTGGTTTCGGGTTTGGATATTCCCGGTGAAAAAACCATTTCGGTAGCCAAAACAGCGGAAATCATGGATATCCTTGAGCAATACGATCACCTGAAGGGTGGACGGCGAACCCTCTCACCCAGCGCCCTGAATACCTACCTGGTTTGTCCGCTGAAATTCTATTTCCGATACATCGCCGGCCTGGAAGAACCCCAGGAGATCACCGAAGATGTTGATCTGCGTCTTTTCGGCAACCTGCTCCATAAGGCGCTGCATCTGATCTACAAGCCTTATGTAGGGGACGGAGAGGATATTACCCGGGACGATCTGAAGAGACTGGAAAAAAATGAGGCCGCTATAGAGCACAGGATCCTTGAGGCTTTCCGGGAGGAATATTTCTCAGATCTCCCCACCGCTCAACCCCTGAACCTATCCGGCAAGAACCTGCTCGTGAAAGATATCATCCAGCACTATATCAGACAATTGTTGCGTACAGATCAGCAGTTTGTACCCTTCAGACCGGTCAGCCTGGAAAGAAAGTATTACGGTGCGGTGCATTTTACTATGAACGGGGAGGATAAGCAGGTCATGATGAAAGGATCCATTGACCGGGTTGATCAACAAGCCGGTGCCATTCGCATCATCGATTATAAGACGGGACGGCCCGGCGGAAACATCAGGGATATCGCCTCGCTTTTTGAATCCAAAGGCAATCACGCAGCCCTGCAGGCTCTTTTGTATTGCAGGCTGTATGATCAGAACCGGGATCATGAAAAGCCGCTCATTCCCGGATTGTATTATTTCAGACAGATCTACCAGCAGCATTTTGATTATCGCCTGAGCATAAACAAAAAACCCGTGATATATGATGAAGTGGCCGGTGAGGTGGAAGAGGAGCTGCAAAACGTGATGAAGCAGCTCTTTGACCCGGGTATACCCTTTGATCAAACCGATGACCGCAATGCCTGCCGGCAATGTCCTTATGCGGAAATATGCCGGCGAAAGCAGGTTTGACTAGGGCGCCAATCTTTGTATTTTCCAGCCTTCATCGTATAGATAATATTCAATGCGGTCGTGCAGGCGATTTTCGCGACCCTGCCAGAACTCAAAGCGCCAGGGTTTGATGGTATAGCCACCCCAGTGAGGTGGACGGGGAATGGGGTGATCGCTGAATTCTTCGGTCAGTTCCTGCAGCCTGTTCTCCAGATAGGAGCGGTTGGGGACAGCCGAGCTCTGGTCGGAGGCCCAGGCTCCGAGTTTGCTGGATTCCGGACGCGACTGAAAGTATTCATCCGACTTCTCCTCACTGGTCATCTCTACAGAACCTTCCACCCGTACCTGCCGCTCCAGTTCATGCCAGTAAAAAACAACCGCCGCCCAGGGATTGGCATCCATCTGCTTCCCTTTAGTACTGTGGTAGTTGGTGTAGAAGATCAGTCCCTCTTCTGTGATCTCCTTTAGAAGCACAATGCGGGCAGACGGCTTTCCCTCACTGTCTGCTGTGGCAAGGCTCATAGCTGTGGAATCCCCTGCCTTACAATGAATAGCCTCATCAATCCAGCTCTTTAGCTGTTCAGAGGGATCAGCGGAGACCACTGTTTTGGAAAGGGTTTTTTGGGCGTATTCTCTTCTTATTCTCGATAGATCCTGAGTCATAGTACTGAATTTGGTTCCACAATGATCGGGCCGGAGCATGTATGGTATGGCTCCGGGTTGTTTGTATTATGGTACAATGCCCTGTTGATGGCATGACTGGCTAAACCAGCGATTCTCCTGGTTTTGATTTGATCTGGGCACTGCTGATGCTGGCATTCAGCTCGAAGCCGATGATCAGAGCCAGGGAGTTGAAATAGGTCCATATCAGCACCACCATCAGGGTGCCGATGGAGCCGTAGAGTTTGTTGAGCTGGCCAAAATTGTTGATAAAGGTGGCAAAGATCAGTGAAGCCAAAATCGATAGCAGGGTAGCGAAAATGGCACCCGGTGAAATAAGCCGCCAGCTGGGTCTTTTGGCCGGTGCCAGGTAGTAAAGAAAAGAGATGGCCACCAGATGAAAGCCAATGATGATCACCCATTTGCCGATCAGGATCAGATGGTAGGTGATCCCATACTCCAGGATGTTCTTTTCAACCAGCATGTTCAGCATGCTCCGGCTGGATATGATCAATATGGTGGCCGATGTGATCAGCGATGCCAGAATAAAAACCAGGGCGATGGAGATCAGACGCTGGGTAATCCATCTGCGGGTTTCCACATAATGGTGGCTGGCGTTGAAACCCTCTATCAGGGCATGTATTCCGTTCATGGAGAAGAACAAACTGGCCAGTGCACCAAAAGACAACAATCCCCAGTTTTTTCTCATAACCAGGTCAACCAGGGTGGATTCCAGGAAATGAAAGGCATTTTTGGGCAGGATATTCTCAAAGACCAGCAGGATCTCGGTCTGAAAATTGTTGATGGGGATATAGGGAATCAGGGTAAAGAGAAAGATGATGGCGGGAAACATGGCCAGCACAAAGTTGAAGGCCACAGAGGATGCCCTCGTGGTAAGAGCGCCGTTTTTGATGCCCTCCATGAAGAACTTAATGACCTCATAGAGGGGGACTCCGTAAAATCCCGGTAGGCTGACCCTTTTGGCCTTATTTTTTGTTCTTTCCGAAAAGCCTTTGATTTTCACACTCTTGTCCATTCGTGTGGGGTATTGTTATTGATGACAGCCGTTGGTGAAATTACCGGCAGGAATAAACCAATAGCACTTAAAAATAATAAGATTTTGCTTTATAAAAAAAAGGAATTTCCGGGCAAATGAAATGGTATCTGCTCCATGTCATGATTCAATGGCTTTCAGGCTCATGTCCAGGCTCCGGATCTGATGGGTGAGGGCTCCTACGGATATATAATCCACTCCGCATTCGGCATAGTCGCGGATGGTCTCCAGTGTAATGCCCCCTGAGGATTCGGTCTCAAACATTCCCCCTACCATCTCCACGGCTTTTCGGGTCTCCTCAGGGGTGAAATTGTCGAGCATGATCCTGTCGATGCCTCCTACATCAAGTACTTCCCGAAGCTCGTCCAGGTTGCGAACCTCGATTTCAATCTTCAGTTTCATCTCTTTTTTCTGGAGATATTTGAGGGTTTTGCGAATGGCCTGGTTGATGCCCCCGGCAAAGTCGATGTGGTTATCCTTGAGCATGATCATATCATACAGTCCCATGCGATGATTACAGCCGCCTCCCAGTTCAACCGCCATCTTTTCAAGTGTTCGGAGGCCGGGGGTGGTTTTTCGGGTGTCCAGTATCCGGGTGGGCAGTCCCTGTAGCCTGTCGGCATATTTTTTTGTTTGGGTGGCAATGCCGCTCATTCGCTGGATGATATTAAGCACGAGCCTTTCTGCCTGAAGAATGGATTGAACCCGGCCTTTCACCATAAACCCGATGTCGCCTTTCTTTACATAGGTGCCGTCGGATAGGTAATGCTCAATCTTCAGCCGTTTGTCAATCTTTTGGAAGATCATGGCGGCAACATCTCCACCGGCCAGGATACCCGGTTCCTTAACGATCAATTGGGATCTTCCTTTTTTTCCGGAGGATATGCAGGCAAGTGAACTGTGGTCGCCGGTTCCAATATCCTCTTCAATGGCCAGGTCGAGTACCCGGCTGAGGTGGTCTTTATTCAATCTCATTTTCAATGCGCAATTGGTGGATCAACAGCTGGTTTTGCTTTTTCTTTAATAGCATGTACACCCTGAACTCACCATTGAAGGTGACCAGCTTGCCGATGGCATATTGAGCTTCCTCCTTTCCTCCTTTGTGGATGAACTGGAAACTTTTGGGCTGGTGATTGACAAAGAAGTCATCGATGATGCGCTCGGCTTGGGATTTGCTGTATATGTCCTCCTTCTCGCCAACAGCCAGCTCCAGGTTGTCATTGAAATACCGGGCGAGTTCTTTTGCCGTGCCCACTTTGAATGCGATGGCAATGTCGCTGGGGATATCTGGCTGGGCCGTGGATGAATTTCCACCAAAAAACAGGGTCCCCAGTATAAGGATGGGTATTATTTTTGTATATAAATGCATGATGAATGTTTTGGGTTTATGTTACAAAAATTGAACCATAAACAAACCGACCGCCAAGATATAATTTTTTCGGGAATTTAAAAACTGGTGGGGGAAATGTCGGTGTTTCTGAAGATTGGGCCATTTTTATTGTTATTTTTGGTGTATCCTCTATGCTTTTTGCATGTAGCCTTTTGGGGTCTAGAAGGTTGATTTGGATCGAAAATTTTTCCCAACCCCGGTTTACTATGAAGATCACCTTGATATTAACAGGCAAGAACAAGGAAAAGTATGTTGAGCAAGCCCTGGAGGACTATAGGAAACGCATCTGCCGGTACGTACCGTTTAATATTGTGGAAGTACCTTCTCCCAAAGTCTCAAAGAAACTTTCTGTAGGGGAGGTACAGGAAGCTGAAGCAAGAAGTATCCGCAAAGCCCTTCCTGAGAACGCCCGGTTAGTGCTTTTGGATGAGCGGGGCAGGCAGCAGAAATCGGAAGAATTTGCCCGGTGGATGCAGAAGCAGATGGCTTCAGGGGTTCAGAATCTGGTTTTTGTGATTGGCGGGGCTTATGGTTTTTCTCCCGGGATGAAACAAAATGCCTACGCGCTTCTGTCTTTGTCAAAGATGACCCTCTCGCACCAGGTGATCCGTATTGTCTTTGCTGAACAGTTGTACAGGGCTTTCACCATATTGAAGGGAGAACCCTATCATCACGGAGGATGAGGAATATCAGTTCTAAACAGATGAGCATGCGCAAAATAGTCATTTATTCGGGGATCTTTGCTTTTCTATTCGGCCTTAGCCTGTTGATGGATGCCCGTTTCAACTGCACCCGCTCCAAAAGAGTTGATAAGGAGCAATTCCGCCAGACCCATTTCAGGAAAAAAAAGATGCTGGAGGATTACATGCATCGTTTTAGTGATTCCCTCCGGCAGAAAGGTCTGCGGGGGATAGAACCGCAGTTTTATTCGGATTATTCATGGCTTTATCAGAAGCATGGTCTGGCCTTCTATGTTTATGAAGGACCCAACCTCCGATACTGGAGTGTTAACAACATCCCCTTTCCCGAAGCAGATACCCTCCCTGACAGCAGTGTTAGCAGGCTGGGCAACGGCTGGTACTATATTCAACAGATGCACACCGACAGTTTCAGGCTGGTAGGGGTGGAACTGATCCGCAAAGCCTATTCCTACGAAAATCAATACCTGAAAAATGCTTTTCAGAAAGATTTCCAACTGCCCTCTGAAATTGATGTTGTAAAGGATCCTTCCCGCGGAGTGGCTATCCATAACAGCAATGGGCAATACCTGATGTCTTTGTATCCCGACACCTATCAGCAGGGGAAATCATTTATGTTTTACATTTCCATTGGTGTGTATCTGCTTGCCTTTTTGTTTTTTTTTCTCACCATTTCCTGCCTGCTGGGCCTTCCCCATAAGCGGCTTCTGCGTTGGCTTTTATTGGGACTGGCAGTAATCACCCTGGGGCTGGTCCGTTGGTTGATGCTGCGTTATGAATTTCCCGAAAACCTGTATCACCTGAAGGTTTTTGATCCTACATTCTACGCCTCTTCCAATGTCAATCCCAATCTGGGGGATATGCTGCTTCACCTGATTTTCCTGTGGTTCCTGTTGTGGATGGTGGTGAAGTATTTTAAATACACCCCGACCAGATCAAACCTTTCTGGTTTCCGGGCATTAGCCGGTACGGCAGGGATTACATTGCTGTCCCTTGGCTTTTTTGCATTGCTTTACTATCTGTTTCATTCCCTGATATACAATTCAAGCTTTTCGTTTGAGTTTTACCGGTTCTTTGATTTGAAACCCTCCGGCCTGATGGTGCTATTGACCCTCTTTGTCCTGTTTGCCCTTTATTTCATTTGGCTTGATTTCTTCATGCATCAGATCAAAAGGCTGGTTTCATTCATGAGATTCTGGATTGTATTTGTACCTGTTTCTGCGGGGTTCATATTGTTGATCTTTCAGTTTGATATCACCCTACGGTGGTACAGCCTGGTCTTTTTTTATCTGAGTCACCTGATTGTTGCATTGATCGTTTATACACGGGTCAGTTACTCCTATCCCCGGTTGATGGCCATCATTCTGGTTTCGGTATTGTTCTCGGTGTATTTCATTCATCACCATACCGGTATAAAGGAAAGAGAAAAGCGGAAGGTCCTGGTCTCCAGCCTGGAAGGAGAACGCGACCGCATCGGCGAGCTCTTGTTGCGAAGGAGGGAGAAGGAAATTGCTCAGGACACCACCATTTCCAATTGGATGATCGATCATCTGGAAAATGAGCACAAGATACTGGATTATGCGATGAGAGAATATTTCAGCGGTTATTTTGTCAAATACGATGTGCAGATCTCGGTGTGTACACCTCGCGATGACCTCAGTGTGATCCTGGAAGATCAGAACCGCACCGAGCAGCATCATTGTTATTCTTTTTTTGACCGCCTGATCAAGGAGGAAGGCGTTCCTCTCTCCAACAGCCGTTTTTATTATCTCGACAACCTCACCGGCCGCATCAGTTATATCGGGATCTTTACCTACCATGAAGACGATCCCTTTACCGAAAGCACGCTGTATATTTCTCTGGATTCTCGGCTTACGGAAAGCCAGTTGGGTTATCCGGAACTGCTGCTGGATAAGGATTTTTCCGGTCCCGGACCCCTGGAGCAATACTCCTATGCCAAGTATCAATACGATCAGCTCATTCGGCGTTCAGGGGAATACGCTTACCCCATGCGCCTTACTGCTGTCTTTCAGCCTGAAGGGGGAGATCAGTTCAAAAAGTACAACGATTACAACCATCTGGTCCATCAACAGGATGATGAAACGGTGATCGTGATCAGCAAACCGGAGAAGGGCTTCCTGGATATGTTGGCCCAGTTCTCCTATCTGTTTGCTTTCTTTTACCTGGCGGTCTTGCTGTTTATTTTTATATCTGGCTTTCCCGGTAACATCACCCATTTTAACTACAATTTCAAGAATAAGATCAAGCTCTCCATCATCCTGATATTGATCCTCTCACTGCTTGCAGTGGGATTGGGTACGGTCTATTATACTTCCCACCAATTTAGATTGCAGCATAAGGAAAACATCAGTGAGAAGCTGGAGTCGGTGCTGGTAGAGCTGGAAGATAAGCTGGGGACTGAACCGGTGTTGACGGGCGATTATCAGAATTATATCACGGAACAGCTCCAAAAGTTCTCTTCTGTGTTCTATGTCGATATGAATCTCTATGATCTTGACGGGAGGCTGTTGGCCTCATCCCGCTCCCAGGTTTTTGAAAAGGATTTGATCAGCACCCGGATGGATCCGCGGGCCTATTATGAACTGGCTTACGAACAACAGCCCCAGCATATCCATAATGAAAAGATCGGTGATATGAGTTATCATTCGGCTTATGTGCCTTTTTATAACGATCGCAAGCAGAAGCTCGCCTATCTGAACATACCCTATTTCACCCGCCAGAAGGCCCTGCAGAAAGAGATCTATACCATTGTTATGGTGATGATCAATATTTATGTGTTTTTGATCATTTTAGGGACTGTGGTGGCTGTGCTGGTCTCCAACACCATTACCAAACCCCTGCGGCTGATCCGTGAAAAGATTGGCCGGGTAGGCCTGGGCAAGACCAACGAGAAGATCGATTACGAAAGCCACGATGAGGTCGGCGAGCTGGTCAGCGAGTACAACAGGATGGTGGATGAGCTGGAGTCCAATGCAGAGAAACTGGCCCAGTCGGAGCGGGAGATGGCCTGGCGCGAGATGGCTAAGCAGATCGCCCATGAGATCAAGAATCCATTAACGCCCATGAAACTTAAGGTTCAGTACCTCAAACGGGCCTGGGATGACCGGGTTGATAATTTTGATGAGCGCATCCGCCAGTTTGCCGATTCGATGATCAGCCAGATCAACACCCTCTCGCAGATCGCCTCCGAGTTTTCCAATTTTGCCAAGATGCCCCGGGCCCGGAATGTGAAGTTGAACCTGCGCTCTGCCATTGAAAATACGGTGCATTTGTTTGAAAACACTGAAGGGGTAGAGGTTCGCATGAAGAATAGCAGCCAGCAGGATGTCAGCGTCTATGCCGATCCCGACCAAATCTCCCGGGTGCTGAGCAACCTGGTGAAAAACGCCATTCAGTCCATTCCTTCCCGGCGAAAGGGTTTAATTGAGATCGGCCTCGGCCGCGACAATCAGAAAGCGTTGGTGACCGTGTCGGACAATGGTGCCGGTATACCCGAGCAGATGAACGGGAAGCTTTTCCGTCCCAATTTCACCACCAAATCCGGCGGCATGGGAATGGGTCTTGCCATTGTCAGAAAAATCGTGAAAGACCTGGAAGGAGAGATCACCTATGAAACCAGTGCCGGCGAAGGCACGACGTTCTATGTGAAGCTTCCGGTGTATGACGAGTAGGAGTGGGCTGACCCATTCCTTCAGGCTTTTGCTCGTTCAATCATTTGCGCAGAAAGAGACTCTGTGGTTTGATCATGAGGACTTTGCGGTTCATGGTGCAGCTATGCCCTGCTACCGGCCAGGGGAGGCAAAATGGAGCCGGGGGTGTTTGAGCACATCGGCCGGCTTATCGGTCATGGGGATGACCTGTTGGGGGTAAAAAAGCCCTGTGAAAAAAACTCCGTTTTTGTTTTTGCGGATTGAAAAAAATCAATATATTTGCATTCGCAAAATACGAAGGATGGAGCATCTTCCGTTGACACCCGTAAAGACGTTCTCAACAGTACTGACATAAAAATTAATAAGCGAGAATAGCTCAGTTGGTAGAGCACAACCTTGCCAAGGTTGGGGTCGCGGGTTCGAGTCCCGTTTCTCGCTCTTTTTTTTTAGTGCCCAGGTGGCGGAACTGGTAGACGCGTTGGACTTAAAATCCAATGGCCAGCAATGGCTGTGCGGGTTCAAGTCCCGCCCTGGGTACCTAACTTCAGGCCAACCCCACACCATCAGTCCAACGCAGATTTGAGGGGGACAAATAGGGGACAAAATTTTCAAGCTTCAGTGAATCGCTGGGGCTTTTTTATTTTTCCGCTATCACAAGCATTTCAAAATCTTCCGGCGTCAGCGGTTCGCTCCTTGAAAATGCGCCCAACTTTGCTCCATAGATATCGATGGATTTGTATCCAAGCGATTTCAGCAGCCAGGTAATCTCACTGGGTACATAATACCTCTCGTTGCATTCCAGGGTTTTTTTATTACCGTGATCGTCCTCAAATTCGGTGATGTTGTAATCCCTGAAGGTCATCAGATCAAAGGTGTTGCTCCGGTAAGTGGCATTGCCCTCTTCTGAGCCGGAAGCCAGGAATTTTTCAACGGAATGGAACAGGGGAAACAATCCGTTCAGGGTGGTAAAGATGAATGTGCATTTTTCCTTTAATGAGCTGGTGACACTTTTCAGTATCTCATAATTCATCTCATCCGTCTCCATCAAGGGGAATGCCCCTTCACAAAGCATGATGGCCACGTCAAACTCATCTTTAAAACTCAGATGACGGGCATCTTGCTGCTGAAAATCCAAGGATAGATTCCGGGCTGCTGCTTTTTCCCTTGCTTTGGCAAGCTGACTCTCTGACAGATCAATGCCTGTAATATCATATCCCCGGCTGGCCAGTTCGATTGAATGCCTGCCGGTTCCACACCCCACATCCAGGATTTTCAGGCTTTTGTCGTGGTTGATTTCCTGCTCTATGAAATCGCACTCTCCGGGTGTTCCCTGGGTATAGACTTCGGCGTCATATTGCTCGCCGTAATTTTCAAACAAGGCCTCGTACCATGGTTTTTTCTTCATTGTTGTTTAATGGTTGATGGGTTGGTAAAATGGATTCAACGGTGTTGATCTTCAATCTGCCATTGTTTTTATCATACCCCTGCCAGTAAAGAATACAACGTTCCGGAGTAAATTCGCTCAACGGAGCGGCATCTGGTATTCAACCCCAAATCGGTCGAATAATCCCTTTAGATATTGAACACTTCCTATCACTGCAAGCTTCCCTTCGGCACCCGAGGTGATTCCCACCAGGTATCCGTTTTTATCAATCACGGGAGAGCCGCTTCTGCCATTGGGTGTGATGTTTTTGCTTAGAAGCCTGGCATAATAATAATTGCCGCGCGACTGAAAACATTGAAATTTTGTTTTAACGGGATGTTTTTTCCCTTTCTGCAATTCTCCCCATCCAATGCCGTATATGATTTCACCTTTGCTGAGCGGACTGTACCTGACCTTCAAGGGATACAGGTGATCGATCGTATCCTCTATGTCAAATATTATCCAGTCCCTGTTTTTCAGAGTGTTGAAGGCTCCAATGGGTTCCTTTTTGCTTTCATTGATCAGTCCTTTGATTTGGACGGATTTACCCGGATTATTCTTCGGGTATAATTTCCAGTAGCTGAATTGTTCCCCAAGGTGGATGGTTTTTAATGGCAGATGGTTGCGAAATACCATGAAAAGGTGTTTGCAGCTGGCTCCTATGGTGTCACGGCCTGTGTTGATCAAAAAGGAATTGGCCAGGCCGGTAAAGGTGGTATCATCAAAACCGATCTCATTGGTCAATGCAAAGAGTGGCCATTGCTGAATGGGTTGAACGACCCAGGGTTCCTTTTTAAGTTCAGGTCTTTTTAGACAACCAACGCTAAAGGCGATTAAAAATAGCGAAAAAATGGTCATGGATCTCATATGTTTCTTGTTTTGTTTCATTTGATGCCTGGTGTGCCCTGGTGCCCGTCAGCAAGGATTGCTGGATTGCAGCCATTTGGAAATCTTCCAGTCAATATTGGGTAGAGCAATTGGTGTGTGAAAACCGCATGAACGAATCTGAACAAAAATGTTCCGAATAGTACATACCGGTTCTCTTGTCCGTGTTCTCCCATCACTTTATTATATCCCTGTATTGTTCTGAATCCATTAACAGGCTGATCTCTTCCGGTCTGGCAATTTTAATTCTAATTATCCATCCTTTACCATAGGGATCATTATTGATGGTTTCAGGATTGTCCACAACCAGTTCATTCACTTCAAGTATTTTACCCGCAAAGGGCATGTTTAAAGTACTGACCACTTTTTGGGCTTCTATCTTGCCGAAAGCCTGATTCCGGTCGATGGTTGTGTCTTCCTCGCTGATCTCGATATGTACAAAGGTATCCAGGGTTTTCTGTGCATAATCGGTAATTCCTACAATTGCTTCATCACCTTTGATATCGACCCATAGATGATCTTTAGAATACTTTAATGTGCTTGGAACAGTTTCGCTTTCCGGAAGATGATTCCGGGGTATATCCCCATTATTTGATTTTTCAGCAATGTAAAATTCTTTTCCCTCTATTGCCTTATTGGGCAGACTGAACGAATTGGTTTGAGGCAATAAAAACGAAAAACACATAAATACTATCTTTGCCACATAAGCAGAGCATCTTTTACTGAGGAATTTGACTTTCTTCATATTGAAGATTTTTGTTCAAGTTGGATAAACAAGGGGATTGAGAAATATAAAGCGATTGGTTGTCAGTCAATTTTGTAAAAGTAGTTCACCAGGTGTGCGGAATTGGTTTTTGATTTTTCGGAATTTTTGTATTGTGGTTAAGATTTGATTGTGGGCCCCAAGATAAAAATTTTAAATATGATATTTACTAAATGGGGATTTTTCAATCCTATTTATGGATGCGCTTCCACCTTCCGGTTCCAATGAATTGACTGGGTAAATTGTGTGTACCTGTGTTTCAGTTGAGTTCGGCACCCATTTCAATATTTTTTCTCAATTCCTTTAAGAACCTTACCATAGGGGCTCCATCGATAACATCATGATCGATTAATATGGTCATATTTAGGATTTCACGTATTTTTATATCGTCATTCACCACTGCCGGTTTTTGGATGACAGAGCCAACTCCAAATGAGATGGGATGGATGGACTTATGAATGAACCAACCATTTATCTTTCCCATCATACCAAGGGAAGTTACAGAGACATTTCCCATTTTTTTATACGCCAGTTTGGGGTGGTTGATCATGTATCTCCAGATCTGTTTTCTTAAGAAACCGGGTAGATGGTAATAGAGCCTTTCATAGAATTTTGACCTTTTGGCCAGCACGACATCCTTTTTGTTTGCGGTTTGGCACTTGACATGTTCGACCTCCCGGGTTATCTCCTGTGCGCTCTTTAGGTTAACCTGCTCTATAACCACAGG